>OOAN01000501.1_pt1 | contig 29511 bp, 38 predicted proteins | sample 1671301 | NCBI WGS metagenome assembly OOAN01 (sample SAMN06348142, study PRJEB24527) | human gut metagenome | biome: human gut; feature: ankylosing spondylitis patient; material: feces | host: Homo sapiens | place: China | collected 2015-10
GCATTTCTGTATACATTCCCACTTGAAGATAATTTCGCCCTAAACGGGACATATCCTTGACGATGACTGTGCCGACTTTCCCGGCTTCAATGTCTGCAAGCATGGCTTGAAATCCGGGTCTTTGGAAGTTCGCACCACTATAACCGTCATCTGTGTACCAGCAGAGATTGGTAAAGCCGTTCTGCTTGGCGTAGGTTTCCAAAATGCGCTTTTGGAAAGAGATTTGTCAAGGGTGGATTACCTAAAACAATCTTGTATAAGCGTAAACCTCTACGTAACCCATAATTTGATACTAAAAAACATGATAATCTATTTTCATTTTGGAAAAGTGCAAATTTATATGATATAATTATCATATGTTTTGAAGAATGGAGGTGATCGCTTGCTTCGCCAGATTCAATATTTTCAATCCGTTGTGCACAACAACAGCTTTTCAGAGGCAGCAGAAGAATGCCACATCTCACAGTCCGCCATCTCCCAACAAATCAAGGCATTAGAACAGGAACTGGGCTTTTCTCTGCTGGAACGACATAATCGGAAATTTGTGTTGACTCCTGCGGGAGAGCATTTTTACAAAAAGAGCTTGGTACTACTTGCGGATTATGAGCAGATGTGTAGCGAAGCCGCTAAGATTGCCCGTGGAGATGAAGCGATTCTAAAAATCGGATACCTGCGCAGCCATAACAGCCCGGAGGTTCATCAGGCGTTGGAGGAATTTTCAGAAAAATACCCTCGTGTTGACCTTCAACTGCTGTACGGTAACCATGAAGATTTGTTTGATCTGCTGCGTACCGGCGGCGCAGACCTGGTACTCAACGATCAGCGTCGTGCTTTTTCCGATGAATATGTCAATTTGATTTTAGCCACCAACAAAATGTATATTGAGTTGGCTGCCCGAAACCCTGTGGCAGAGCTTTCTTCTGTTACCGTACAAGAACTCAAAAATATTCCCTGCATTTTAGTGGCGTCCAAAGAACAGCAAGCCACTGAAAAAGAGTTTTACCAGACTATTATCGGGATTCAAAGTGAGATCCTCTATGCGGAAAATCTGGAGGAAGCGCGCATGAAGGTTATCAGCGGACAGGGCTTTTTACCCGTGGAAGGTAGCGGCCCGGCTATTGCCTTTGGTACTTCTATTCGCCGCGTTCCCCTATGTCGCGGAGAGGAGCAGATTACCCGCAACTACTGTCTGTTCTGGAAAAAGGACAACTCTGGTTATTATGTGGAGGAGTTTGCGGATATTCTAAAAAATAAATTTGAATAGTTTTCCGGTCTGCTTTATGGCTGCTCTCGTTTTGCGAGGGCAGCTTTTTTCATATAAGTTTAACTTATCAAATGAAGCTGAAACTCAAATTGATAGAGCCAACGGGGATTTTTATAATAAAATCAGACCAATTAAAAGGAGATCCGGATATGAAAGTTCTGATTATTAGTTCCAGTCCCCGAAAGGGAGGTAATTCCGATGTGCTTTGTGACCAGTTTGCCAAAGGCGCAGTGGAGTCTGGACATGAGGTGGAAAAAGTGAGCCTGCGGGAAAAACGGTTGTCCCCCTGCCGGGCCTGTTACGCCTGCATGGAGAACCATGTCTGCGCTATCAAAGACGATATGGCAGAAATTTTTCCTAAGCTGGTAGCTGCCGATGTTATTGTACTGGCATCTCCGGTGTACTTCTATTCTGTATGCAGTCAGATGAAGATACTGATCGACCGCTGCCTTGTAAACCACAAAGCGATTGCAAACAAGCAGTTTTACTTTATTATTACAGCTGCCGATCCGCAGCATGAAGCCGGGGATGAAACTCTGGCAGCATTCCGGGGATTTCTGCGCTGCCTGCCGGATGCGAAAGAAGCCGGTGTGATCTATGGAACCGGCACCTGGGACAAGGGGGATGTCTATCAGCACCCGGCTTATGCCCAGGCTTATGAGATGGGAAAACAGATGTGAGGAGGAACACAGCATGGAAAACATCAAAAAGAATTTTGGCTTTGGGTGTATGCGCCTACCTATGAAAAACGGCGAAGTAGATACAGAACAGACCTGCCGGATGGTGGACGCCTTTCTGGAAAACGGCTTCAACTACTTTGACACGGCCCATGGCTACCTGAATGGTAAGAGCGAGGGCGCTTTGAAAGCGTGCCTTACCAGCCGCTATCCCCGTGACCAATATATCCTTACGGATAAGCTCACCAACTTTTTCTTCAAAAAACAGGACGACATCCGCCCGCTGTTTCAGAGCCAGTTGGAAGCCTGCGGCGTGGATTATTTTGACTTCTATCTGATGCACGCCCAGGGCGCAGACAATTTCAACTATTTCAAGAAATGTCGAGCCTATGAGACGGCACTGGAGCTAAAGGCAGAAGGCAAAATCCGGCACTTCGGGATCTCTTTCCATGACCGGGCAGAGGTGCTGGAGCAGATTCTGACCGAGTACCCCCAGGTGGAGGTAGTCCAGATCCAGTTCAACTATCTGGACTATGAGGACCCCGCCGTTGAGAGCCGCAAATGCTACGAGGTCTGCCGCAAATACGGCAAACCGGTCATCGTCATGGAGCCGGTGAAAGGTGGCACTCTGGCGAATCTGCCGGAGCAGGCTCAGACTGTTCTGGATCAGTTGGGCGGCGGTTCTGCCGCAAGCTATGCCATCCGCTATGCCGCCGGGTTTGATGGCATGATGATGGTGCTCTCCGGCATGAGCAGTATGGAGCAGATGGTGGAAAACATCAGCTTTATGAAGGACTTCCGTCCGCTGGACGATAAGGAACTGGAGGCCATTGATAAGGTGCGGGAAATCTACCACTCCATGAATTTGATTCCCTGCACTGCCTGCCGCTACTGCGTGGCCGGATGTCCCAAGCACATCTCCATCCCCGACCTGTTGGCGGTTATGAACACTAAGCAGATTCATCACGACTGGAACGCTGATTATTACTACAACGTTGTCCATACCGGCGGAGGAAAAGGCAAGGCGTCCGACTGCATCCAGTGCGGAAAATGTGAAAAGGCTTGTCCCCAGCACCTGCCCATCCGCAAGCTGTTGGTGGACGTGGCAAAGGAATTTGAAAAGTGAGGAGAACTTAAAATGGCAAAACTTGTTGTATTTTATTCGCGGGCTGATGAAAATTACTTTGGCGGTCAGTATCGCTTTGTTGAGGTCGGCAATACGGAAAAGGTAGCACACATGATCGGAGAGGCAACGGGGGCGGAACTGTTCAAAATCCAGCAGAAGGAACCGTACTCTCCCAACTATAAGCGCTGCATCGATCAGGCAATAGCCGACAAGCGTGCAAATGCCCGTCCGGAGCTGGTGGAAACGCCGGAGAACCTGGATGGTTATGATGAAATTTACCTGGGATACCCCAACTACTGGGGCGACTTGCCCATGGCTGTCTACACCTTTCTGGAAGCCTTTGACTGGACCGGCAAAACCATTTACCCCTTCTGCACCCATGAAGGCAGCGGCCTGAGCGGGACGGAGCGGAACATCGCCCGCACCTGCAAGGGCGCTGATGTGAAGGCTGGTCTGGCAATTTGCGGCTCGGATGTAGACCGCAGTAAAGATGCTGTCCTTCGCTGGCTGAATAAGTAAATGACTTGAGAGGTGGAGGGTATGCAATTTCGTTTATTGGGCAATAGCGGCCTGCGTGTCTCGGCGGTTGGCCTTGGGTGCATGGGAATCACCCATGCCAGCGGCGCACCTATGGACAAGAATGCAGGTGCAAAGGTGATTCGGGAAGCCTATGAGATGGGCTATACTTTTTTTGACACTGCTGAGTGTTATACCGGCATTTATCCCGATGGTTCTATAGCCTACAATGAGGAAATCGTCGGCGAAGCTCTGCGGTCTGTGCGGGATAAGGTGATTATCGCCACCAAATGCGGCGTTAGGCATGGGGGCGACCATTTGATCCTGGACAGCAGCCCGGAAACAATTCGACATTCGGTGGAAGGAAGTCTGCGGCGATTGGGAATTGACTGTATCGACCTGTATTACCAGCACCGTATTGATCCTAAAGTGGCACCGGAAGCGGTAGCCGAAACGATGGCGGAACTGATCCGAGAGGGCAAAATCAGAGCGTGGGGTATCTCAGAAGTAGATGAGGAATACCTGCGGCGTGCCCATGCAGTTTGCCCCGTCACTGCCATTCAGAACCGCTACTCCATGATGGCTCGATGGCATGAGAAACTGTTTCCTGTGGTGGAGGAACTTGGTATTGCCTATGTTGCGTTTTCTCCTATGGCAAACGGCTTTTTGACTGGGCAATATACGGTGGACAGCAAATTTGAGCCGGATACGGACTTTCGCAGCAAGATGCCCCAATACACAAAAGAGGGTTTTGAAAAAGCCCATGAACTACTGGAACTGCTGAAAACAATGGCAAAAGAGAAAAATGCCACCCCGGCGCAGATTTCCTTGTCCTGGATGTTGTGTAAGAAGCCTTACATTATCCCCATTCCAGGCAGCCGCAAAACGAACCGCTTACATGAAAATCTTGGAGCGTCGGAAATCACTTTAAGCAACGCCGAGATCGCTGCAATCGACACAAAGCTAAAAACAATGGACCTGCAGGTGTTTGGTGGGCACTGAGAAAGAGGAGATAACATGAACAGACCTTATATATTTTGCCACATGATGACCTCTCTGGATGGAAAAATCATGGGCGACTACATGGAAACCCCGGAGGGCGAACAGGCGGGCAGCGTCTTTTATGACATCGCCTTTGGGAAGAACGCCTATTACAAGCATCAGGGGTGGCTCTCTGGTCGGGTGACAACTGACGATAACTTTACCTTTTATGAAAAGCCGGAGTTGGACAAAAACGCTCAGGAAGTGCCGGATGGAGACTTTGTAGCGCAACCGGATGCAGGTATGTACTATGTTTCGGTAGACCCTTCCGGCAAGCTGGGATGGAAAAGCTGCACACTGACTTACGGAGATACTACTGCCCATGTGCTGGAAATTCTCACGGGAAAGGCATCCAATGCCTATAAAGCGTTTCTGCGGCGGTTGGGCATTTCCTATATCATCGCCGGAGAGACTGGGCTTGACTATGGGCTGGCCATGGAAAAGCTGAACGCATTATTTCATATTGAAACCCTGATGCTGGGAGGCGGAGGCGTTCTGAACTGGTCGTTTATCCAGGCTGGAATGTGCGATGAGATCAGCATCGTGATTGCGGCAGCCGCCGATGGTTCTACCGATACGCCTGCGCTGTTCTCCGCCAAAGGGAATTTTGCCCCGTCAAAGGCGCTGGGATTCCGACTGGAAAACGCAGAAGTGAAAGACGGCGGCAGTGTATGGCTGCGTTACAAGATGAACCAGGAAGGAGCAAATGCAAAATGAGTAAAAAGATGTTGATCGTATGCTACTCTTGGTCAAACGGCAACACAGAAAGAGTTGCCAAGATGCTCCAAAAGACTACTGGGGCGGACATGGTGCAGATCGACACGGTGGTGCCCTATACCGGCAGCTATGATGATGTGGTTCGGCAAGGCCAGGAGGAAGTACAGCGTGGTTACAAGCCGGAGATCAAACCGCTGGATGTTGATATTCGGAACTATGATGTGATCGCCGTTGGCACGCCGACCTGGTGGTACACCATGGCTCCTGCAGTCCTTACATTTCTGCACCAGCAGGACTGGAACTGAAAAATCGTTGTGCCGTTTCAGACCCACGGCGGCTGGCCGGGCCACGTGCTGGCAGACATTGCTGCTGCCTGCCATGGTGCCAAAGTTACCTGCAATATGTAGGTGAAATTTGATTCTAACGGCGGCGACCACATGGAAACACCGGAAGCTGAAGTCGAGGCGTGGACGCTGACGGTAAAGGCTCTGCTCTGACAGGAGGATTTCAAATATGGATATAAGTTTTGAACAGGCAAATATTTTTGGTATCGGCCAGGAAAACAGCGGGTATGCGCAGTATTTTTCCGGCGCTTCCTTTCTCAATCCGCTGACCGATCCGGTCAAAACAATGTTTTTGGCAAATGTCACCTTTGAACCCGGCTGTCGGAACAACTGGCATATCCACCACGCCAAAACAGGTGGCGGGCAGATCCTGCTCTGCATTGCAGGACGTGGTTATTATCAGGAATGGGAAAAGGAAGCCAGAGAACTTCATCCCGGCGACGTGGTGGTAATTCCGCCGGAGGTAAAGCACTGGCATGGTGCAGCAACCGATAGCTGGTTTTCGCATATTGCGTTGGAGGTTCCCGGAGAGGACACCAGGAATGAATGGTGTGAGCCAGTTTCAGAAGAAGCGTATAAGAACTTGAAATGATTCAGTTGCTTGCCTAAAGCAATTCAAACAAAGAAAGGAATCTACTATGAAAAATGTAATGATTTTGACCGGTGCGGGACAGATTGGTATGGCCATTGCCCGCCGGATGGGATATGGAATGAAGATTGTGATCGGCGATAAAAAGCCTGAGAACGCTCAGGCCATCGCCAAGACCATGAACGATGCTGGGTTTGATGTAGTGCCGATGGAGATGGATCTCTCCAGCCGGGCGTCAATTCAGAACATCATTGCCGAGGCACAGAAGTACGGTGACATCACCATGTTGGTGAACGCTGCCGGTGTCTCCCCCAGCCAGGCTCCCGTCGAGGCGATTTTGAAGGTGGACCTGTATGGGACTGCTGTTCTGCTGGAGGAGGTTGGCAAGGTAATTGCCCCCGGCGGCGTGGGTGTGACCATTTCCAGTCAGTCCGGCCACCGGATGAAGCAGCTTACCCCGGAGGAAGATGAGCAGTTGGCCTGCACCCCCACTGAGGAACTTCTGAAATTGCCGTTGCTTCAGCCGGAAAATATCCGGGATACACTGCACGCTTACCAGTTGGCCAAGCGGTGCAATGAAAAGCGTGTTATGGCAGAGTCCGTCAAATGGGGTGCAAAGGGTGCCAGGATCAACTCTATCTCCCCTGGTATCATCGTCACACCGCTGGCTATTGACGAGTTCAACGGTCCCCGCGGAGATTTCTACAAGAATATGTTTGCCAAGTGTCCCGCTGGACGACCGGGCACCGCAGACGAAGTGGCCAATGTGGCGGAACTGCTGATGAGCGGAAAAGGAGCCTTTATCACCGGCGCCGATTTCCTCATTGATGGTGGGGCGACTGCATCTTATTTCTATGGGCCGCTGAAGCCGTAATTTGCAGAGTGGTTTAGATTGGTACTCGTCTGAATCTGTCATAGTGATAAATTATATATCGCACAGTTTACAATTCCATATATCATTACCAAAGATCGGTTGGATCAGCGCTCTCCATGATCGCCGATCTTTGCTTTTTCTTTACGGAAAGTCTGCTGATCCTTATGCGCCTGGCGCACCAACTTCCGCACGGCCTGCCGCTCTATATCTTCATTCAACATCCGGAAAACCGCCTTTTTGCTGTCAAACATCAGCAGCGGGTTGTACTTCTCGCCGTAAACTTGCTGTGCCCGGTTCTCCGCTTCCTGCTCCTTGCTGGGGCGGATGGCCTGCCTTGCTTCATACAGTTGCACCGGATCGAAGCCCTGGGCCTGCTCCCGAAGCCCGGCATACTCGTTTAGGGCAGCGTCCAGTTCGGCAGAATATTTCTGTTCCCGTTCTTCCAACCGTTTCAGACTCTGCTCCATGGCGGCAATGTCTTTAGGGAATTGTTCGGCAGCATCTTCCTCGGAATATGCCAGCGACGCCAGAAGCAGATTCTTCTCCGAACGCAGTTCCTCCAAATCCTCTGTCAGCGCCGCAATTTTAGCCGCCAGTTCCCGGTGCTGGAACACATGGACAGCAGAGAGCGCCTTTTTCTCGGAAAGCAGGCTGCGGCGCTCTTTCGTCTTATCCCGAATGTTCTTTGCCAGCTGATTGTACTGTGCGAGGGCGGGGCGAAGCGTATTCAGCGAGGTGTTCAGACGCTCCTTGCCCTTGCGAAGATACCCCAGCTGATAGCAGAACAGCAGCAGATTTTTACGCAGATTCTCCATGGCCTCAGCAAGCGCCGGTAGGGTATTTTTGACTGCCTGCGCCAGCTTTTTGACCTGTCCTCTCAGTTCCCGGAGCAGGGCATTGTCCGCCTTGATCTGCCGGTTCAGCTCGCACCGGTCAGAGATGATACCCTTTTTCTCCATAGCTCTGGCAACTACACCCTCATGGATCGTAGGCCGCTCCAGCAAACCACGCTCGGTATGGCTGCGGTGGTCGATGCGTTCCTCATGTCCGGTGCGCTCCAGATGGCGGTTTGCCACATCTGCCCATGCAGCCCGCCACAGAACAAGTTGCTCATCGCTGTTCCAGCGTTCCGTGATGGGATTTTGCCTACCGAATTTGGTGCTTTTGGGGTACTTGGATACCCGTTCATAGCCCTGCGCCTGTGCTGCGGAAGGGGTCATATACACCTTCTTTTTGCCCACCTTGTACTGATACTGCTTCTCCCATCCGTCGGCCTGTGCCTGTTTGAACTCAGCGGCAGTAAAGCCCCGTTCCTCGCCGCCTTTCACGCAGAGATACTCTTTTTCGGTCTTGTACTGCCATTTTCCCTTTTCATCCAGTGGGCGCACCGTCAGCAGAATGTGGGCATGGGGATTGTGTCCAGGAGGATACGGGTCATGGATGGCAGCATCGGCGCACATTCCGTCTGCCACAAATTGCTCCTTGATGAAATCTTGCAGGAGCTGGATTTGTTCCTCCCGGCTCAACTCTATGGGCAACGCCGCCACAAATTCACGGGCGAGGCGGCTGTCCTTTGCGGTTTCGGTTTCCTCCACAGCATTCCACAGGGTTTCCCGATCCTGCCACTCTGCGGGGGCGGTGGCTGGCAGAAAAACCTGCCGCCATCCAAGTCCCTGTTTGCGGGTGTAGTCGTGCTGCACTCCGTCATACTGGTTGAGCATCCGGGAACAGCTCAGATAGGCCGCAGCAGCCACGGCGGAGCGCCCGGCTCCACGGCTGACTATCTTAGCCTCCAAATGATAAATCGCCATAATTCACCTTGTCCTTTCTGAAAGGGGTGCCCCGAAACAGGGCACCCTTGTTTTCGCTCAGTACGTCGTGAAATGCGACGTACCACCAGCAGGGGTGGAACGATTTGTTCCACCCCTGCATCTGTGTCAAGCTGCCGGTGGCAGGTTGACGCAGGCAGGCGGCGGGATGGGGTGGCAATATACCACCCCATGAACAGGGGATTCCAAAGTGGAAACCCCTGCGCCGACTGCATGGGCAAGGCTGGCAGTTTGGTAGAAATGCAGCCTTGTCCAGCGGCTCCCGCAGGAGCCGCAATCCCCCTCGGAGAGCGCACGTGCCCGACCAACGGGAGGGCTACCACCGCCTGCTTTAGCAGGTGGTGAGTAAGTGCGCCCTTCGGGATAAAAAAGAGGGAGGCCCCCGGTTTCCCGGAGACCTCCCAGCCGTTTTCAATCGTGTCCTGTCAGCTTTCGCCGCAGGTATTCTTCCAGATTATCAAGTCCTACCGCCTGTACTTCCGGCAACACTTTTTCCAGTACAGCGCCCTCCTGAATGAGCCGCCTTGTCCGGGCTTTTCGCTCCTTCACCCGGTCCCGTGCCTGGGCTTCCTCCAAGCGGTGCTTTGCCTGCAACAGTTTCTTTTCTTCACTTGTCATAGGTTTACCTCCGTTTCTGCCAGATCAGGTCATAGCCCAGCATGTCGGCCAGCTCCACGACCTCCTTGTAGCGGATAGATTCCCGCTGGAGCTTGGCCGACAGGTTGGAAACGCTGTCCGATCAGCCGTATTCCTCATGGAGCCGGTCAACTACCTCCTGCATGGTATATCCGGCCCGGACGATCTGTGCCTTGATTTCGTTGCGTACCGTCATCACCAAAAATCCTCCTAAATTTACTTGATAAAAAAGCGAAGCTGGCACGCCCTCTGGCATAACCGCTTCGCTGTGTCGTGAAAAATCCCCTTGTCACCCAATCCGTTCAGAATCGCTGGTGTGATGTCCTGTCCATAGGTCGCACTTTCCGACTTTTCCGTTTCGTGTGACTTGGCTTGAAACCGTGCATTTCCCCATAATTCCATGCACCCGGTTCACCGGGGCGAGAAGCGCGGTTTCGCAAAATGATTTCTTCCAACCGTCAAATACTTTCCGATTCCCACTTGCCCTGATTTACCCCTCCGATTTTGCCAGTGATTTTTGAGATATAGCCGCCGAATTGCTATAAAAGGGAGAACAAGAGGCAATCAAAGCGTACGTACGTACATGGATCAGCGCCGCCATTCCTCCGGCACATCTTCCGGTACGTACGTACGCATCGAATCACCGGAAAACACTGATATATGATTTCTCACCAGTACCTCAATCCCCAGAAATCCACGCACCCGCCGTCCGGCTGCGTTGGTCACATTGTTGCAGTATTCCAGATTGTAGCGGCTCTGGCAGGCGATCAGGGCTTCGCTGAAGCTGCGTGGCTTCAGGGTAGGCAGGTTGTTTTCGGTGCAGTAAATCTGGTATGCCTCGTACAGTTCTTTGGAGCTGGCAGATAGATCGGCTTTCAGGCGAACATACCCGTCAGAATCCAGAAAATCATAGACATTGTTGTTGTCACGTTTGACTGCTTCCCGGTTTTCTCTGGTGCGATCACTTTCGGTGAATTTGAAGTTGTTTGCGGCCAGCCGCTGCAATCCCTCAAAAGCCCACAGCAGAATACCCTCCACCTCGGCTTTCATCTTCTCGGCAAGGTCAGGATCATCCACACGGCCAGCCGGTTTTTCTTTCGTGGTTAGCACCAGCTGGCGGCGATAAAATCCGTCGCTCCGGTCAAACAGCGCCTGCAAATCTCCGTTGGAGAAAGCCAGCAGCCGGGCGCACATCCATCCCTGATAGCTCTGCTTGCCCTTGCGCTCCAAATCCATCTTGCCCTGGGCAGTGACGATGGATTTCACATAGTTGGTCTGGCGCAGGGCCTCCATTCGCATATCGTCATCCACGCACAGGAGGATATGTTCCAAATCGGCACGGGCAAACCGGTTCTCGGATATTTTCCCGATGCTGCCGTCCTTCATGTTGGAACCGAACAAAGTTCCCAGCACAGCGCCGATCTGTGACTTGCCTTCGCCGCCGCTGCCCTTAATGACCATCATCCTTTGTCCCTTGTTGCTGGGAATCAGGCAGTAGCCGATATATTCCTGCAAGGTGGGGATGTCCTCCGGGTAGAGCAGACCATCCAGAAATTTCAGCCAGAGGACAGGTTTCGGGGCATTGGAGTTGTAGGCCACGGGGAAGCGGTTTCGGACGATTTTCGGCTTTCCCTTTGCAAAGGTTCCGTTCAGAAAAAGTGTGCCGTTGGAAAGATGAATCCGATCCGGCTCCGGGGGAAAATCCTCCACCAGTGCCGCCAGTTTCATCAGCTCCACAATGTTGCTGATTTTGCGGGGAATGTTGCTGACCGCACAGCATTTCAGCTCCTCAAAAATTTCTCCCCGCAAGGGCAGTTCATCGGTCACACGGCCTTCGAGCGTGAAAAAAGCCCCGTTTGTGAAGATGATCTTGTGCGTCTGCAAGAACTCCTCACAAAACAGGGCTTCGTTGATGCTTTTGCCATCGAACCAGACGGGCATCCCGTCAAGCTGCGCTTTGTTTTTCATGGGCGCTATCCTCCTTTTTCAGCCTGTTCAGCCGTTCCTCCAAACCGGCAATCAGACCGTCCTTGTTCAGCATTTCTACGATTTTTACCCGCTGTTCCAGCTCGGCGGCAATCAGCAAATCCGCCAGATACTCCACGTAGTCCAGCATCTGGCAGGCTTCCACAAACCGGTCATCCAGAACATCTGCCGCTGTCTTGGGTGCGTACTGCACCTTCCAGCTTTCCAGAAGATGCAGATAATCGCACAATACCCGCAGACAGCGCACTTCCTCCTGCCGGTATGCTTTCAGCAGAGGACGCTCCGGTTTGGGCAGGGCAGCCGCCGCAGGGGGCTTGTCCGGGTCAATCCCAAAATCCTGTGCCAGCTTCTGCACTGCCTCGAAACTGCTCAGGCCAAACAGCCTTGCCACAAGGTCGATCACATCGCCGGTGGCTCCGCAGCCGAAGCAGTAAAAATACCGTTCGTTCAGCTTCATGCTGGGGTGCCGGTCCTCATGGAACGGACAGCTGCACATCCCGTTTCGGCTGACTTGTAGCCCATAGTGTTCCGCCGCATCCGGCACACAAATATTCTGTTTTACCAGTTCAAAGAGTGTCATAAAAATCCCTCCGTTTCAGGGCATAAAAAATGCGGCCTGCCCGGTTTATTTGGGCAGGCCACAGTCTTTATGCAGTTTGTGATGTTTCCGTTTCTTTGGCTTTCCGCTTTTCCTGCCGGTAGAACTTCTCCCGGCAGGCGGGTTTGCAGAATTTAGCGTTGGGGCGGACAGACTGGAACGGCTCTCCGCAGCACTGGCACACCAGCTGGTACGGTTCACCCGGAACGATCAGCCCCTCGGCAATCTTCTGTTTGCGCTCCTTTTGGCGCAGATATTTTTCATGGTCACGGATGCGCTTCTGGCGGCGCTTTTCCTCCGCAGCCAGTTCTTCCTCGGTGGATTCGGGCATGGGCACTTCAAACTTCCCGATAAAGTTCAGGTAAATCTCAATTTCCTGCACCCGTTCCCCGGTGCTTCTGTCCGGGGCATGGACCAGAATTTTCTCCACAAATTCATGGATCATGGGGGCGGTCAGCTCGGTGAAATCCGTATATTTCTGTGCCAGCGCCAGAAAGTGACTGGTACGGTCCGTGTCCTCGTGAAACTGATCCAGTTGTGCCTGCTCGGAGGCAAGCAGCTGTTCCAGCTCGGCCTGTTCCTTCTCATATTCGGCACAAAGCAGCTCGAACCGTTTTTCCTCCAATTTGCCCATGGCATAGGTTTCATATAGCTTTTTAATCAGCACATCCAGCTCGGTGCTGCGCCTGCGCTCCTTGGCGACCTTGCGTTTCAGCTCCTTTGCTGCCTCCTGCTGGCGAACCTGTGAAATGCCGCGAACCTTCTGAATAAATTCCTCCTTGTTCTGGATGGCATAGCTGGCGGTGGTGCGGATGGTTTCCAGAATCAGGGCGTTTAGGGCTTTGGTGCTGACGGTGTGGGAAAAACACATCTGGGTTTCCCGCTCAAAGGTCAGGGTGTAGGTGGAGCAGTTATAAAAGTCGGTTCCATACTCCCGCCCGTCCTTTTTGCGTTTGCCCCGGTGGTTATACATCTTGGCTCCGCAGTCGGCACAGAACACAAGGCCGGTCAGGGGATTGGCAACGCCGGTGGTATCTGTCCGGCGCACCGTCCGCTTCACCTGCTGGGCCAGCTGCCAGGTTTCCGGGTCAACAATGGCCTCGTGGGTGTTCTCAAAAATCAGCCAGTCGGACGGGTCATTTCTTACCCGCTTGTCCCGGTAGGACTTTTTGGAGGAACGGAAATTCACGGTGTGCCCCATGTACTCTGGCTTGGTCAGCATGGAGCTGACCGTAAAACCGTACCAGTCATAGGGGCGGCTGGTGTCCACGGTGTTCTTCCGGCTGCCTCTGCCGTTTCGTGCCAGATAATAGGCGGGGCACTCCACTTTTTCCTGTGTGAGTATCTTGGCGATCTCATGGGGGCCGTGCCCCTCCACCGCAAGCCGGAAGATCCGCCGCACCACGGCGGCGGCTTCCTCGTCCACCAGCCAGTGGTCCTTGTCCTCCGGGTCTTTTTTGTAGCCATAGATGGCGTTGTTGGTGGTGGGCTTGCCCGCCTTTCCTTTGACACGGTATGCTGCCGAAACCTTTTTGGACTGGTCACGCAGATACCATTCGTTCATGATATTGAGAAAGGGCGCAAACTCGCCGCTGTCCTGTTCCTCGCTGTCAATGTTATTGGCGACAGCAACAAAATGAACCCCATTCTGCCGGAACATTACCTCGGTGTAAAAGCCGGTTTGCAGGTAGTTTCTGCCGATCCGACTAAGGTCCTTACACAGCAGATGGGCCACCTTTCCCGCCTCGATGTCCGCCACAAGGCGCTTCCATGCGGGACGGTCAAAGTTGCCGCCGGACCACCCATCGTCTGTGTAGTGGACGATATTGGTGTAGCCCCGCTGTGCTGCATAGCTTTCGAGATAACGTTTCTGGTTCAGAATGGAGTTCGAGTCACCCGTGAGGTCATCGTCACGGGAGAGGCGCTCATAGAGCGCAGTGATTTTTTCTTCCGTCTGTCTGTTTGCCATATCAGGCGCTCCTTTCAGACGGACGGCTCATTTGTGGCAGTTCCATTATACCACATTCCGGCTGGTTTGCCAGCCCGTCGTTGCGGATCAGCCGCAGAATTTTATCTTCCATCGTTTCCTCGGCGGTTTCGCTGAGGTAGACACGAACTTTATAGGTGGTCTTGCCAATGTGCCGGGTCAGAAACACGGCGCTTTTATCTGCCATAGAACCTCTCTTTCTTGCACTTTCAGCGCATCCGTTGTATACTGTCGTTGCAGTTCCGTTGTTTGTAACCTGCGATTGTGTTACTCCTTTTTGTGTCAAGCCTGAACATGGCGAAAGCCCCCTTTCTCCTGCATGAACGAGCCAATGTAACCTAAGTAACTTGTTTTCAGATTACTCTTTCACTAATAGGAGAAATCCGGGGTGCAAAACGGAACCATTTTTGAAAAATCGTAAAATATTTTTTTGAAAAGAGGTGGGGTCATGGCGTATCTGTCTGATGACGAGCTTCTGGATACCGAGGGTGGCTTCACCGGATGGGACGCTGGGGCAGAAGAAACGCTGGAACAGGCGCTTGCGGAAGAACGTCTGGCCGAGCTGGAAAATGAGCTGGAGCAGGACGAGCATCCCATCGACTATGAAGCGGAGCTGGAGGACGAGGAAGAAGAAGCCGCCCCGGTCAGTGATAAACGGCTCAAACGGGAGATGCGGGCTGAGGCCATACGGCGGCTGGAGGAAGCGGCCCGCACCGAAAAGGATTTCCGGGCCGTGGTGGAGGAATGGAACAAGCTGGACCGGAACCGGGAGCGCCGGGAACGGGACCACGAAAACCTCCGTGGGGATGTGCCGCTGGAATATCAGGCGGTGCCGGAACCGAAGCTCATTCCCCGATGGATGAACAATCCCGCATACCGGCAGCTGATGGCCGGAAACTTTCTGGACATCCTGTTTGACTGCCCCTATGAGATGCACAACCTGACCGCTGACGCCTTTATATCCCGCATGGTGGAGGAATTAAGCGAGGAACATAAGGAAGTTCTGTATTTCCTCTCTTTGCGCCTGTACAGCACCACCCGGCTTGCCGCTATCCGTGGGCAGTCTGACCGCAACATCCGCAAGCTGCGGAAAACCATCCATAAGAAATTGCAGCGCCAGATGTATGACCATCTGTGCGGCAAGCAGGAGCATGGCGGCAGCCTGACCTTGCGGGAACGCCATTTTTTGGAGGAATACTCGAAAATCGCAAGAAAACAGGGCAAGGACGCCGTGATCCGGCGGGAAAACAAGACCAAGCGCAGAAAAAAGAAAAACCGCCCCTGATAATTGGGACGATTAAGGAGAAAGGGCGTATATGATGAAAAATTTATTTGAACAGTCCCGTTCCCATTGGGTGCGGTACGATCACTATGAGCTGAAAACAGCGGAAGATGGCAAACGGTACATCACCCCCGGCAAGAATGCAAAGCCGGATGTCTACAATCCGCTGAAAGAGGTCCCCAACATTGTGCTGGATGCGCTGAATGTGGGGATGCTGATGATGGGGCGCAAGCCGGAAGCAGAAGTGGAAAAGGCGGTAATGGAGTTTATCACCCGGTACGGCCTGCTGGGGCTGATGACCGCCCTGCCCACCACACCGTCCTTTATGGACTATGAGGCGGTGTACCTGCCGAAAAACCACTTCATCAAGGAAGAATCCATGGCGACAGACAAATACCTGTCCCTGTTTTACCCCTTTGACCAGCTGGATTTGGTGAAGAAAGGCATTGAATCCACATGGAATGTGTCCGGTGACCGGACGATGGTTGCCCTGACCATGACTTTCATGGACGAGCCGATGGCGAAGAACATGAGCTTCCAGCGGGAATATGCGGAACCCTACGACTGGGTTGCCCAGCAGTTCAAAGATTGGGCCTTTACACTGACCACCGCCATTTTGTACTACAATGACTATGATTCCATTAACGAGGACGCACGGGGGCTGTACCGCAAGGCCATGGCCGCATTTGGTGGGATCGCCCCCAGCTACCACATCGAGCTGTTGGATAAGCCCACCATCTATTGGGATTTCCATTCGCTGCTGCTGGGCATCCAGATGATGTTCAGCTTCATGTTGATAGACGGTGACCAGCCCCTGCGCCTGTGCAAGCACTGCCAGAAGGTGTTCCTGGGCAGCCGGTCCAATGCCGCCTTTTGCAGCCCACGGTGCAAGAACCAGTATAATGTCTACAAGAGCCGGGGAAAGAACCGGACGGATGGAGGTGACGAGGAATGAGCGAGGAACAGGGACTGACCCCGTATGAAACCAGAGAAATCCTCTTTTACAAGACCGAAAACGGAGAAGTGCGGGTGGAAATCCTGCTCTTTCAGGAAAACCTCTGGCTGACACAGGCAAAAATGGCAGAACTGTTCGAGGTGCAGAAAGCGGCTATTTCCAAGCATCTGAAAAACATTTTTGAATCTGGAGAACTGAACGAGGATTCAGTTGTTTCCAAAATGGAAACAACTGCGGCGGACGGAAAACGGTATCAGACCAACTATTACAATCTGGATGCCATTATCGCTGTGGGGTATCGTGTGAACTCCAAAAAGGCGACCATGTTCCGCATTTGGGCGAACCGGGTGTTGAAAGAGTTCATCATCAAAGGCTATGTGATGGATGACGCACGGCTGCGGGAGCCGGAAAACTTTTTCGGCAAGGATTATTTCGAGGAACAGCTGGAGCGTATCCGGGACATCCGGGCCAGCGAGAGAAGATTCTACCAGAAAATCACGGACATCTATTCCCAGTGCAGCGCCGACTACGATGTGGAAAGCCCCATCACAAAGGAGTTTTTCGCCACGGTGCAGAACAAGCTCCATTATGCGGTCACCCATCATACCGCCGCCGAGATCGTATATGGGCGTGCCGACAGCACCAAGCCCAACATGGGGCTGACCACATGGAAAAACGCCCCCAAAGGCCGCATCCGTAAATCGGATGTCACCGTCGCCAAAAACTATCTGAACGAAACGGAAATGCGAAACCTGAACGAGATCGTCACCATGTATCTGGACTATGCGGAACGGCAGGCCCGCCGGGGAAATGTCATGTATATGGCCGATTGGGTCAAGCGGCTTGACGCATTTTTACAGTTCAACGAGGAAGATATTCTGCATGATAAGGGCAAGGTGACCGCCGCTATTGCCAAAGCCTTTGCCGAGAAAGAGTTTGAAAAGTTCCGGGTATTGCAGGACAGAAGCTATCAGAGCGACTTTGACAGGCTGGTTGCGGAAACTTCGGATGATCTGACAGAATAACCATATACACAGAAAACCCACGCTTCCGGTTCTCTTTCCGGCTGCGTGGGCTTTTTCGGCCATCGCTTATTTCTTGTTTTGCAGCTGTTCATAGGCTTCCTGCTGGACGATCAGCCCTGCCGAAAAGCCATACTTGAAATGGCTCTCACTTTCCTCGCATTGGGCGATAGCGTTCTGCGCCCGGAGTTCCTCCACCAGAGCATAGTCCTCTTTGCTGAGCCGCTGGGATAGCTGCTCCATCAACGCCGCACAGGTTTGGACCGCCTTGCGGTATTCCGGGGACGTGGGAACAACGGTTTCACAGGGATAAAACTCCCCGTTATACATGGCTTCCAAAATCATTGCGTTCCCTCCCTCAACAGTAGACCAGCTCAGCCAGGACAATTTCCTCGGCCCTGTTGTGGATGGAGTTCATGGAGCGCACCCATGCCATCTGGTCGGCAGCTTTCAGGGCTTCTGTGACGCCCTCTTGCTGCATCATGGCTTTTTCGATAATTTCCAGCCGCTCCCGGCAGGCGGTGTCGATTTCCTCCAAATGGGGAAACAGCTTTTCGGTAACAATGAGATCGGCATACAGAATGGGCCGGTGTTCTTTTAAGTAGGCACGGCGCAACCGGCCATATTTCCCGATATGGTACTCTTTGGTGTCCGATAATACAAGGTTGGGAATGAGATAGTCGCCGCATTTGGTGTAAGTCAGTTCCATACAAGGCTCCTTTCGTGGGAATGTGGTTGACAGTTACGGTAGGTTTGAGGGCATCCCTCCTTTATCATAACTGTCTTTTCATTCGCCACAAATGAGCCGCCAGTCATGATGTAATGTTTTTTGGTGTAATCCACCCTCTATACATTACATCATGGTTGGATATAGAGTTGCTTTCCCCTTGCAGTTCATCTTCATGGGATAATCTCGGATAAAGGGCGGTAATAAGGTTTTGGGTTGTCTGTCTTAACATGGTTTCCTCCGTTTCCGACAGCCAGCCCCACTATTCCGTACTTCGATTGTACCATACAGCGGGGCGGCTTGTATAGCGGCAAAGTGTAAAAGTGCTTCTTTACCGCCCGTCAAAATGACGTTTTTTTGTGTTAGGGTTATCACGCAGATTCAACTTCATAAATATTTTACTTTTATTTGATAGTCCATTTCATTCTGCTGTGTTATAATGGCAAAAATTGAATTAGCGAGGTAAAAGGCTTATGAAAAAATATATTTCTTTGTTTTTATGTCTGACTTGCATTTTAACTTTAGTTGCGTGTGGGAAAAAAGCTGCTCCCATTCAGTTGCCCCAAACAAGCGACATTACATCTGTTGATGTAACTGTTGGGGAAAACACCACAAATCATTCAGACACAGCTTGGATAAGTGAAATAATTTCTGACATTTCCAGTTCTGAACCAACCAGTAAGCAAAGTGTTCAAGATTTTCCGCAGACTGAAAGTTATATCAAGATTGATTTTCAGTTTGAAACAGGAACAAGTACCATTTTTGCCTATGAGGAAAACGGAAAACACTATATCGAACAGCCTTATCAGGGAATTTATAAAATTGACAGTCAGCTGTACGAACGGCTGCAAGAAACAAACTAAAATTTAACTTATCCATTCAGCGGTCATGTTTCCGGGCATGACCGCTTTTCCATGCCCTCATTTTGTAGCAGCTTCCGCTTCCAGCACCTTAGCCATTTTGTCGGCGGCGGTTTCCTTTGCGCCCTGCTTGAAAAAGCCGGACACGACAAGAACAGAGTTCCCTATACGGATTTCCGTCACGCAATCGGCGGGTGCGGTGCTTTTCATGCTGTGTCTGATATGCTCTTTTTTATCGGTCATAGGCGAACTCCTTTCAATCGTTCATCAGTTGCTTTAAGCGGTTCAGCTTGTTTTGTGCGCTCTCCCTGCGGAAGTTCTCGCCGGAGAAGCAGACAGGGGCGCACATTTCAAGCAGTCGGTCATAAATCCGGGCGTGGGGCGTGTCCTGCGGGTTCTGCAACTCGGTAAGCGTGAGGTTGGTCGTGACGATCAGCGGCTTGCCGCTTCGGTATCGGCTGTCAATCACATTGTAGACCTGCTCTAAGCCATACTCTGTGCCACGCTCCATTCCAAAATCATCAAGGATAAGCAGCGGATAGCGGCAGAGGTTGGAAATATATTCGTTCTTGCCCTCAAAAGTGGCTGCAAGGTCATTAAGAATAAGGGCAAAGTTCGTCATGCGGACGGAGATTTCTTTCTCCATGAGGGCGTTTGCGATACATCCGGCAAGGTAGCTTTTGCCTGTGCCGACGCTGCCCCAAAGCAGATAGCCGATGTTCCCGGCTTTCATGTCCTCCCAATGTTCCACATAGAAATGGGCGGTTTTCATCTGCGGGTTTCTGCCGTTGTCATTGGCAAAAGTCCATTCCCGCATAGCCGGGTCGGTAAAGCCCCGGCGTTTCAGTTCTTCCACCTTGTCCCGGTGCTTTCGCTGCTGTTCGGCGGCTTCACGCTCCATGCGCTGCGCCCGCTGGCAGTCACATTCAGCCGGATGTCGGTCACGCCCAAACAGGGTAGCCTTATCAGCCGGGAAATAGGCTTCTTTCGGTGTCCGGCACTTGCCGCAGTAGAGCAGACCGTCCTCACCTGTGTAGTCCTCCGGCTCGGCGGTGACTGCTGGTATCTGTAAATTCATATCTTCAAAAGCTGGTTTCATAGACTTTCTCCCTCCTTGTAGCTGTAATCGGGTATGCCCCTTTTCGGGGCAGCTTTAGCGGTATCGTCAGCCACCCATCTGCGGATAGTGGCTGCATGGTTCTTGTATTTCCTCCCAGTGGAAGCGATATAGCCGGATAGCCGGTCAATGTAATACTCCCACTTGTCGGGCAGTTCTGCTTGCAGTTCGGAAAGCTCCGTATCTGTCAAAATCACATTTTTGTATCTGCCGTAAGCAGCGGGAGCGGCTCGTCCTGGTTCTGACTCTCTCTCTTTTTCTATCTCTATATCTATCTCTTTCTTTATCTCTATCTCTGGTGGACAAATGTCCGCTTTTGCTTCGGACACTTGTCCACTAAGCCGTTTTTGCTCTGAAATCTTCATTCTTGCCCTGCGCTTGCGCTCCCCCTCGGTAGAGGACTGACCGATGAAAAGCTCGATATTGCTCATATACAAAGCCCCGTTGTCCAGCGGTTCGACAAGCCCCAGCTTCATAAAGATTTGCAAAGCCCGTTCAACTGTGCCGACCTGCTGGCGGGTAATGGTGGCTATCATTTGGGCGGTGTAGGGGATATTCTCGTCAAGCTGCAAAGTGCCGCCGTATTTCAGCGATTTTAAGTACAGCTTCAAGAGGATATTGGAATACAGCATACCGTCCTGCATACTTTCCAGCAGCACGATAGCGTCATCGTCAAAATAGCTTTCTTTCAGTTTGAGGTAATAATATTTGCGGTTATCTGACATAATCTTGGTTCTCCTTATCTGCGGGGCGGGCTTTCCATCTCTTTGAGTAATACCGGGGGCAGAGTACCACGATAGCCCTAAAACTCTGCTTGCAGTCATGGGTACAGCCCCGGCAAAGGGCATTGAAAGTAATGCGGTTTCGCTCATTGAGGAAGAACGCCCATTCCAGCCGCCGCTTCTTGCTCATTCTCGGCATGAAAAAACGCTCCTTTCTTCGGTTTGGTCGGGTATGAGGGGACAGGGGCAAAATCTGTATGTTCCCGGTGTCATTTTCGGGAAAAATCTGCCCTGTAAGCCCCGTTTGCAAGGGTGGGTGTGTTGCGGGTAGGGTAAGCTATACCCCCAGCCTTTTGTATGGTTTCGGTATCATTTCGGGTCGGTTTTTAACGCTCCTGTTCGTGCTTTTTCTGACGGCTCGGTGTGCCGTGTAGTATCTGCTCGGTGTTCCGCTTGGCGGTGGCAAGCTGCTCATGCTCGGCTTTGGCGGTGCGGTAGGTGTTGTAAGCTGCGTTTTTCTCGGAAATGAGGGCTTCAATCTCCGTATTCAGCTTGGAAATGGCAGGCAGCTTCTTTCCCGGTGCAAGCACCTTTAGCTGGCGCAGGGTGGCTTCATAGATGATGAAATCTGCTTCATTTGCCCGGTAGTAGGTTTCTGTCTTTTTGCCTTTCAGCTTCTTGTGTTCCTCAATAGTCGGGCGGGTTCGGCGGTAATCGCTGACAACCTTTCGCAGATTTTTCTTGTCGGCTATGGTCTGCTCAATGCCCCGCAGACTTTCCCTTGCTTCGGAAAGGGCTTTCCGGCTGCTCTCCACGGCTGCGTCCAGCTTGTCAAGGTCAAGCAATCCGTTCTCCATGAGAAAGTTGTGGGTAGCCGCCATCTGTTTGAGATTGTGCAGGGAAGCCCAGCGGTCATAGCCTACGCCCTTGCCCTCGGCTCGTTTCGTTTCCCGGTCAACCATGCGCTGTAAACCGTCCTGTTTCGGGGCGATTTTGGCGGATTTTTCCCTCTGCAAATGCCCCGTCATGCTACCGGGGTATTCGGGTATGGGTGTGGTCTGTTCGGCGGCTCTGTGGGCGTTCTGCTCCAAAAGGGCAAGGACGGCGGTACGGTCAAAATCATCCCCCAGCTTCCGGGCGGTAATGGGCTTGGTTCTGTCCGGCGTGAGATAGGACAGCCGCCCCCGGCTCTCCTTGACGGAGATTCCCGACTGCAAAAGCAAAGCTGAAAATTCGTCAAAGGTGCTTGCCCGGTCAAGGGTGTTGCGTATGGTCTGCCGCAGCTTCGCCTTGTCGGTTTCAAACTTGGTTTGCCGGGGCGTGATACCGTCCGCTATCATCGGGGCATTGGCTTTATCAAGGGCAAGCTGCCCTTTCTTCTGCGCCCAGTATTCACGCTCGGTCACTCGGTTCTTACTGCCATGCAAGAGGTCAATCTGATACAGATTTTCCCGGTGGCACATCTCCATGACTTCGGACTTGAAATATTCCATAGCTGCGTCTGTGCAGCGGTGCTTCATGCCGCATTTCGTGTCCGCTGGTCTGTCCATGTAGGGCAGAAGCGGGACAGCTTCAATCCGCAAGCTGTTTATGACGATATGCACATGAATGTTGCCAGAGTGATTGTGTCCGTCCGGGTGGGTGCAGACAATGGCTTGGTGTCCGGGGAAATGCTCTTTGCAAAATTCCTCGCCCAGCGATTGTGCCTTATCAACGGTCAAGCCGTTGTCCGTTCCGTCCCGTGGGTCGAAGCTGATGATATAGTGGTGGGACTTCACATCTTCCCGTTTTTGGTTTTTGCCATAGCGGAGATTGGAGCGCATACAGGCTACGGCAAAATCTTCATCGCCGCAGTTCAGCGTGGCAAGGCGGTAGTCCTCACGGGGGACAAGCCGCCCGTTTTCATCAAGGGTAGGCTTCATGGTAAACTCGTCATGCTCAAAGGTAAGGTACTGCTCGGCTGCCCCGTAGTCGGCATTTTTAGAGCTGATATGTTTGAATGTTGCCAACGGCTTCACCTACTTTCTGCAAGACTTCAAACTTCAAGGCTGCAAGGTCGGAAATGGCGACTCTGACTTCGCCGGACAGGGCGTTGTACGGCACACCGTATTCGTTCAGATACCGGGCAATCTGATTGAGGTTGCCGCCGATCCTGCCGTATTCGGCGGTCAGCTTCCCGACAGCGGCAAGCAATTCATCATTGACCGGGGAAACGGTAACAATGGGGCGTATGGTTGCCCGTGTAATGGCTTGCCGGATAAATTCGGACTGGCTCATACCATAAGGGGCAAGCCGGGCGGTAAAATCGGCGTATTCTTCATCGGTCAGCCGGGTCTTGACTACCCTGCTGCGGTGGGGCGTGTTATATCGTTTCATAGGTGGTTGACCTCCTTTCTGTGCGTGGTGTCCTCTCACTAATAGGAGAAAAACGGGGTGTGTAGCGGAACTGTTTTTGAAATAATCCGAAAAGAATTTGCGGGAATTTTTCAAGCGGCTTTAGCCGCCATAGCAGGGTTTGGGGAAGGCACTCCCCAACAAGATTCCCGCAAGGACAAAATGAGCGATAAGCGAAATTTGGTACTGCGGTAGAATCTTGCTCTAAGAAAAGCACGCTCCGGCTCGGCGTACTTTTTACTCAATTTCTCCTGTTATGTTCTACTACGGACAACTTGCGATTTTGCCAAACGGAACGGCAAACTTTTTTCAAATGCTGCACACTTTAGGAGAAATGGGCGCAAAAAAAGCAGCAAACCTTTTCAGATTTACTGCTTGTATGTGCCGCTGTAATGGGCGGTGGTTATTCAGTTGTATCGGGCGGGGATACTCGGCTAAAGCGAAACTTAAATAACGCTTTCAGCAGCGTTTCCGTGATGAAGTCCTCGGCTTCCTTGTCAGCTTGTCCGCTGATACGGGAAGCATAGCGTATTCGCCGCCCATAATATTGCAATACGGTGTTGACCGCTTCCGGCTCGCCGCTGGTAGCCTGTACGATTGTGTCATAGGGGAGAAGCTCGTTATTCCTCATGCGCCAGTCCCTCCATTTCCTCGTAAAGCTGCTGTATGGTTTTTCGGATATGGTAGCCCGCTGCACTGCGGCTGCGTCCGTACCGTCTGCCGATTTCATGCTGCGGCATACGCTTGAAAAAGGACAGATAGAGCATTTCCTGCTTCTGCGCTGGTAGACGGGAGAGGGCTTGTACCAGCAGCCCATTGCTTAGGATAACGGTATCGCCGCAAAGATGGACGATGTATTCCTCGTCCGGCTCCGGGGCTTTGAAATATTCATCTGTCGTGCCTAAAGGATAGTGCTTTTCATCTGTGATGTAGTCAAGGGATATTTCTCTTTTGTGTTTCCTGCTCCATGTCCGCAGCGCTGTGTAGCTGGCATTGCGGATAACAATTTTACAAAAAGCGTGGAATGTGTACTCGATATGCTCTTTGTATTCTTCTGTGCAAGTCATAGGAAATTCCCCCTTCCCTCCGCAAAGAGTTGTGGCTGGTTGATGGTTGCTTTTTGTGATGACAAAGGGCGGCAGCATTTTTTGCTGTCGCCCCTTGATTACCCATTTGCGAAACCGGGCGGGGCTGTCAACGGCGGGCTTTAGCCCGTTCATCTTGACCGTTGACTGCTCCGGTTGGGTTTGCTATTTGTGTTTTAATCACTTACCTAAAGAAATTATTTTTCTTTCCACGACTTTTCAAGAAAATCTGTTAATTCTGGGATTTCCATCTGTTTTAGACCAGTTATATTTCCATTTCTATCTCTTTCTGTAATAATGCCAATATCACCGTTTGCAGAGTGTACCTCAGTTCCTTCAAAAGTTCCATCGGTAGCCCGGTTATCAGCAAAATAGCAGACTGACTTACCATTAAAAAACAGCTGGTTTTCGTCAGAATTATAGGTTAAACCGTATTGCTCATACTGTTCTAAGTTATTAGCAGTTTCTTCGTAAATCTGTTTGTTGATTAGTTCATTAAATGCCTTTTGTTCTTCCGTAAGCCCTTTTTCATAGTCTTGGTCAGTGGTATCCCGAACATTTTCAGCTTTGCTTTTTTCAGGTTGAGTTGAAGAAAAAACAGCATATACGCCACCAACCATCAAAAGCATTACGGCAAGAGTGAGAATAGGAACAATTATTTTTTTCTGTTTCATCATAATATTAAATCCTTTCTTTTTGCAAGTTGATAAGTATAGTATAGTGTTTTCCTCCTTTCACCCATAAGAGCAGCACCATCACAGAATGTTACACATGATTTGCAGTTTTTTAAGCTCTAAAGTATAAAGAGTAGCTACCTCACACAAAGATAGCTACCCTCAAATTTTATGCAGCTTTACTCGAAAATATCTTTTGGTGCAGTAGGTAATAAATCGCCTTTCTTCCAAATAAGCTCACAATTATTAGGTGTACCATAATATACAGCAATGTAGTCCTTTTTTTCATGGTTAAACCCATAATTCATTATTTCGGTTTCTCCATCGGATAATTCTTCTTTGATAACCGTTCTTAATACAGAAATATACAAGTTTCTATTTTCGTCTGTGTAAGTCTTAATTGTTCCTCCACAGTATCCGTCAAGTAGTTCTAATCTAAAAGTAATCTGTTCATCGGTCAGTGAATATGCCGAGATTGAAATTTGCTCTGGGCTTACCATGCTATTTTGTCTTATAAACAAGGCATAATATGTTCCAAATATCGCTGTAAGGACGATAGTCGTTATTACAATTCCTATGATAAATGACCTTAATAGTGAACGTTTCCATGAATGTGCCATCTTCCCCATGACACTGCTTTGTATGCTTTCAGCATTTTCCTTTGTATCAACCACACATTCTGTTTTTAGCTTCTGAAAAATATTGGAACACTTTTCACATTCCTGCAAATGCTCCTCAATCATTTTTCTGCTGTCTGCTGAACAAACTTCATCATAATACAGCGGCAACATATCTTGAATGATGTCGCATGAAATTTTACTCATAACTTTCCTCCTTTACTTGTTCAATGATTTTTAATTTAGCTCTATGAAAGGTTACTCTTGCCCAACTTTCTGTTTTACCAAAAAGTTTTGCTATATCCTGATAACTTAATTCTCCTAACACCCGTAAAGAAAAGACTTCCTTATATGGCTCTGGTAAATTGTGTAGCAGTTTATGTATTCCAAACGCCTGCTCTCTTTGTCCTAACAAAATCTCTATGGAATTAGTATCAACTATTTCATTCTCTACAGAATTAAGGTCGATATTTCTTTTCCTGTGCTTCTCATACAAGAAAAATGAATGCTTCGCAATTTGGCACAGCCAAGTCGTTATTTTACAGTCACCTCGAAAGTTCTCATAGCTTTTCATAGCCTTAAAAAAAGTATCTTGCGCTAATTCTTCTGCAAGTTCTTCATCGTGGCAAAGAGCTAACAGATATTTATATACATCTTCAAAATATAAGGTATATATGTCACTAAAATTAGGGGTATTCAATTATGCACACCTCCTTTCAGCAATAAGAGTAGGCAAGTAACATTTTGTTACAAAAAATATTTGAAGATAACATCAACAAAATATATTATAGCGTGACCGTGTTTGATTTTCAATTTCTGTAAATGCAGAAACATGGAGTGTTCCCCAAATTATACGGAATAGCAGGGGTACTGTCATATCTAATTTATTGTTGCTTCTTTACCAACTATGAGCATTGGAGGCAGGGTTGTCCTGGCCGTAACCTTCCAGAAGGTTGATGCCGCCCCACACGCACAGGCCGCCGCCCAGGGCGATGACCAGAGTCTGCAAAACGTCGATAGCGTTAGTAAAAAAGCTCATATTCACATTTCCTTTCGTTCAGTTGAATTGTTGGGTTGAAGGTCGGTGGCTTTCAATTCGTACAGATCGAAAGGCTCGTCCGGCTTCACAATGGCCGGTCTGCGTTTCATGTACCGTTCAATGTCAAAGGTATTTTTCTTGTCGGCGTCGGCAAGGTACTTGTAGCGGGGATGCTTCGTTATATCAAACTTGTCGCTGAAAAACGGCCGCACCCCTCGAAGCTGCAAGATACACTTGCCTCCGTCCATCACCGCAATCTCGTCCTGGGTCATCAGCTCCTTTCCTAATTTCTGATAGTTGAGGCCGTGGGAAACCTGACTGCCCCGGTTCTCGGATTGATTGAAGCTGTCGATGGTCTCCTTGCCCAGCAGCTCCGAGATTTCTTTCAGGGTGGATTTCTCCTTGCCTCCCAAAAACAAGGTGGTGTCGCAGTTGCCCACAATGGTATCCGCGGCGTCCTTGTAGATGGTCTTTAACTGGCTTTGGGACTGCAAAATAATAGAAGCCGAGATTTCCCGGCTCCGGATGGTGGCGATCAACTTGTCGAAGTTGGGTATCTGCCCGATATTGGCGAACTCGTCCAGGAGGCACCGCACATGGACGGGCAGCCTGCCGCCGTACACGTCGTCCGCCTTGTCGCAAAGGAGATTGAATAGCTGGCTTTGCAGCATGGCGATAACGAAGTTGAAGGTGGTATCCGTATCGCTCATAATGAGAAACAGCGCCGTTTTTCGGTCGCCCAGGGTGTCCAGTTCCAGTTCGTCGTCCGACATGATCTCCCGCAGCTCCGCAATATCGAAGGGGGCAAGGCGGGCGCCGCAGCTAATCAGGATGGATTTCAAGGTCTTGCCAGAGACAAATTGTCAAGGACTTTTTAATCAAATTCACAAAAAATCTACAAAAAAGGTGCCAGAAGCACTGTATGGCTCCTGACACCTCGTTTGATAGATTACATTTTTCCGTTCAGCAGGTCTTTGCAGAGATACGCATAGTCTGGCAGCTGGTTGATATATGGCTCCCAGCGCCGCTTGATTTCGGCCAATTCCAGCGGATCGGCTGCTTCCAGTGCATGATCGTTGCCCGTCATATACAAAACATCCATAGCAACATCATCCAAACACTTGCAGCAGAGATCGGCGGCAGATTCTATCCTGATACCGGTATCCACATAGACTGGATTTACGCCAATCGTCAGCCAGACATAGCCCACCTTGTCCGACCAGAGCAGTTCAAAATCAGGGCTTTGCCGCAGATGTTCCGCAAAGACTTCCTTTACTCGCTCAATTTCATGTTTCTCTTTTTCTGTGTAAAGCATTTTCGTGTCCTCCTTGACAAAAATTTTGGTGCGTACCATCATCAGTTTAGCACAAGGCGGCTTCGTTTATCAGTCTGTCACATCTGCTGAATTTCATTTTTGAGCATACGCTTGATTTTATCGCTCATGGTTTCTGTGCTGGTATTGCTGAAATGGACATGAACCTTGTAGGTTGTCTTGCCGATTTTCTTTACCATCGCTGGCGTGTTTTCCGGCGCTCTGGACGCAGTAACGGCGTCTGCCACCTGCATAGCACGGGGTTCTTTGTTCATGGCGCTCCTTTCTCCGAACGGGTCTGTGCCGCCCGGTAAAAAATCAGTCGTGCTTACTGTTTACAATGTCTTTTGCTGCCTGTCGGGTAGCACCGGCATTTTCTTCCCGGAAATTCTTCCCGTCAAAGAGGATCGGCGCACACCGTTCCAAAATACGGTCATAGATACGGGCGTGGGCCAGATCAGGCGGATTTTTCAACTCGGACAGTTTCAAGTTTGTTGTGATAATCATAGGTCTGCGGCTGCGATAGCGGCTGTCGATGACAAAAAACATCTGCTCCATAGCATATTCGGTACTGCGCTCTACACCCAAATCGTCAATGATAAGCAGGTCATACTCGTCAAAGCTGGCAATAAACTCCGACCTGTCCTCAGAGAACATCCCGGTCAGGCGGTTCAGAATGGTGGGAAAGTTCGTCATCAGCACCGGCACATCCTGGTCAAGTAGAGCGTTGGCAATACATCCGGCGAAAAAAGACTTGCCGGTTCCCACATCTCCAAACAGCAAAAGCCCGATATTGCTCTTATATGCCTCTTTCCAGTTCTCCACATAGGCATGAGCCTTGTCCATCAATGGGTTTTGCCCGTTATCATTGGAAAATGTGTAGTCGTACAGATAACGGTCTTGCAAGCCCTGTGCCTTTCGGCGTTTGATACGCTCCATGCGGCGCTGCCGTTCTTCAGCAGCCTTGCGCTGCTCCTCAGCCTCCCGCTGGCACTGGCAGATGCAGCGCGGCATAAAGTAGCCGGATTTCCCGAAGCATGGCACAACGGTCTGCCTCTGGCCGCCGCATTTCTTACAGTGAATGAGCCCGTCTGACGGGTCTATATACTCGTCCTCAGCCAATTCCACACCGACAGCTGCCTTGTCGATGAACGCCCGGATTTCTGCGGTAATCTCAATCATACAGTTTCATCCTCCTTTACGCTGTAATCCCGGTTGCGTGAGGGTGTGACAGTTTTTTTAGCGTCCTCACCGGCCCAGCGCCGGATGGTCGCTGCATGGCTCTGATAACGCTTGCCGGTAGAAGCCATGTACTCGGACAGTTTTTCGATGTACTGTTCCCATACAGCAGGAAAGCTGGCCTGCAAGTCTGCCAGTTCTTCATCTGTCAGGAAAACATTCTGGTAATGGCCATAAGTGTGGGAAGGGTGCCCCGTTTCAGGGCGTACCTTCTCTATCTCTCTCTTTATCTCTATCTCTTTCTCTAACTCTATCTCTATCTCTGGTGGACGAATGTCGGAC
>OOAN01000506.1_pt1 | contig 29180 bp, 28 predicted proteins | sample 1671301 | NCBI WGS metagenome assembly OOAN01 (sample SAMN06348142, study PRJEB24527) | human gut metagenome | biome: human gut; feature: ankylosing spondylitis patient; material: feces | host: Homo sapiens | place: China | collected 2015-10
GCCGCGCTGACGGTGCTGTTCGCCGTTTCACTCGTTTTTCTGCACAAAACGGCCTACGAGGGTGCCTCGCACGGGACTTACACCGTGACGACGCAGGACAAGACCGACGAGATCACCGCGCCCACGCGCGTTGTGACGCTTGTGAACGTCAATACCGCGACGGCGGAGGAGCTTGAAACGCTGACGGGCATCGGCCCGTCGCTCGCGCAGGCGATCATCGACTACCGCGCAGAGCACGGCGATTTTACGGCGGCGGCGGACCTTTTGAACGTCAAGGGCATCGGAGAGGCGAAGCTCGAGGGATTCCGCGCGGAGATCACATTCACGGAGGAGGATGGCGATGAAAATTTTGGTGGTTGACGACGAGCAGCTTCTCGTCAAGGGCATGAAATTCAATCTGGAAAACGAGAGCTACACGGTCGAGATCGCCTACGACGGCGCGACCGCCATCGACATGGCGAAAAGCGGCGGGTTTGACCTCATCATCCTCGATCTGATGATGCCCTTCATGGACGGCATGACCTGCCTGCGGGAGATGCGCACCCGCCGCATCAACACCCCCGTCATCATCCTGACGGCCCGCGGCGAGGAGTACGACAAGCTGGCCGGCCTCGAGGGCGGCGCTGACGACTATGTGGTCAAACCCTTCTCCCCCCGGGAGCTGGTGGCCCGTGTCAAGGCCGTGCTCAACCGCACCATGCCCCGCACCGAGGCTTCTGACAGCACCATGACCTTCGGGGAGCTGTCCATCGACACGGCCAGCCACACCGTCAAGGTGTCGGGCGAGGAAGTGAGCCTCACGCCCAAGGAGTTCGATCTGCTGGTCTTCCTGGCCTCCAACAAGGGCATCGCCCTCAGCCGCGAGAAGATCCTTCAGAAGGTGTGGAACTACGACTACTTCGGCGAGGACCGCACCGTGGACACCCACGTCAAGATGCTGCGCGGCCATCTGGGCAAGTGCCGCGGCTACATCGCCACTGTCTGGGGCATCGGCTACAAGTTCGACCCCGACGCGGCGCGTTAAGCGGAGGCTCTGCTCTTCATGCGGCAAACGAGCAAAACACGGCGCACCATCGGCATCCGGGGCCAGCTCATGGGCTTTCTGTGCTTCATCTGCCTTTTGCTGGTGGGGCTGTTCTGGTTTCTGAGCACCCAGCTGCTGGAACCCCTCTACACCACCCATATCCAGAAGCAGCTCACCGAGCAGGCTGATGCCATCGTGGCCCGGATGGACGAGGCCATCGGGAAGGGCGAGACCCTCTCCTACTGGGCCTTCGGCAGCCGGCTGTACGTCAACAACACCTTCTTCAACGCGCTGCGGGACGACATCTTCGAGCTGGGCGGGATGAGCAGCTTCTGCATCGACATCTCCGACACCACCCTGCGGCAGATCTTCAAGGTGGATAACCTGTCCTACTGCAACCTTCACCGCACCCGCCCCACCGACACTGCCGATGAACAGACCGCCTACACCACGGCCCGCGCCATGCGGCAGCTCTGCCGGGAGAGCGGCGGCACAGTGGTGCGGAAGATCAACCCGCCCACGCCCTCCGGCTCGGTCCAGCTGATGGTGGGCCGGATGACCTCCGACGGAAATTACACTGTGCTGGTGACTACCAGCCTGATGCACGTGGCCGAGGCCGGCAAGGTGCTCAGCACCGTCCTGCCGCTGGCTGCGGCCCTCATTTTCGCCTTCTCGATGTCGGCGGCATGGCTGTTCAGCGAGTGGTTCACAAAGCCTCTGCGGGCTCTCTCCGGGGCTGCGCGGCAGGTGGCACAGGGCAACTACGCCGTCCATGTGGACTCGGTGCGGAACGACGAGCTGGGCGACCTGGCCCAGGAGTTCAACCACATGGCAAAAGAAGTCCAGCACGCCTCCCAGATGCAGCGCGACCTGCTGGCCAACGTCTCCCACGACCTGCGCACCCCGCTGACCCTCATCAAGGGCTACGCCGAGACAGTGCGCGACCTGACCGGCGATGACAAGGCCCACCGCGACGAACAAATGAACATCATCGTGGACGAGACCGACCGCCTGACGGCCCTTGTTTCCAGCGTCATGGAACTGAGCAAGGTCACGAGCGGCGCACTCAAGTGCGAGAAGGTCCACTTCGACATGGGCCAGCTCTGCGACGAGGTGAGCGAGCGTTACGACGCGGTCTGCGCCCAGAACGGCTGGCAGCTCAATCTGGAGATCCCTGACGAAGAGCTGCCGGTCTGTGCCGACCCCGACATGATGCAGCGCGCTCTGCATAACCTTTTGGGCAACGCCATGCACCACATCGGCGAAGACGGCATCTTCGTGCTGCGGGCGCTCCGCTGCCCCGAGGGCGTCCGGGTGGAGGTAGAAGACCACGGCCCCGGCATCTCCGCCGAGGACCTGCCCTATATCTTCGACCGCTACTACCGCTCCCGCTCCGACGCAGGCAAGCAGGGGACCGGCCTCGGCCTCTCCATCACCAAAGCCATCTTCCAGCAGCACGGTTTCCGCTTCGGCGTCCACAGCACTGTGGGCAAAGGCACCGTGTTCTGGTTCATCATGACCGATACCGAAGATGCCGCTGCACAATAAAGCTGCCGACATTTTGTCTTTTCTTCCAAAATCGTATTTCTCTCTTGATGTTTTTTTCTTCGACGCCTATAATCGAGTTGGATTCAATTTATTGCATCATTGTAATACAGGAGGAAAGAATATGAAGCCCTGTCCGCATTTTCTGAAAAGATTCGCAGTTCTGGCAGCTGCCTCACTGATTCTGAGCGCGGTCACTTTAAGTGCCAGTGCCGCAGCAGCTCCCGTAAAGTATGAAGAAAAGCGTTCCACTGTTACCACTGTCGATGGCGCACAGAAAAAGGAAGATCTGGCTGTGACCGTCGAATATCAGGTCGGCTCCACCTCTATCCGGGCTTATACTGTAGAAAAGGATGAGGTCATCGGTGTATCAAAGGATATGTGGTCTCTTTATGGTGCCTTTACTTCTGATTGGATCACCGATGGCACCTATACCCTCTCTCAGCCGCTGAACAGTGTGGAACAGATCACTGTAAGCGTTCCTTACGGCGACACAGCCCGCACGAACGAGAGTTATTTTGTATTCCATGTTCCCGAAGGCACCGTCGTCACTACTCCTTCCTGGAGTTATAACATGGACCTTTATAAGGGCAAGACCATTGCAGATGTAAAAGCCGTAGTGGAAGCCGGTCAGGACCCCAATACCCTCATTGACATTGAGGACGATTACGACCCCTTCGGGCCCGATCTTGAATATACCGACACTTCTGCGATCTATCACCTCCGTAAAGGTTACCTCTACCGCGTAAGCGTCAGCTCCGCCGAAGAGTCTTTCCCCGTTCCCGAGAATTTCTATTTCTGTGTAGATTAAACAACGACCAAAAACAGGAGCGGAAAGCCGCAAGCTTTCCGCTCCTGTTTTTTTCATGCCGCATTTTCTCTCCGGCAGTACACCACCACCCTCGCTTTTCCGCCGGGAGTGCAGGTGTAGAGCACGAGGGGACAGCCGCCCTCCCGCAGGGCTTCGGGTTCTTCGGGCGAGACCTGCGCAGTCCGCTCCACAGTGTACACTGCCTCAGCGCCGTCCTGTGAAGTGAAACGCACCTCGTCGCCTTCCGAAAGGCTGCTCAGCCGCCCGAAGTGCGATTTGTAATTGTGGGCCGCGATGACAAGGTCTCCGCCCGCCGTACTGCCGCATTGACGGCAGGGCGAGACCTTGAGGTTCGCTTTGCTCCACTCGGTCTGCACCGGCAGCTCCAAGCCCAAAGCGGGGATGGTCAGCACCCCCAGATACTCCCGCTCGACGCTTGACGCCGGGGTTTCCGAAGCCGGTTCCGGCTCGGACTCTGCATCTTCCGTGGGCAGGCTTTCCGCGCTGTCTGCGGGCTGTTCTGCCTCCGACACTGCCGCGATGCTCTGGCTCTGGCGCAGCTGGCTCACCGCCGAAGCGGCCTGGGCGCCTGCCCTTGCATCCTCGAGCCGGTCGTAGACATAGAGACAGACCGCTGCCAGCACCAAGGCACTGCCCAGCATCAGGCAGAGCCGCTCCATCACCAGCCTACGCATCGTGTCTGCGCTTCCAGCTCAGCCAGAGGCCAGCCGCCACGAGGGTGATACCCCCGCCTGCCAGCACCGGCACGGGCCAGAGCAGCTGGCCTGTCTGGATGAGGGTCCCCACCGGTTCCGGCTCCGCAGCCGGGATGACTTCATCCGGCATCTCTGCCGAGGGTGTCGGCGGACGGATGACTGTGATCTCGCCCGGCTGCTCCACCGGCTTCGGGGTCGGCGTCGGCTTATCCGGCACATAGGGCGGTGTCACCGGCGGGGGAAGGGGGTCGGTGCTGCGGTAGCTGTTCTTGAAGAGCAGTTCCGTCTTTGCCCCGTCGTCCCCATCCCGCCGGACAGACACGTGTCCTTTCAGTTCACCGTCGGTGTCCCACGCCACCATGACTTTCAGGTAAAAGACGGTGTCGTCGTAGTCGGCCCGTTTCCGTCCGCCCGCGTCCTGAGTGACCGTATACTCGTATATGCCGGGCGCGGTGTAGACGATGGCATCAAAAGTCTTCGTCAGGGTCTTGTCGTCGGCGTCGCGGCAGTCCCGAGCCGGAAAATCCAGCTCAGCCTCGTCGTCACAGCCTTCCGGCATCGGCGCGCCGTCCAACGCGGTCAGCCGCACCGTCAGCGTCTCGTCAGCTGCCTCTCCGGTGCAGCGGACGGACGCCTCCAGTTCCAGCTCCGCCCGCTGGTCTGCGGCCAGAGCGGGCAGGGCAGCGCTTACCGCAAGCGCTGCTGCCAGCAGGGCCGCTGCCATTTTCGGGAGCCTTCTCATGATAAGCTCTCCTCCTTTCCGTTTTGCAGGTCTGACATTGGTTCCATCCGGGCCAGCACCACCGTCCGCGCGTCGGTGTACTCCCCCGAGCAGGTAGCCATCGCCAGGAACTGCGCTCCTTCCGGCTCCTCTTCCAGCGCACGGAGCGCCTGTGCATCCATCTGAAGGGCATTCTCCTCCACAAAGGGGAGCAGCCCGCCTGCGTCCGAGCGCCACTTGCCCGGGGCAAAGATGGCCTGTTCCGACGCAGGCACCACAAGGCAGGCCAGCACTTCCAGCCGATAGCTCCCGCCGGGCAGCGTCAGGGTGCCGGTGGTGTTCTGGCGGAAGAATGCTCCGTCCTTGTATTTGTCGAGGTCGCCAAACATCCGCCCGTTCTCCATATGGTGGCCGTAGAGCAGGGAATACCGCCCGCTGAAGTCCGCGTCGCAGTCAACATCCAGAAAGATGCTTCCCGCCAGCGCAAAGCTGCCGTAGACGTCGGTGTTCAGATAGGTGAAATTGCTCTCGCCCTGCACCACCGGGTAGTCGATGGCCGTGCCGTCCAGCGTCAGCCACCCGCAGACATCGGGGTTGATGTCCCGCAGCTGGCCGAAGGAGAGGCTGTTGTCCTCCTGCGGCTGGGGCTTGAAGGCCAACAGCCCAGCCTGCACATTGTCGGCAGCGGCGTACACCCGGCTGTTGTCCCACAGCGCATAGCCCGACCAGACCACCGCCAGCAGCACCAGCAGAGCCGTCACCCCGTCCAGCAGGCCGTTCGCCGCCCGCAGGGCCATCTTCTGCCACCGGATGTTCCTCACCTCCCTTTCCTTATTTCCTCCGCGCTTACTTCTGATGGCGGCGGCGCAGGGTCAGCAGCAGCCCGACGCCCGCAGCACCCGTCAGGGTGAAGAGATAGGGTGCGCTGTCCAGCACCACACCGGCATCCACGGTGCCGCCCTTGGTGTTGGTGAAGTTCGCCTGCTCGACCGCCTCATCCACTTCGCCCTCGGTGCCGGTCTCCGTCGTCACATAGTCTGCGACCGGCGCCTCAGACACCTTGTACTCGACACCGTAGGGCAGGTTTTCGATGTGGATGGTATCGTCGTCTTTCAGATAGAAGGTCGCTTCCGTCGTCTCGCCGGGCCTGATCTTGATCGAGGCGGGGTTCGCGTCATAGCTGCCGCCGGTGATGGCGTAGCTGTCCTGATAGGTCTTGCCCTCCTCGCCGGTCAGCTGCACCCTGAACTCGAAGTATTTCTCCTTATTGCCCATGATGCCCTCGACGTCCTTGTGGACTTCCAGCTCACCGGCAGAGTAGAGGTTGTCGAAGTCGTCCTTCTTGCCCTCGCCGGTGGACTCCGGGTCCTCGGTGTGAACAGCGGCAATGCGGAGCTTGCCGTCCTGCTCGATGACCGTCACCCGCAGCAGGATGGCGTCGCCGTAGTAGGTCACGCCTGCGCTGTTGCCCGCCGCCTCATGGATGATGTAGGTGTAGACGCCCACGCTGTCGTACTCGGGCAGCTGGATCTCGATCTGCCTGGTCTTGTTCGCACTGCCGGCTTCGCCCTGTGCGTAGGTCACGTCGCCGACAGACGGCCTATAATCTGCGGCGTCAATGCCCTCCGATGCGTCGGTCACGGTAACCGGGTCGATCGTAAACGTAAAGGTCTCTTCCGGGGAGAGCGTACCCGTGTTGGTCAGCTCGTAGTTTTTGGTGAGATACACCCGGGACATATCCTCATACGGAGGGCCTTGCACCTGTGCCGCAAAGGCGGGCATGACGCTGACGCCCATGGCCAGAGAGATGGAAAGCACCCCTGCGAGAAGCTTTTCTGCCTTGTTCTGTTTCATCCTGAAGTTCCTCCTATCTTGTCCTGTATGGTTTTTGGCGGCTCAGAGCCCCCGCCGCCGGATGAGGGTGATGACTTTTGCCTTGACCGCACTGCACTGCACCGGGCCGAAGTCACGGCTGTCCTCGGCCTGTGTGCGGCAGTCGCCCAGAATGAAGACGCTGTCCTCCGGCACAGCGTAGGGGTAGCTGAGCAGAGATTTGGGGTAGGTGGGGTAGAGGATGCCGCCGCCCTGTGCCGAGCCGTTGACCTCCACAACGCCGCTCTCGCTCAGGGTCACGATGTCCCCGCCCCGGGCCAGCACGCGGCCCACCCGCAGCCTTCCCGAGCGCTCATATACCACGACATCATTCTTGGCATAGTCTTTTTCCAGCCGGATGCCCAGCACGAGGTCGCCGTCCTTCACGGCGGGAAACATCTCGCTGCCGGACGCCTGCGTCACCAGATACACCTGCGTCAGAAGCACCCAGAGCAGGGCGGCGAACACCGCCAGCCGCACCGCCAGACTGCGCACTTCCCGCAGCAGGGGGCTTTTTTCCGGCTTCGCCGGTCCAGACAGGTTTGCTTCCGGCGTCCCGGGCGGGGCCTCCGGGGCAAGCGCCTCGTTTGGTTCCTTCACTCATCTTCCTCCTTCTTTCTGTTTTTGCAGCCCAGAACGGCCGCACCGGCACACAGCATCAGCGGCAGCCCGAAGAAGTCTGTCTCCACGCCGGTGTCCGGGTCTATATCGGCCAGAACGTAGTGGGCATAGAAATTGACGACGCCGTTTTCCAGCTCTTCGTCGGTGGGCTCATAGCCCTCTTCCCACTCGTCCTGCGATACCTTTTCCTTCGGGTCCGGCTCATCCGTCACCGAACCGGGGAGCTCTTTGTACCAGCCGTCAAAGACATAGCGCGCACCGCCGATGTCGAGCTCTTTTTCGATGTCCGCCGTCGTCTCTTCCACCCGCTCGCCGCCCTGGTACTCGCGGCTTTCCCGGATGCTGTAGTCGTCCTCGCCCGGGGCGCGGACGTTGAACCGGGCCGTGAAGTTTTTCCTGCTTTTGACGCTGATGATGCAGTCGATGTGCTTATCCGGTTCTGTCCCGTTGCTGCGCGAGATCTTGTACGGCGTCACCACGATGCTCTCCAGATCGTCCTGCGTCAGCCCCGTGATGCCGGTCTGCTTCTCGATGGTGTCCTTATACTCGTCCCATATCTCATCGACGACCTCGTCCCAGTAATCATCGCCCGGTTTCAGCGACCATGCGTCGCCAGTCGCGCCGCCCGGCCACGATACAACATAGTCTGACACATTTGTCAGGATGTTCTTGCCGTTATCTTCCCATGCCGCGCCGTAGGTCTTCACCTTACCGACCCACTTGCACTCGCTGTTGTCCGGCGCCCACTGGCTGGGGTCATTGCTGCCGGGCAGGCTGGTGGGGGTCTTGAGCAGGAAGACCGCCGCCGATTCCTCCTGAGTCTGATCGCCCCAGCCCGGTGCATCCTCATCAAGTTCGTCCGCAGGCAGGGCGTTTTTGTCCCCGTCTACGCTGTCGTCGGCCAAGTCGGCATCTTCCTCAGGGGATCTGTCTTTTTCGGGCTGCTCTGCCTCATCCGGAGGCGTTTCCTCCTCGGTAACGGGCCGTTCTTCCCACAGCTCCGGCAGAACGGCGATGTCTTCTTCCTCGTCTAAAACGGGCTCCTCCTGCTGGGCCTCATCGTCGATGAAACAGGCGTAGAGGCTGCACTCGCTGTCCGCTTCCGGCCAGAGCGGTCCATCATCCGGCACGAAGCGGACCGCCGTCCCTTCGTCGTCCCGGCTGTACCAGAAGCGGAAGCTCTTTCCCTCCACCTCCGGCTCTTCGGGCATCAGAAGCTCTTCGCCGCTGCCCACGGTCTGTTCCGCGTAGGGCAGGCCGCCGTCGGCCTCGTCCGACTCGCTGAGCCAGAAGAGATAGGTCCTCTCAAACTGCTCGTCCGCTTTGACAGCCCCGCTGTCCGGCGTCGGGGTCTCGTCGGGCAGCCCGATGTCATCCAGCCCGTCCACCACGACGGGGATGCCGCCTTCCGCGGGCAGAAGCACCGGCTCGTCTGTCCGGATGTCCTCTTCTTCGTCCCAGGCAGGCTCGTCCTCTATTTCCTCGTCCCATGTCTGGTCCGGCACGCTGTCCGTCCGCTCCGGCCCTTCGGCAAATGCGGGCAGCAGACAGCCGCACAGCAGCACCAGCACGATGCACAGTGCTGCGGCGCGCAGTGTCAGCCGCCTCCGTTCCAGTCGATTCCGCATACAACAGCCCTCCTTCATTCTCGCTCCCGGCGGGGATGCCGCCCTTTGCGTTATCAGGATACCGTTTACCGGACACGAAGGATGTCATTGCGTGCCAGCGCAAAAAATTTTACGCATAAAAAACGCCGCCGGGGTCTTTCGACTCCGGCAGCGGTCTGCTGTCTCCGAATTTTCGGTTTTCAGGTGCGGGTGGTGGCTTCCATGCAGTGCTCGGAGGGGGGGTAATATTCCATCAGAGCAATGTAATTCTCGCAGTGGTGGCAGAACGCCGCCCGGATGGCGTCGTCGGGCGCGCTCCTCATCGACACGAACATCAGGATGTACTTTGCAATGAGGCTCACAGCCTCGCTCTCGAGACCATAGCAAAGGCCCACGGCCAGGATCGGCACGACGATCTGCTGCGCACGGATGGGGATATTCTCCGCATCGACCCGCTTGAGCACGGCACGGCTCATGGTGGATGCCGCCCAGACGGCGCGGGAGATCTTCCAGTAATCCATATTCTTCAGATGGGTGAGGGTACGCAGCCGCTGGATGACCTCGCCATCGTCCAGAACTTTGTTCTGCGTGACCTCCTTCTCCGAGCGGATGAAGGAGCACTGTATCATGTCCATCAGGGCGGCTTCGTACTTCTCGTGGTAGTTCTCGCGGGAGATGAAGTACTCCTCCATACGGAGCATGACTTCGTCCGTCTCTTTGTCGGTGGCCAGCCAGCTGAAGTCCAGCGGCGTCGGGCCGAAATCATTCTTGCCCATCTCGTTCAGGTCTTCCAGCTCTTCCTCGTTCCGGGTGGAGGGAAGGAAGCGGTCGTTGCCGTTCCGGTGGAAGCCCCACTCCTCGGGCAGAAGATGCGGCACGATGTCGCCGCTGGAGATGATGTTGAAGATGTTGCTCTCGCCCCAGCTCTCTTTCAGGCTGCCGTCGGCGTTGTGGTTGTTGTCGTAGTCCTGCTGCAAGTCGGGGTAGTCCTGCGGGCCGAGGGCCACCGGCGTCGCAAAGGTGTAGACGAAGACATTCTCCCGTTCCAGTCCGGACAGCTCCCTGTTGACCCGGGCGGCCAGAAGATTCGCCACCACCGCACCGCGGCTGTAGCCACCCATCCAGAGCTTGACGACGCCCAGCTCTCCCTTTTGCTGAGCTGCCGCCAGATAGTTCTTCAAATCGGCAAACACCTCATGCACCGGGATGATGAAGCCGCTGTGGGCGTGGCCCGCGCCGGTGTGCAGATTGCTCACCCACTCACCGCCGTAGCCGCCGCCGCGCAGGATGAGCGCCACGATGGTGGTGCGCTTCCCGTTCAGGGTGATGGTCTTGCGGGCCGTGGACCAGCCCACGAAGTCGCCCGCCTTGCCCACATCGACATCATAATAGCGGTATTTCACGTCGCCGAAGCCCAGCTTGGTATAGGCTGCGTCGAGGCTGTTCTCGCGGCCCACGTCCCCGTTGGCCCAGTATTTCGCATCGCTGGTCCATGTATTGAAAGCAGCCGTCACCATGCCCAGCGTCGCCAGCGCCAGCTGGTGGTCGTACTGGATGGAGCTGTGCGCAAAAAAACTGTCGCTGTAGTAATACTCGTGCTCGATGTCCATCTGGCTCAGCTCGCTGCGGAAGGACATTGTATAATTGCCTGCCGGGACTGCCCGGCCCACCGTCTGGCTTTTTGCCGCTGCCTCAGCCCGGGGCAGTGCCAGCCCGGGCGCAAGAGCTGCACTGCAAACCAGCGCTTTACAGAAATCACGTCGTTTCATGGTCTTTCCCCCTTGCTGCTTTCATAAACCTCTGACATTTCTATCGTATAGGTGATTTTCTATAGTATACCGTATTTTTCCAGCGGATTCAATCATCAACTCTGCCGATTGGGTATGTAAAAACCGGACAGCATCACTGCTGCCCGGTCATTTTCATATTCTCAGAGAAGCTGCGGGTCCATCTGGCGGCAGAAGTCCACGATGTGGTGGAACATCTGCTCGACCGCCGGAGCCATCGCCGTGGGGCGCTGGACAGCCAGACCCACCACCCGGTACTCTTCCGGCTCGATGGGGTAGATCTTGACCGCCGCCGTGCAGCTGCGCAGCAGCATCCGGGGCATGATGGAGATGCCAAGGCCCGCCTCCACCATGGCGATGTTGGACTGGTCGTCGATGACGTGGCAGCGGCGCTCGGTGCCGATCTTGTATTTCTTGAGGAACTGGCGCATCTCGGCGTCGGTGGCGTCGCACTGCACCACAAAGCTCTGGCCGTTCATCAACGCCGGGGTCATTACGCCGTCCTGCGGCTCCGGCCAGTCCTGCGGCACGATGCACAGCAGCGGCTCCCGGAACAGCTCGGTGAGGTTGAACTCCTCCCGGCAGGTGGAGGACAGGAAGGCGATGTCCACCTGACCGGTGCGCAGCCATTCCTTGACATCATCGTAGGTGCCCTGATATACTTCGATCTCGATCTGCGGATAATGCGCCGCAAAGCTTTTCAGCAGCCCGGGCAGCAGCGATGCACACACCGAGTTGAATACCCCCAGCTTCACCTTGCCCTTTTCCAAGCCGTTCAGACGGGCGATGCTCTGCTTCAGCGCCTCGTCACTGTTGAGCACCTCGCGGATAGAGGGATACAGGGAAGCGCCGTAGCTGGTCATGGATACGCCGTTTTTGCCGCGGTTGAACAGGGCAAAGCCCAGCTCCTCCTCCATTACGGCAATGGCGTGACTGATGGCCGAGGGGGTCAGGTGCAGCTGCTGTGCCGCCTTGTTGAAGCTGCCCTGCCGGGCCACGGCATCAAAAATTTCGTAGGAAAAAAGCGTCATGCCCAAAGCCTCCTTCCGCCTTTACTGGTTCGGAGACGCCCGATTCTCTGTGAATCTTTTTCATCTTTCATTTGAGATAGTTCAATTATCTTCTTGATTGTACTATCCCGCGCCTTTTCTGTCAAGCATTTTTGCCCGATTTATGCGCCTTTCCGGCGTATTTTGTCAAAGATGACGCAGGAGCCTGCCAGCCTGCGCCGTATCATTAAAAAAGCACAAAAAGTAGATTTTTTATCAAGTGAGGGATTCCTTATGACCGAGACTGCCAAAGCCCCTGTCCGCTGTGGACTCAGCGGCACAGCGCTCAAATACATCGCCTGCATCACCATGCTCATTGATCACATCGGCGCTTCCTGCATCGAAGCCGGTATCCTGCTGCCGGCCCTCGCCGCCGGTTCTGCCAGCTGCGGTGGCATCCCGGTCAGCACCCTGCTGGCGGCAGACCGTGTGCTGCGGTATATCGGGCGGCTGGCCTTTCCCATCTTCTGCTTTCTGGCCGTGGAGGGCTTTCTGCACACCCACGATGTAAAAAAATACGTCCGGCGGCTTCTGCTGTTCGGCCTTCTGAGCGAAGTGCCTTTTGACCTTGCCTTTTTCCGCACACCGTTCGCCCCGCAGCACCAGAACGTTTACTGGACGCTGGCGCTGGGCGTGCTGGCTATGGCAGGGCTCAAGCGCTTTGAAAAGGAAAACGGCCTGCCCGGCTGGCAGGGGCTTGTGTGGGCGGGCGGGTGCGCCGCGCTGGCGCTGGCTGCCTGCACCGACTACAACGCCAGCGGCGTGATCATCATCTGCGCGCTGTACCTGACCCGCACAAACCGCAAGTGGCAGTGCCTTGCGGGTGCGCTGCTGTTTATGTTCGAGCTCACCGCCCCGCTGGCCTTTGTGCTGGTCTGGTTCTATAATGGGCAGCGCGGTGCGTGCAGTCCATTGCAGAAAAAGGCCTTTTACTGGTTCTACCCGGTGCACCTGCTGGTGCTGGCAGGCATCACGAACCTGCTGCTGTAAAGCTTTTCCGGTTCAGCTGGCTCACCGCTGCAAGACGAGACGATTGGGAATGCCCTCCGCGTTGCTCTGGGCATATTCAGCGGAAAGATTATTTATAATTTTGGGGTTCTGAAAAGCCTGCGGAGCTTGTCGGGGCAAAGCCCCTCCATCTGCTTGCGCAGACCGCTCTGCCGCTTAAAAGCCTCACTGGGGCTTTTATTGCTGCGCAAACGCGGACTTTCCTGAGCCCCTTTTTCACGGGAAAGGAGCACTCTTCTCAGGATGGTGCAAAGCTTTTGATTTCAGTAAAGAAAATTTAGCACGCTGACCCGCAGTGCCGCGCTTTCGCAGAAAGCGGCGCTGCGAATGCCGTTTTCAGCCACGACCCACCTGTGAAAATGGAATACCGGAGCGTCCGCAGACGCTCCGGTATTCCGAAATTATAAATATTTTTTCCTTAGCTTATGCCCAGAGCGCAAGCGGAGGGCATTTCAAATCGTCCCGCCCGGAAAGGGGAGCGGCCTTTAGTGGCAATTGCCGGCGCAGCCGCCCTTGTCGGCGTGGCAGGCATGAGAGCCGCAGCTGTGACCCTCCTCGTGGTCGTGGTGGGTGCAGCGGGCGTTGGGGTCAAAGACCAGCGTGCCGGCAAGATAAGCCGCCGCAGCGCTGTCGGCCTCGCCGGTAATGCCACCGCACAGACGGATACCGGCCTGTGCCAGCGCCATCTGTGCCCCGCCGCCAATGCCGCCGCACAGCAGCACATTTACGCCGTTGCGCACCAGAAAGCCCACCAGTGCGCCGTGCCCCTGCCCGTCGGTGGAGACCACCTCGGCACCGGTAATGCGGCCCTCCTCGGCGGTGTACAGCTTGAACTGCGCAGAGTGGCCGAAGTGCTGGAATACCTGACCGTTTTCATAAGGAATTGCGATCTTCATACTAAAAACTCCTCCCTGTGTACGAGATTTTCTATCCCTATTCTAACAGATTGCGCTGAAATAGGGAAGGGCACCCGCGGTTTTTGCGCCTTTTGGGGCGGGAAACATAGCCGGTATGTAAAAATGATATCAGAAACTGCTGCAAAATGTATTATAATAGAGCCCGAAAAGAGGGTACAAGTATGAAAACAAAGCATCGAGGACAAATGTCCGAGTCCTTTCTTACGGCGGTGTTCCTTTCGCTGTCCGGCGGCTTGCAGGATGCCTACACCTATCTGTTCCGGGGCAAGGTGTTTGCCAATGCCCAGACCGGTAATATCGTGCTGCTGAGCGCCAATATCATGGATGGCCGGTGGGACAAGGTGCTGCACTATCTGGTGCCTTTGTGCGCCTTTGCGCTGGGGGTGCTGGCTGCGGAAAAAATGCGGGAGCACTTTCAGGCAATGCAGCGGCTGCACTGGCGGCAGCTGGTGGTGCTGGGCGAGGTGCTGCTGCTGTTCGCGGTGGGCTTTCTGCCGCAATCGCAGAACCTGCTGGCCAACGCCATCGTTTCTTTTTCCTGCGCCATGCAGGTGCAGGCTTTCCGCAAGGTGAACGGCTACGCCTTTGCCAGTACAATGTGCATCGGCGACCTGCGCAGCGGCGTGGAGGCCTTTTGCATCTGGCGCAAGACCCACGAGCCCCGCGCAAAGGACAGAATGGTGCGGTACTTTGGCATCATATTCCTGTTCGCGCTGGGGGCAGGGCTGGGCAGCAAGAGCGCGGCGCAGCTGGGCGGCAGAGCCATCTGGATCTCCTGTTGCTTTTTGCTGGTCAGCTTTGCGCTGATGTTCATCCGGGAGGAACTGGAAGAGAACCCGATCATCGAAAAAGATCTGACCGCCATCCGGCAGGAGACCCGGGAGATCGACCGCACCCTGAAGCAGGAACTGCAGGAGGAGCAACGGGAGCTGACGCAGAGCACCCGGAAATAACAAAAAAGGGGCTGTTGCACATCATTGGTGCAGCAGCCCCTTTTGGCTGAAAGCTGTCGGAACAAAAGCCTTCCCCCGTCCGGGGGAAGGCTTTTGCGGAACCTGTTAAGCTTGCAGCTGTGCAATAACACCCGGAGGGTCGGCTTTATTTGTGTTCCGTGCTCCGAGCCCCGGCTTTGGTCAGCAGCTGCTGGAACTTGCGGGCGGCGGTGTTCAGCGGGCGGTGATGGTCGTACACAAGGCAGATGGAGCGGGAGGGGATGATCTCCTGCAAGTGCAGCTGCACCAGCTCTCCGCTGGCCAGCAGGGGTGCTGCCATGGGCTCCGGCATAAAGGCCAGGCCCAACTCGCTTTTGACCAGCGTGAGCATCTGGTCGGTGGTGGCGGCCTCAGTGTCCGGTTTCAGCACCGCGTCGTGCTCCAGAAAGAACTGCCGGTAAAAGCTGCGGGTCATGCTCTCCTCGTTCAGGCAGATCAGGGGATAACCGGCCAGTTCCTTCAGGTTCAGGGTCTGGCTGGCCAGTGCCGTAAAGGTCCTGCCGCCCACAAGGACTTCGTAAAAGGACATCAGCTCTACCATTTTCAGCCCGTTTTCCACCTCTGCGGGGGTGGTCACGATGGCAAAATCCACCTCGCCGTTGCGTACCGCCTGCACCGCCTGCGGAGTGGAGTGGTTAGAGATGCGCAGCCGGATGCCCGGGTACTCGGTGTGGAAAGCGCGCAGCTTTTCCGACAGGTAGATGTTTAAAGCGGTCTCGGTGGTACTGATGCTGATGGCACCGTGCTCCAGCGTGGCGGTGGCGCTCAGTTCCTCCTCGGCATCCTGTATCTGCACCGCTGCCGAGGCAATGCGGGAATACAGTAGCTCTCCCTCCGGCGTTAAGGTGACGCCCCGGTTGGAGCGGATGAACAGCACGCAGTTCAGCTGGCTTTCCAGTCGGTTCATGGCGTGGGTGATGTTGGGCTGATTATTGCCCAGCACCCGCGCCGCGCGGGTAAAGTTCTGATACTTTGCCACATAGTAAAAGATTTTGTAGTATTCCCAGTCCACATACATGGGTGCAGCCTCTCTTTCCTGTCGGGCTTCCGGCGCGGCCTGCGGCAGAAGCGGCTTTATGCTCTTCTTGTATCATAGCACGGCGCGCCGGAATTGCAAGCGCTTTTTACGGTGCGGCTGTGCCGGATGCGGGCAGCAGCCTCTGCAATGTAAAAAACATATTGCTGCTATACACAGGATACTTTTTACATATTCTCTGCACGCTCGTATAATAGACACCGCGAACAGGAAACAAGAATGAAAAAGAAGGTAAATGAAGTTTATGCTGACCGCTGTTACTGGAATCAACTGGGGCGATGAGGGCAAGGGCCGCGTCATCGACCTGCTGGCCGAAAATGCCGATATCGTTGCGCGCTATCAGGGCGGCAACAATGCCGGTCATACCGTTGTGACCGAGAAGGGCAAGTTCATCCTGAACCTGCTGCCCTCCGGCATCCTGCACCCGGAGGTGACCTGCGTGCTGGGCACCGGTATGGTGATCGACCTCGAGCATCTGGCCGGGGAGATGGAGGCCATTGAAGCGCGCGGGGTGAAGGTGGAGCCGGAGAACCTGAAACTCTCCGATAAGGCTACCATCTCCATGCCGTGGCACAAGGTACAGGACGGGCTGGAAGAGGACCGCCTTGCCAAAAAGGGCAGCGCGTTCGGCTCTACCCGGCGCGGCATTGCTTACGCTTACAGCGACAAGTACCGCAAAAAGACCCTGCGTCTGGGCGACCTTTTGCATCTGGACGAGGAGCGCACCCAGAACCGTCTGCACATGATCCTGGATGCTAAAAACATGGAGCTGGCGGGTTGCTATCATCAGGAGCCCATGAGCTACGATGCCCTGCTGAACTGGTGCAGGCAGCAGGCGGCGTACTTTGCACCCTTCATCTGTGATGTGGGCGCTTTCTTGCAGCAGGCGCACGACAGCGGCAAGCGCATCGTGCTGGAAGCGCAGCTGGGCGCAATGCGGGATATCGACTACGGCATCTTCCCGTTCACTTCCAGCTCTAACACGCTGGCGGCCTACGCGCCGCTGGGTGCGGGCATCCCGAACTGCAAGCTGGACCATGTGGTGGGTGTGCTGAAGGCCTACTCCACCTGTGTGGGCGCTGGCCCCTTTGCGGCAGAGAACGCAATGGGCGAGGCGTGGAACGAAAAGCTGCGCAAGGCCGGCGGCGAGTACGGCGCAGCCACCGGCCGTCCCCGCCGGGTGGGTCCCTTTGACTGCGTTGCCAGCCGATACGGCCTGCAGTGTCAGGGCGCGGATAAGATCGCGCTGACCAAGCTGGACGTGCTGAGCAGCATGAAGCAGATCCCGGTCATCACCGGTTACAAGCTGGACGGCGTGGAAGTCCCCCGCTTCGACACCCTGTCCGACCTTGACCGTGTGCAGCCGGTGGTCACGCTGCTGCCCGGCTGGAACAAGGATATCTCCGGCTGCCGCAGCTGGGCAGAGCTGCCCAAGGAAGCCAAGGCCTATGTGGAGTTCCTTGAAAAGCAGCTGGGGCACGAGATCCAGTTCGTTTCCACCGGCGCGGAGCGCGAAAAGTTTGTGCTGAAGGGAGAATGGCTGTGAGACATTTTATTGAGCCCGGCAGCTTTTCTCTGGCCGAGCAGCTGGCACTGCTCGACCTTGCCGACCGGATGGAGGCTGACCCCGCGCCCTACGCCCACCTGTGCGATGGCCGCATTCTTGCCACTTTGTTCTACGAGCCCAGCACCCGCACCCGCCTTTCCTTCGAGTCCGCTATGCTGCGGCTGGGCGGCAAGACGCTGGGCTTTGCCGGGGCGCAGCTTTCCAGCGCCAGCAAGGGCGAAACGGTGGCTGATACCGCCCGTGTGGTGAGCAACTATGCAGACGTCATTGCCATGCGCCACCCCAAGGAGGGCGCACCGCTGCGGGCGTCCATGTATGCGCGGGTGCCCGTCATCAATGCAGGCGATGGCGGCCACGCCCACCCCTCCCAGACCATGATCGATCTGATGACCATCCGCCAGCGCAAGGGGCGGCTGGATCATTTGACCATCGGCTTCTGCGGCGACCTCAAGTTCGGCCGGACGGTGCACTCCCTCACCGCCGCGCTGAGCCAGTTCGAGGGCAACCGGTTCGTGTTCATCTCGCCGGAGGAGCTGCGCATCCCGCAGTACGTCAAGGACGAGACCCTGACCCCGCTGCACCAGAACTATAAAGAGACCGCCGACCTTGAAGCCGAGTTGCCCGGGCTGGACGTGCTGTACATGACCCGCATCCAGAAGGAGCGCTTTTTCAACGAAGAGGACTACCTGCGGTTGAAAGGCTGCTATGAGCTGGACGAAAAGCTGCTGCAGGTGGCACCGCCCACCATGCCGGTGCTGCATCCGCTCCCCCGCATTGACGAGATCAAGCCGGACGTGGACAACGATCCCCGCGCCGCTTATTTTGATCAGGTGCATAACGGCGTGTATATCCGCATGGCAATTATACTGGCGCTGCTGGGTATCCCCGACCCGCTGACCGGGAAAAAGGTATTGGAAAGTTTATAAATTGGAAACAGGGCTGCTGCACAAAACTTTGTGCAGCAGCCCTGTTTTTGCGTTTGGTGCTTCATGAAATGAAAATTTTTCCCGCTACCCCCGCAGCGGCGGGTCTGGCACAAAAATCATGGTGCCCCGGGCAGAAAAAAGCAGCTGCGGCATCATGCAGCTGTCCCCCAGCCACAGCACCGCCAGAATGCACAGCACCAAAAGCACCCTGCGCAAAAGCACCGGATGCCGGGCGGGGGAATAGCATTTTCTGCGGTCACGCTGCATAGGCTGTGCCCTCCTTTTTCAAGGCTCTGCCCAGCTTATGCCGCAGCAGAAAGAATTGTGCACAAGCGGGGTTTGTGGTAAGATAACAGGGAAGAACCACGGAGGAACTGCTTATGCTGACCATTACACTGCTGGGCACGGCTGCCACCATGCCGCTGCCAGAGCGCGCCCTGACCGCCGCAGTGGCGGAGTGCGGCGGGCACAGCCTGCTGCTGGACTGCGGCGAGGGCACCCAGACCGCCGCCCGCCGCGCCGGGGTGAACCTGATGCGCGCGGACGCCATCTGTCTGACCCACTACCACGGGGATCATATTTTTGGTCTGCCCGGGCTTTTGCAGACCCTTGGGGCGCAGGGGCGCACCCGCCCGCTGACGCTGCTGGGGCCGGAGGGGCTTTTGGAGGTCTGGCGGGCAGTGTATGCCCTGACCGGGCCGCTGCCCTACGCAGTAAAGCCGCTGGTCTGCCGCGCCGGGCAGCCTGTGGCGCTGGATGCTCTTTCGGATGGATGGCCCGCCGGGGCAACGCTGCTGCCGGTGGCAACAAAGCACCGGGTACGCAGTCTGGGCTACCGGCTGGACTTGCCCCGGGCGGGCAGGTTCGACCCGGAAAAGGCGCGGGCGCTGGGCGTACCGGTGACCCAGTGGCGGCTTTTGCAGCGGGGACAGGCTGTCCCGCTGGCAGAGCGTATGGTGCAGCCCGCCGAGGTGCTGGGCGCACCCCGCAAGGGGCTGCGGTTCGTCTTTTCCGGCGACAGTGCGCCCTGCCCGGCGCTGGAGCAGGCGGCGCAGGGCGCAGACCTTCTGCTCTGCGATGCCACCTATGCCCTGCCGGAGCAGCAGGCGCAGGCCGCGCAGTGGGGGCACAGCACCTTTGGCCAAAGCGCAGCGCTGGCGGCAAAGGCTGGTGTAAAGCGGCTGTGGCTGGTGCACTATTCCCCCATGATCACCGACCCGGAGGAGCATCTTGCACAGGCGCAAAGCATCTTTCCGGCGGCAGAATGCGGCTTTGACGGCAAACGCATCACCCTGCATTACGAGGAGAACGAGGAATGAAGCTGACACTTGACCCCGGGGCAGCTGCCCTGCTGGACGCCCTGCACACAGCGGGCTACGCAGCCTATGCCGTGGGCGGCTGCGTGCGGGACAGTCTTTTGGGACGCACCGCCCACGACTGGGACCTGTGCACCAGTGCCCTGCCGCAACAGGTAATGGAACTGTTCGGGACAGAGCAGTGCATCCCCACCGGTTTGCAGCACGGCACGGTCACCATCAAATACGGCGGGCAGCTGTACGAGACTACCACCTTCCGCACCGAGGGCAGCTATACCGATGGCCGTCACCCGGACGAAGTGCAGTTCGTACCGGACGTGCGGGAGGATCTTGCCCGGCGGGATTTTACCATCAACGCCATGGCGTATAATGAAGCTGAGGGGCTGGTAGACCCCTTTGGCGGGCAGGCGGATTTGCAAAACGGTTTGCTGCGGGCGGTGGGGGAGCCGCAGCAGCGGTTTACCGAGGACGCGCTGCGCATCCTGCGGCTGTACCGCTTTGCCGCAAGGTTCGGCTTTGCATTGGACGCAGCCACCGCCCGGGCGGCGCGGCAGCTGGCACCGCACTTGGACTGCATCTCTGCCGAGCGCATTCAGGAGGAACTGGCAAAGCTGCTGGCTGCCCCGCAGCCGGGGGCGTATCTGGAACCCGCCGTGCTGGCGGTGGTGTTGCCGGAGTTGACCCCGGAAAGCCTGACCGCCGCAAAGCCGGTGGTGGATGCCTGCCCGGCGGGGGAAGAAAACCTGCCGGTGCGCTGGGCGGCGCTGCTGGGCGCTCTGGGCGAGGCCGACACCCGCCGGGTGCTCAAACGGCTGCGCTGCTCCAACGCCTGCATCGAGGAGACCGCGGTATTGGTGCGGGAAACGGCAGAGCAGGGCGTGTGCGGGAGCTTTCTCCTCGGACACGAATCGGGCCATTCCATCGCCCGCCCTACTGCCTGCGGCAGCAGGGTCCCACCCCAGCGGACGGTCCTCGGAGAAACTCCCGCACACGCGGGAGAGGTTGCCATCCGGCAGCTTTTAGGGCGGTACGGGCTGTGCACCGTGGAGCGGCTGTGTGCGCTGTGTGCGGCGCTGCACCCGCAAGCTGCCCCGGCTTGCGCCCTTGCGGCGCAGCGGGCACGGCAACTGGAAGCGGACGGCGTATGCTGCCGGGTGAGCCAGCTGGCGGTGAACGGACGCGACCTGATGGCAGCGGGCATCCCGGCAGGGCCTGCGCTGCGCCGGGTGCTGGAAGCGCTGCTGGACGGCGTCATCCGCGCAGAATATCCCAACGAAAAACCGGCGCTGCTGGCTGCGGCGCAGAAAATTATAGCGTCTTGACAAGCGGTTTATGCTGCGGTAGTATTATACTACTGCTTTAGTATGTTGAACCCATAAAAGGAGAACCTATGACCACTCAGAACCCTGCAAACCGTCCCCGCGCCCTCATTGCCATGAGCGGCGGCGTGGATAGCTCGGTGGCGGCCTGTCTGATGCAGCAGGCAGGCTACGACTGCACCGGCATCACCATGCGACTCACCCACAACGAAACGCTGGGACAGCCCGGCTACCAGACCTGCTGCTCGGAAAAGGATATCGAGGACGCCGCCGAGGTGGCCTTTGCACTGGATATGCCATATCAGGTGCTGGATTTCACCGCCGATTTCCGGGCGCAGATCATTGAAAAATTTATCCGCGTCTACGAGGCGGGCGGTACCCCCAACCCCTGCATCGACTGCAATAAATATATGAAGTTCCGCCACCTGCTGGACTGGGCAGAGACACACGGCATGGAGTATGTGGTCACCGGCCACTACGCCCGGGTGGAGCAGGATGCAGCCACCGGCCGCTGGCTGCTGAAAAAAGGCTTGGACGAGGGTAAGGATCAGAGCTATGTGCTATATAACCTCACGCAGGAGCAGCTGGCGCATATCCGTCTGCCGCTGGGTGCGCTGCACAAGACCGAGGTGCGAAAGATCGCGCAGGAGCACAGCTTTATCAACGCCCAAAAGCACGACAGTCAGGATATCTGCTTTGTGCCGGACGGCGATTATGCCCGCTTTATGGAGCAGTTTACCGGCAAGCACTACCCCGCCGGAGATTTTCTGGATCAGAGCGGAAAGGTGGTGGGTACCCACAGCGGCGCAGTGCGCTACACGCTGGGGCAGCGCAAGGGGCTTGGCCTTGCGCTGGGTGCGCCGGTGTACGTCTGCGGCAAGGATATGCAGGCCAATACCGTCACCGTCGGGCCGGAGAGTGAACTGTTTGACCGCATCGTCTACGCAGAGGATGTGAACTGGATCGCCATTCCGGCGCTGACCGAGCCGCTGCGGGTCACTGCTCGCACCCGGTATCATCAGGCCGAGCAGCAGGCCACCGTCTACCCTGCAGAAAACGGTTTCCGGTTGGAATTCGACCAGCCTCAGCGTGCCCCCACCCCGGGGCAGGCTGCCGTGCTGTATCAGGGCGATGTGGTGCTGGGCGGCGGCACCATCACCCGCGTAGAAAAGTAAGGAGAACAAAATGCAGGATCAGTATTCCCGCACCCAGCTGCTGCTGGGTGCAGAGGCTATGGAAAAGCTGCACCACGCCCGGGTGGCAGTGTTTGGCATCGGCGGCGTGGGCGGCTACACGGTGGAGGCGCTGGCACGCAGCGGCGTGGGCGCACTGGATCTGATCGATGACGATAAGGTCTGCCTGACCAACCTCAACCGTCAGATCATCGCCACCCGCAGCACGGTAGGGCAGTATAAGGTGGATGTGGCAGAACAGCGCATCCACGATATCGACCCCAACATCAAGGTGACCACCCACCGGTGCTTCTTTGGCCCGGAGACGCAGGACGACTTCGACTTTACCCAGTACGACTATGTGGTGGACGCCATCGACACCGTTACCGGCAAGCTGGCGCTGGTGATGAAATGCAAGGAGGCGGGCACCCCCATCATCTGCTCCATGGGCGCAGGTAACAAGATGGACCCCACCCGCTTTGAGGTGACCGATATCTACAAGACCTCGGTCTGCCCGCTTGCCAAGGTGATGCGTACCGAGTGCCGCAAGCGCAAGATCAAGCACCTGAAGGTGGTCTACTCCAAGGAGCCTGTCATGACTCCCATCGAGGATGACTCCATCAGCTGCAAGGACCACTGCATCTGTCCCCCGGGCACTCAGCGCAAGTGCACTGCACGGCGCACCGTGCCGGGCTCCAACGCCTTTGTGCCTTCGGTGGCCGGTCTGATCATCGGCGGCGAGGTGGTCAAGGACCTTGTGGGCTTTGTACCGCTGAAGGGATAAAACAGACCGCAGCATCCTTGCTGCGTGGGACGATTTGGAATGCGCTCCGCGTTGCTCTGCGCATCATCAGCGGAAGAACGATTTGAAATTTTGAGGTTCTGAAAAGCCCGCGGGCTTTTCAGAACCTCTTTTTCACGCTTTTTTACGCGCTGCAATGTTCCATAACATAAAATTGCAACCAATTTGCAATTTGGTATTGCAATTGGGAAGGATATCGTGTATAATCTTCCCTGCACGAAAATGCAAACTGATTGCAAATTGTTGAGAGACGACCCCCTGCGGGTCTTTGGAGCGATTATTTATGGAACTGTTTCTGGATGTTTTGGGCGAAACCTTGGTGGATACCGCCAAGATGCTGCCTTTTCTGTTTCTGGCCTACCTGCTGATCGAGTATATCGAGCACCGCCACGGCGAGCGTATCGAAGCGCTGCTTGCGGGCGGCGGGCGCTGGGGCGCTGTGCCGGGCGCGGTACTGGGCTGTGTGCCGCAGTGCGGCTTCTCCGCCATTGCGTCCAACTTCTACGCCTCCCGGGTCATCACGCTGGGCACGCTGATGGCGGTGTACCTTGCTACCAGCGACGAAGCTATCCCGCTGCTGGTCTCCATGCCCGCCTACTGGGATAAGCTGGCCGTCCTGATGGTCATTAAGGTGGTGTACGCCATCGTGGTGGGCTTTGTGCTGGATTTTGTGCTGCGGGGTGTGCTGCCCAAGGGGCTGCGGGGCGGCTACACCGGCCATGCGGACGAGGTGGACTGCCACGAGGAGCACAGCGATGCCGAGGGCAACGAAAAGCCCATCTGGCAGGCGGCGCTGCGCCACACGCTGGAGATCTTTGTGTTCATCTTCGCTTTCAGTCTGGTGTTCGGCATGATCGTGGAAGGCGTGGGCGAGGACGTGTTCGCCGAGATGCTGGGCGACATGGGCTTTTTCCAGCCGGTGGTGGCGGCTCTGGTGGGGCTGATCCCCAACTGCGCCGCCAGCGTGCTGCTGACCCAGCTGTATGTGGAGGGTGCGCTGCGCTTTTCCAGCCTTGTGGCGGGTCTGTGCACCGGTGCGGGTGTGGGCTTGGCTGTGCTGTGGCGCGCCAACCCTTCGTGGAAGCAGAACCTCTTCATCACCGGCCTGACATGGGCTGCCGGTGCCTTTGTGGGCGTGGCCATGCAGGTGGTCGTGGCGGTGTTTGCCTGATTTCCCGTGAGGAAAACGATTTGAAATGCGCGCCGCGTTTGCTTTGCGCATAAGCTAAGGAAATATTATTTTTAACTTTGGGGTTCAGAAACGCCTGCGGGCGTTTCTGAACCCCATTTTCACGGGTAGGGTCGTAACGGCAAACAGCAGTTGCAGCGCCGCTTTCTGCGAAAGCGCGGCGCTGCGGGGAAGGCTGCATCTTGTCTTTACGACCCTTTCTGTGAAAAATGCGTTTGGAGCGCTCCGCAGAGCGCGACAAACGCCCTATATCAAAAGAAGTTTCCGCTATATTTGCCCAGAGCGCAAGCGGAGGGCATTTTTGATATTCCCCCTCTCCCGCTGGACTTTGAAATGTGTTATACTGGGGGAAAACGATGCACACAGGAGAGAGAACCATGCAATATAAGATTCTGGCAAGTGATTACGACAACACGCTGATGCCATTTGGCGAAGCAAAGCCCCGCCCGGCGGTGGTAAAGGCGGTAAAAAAGCTGCAAGCCGCCGGGGGCAAGTTCGTGCTCAGCACCGGCCGCTCCTACCCGGGCATCCGGGATAAAAACCAGCTGGGCGGCATCCGGTACGACTACGCCATTACCTGCAACGGTGCCTGCGTGGTGGACAGGCAGGGCAACGTAATAGCCGAGCATCCGCTTACCAGCGAGGAGATGTATGTGCTGGTGGATTTTTGCGAGGATTATAACTACCCGCTGCAATTCAACTTCCGGGATGCCTATTACGCCTACTGCGAGTACGAGTATCTGCACACCGGCTATCAGATGATGAACAGCCCCGGGCTGGACTGCGTGGACGGAGAAGATCAGGACAGGCATCTAGTGGATATGCCCCACGCCGCCTTTGCCGCCATGCCGCCGCAGGAAGTGGAGCGCTTCCACGAAAAATACGGCTACCTTGGCCTGCACTGGATGCAGACGGGCGCGCAGAACGCGGACGGCTACTGCTACTACGATATCGTACGCGGCGGCATGGATAAGGGCGTAGGGCTTGCCGACCTGTGTGCACAGATGGGGCTTACGCTGGCGGATGCCGTGGCTGTGGGCGATTCTGCCAACGATGTGGGAATGCTGAAAGTCGCGGGCTTGAGTGCCTGCATGGCAAACGGCACCCCGGACGCCAAGGCCGCTGCCGACCGGATCATCGGGGACGTGCGGGAGGATGGCGTGGCGGCGCTGATCGAGGAACTGTGGTTTGATGGCCCCCGCGCGGAGCCCTCCGGCAAAGATTTTGGCTCCGCATGGGGCAATATTGAAAGCGCAGGCGGCAGCTTATGAGCTTTGCACCGGTGTACGATAACCGCAGCCGGGCGCTGATCTTGGGCACATGGCCCAGCCCCAAAAGCCGGGAGATGGCCTTTTATTACGGCCACCCGCAAAACCGGTTCTGGCCGCTGCTGGCGGCGCTGACCGGAGAGCCGCTGCCCGCGCGGGAGGATATCGCCGCCAAAAAGCAGCTGCTTTTGCGCCACGGGCTGGCGCTGTGGGATACGCTGGAAAGCTGTACGATCACCGGCGCATCGGATGCCTCCATCCGGGATGTGGTGCCCAACGATATCGCCGGGCTGCTGCGCAAAGCACCCATCCGGGCGGTGTTCTGCAACGGTGCCACAGCTTACCGTATCTACACAAAATATCAGCAGCCGCTTACCGGCATCCCGGCTGTCCGTCTGCCAAGTACAAGCCCCGCCAATGCCGCCTGCAGCCCCGCCCGGCTGGAGGAGATTTGGGGCGCTGCGCTGGCGGACTGGATCGTAAAATGATGACAAGGCTGTAAATTCTTTTGCGGGATACTTGCGTTTTTTTGCGGACGTTGTATTATGGATATCATAAGGGGCGCACTGCCCCGGACAAGGAGAAATGACCATGAGCAAGATCATCCGCACCCAAAAGCCCAGCGTGCTGCCCTTTTATGCGGCGGCGCTGGTGTTCGTGGTGCTGTGCGCGGTGCTGCCGGTATACAAATTATGGGCGCTGCTGGTGGCGCTGGGCGGTGCCGCCGTGGCCTTTGGCGTGGCAAAAAAGACCTGCCCGCCCCGGGTGGTGGAGCACGAGGTACCCTTCCACACCGGTGTGGAGGATGTGGACCAGATGCTGACCGATATCCAGCAGAAGCTGGACACCCTGCACGCACTGAACGAGGCTTTACCCGACCCGCAGCTGTCCGCCGCCATGACCCGTATGGAAAAGGCGGGCCGCTCCATCGTGGAAGCGGTGGAAGCAAACCCCGCCAAGGCAAAGCAGGTGCGCCGGTTTGCCAACTACTATCTGCCGGACGCCGTAAACGTTCTGCAGCAGTATGCCAAATTGGCAAAGCAGGGTGTGCGGGGCGAGAACGCCGCCGCCATCCGCGCCGAGGTGGAGCACAACGCCGCCTCCATTGCCACGGCTTTTGAAAACCAGCTGGATGCCCTGTACGCGGCAGAGAGCATGGACCTGTCCGCAGACCTGACCGTTTTGCAGAATATGCTGAAGGGGCAGGGTCTGAGCAAGTAAAACCAGAATATCCCCTCGGGATTTTGAAAGGAAGGAATCACTTATGGCTGACAATAATCTGAACTTTGATCTGGATGCCCCCGCAGTGCCCACCCTGACGCTGGACCCCACCCCCGCTGCTGTGCCGCAGGAGGAAAAGCCCGCCGCTGCCCCCGCCCCGGAAGCACAGGTGAACCTGACCCCCGAGGAGCAGGCCATGGTGGATCAGTTTGCCCAGAAGATCGATATCACCAACAGCCAGCAGGTGCTGCAGTACGGCTCTGCCTGCCAGAAGAAGATCGGCGATTTCTCCGAAGCAGCCCTCTCCAAGGTGTCCACCAAGGATCTGGGCGAGGTGGGCGATATGATCACCGACCTCATTGGCGAGCTGAAGAGCTTTGACGCCAATGAGGAGCAGCAAAAGGGCATTATGGGCTTCTTCAAGAAAAAGACCAGCCAGCTGGATGCCCTCAAGACCAAGTACGACAAGACCGAGACCAACGTGGAAAAGATCCAGTCCATGCTGGAAGCCCATCAGGTGCAGCTGCTCAAGGATATCGCCATGCTGGACAAAATGTACGAGCTGAACATGGCCTACTTCAAGGAGCTGAGCATGTATATCCTTGCCGGCAAGAAAAAGCTGGCCGATGTGCGTGCCAACGAACTGCAGCAGGCTATGGATAAGGCCAAGGTCTCCGGTCTGCCGGAGGATGCACAGGCCGCCCGTGACCTTGCCGACCAGTGCGAGCGCTTTGAGAAAAAGCTGTATGATCTGGAACTGACCCGCAACATCAGCTTGCAGATGGGCCCCCAGATCCGTCTGCTGCAGAACAACAATACCATGATGGCAGAAAAGATCCAGTCCACTATCGTGAACACCATCCCTCTGTGGAAGAACCAGATGGTGCTGGCACTGGGTCTGGCACACAGCCAGCAGGCCATGCAGGCAGAGCGCGCTGTGACCAACATGACCAACGATCTGCTGAAGAAGAACGCCGAGGCGCTGAAGCTGGGCACCATCGAGACCGCCAAGGAGAGCCAGCGCGGCATCGTGGATATCGAGACTTTGCAGCAGACCAACAAGAGCCTGATCGAGACGCTGGACGAGCTGAACAAGATCCAGAGCGAGGGCCGCGCAAAGCGCGCCGCCGCCGAGCAGGAGCTGACCCGCATCGAGGACGAACTGAAAACCAAAATGATGGAGATCCGGAGCTGAAATGGCAAACGCTGATTTTTCTCAGAACAAACAAACCGCTCCCGGCGGCTTTGACGCGGGCAGCTACCGCGAAAAGGCAAAGCCGGAGCAGGCCGTAAGGCTGACGCCCCGCCAGCAGAAGCTGGCCGCACTGGAAGCAAAGCTGCCCTCAGCGCTTTCCACCCGGGCGGCGGCGCTGGCTTTGAGCGTAGTGGTGATGCTGGCAGCCTTTTTCGGCTTTGGCAGCGCCAAGCTGCGCGGCAAATACAACACCGCCCGCCAGTGGTTCACCGCAGGGGTCGCCGCCGACAACGGCTATAACCTGAGCGAGGAGCTGACCACCCGGGAGAATACGGCGGCGAACATTCTGACCACCGCCTCCAACACCCTTGACGCAGACAGCGCCGAGGTGCTGGCTGCACAGACTGCGCTGAACGATTTTTCCGCTTGTCTGCAGGCGGTGCAGAACGGCGGCAAAAGCCAGTCGCTGACCTCGCTGCCCTATTATCAGGGCAGCGCGATGCACGCGCTGTATCAGGCCGATCAGGCGCTGGGCGCTGCCATCGACCAGCTGTATGCAAAATTGCAGGAGCAGGCCGCAGACCCCATGAAGATGGGTGCGGTGCAGGGGCAGTACGGCCAATTCAACAGTGCAGCCACCATCATTGGTACCTTGCAGTACAATACGGCGGTGTATGAATATCAGAAAGAAGTCGGCGGCTTCCCGGCCGGTGTGCTGGGCGCAGTTGCCGGCGTGAAGGAGGTTGAGCCCTTCGCATGAAAAATTTTGCAAAACGCATCAGCGCACTGGTGCTGGCCGTGGTGGTCAGCGCGGCAGTGCTGTGCCCGGCGGCCTTTGCCGCCCAGCTGCCCAGCCTGCCCAAGGATCAGTGCGTGGTGGACGATGCCAATGCGCTGAATAGCCAAGTAACGTAGACGATTGAAGAATTGAATGCAAAATTGGAGACGAACTGTAAAGGCGCACAAATTGGTGTTTTGACTGTGCAGTACACAGGTAATCTTTCTACGGAAGATTATGCCACAGAAGCATTTAACGCTTGGGGAATCGGCAATGCCACGAACAATAATGGTGTTCTGATCCTGCTGGTGATGGAGTCGGCGCAGTACGCGGACGGCGACTACTACCTGACCTACGGCGATGGCTTCCGCAACACCACGCTGGCAAAGCAGGCCAGCGCCATCGCCCAGACCATGGAAAGTGATTTTGCAAACCGTGATTATAGCGATGCGGTAATCACCTGTGCAAATAATGTGGCCGACACCATTGCGAGCATTTATGGCGTAAATCTGGACAATGGAAGCTATGAGAACGGCGGCACCGTGCAGCCCGGCTATCAGGGCGGGCAGAGCAGCGGCGGCAGCACTCTGACCGACATCCTGACCCTTGTGGTCAGCGTTGTGCTGCTTATTGTCATCATCCGGTCGGTGGCCTATGTTTTTGCCAGCCCCTGCGGTTGGCTGTGGTGCTTCGGAGATCGGAAGAGCGTCGTGTAGGGAAA
>OOAN01000551.1_pt1 | contig 27173 bp, 18 predicted proteins | sample 1671301 | NCBI WGS metagenome assembly OOAN01 (sample SAMN06348142, study PRJEB24527) | human gut metagenome | biome: human gut; feature: ankylosing spondylitis patient; material: feces | host: Homo sapiens | place: China | collected 2015-10
ACTTGCATGTGTTAAGCCTGTAGCTAGCGTTCATCCTGAGCCAGGATCAAACTCTCCATTGTAGAATATCTTTTTACCCCGCCTTACGGCGGGGTCTATCGTCTGTTCCGGACTCCCCGAACTTGTCACGCCTACCGGCGTGCCGCTCCTGGTTCCCCCTCAACTCGCATGAGGGGAATGACGGTTCGTTTCTTTTTTACCCTTGGACATTTCTCAAAGAGGAAACAACCTCCAAAAAAAACATCCAAGCTCTTGTACTACTTTCTCTCTTTATGTAAGACTTTCAATGAACTCTTTCATTTACCGCCCCCGCTCCGCAGCGGCCACACAAGGCCTTGCTTCCCGAAAGCGAGTGCAAAGGTACAACCTTTTACCATAACTGCCAAACGTTTTGCCAACTTTTTTCCGGGACAACCCCGACACAAGGACACACAAACACAACCATATGGACAAAAAACATGCTGTAAAACATGCATTTAGCACAAGAAATCACGCACAATTTAAGGGAAAACTTTTTTTCTTAATGGAAGGAGGTAGATAGCCCCATAAAATCCATAAGCGTTCTCCCAGACGAAGCTGCATTCCGCCAACAGAACCAATTTAAGTATTATTATAAGGTATAGCGTTTGTAAATCGTAGACATTATTGTATATTTGCGTAATTGTGTGGTTTTACCTACTTATACAACGTATGAAAGATTTCGTCAAATATACTTTGGCCACGCTCTGTGGCTTGTTTCTGGCTAGCATAGCCCTCTTCACATTAGGCATCCTGTCCATTGCGGGGATGATGACCATGGAAAGTACCGCCCCATCCATCAAACCCCAATCCGTGCTTCGCCTGACGCTAAACGGTGAATTACAAGAAGATGCACCGAACGACCCTCTCGGAGACCTGTTCGGCAGTACTTACCCCACCCTCAGTCTGAGAGAAATACAGACAGCCATCCAAGGTGCTAAAGAAAATCCGAACATAGACGGTATATATATAGAAGCACAAACCCTCTTGGGGGCGACTCCCGCCATGATACGAGACATCAGGGAATCCCTCGCCGATTTTAAGAAAAGCGGCAAATATATCATCGCATACGGAGACAACTATACCCAAGGGGCTTACTATATTTGCAGCATAGCCGACAGCATCATCCTTAATCCACAGGGGCAGGTAAACTGGTGCGGTATGGCTTCGCAGCCTATTTTTTACAAAGACCTGTTGGAAAAGATAGGCATTAAGATGCAAGTGTTCAAAGTAGGCAGCTACAAATCGGCCGTGGAACCGTTTACAGCCACCCAAATGAGTGACGCCAACCGCGAACAAGTCACGTCCTACCTGAACGACATCTGGCAAACCATGCTGACGGACGTATCCCGCTCACGCTCCATCAAGAAGGACTTGTTGGACGAATACGCAGACAGCATGCTCACATTCCGCCCCGCAGAAGAACTGGTACGGAACGGCATGGTAGACAGCCTTTGCTATATCGACGGGATAAGCCGGATGTTACGCGCAAAAACCGGAAAGGACAAAGGCGCCCTACCCCTCGTCAGTGTGAAAGAACTGGCGGCTGCCACCGAAACAACCCCGAAAAAAGGTGATAAGATTGCTGTCTACTATGCATACGGAGACATCGTAGACCGAAAGACAGAATGGAGCGAAAATGTGATAGACGCAGAAACAGTATGCCACGACCTGAGAACCCTGCGTGAAGACGAATCGGTCAAAGCGGTAGTACTTCGCATAAATTCCGGAGGTGGAAGCGCTTACGCCTCCGAACAGATATGGCATGAAGTGAAATTACTCCGTAAGGCCAAACCCGTGGTCGTATCCATGGGTGGAATGGCAGCCTCGGGCGGTTACTACATCTCCTGCGCCGCCAACTATATCGTGGCCGAACCGACTACGTTGACCGGAAGTATAGGCATTTTTGGCCTCATTCCCGACGCAAGCCAACTGCTCAGCGACAAATTAGGCCTGCATTTCGATGTAGTAAAAACCAATGCACACGCCGATTTCGGCACGCCTGCACGCCCGTTCAATCCTTCGGAAGCTCAAATGATGCAAGGATATATACAACGAGGTTACAAGTTGTTTACCGAACGTGTAGCAGAGGGACGGAATATGGAAACCGGCCAAGTGGAAAAACTGGCCGAAGGACGGGTTTGGACCGGACAGCAGGCCGTAGGGAACGGACTGGCCGATGCCAATGGCAACCTCCAGACCGCTATCAAAAAAGCGGCGTCATTGGCCAAAATAAAAGATTACCATACGGAATACGCACCGACTCCGGCCCCTTGGTACGAGGGGTTGTTTGACCAACAGAAAAAGGACTATCTGAACACGGCCTTACAAGAGACCCTCGGAACATATTACGCCCCGCTAATGAACCTGAGACAGATCCGGCAAATGAGCGTCCTGCAAGCCCGGATACCGTATGAGCCCAACTTCATCAACTAAACCATCATGGAAGGAGACTTAATCAAAATCAACGAATGGTTGTTACCGGTAGCTTGGCTTTACGGAATAGGCGTAAGGATTCGTAACGAGCTTTTCGAAATGGGAATCCTGAAATCCAAAAGTTACGACATACCCGTTATTTCGGTCGGCAATATCACCGTAGGCGGTACCGGGAAAACACCACATACGGAATATCTCATCCGCCTGTTACGAAAGAAACATAAAGTGGCCGTGTTGAGTCGGGGATACAAACGTAAATCAAAAGGATTCATTTTAGCCACATCCGAAACGTCTATGCCCGCCATAGGCGACGAACCTTATCAGATGAAACAAAAGTTTCCAGATGTCTATGTCGCTGTGGATAAAAACCGTCGCCGGGGAATTGAAAGGTTATGCGACGAGCAAATCGCACCGGGAACAGAAGTCATCCTGTTAGACGACGCATTCCAACATCGTTATGTAAAACCAGGTATCAACATCCTGTTAGTAGATTACCATCGCTTGATTTGCGACGACAAGTTGCTCCCCGCAGGACGTTTGCGCGAACCGAAAGAAGGAAAAGACCGAGCCAATATCGTAATCGTGACCAAATGTCCGGAAGACATCAAGCCCATGGGGTTCCGGGTCATCAGTAAGGCGCTAAAGTTGTATCCCTACCAGAAGCTGTTCTTCTCAACACTGAAATACAGCCGTCTCATACCGTTGTTCGGAGAGGAAGAATATCCTTTGGACGAGTTGCTGCCCCACAAACATGTCTTGCTGCTCACCGGCATCGCTTCGCCGGAACAAATGAAAATGGACCTCGAACATTATGAAACGGATATCACGCCGCTTTCTTTCGGCGACCACCATTATTTCTCGCCCAAAGACGTAGCCCTAATCAACGCAACTTACGCCCGAATGTCCCCGCCGAAGCTAATTGTAACCACAGAAAAAGATGCGACCCGCCTGAAGGGCCTCAACGGCCTGAGCGAAGAGGTTAGAAAATCTCTCTATGCCCTGCCGGTCGAAATAGAGATACTGCAAAATCAACAAGAATCGTTTAACGAAAACATTACTGGTTATGTATTCAAAAATTCAAGAAACAGCATCCTGGCTAAAAAGTAGGATGACAACAAGCCCCACAACGGCTATCGTTTTAGGTACCGGATTAGGTAAACTGGCCAACGAAATCACAGATGCGACCCGCATTTCATACAAAGAAATTCCCAACTTCCCAGTCTCTACGGTAGAAGGGCATTCGGGTAATCTTATCTTCGGAAAACTGGGTGACAAAGACATTCTGGCCATGGAAGGCCGCTTTCATTACTATGAAGGCTACACCATGCAAGAGGTCACTTTTCCCATTCGTGTCATGTATGAGTTGGGCATCAAGACCTTGTTCGTCAGCAATGCTGCAGGCGGCACCAACCCCAAGTTTGAAATTGGCGACCTGATGATTATCACCGACCAAATCAACGCACTTCCTGAGAATCCGCTACGCGGTAAGAACTTTCCGACCGGCCCCCGTTTCCCGGATATGTCGGAAGCCTACAACAAGGGACTCATCCGGCAAGCACTCGCCATTGCCGAAGAAAAAGGAATCAAGGTACAGCAAGGCGTATACCTCGCTACACAAGGCCCGACTTTCGAGACTCCGTCTGAATATAAAATGTTCCGCATTTGGGGCGCCGATGCGGTTGGCATGTCTACCGTACCCGAGGTCATCGTAGCCAATCATTGCGGAATCAAATGCTTCGGTATCAGTGTCATCACCGACCTTGGAGTGGAAGGAAAGATTGTGGAAGTCAGCCACGAGGAAGTACAGAAAGCTGCCGATGCCGTACAACCCCTTATGGCCGAGATTATGCGTGAGATGATAAACCGCGCTTAAAGCCCATAAATTTATGCAAGAAACAAACAGGACAGAAATCTCTACGCTCGGAGAGTTCGGGCTTATCAAGCACCTGACAGAAAATATCCGGCTGAAAAACTCTTCCACCCGCTATGGAGTTGGTGACGACTGTGCCGTCATGGAATATCCGGCCGACAAACAAGTCCTCGTCACCAACGATTTGCTGATGGAAGGCATACATTTCGACCTGACATACGTCCCGATGAAACATCTCGGATACAAGGCTGCCATGGTCAACCTCTCGGACATTTATGCCATGAATGGTACCCCCCGTCAAATGGTGGTCTCCATTGCTTTAGGCAAACGTTTCTGTGTAGAGGACATGGAGGCTTTCTACGATGGTATCAAAATGGCATGCGAAGCTCATGAAGTCGATATTGTAGGAGGCGATACGACATCTTCGCTTACGGGGTTGGCCATCAGCATTACCTGCATCGGGGAAGCAGACAAAGACAAAGTGGTTTATCGCAACGGAGCCAAGGAAACCGACTTGATCTGTGTCAGCGGAGATTTAGGAGCAGCTTACATGGGATTGCAGTTGCTCGAACGCGAAAAAGCCGTTTTCAACCAACAGTTGCAGGAAGCTCACAGAAACGAAAACCCAAAGACCACAGAGGGACTATACGAAGCCCAACCGGACTTTAGCGGAAAAGAGTATTTACTGGAACGACAGCTAAAGCCAGAAGCACGACGTGACATTGTGCAAGCATTGGCAGCCGCTAATATCCGTCCGACTTCCATGATCGACATATCAGACGGACTCAGTTCCGAATTACTGCATATTTGTACGCAAAGCGGTGTCGGTTGCAGGATATATGAAGAATATATTCCCTTAGATTACCAGACGGCTGTCATGGCAGAAGAGCTGAACATGAATGTCACGACCTGCGCCCTGAATGGCGGAGAAGACTATGAATTATTATTCACAGTCCCCATTGCCGACCACGAAAAAGTCAGCCAAATCAAGGACATTAAAATAATAGGCCATATCACCAAGGCCGAATTAGGCTATGCACTCATCAGTAGGGATGGCCAGGAATTTGAACTGAAAGCTCAAGGTTGGAACCCGCTTAAAGGCTGATGTGCCGCATTGTTTCAGCCTGGTTGGACAACAATCCTCCTTGCTATCAAAGACAATCGTCTGCATTTAACTACACTCTTGCCTGTCTTCTCCGACCCAGAAAACAGGTGAGAGTTTACTTTTTTCTCCTATATTACACAAAAATATATCGAATATATTTGGCATTTCAAATTAAATCGCTACCTTTGCATTCGCAAAACAAAAGTAAGTCGGTGCCATAGCTCAGTTGGTAGAGCAAAGGACTGAAAATCCTTGTGTCCCCGGTTCGATTCCTGGTGGCACCACTTGAAAAATCAAGCAGTTACTAATCAAAGTAGCTGCTTTTTTTTATTTCTTTTTACATCTTTTTCGGTGGTTTCCATCTGAGGCAAAAAAAGACAAATGAACAACAATAAAAAGCGAAACAAATGATACGTATAAAACGCTTAATACGAACTCCATAGGCGCAATTACAATACAAAAAAATGGAAGAATCTTGCTAAGACTTTGTTTTATTCTCATTGTTAATCACTAACTTTGCAAATATCATCAATCAATTATCGCACATTTGCAATATAAGCCAAATATGGGAACAGAAAAGACAAACAGGTTAAAAAATAGCATTGGTAGAACAAGGAAAAACTGAAAAATGGCTTGCCGGACAGTTAGGAAAGAACGAGCCAACCCTCATTGGAAATGTTAATGAAGATAGCTGCCATATTGAATGTGGATGCGAGAAGATTGATTAATAACGGGATAGAAGAATAAGATCATGGCCAAGAAACAACTGAAAGAGAAGAGCATAGAAGAAACCCTTTGGGATTCGGCAAACAAATTACGCGGGTCTGTTGAACCTTCGGGATATAAGCATGTGGTACTGAGTTTGATATTCCTGAAATACGCCTTCGACCGCTTTGTGGAACGTCGCAATGAACTGATAGCCGACCATAAGGAAGCGTTTGTAGACCAACCTGTATTCTACAATGCCAAGAACGTCTTTTATTTGAATGAAATCAGCCGTTGGGATTACCTGATGGAGAATGCCAAGCAGAATGACATCGCCATCAAGATAGATGCAGCTTTGGCGCAAGTAGAGAAAGACAACCCGACACTAAAGGGAGCTTTGCCGAGCAATTATTATTCCGGATTAGGGCTTGACCGTACCAAATTAGCTAGCTTACTGGACCTCATCGGCAAGATAGATACGCAGAAAGACAAGGAACACGATTTGATAGGGCGCGTATATGAATACTTCTTGGGCAAATTTGCCATAGCCGAAGGCAAAGGTAAAGGTGAATATTATACGCCCAAGACGATTGTCAACCTCATTGCAGAAATGATACAACCCTATCGGGGCAAGATATATGATCCTTGTTGCGGTTCCGGCGGTATGTTTGTACAAAGCATGAAATTTATCGAAGCGCATCACGGTAACAAAAAAGACATTTCCGTATATGGACAAGAATATACCAATACCACGTATAAGTTGGCGAAAATGAATCTTGCTATCCGTGGCATTGCCTGCAACTTAGGTGAAAGGGCCGCCGATACTTTCCATAACGACCAACACAAAGACTTGAAAGCGGACTTCATCATGGCAAATCCGCCTTTCAACCAAAAGGCGTGGAGGGCAGAAAATGAACTGACCAACGACCAGCGTTGGCACGGATATGAAGTTCCACCTACAAGCAACGCCAACTATGGTTGGATTCTAAATATCGTTTCTAAACTGTCTACCAATGGAATGGCGGGATTTCTGCTTGCCAACGGTGCGTTGAGTGGCGATGGTACAGAGTTGAACATACGTCGCCAACTATTGAAGAACCATTTGGTGGAAGCCATTGTAATCCTCCCTCGTAATATGTTCTACTCTACGGATATCAGCGTTACACTTTGGATATTGGCTGGAAATCGCAAAGCCCGAACGGTAGAACAGAACAGCGAGTTGGTGAACTACCGCAATCGGGAAAATGAAGTTTTGTTTATCGACCTACGGCAATGGGGTGAACCGTTCGAGAAGAAATATATCCAGTTTTCGCAAGAACAGATTGCGCAAATAGCCGAAAACTTTCATAACTGGCAGCACGAAGGCCATGAACAAACCTATCGCAATGTACCCGAATACTGCTATTCCGCTACGCTTGAAGAAATTGAAGCGAAAGGATGGTCACTCGTTCCTAGCAAATACATTGAGTTCAAAAACCGGGATGAAGGCATAGACTTTGACACGAAGATGAAGCAACTGCAAAGTCAGATGCAAGATCTGCTTCATCAGGAGGAGGAAAGCAAAAAGGAGTTGTTGAACCTGTTTAAAGAGTTGGGGTATGAACTTGAATGACAAGATTGTAATTTACCGTTCCGCCGATGGGCAAACCATCGTAGATGTCAGGATGGATGGGGATACGGTATGGCTTTCACAGGCACAGATGGCAGAACTGTTTCAAAAGGACAGGACTGTCATCGGACGGCACATTAACAACATATATAAGGAACATGAATTGGAGCGTGAGACCACATGTGCAAATTTTGCACATGTGGGTAAAGATGCAGACCAAACCTACCAAACAGCCCTTTACAATTTAGATGTTATCATTTCCGTAGGCTATCGTGTAAAAAGCCAACGCGGCACGCAATTTCGTATTTGGGCAAACAAAGTGTTGAAAGAGTATCTGGTGAAAGGCTATGCCGTCAATAAGGCTTTGTCGGAACAACGCTATACGGAATTGAAACAGTTGGTCGCTGTCTTGGGCAGGACGGTCAAGGCACAAGAGGCATTGATTTCCGACGATGCGCTCAATTTGGTGGAGGTCGTTTCCGACTATGCCTATGCCCTTGATACCTTGGATAAGTACGATTACCAACAACTGGCAGTGGAGCAGACCACCAACGAAGCAAAATTCCATGCTACTTACGGGGGAGCCATGCAAGCCATCGAAGAGTTGAAAGCCAAGTTTGGCGGAAGCCAATGGTTTGCCCATGAGAAAGACGATTCGTTCAAGAGTTCCATCGGGCAGATTTATCAGACCTTCGGAGGGCAAGACCTCTATCCGTCGGTAGAAGAAAAAGCCGCCATGCTGCTTTACCTCGTAACAAAAAATCATTCGTTCAGTGATGGTAACAAGCGCATTGCCGCCACGCTCTTCTTATGGTTTATGGCAGGGAATGGCATCCTTTACAATCCAGACGGAACGAAGCGCATAGCCGACAATACGCTTGTTGCCCTTACGCTGATGATTGCCGAAAGCCGTACGGAGGAAAAGGATGTGATGGTAAAAGTAGTTGTGAACCTGATAAACAAGAACAACTATGAATAAGGTAGAAATGAAACGGCTAGGTGACTATATCTGCGAGGTGGATGTGAGGAACAGGGATTTGGAGGTGACGAAACTATTGGGTGTCAGCATCTCCAAAGAATTCATGCCATCCATAGCAAATACCATCGGAACGGATATGTCTTCTTACAAAGTGGTTGAACCACGACAATTTGCATACGGACCTGTAACCTCACGCAACGGAGACAAGGTTTCTATTGCTTTGTATAAGAACGATGAAAAAGCGATAGTTTCACAAGCCTATACGATTTTTGAGGTCAAGAACAAGCAGGAGCTTTTCCCAGAATACCTGATGATGTGGTTTCGCCGCCCGGAATTCGACCGCTATGCCCGTTTCAAATCACACGGCAGTGCACGTGAGATTTTCAGTTGGGAAGAAATGTGTGATGTGGAACTGCCCGTTCCTCCAATCGAGCAGCAGCAAAAGATTGTTTCTGAATACGAAGCCGTTACGCGCCGCATCCGCCTCAACGAGCGAATCATCGCCAAGTTGGAAGAAACGGCGCAAGCTCTCTATCGCAAGATGTTTGTGGACGGGATTGATAAGGAGAATCTGCCGGAAGGGTGGAGAATGGGGTCGCTGGGAGAAATTGCGGATTTTGCATATGGAAAAATGCCAGATAAAACTTCAAAAGGAAGCATTCCTATATTTAGTGGTTATGGAATTGTTGGATATACAAGCATTCCAATGTATGAGAAGCAACTTATTGTTGTAATAGCAAGGGGAGATGCAGGGTCTGGAAAAATCGTATTATCCCCTAATATCTTCTATCTGACAAATTTAGCAATAGCCATATTGTTAAAGGATGACAATATGAAGTATTATTTGTACTATCATTTATTGAATTCAGATACATCCACATTACGCTCTGGGTCTGCACAAGCACAAGTCACAATTAACAGTTTATACTCGTATGAGATTATAATTCCCTCAAATGACGATTGTATAGGGTTTGATAAGCTCATATCACCGATTAGTGAACAAAAGTTGATACTTTCAGACGAGAATATAAAATTAACCGAATTACAGTCTTTGCTTTTGGCGAAGATGGGCCAATAAAATTGGTGAACTATGTCATTCAATTTAGTAAAAGCAATATTTATAAATCGTGCACCGTTTGAACATTTAGTACTTGATTTCAAAGAAAAAGGCATAAATGTTTTGTCTGCAATTAATGGAAAAGGGAAGACTACAGTTCTTTCTCATATTGTTGATGCATTTTACGAAATGGCAAAACAATGTTACACTGGGTCTTTTGAAGGAAAAGAAAATAAATTTTATAGATTCTCTTCGTCTATATTTCATCTTGACAATTCGAGGTATTCGATTGTTTATTTTCGGTTTAAAATAGACGGGGAATTTATAGATTATATTGATTGTAGAGGAAAAGACCTGACGGTTGAGAATTATGAACGTACTATTCAATTGGAAAATCCTATTCCATTTGAACGAATTATAAATAGAATACAAAGCGATAACTGTGCAAAAGTTTTTTCTGATAATCTGAATAAAGAAAGGGTTATGTACATTTTTGACAATAACATTTTAACTTATTTTCCTGCTTATAGATATGAACAACCATATTATCTGAATGATCCATATAAGTTTTCCGTAAAATTCAATATTGACTCACAGTTTAATGGCTATCTCACAAATCCAATCGAAGTTACCTCAGATATAGAGGTTTTAGCGAATTGGATTATGGATGTTGTTTTAGATTGGCTAAATTACAAACAAGAGAACTTAGAAAGTGTAATTTTCCAAAATTTGAATCGCATTTTATCATCTACTCTATCATCAAAATACCCAGATAGATATCTCCGTTTTGGTATTGGGCGAAGGAATAATAGTGGGCAACGAGTATCTATTATGTATGATAATCAGCAAGGTGTATCATATCCAATTACACCTAATATTTTTTGCCTTTCTTCTGGTGAATTGGCTTTGTTGAGTATGTTTGGTGAAACTTTAAGACAAGGTGACAACATCAGGAACAATATACAACTTGCCAAAATTGAAGGAATTGTATTAATAGACGAAGTTGATATGCATCTTCATATTAAACTTCAAAAGGAAATATTACCTGAGTTATTTAATCTATTTCCTAACATTCAGTTTATAGTTAGCTCTCACTCTCCATTCTTGAATATGGGACTTGCTGACACTTTGGCAGAACGTTCCCAAATAATAGACTTGGATAATAATGGTATTACTTGTTCTCCAACAAACAATAAATTATATAAAGAAGTTTATGAATTAATGATAGATGAAAATCAGAGATTTGCTGATAAGTATAAAGAATTAGAAAGGGAAATACTACAAATAGAAAAGACCGTAATAATAAGTGAGGGAAAAACTGATTGGAAACATTTCAAAGCTGCATTATCTTATTTCAACGAGAACCATGAATTTGAAGATATTGATGTGGAAATAGTAGAATACAATTTTGATTTTGGTGATTCTAAGTTAAACAGTTTATTAACCCAATACAGTTTGTTCCCACACAAATATAAAATCATCGGTATTTTTGATTGTGATGAAGCAAACGGGAAAAATATTCACGCAAAAGGCGGTAAAAAACAATATGGAAACAATATATGGGGAATGAGTATTCCTGTTCCTGATTTTAGGGCATACAATACAAATGGAATATCAATAGAGTTTTTATATCGTGACGAAGATTTAAAACGTTTAGACGAAAATGGACGTAGGATATTTGTAACATCAGAATTTAATGAAAATGGACGCTTAAAATCAGACACTAAGATCGGTGTTAAGAATAATCACGATGTCAAGAACTATGTAAAGCCAGAGAATGAAAAGATTCAAGCAGATGAAGTAATAGATATAGCTAGCAAAAGTTTAGCTTTGTCGAAAGAGCAATTTGCTACTAATATATTGGAGAAAACGGGGAACTTCTCAAATGTTAAATTTGAGGCATTTAAGCCTGTTTTTGAAAGATTGCGTGAAATCCTGCAAAATGATTAACAATATGCCACACTTCAACGAACACGCCCTCGAACTCTCCATCATGGATTTGTTCCAACAAGAGGGTTACACATACACCAACGGAGAGGAAACCCATAAGGAAGTGAGCGATGTCTTGCTTCGGGATGATATGCGTCTGTATCTGCGTAGTCAGTATAAGGCCGAAGGTATCACACCTTTGGAGATAGAGCGCGTACTTGCCAAGCTGACTGCCAATGTGGGCTTCTCCTTGTATGAGCAGAACCGCCATACCTATCGGCTGATGACGGAGGGCTTTTCGTTAAAGCGTGAGGATGCGGCTTTGCCGGATTTGTTTATCGAACCGATAGATTTCAGCGAAGAGGGCATAAAGAATAATCTGTTCCGTATCGTCAACCAGTTGGAGATACAAGGCTCGGAACGGCGCATTCCTGATGGCATTGTTTATGTGAATGGTCTGCCCGTTGTAGTATTGGAATTCAAGAGTGCCGTGAAGGAAGACACCACCATCATGGATGCCTATACGCAGCTTACCGTGCGCTATCATCGCGACATTCCCGACCTGTTCAAATACAATGCTTTTGTGGTCATTAGCGATGGGGTGAACAACAAATACGGGTCGCTGTTCTCGCCTTACGATTTCTTCTATGCGTGGCGGAAAGTGGAGGCGGACGACAAGGCCACAGACGGCATCAACTCTCTTTTGACAATGATGCAAGGATTGTTCCGAAAAGAAAGGCTGCTGAACGTGATAAAAGACTTCGTGTTCTTCCCCGATTCATCGAAGAACGAAAAGAAGGTGGTTTGCCGCTATCCGCAATTCTTTGCCACGCACAAACTCTTCGACAATATCCGTCAGCACTCCAAACTTCAAGAAGGTGGCGATGGAAAAGGAGGTACTTATTTCGGGGCGACGGGCTGTGGCAAGAGCATCACGATGCTATTTCTCAGCCGTATGCTGATGCGGAGCAAGGAATTTGCCAGTCCTACGATTGTGCTCATTACCGACCGCACCGACTTGGACGACCAACTTTCCAAGCTGTTCGGCACAGCCAAGAAATTCATCGGCGATGAATGCGTAGTGGAAGTGGAAAGCCGGGACAAGCTTCGCAAACATCTGGCCGGACAAACCAGCGGAGGCGTATTCCTGACCACTATCCACAAGTTTACGGAAGACACGCGGCTTTTGTCGGAACGGGCTAACATCATTTGCATCTCAGACGAGGCGCATCGTTCGCAGACCAATCTCTCCTTGCAGGTCAGGCAGACGGATAAGGGCGTAAAGCGCAACTACGGATTTGCCAAGTATCTGCACGATTCATTGCCCAATGCCACGTATGTAGGTTTTACGGGTACACCGATTGATGCCACGATAGACGTGTTTGGCGAAGTGGTGGATGCTTACACAATGACTGAATCAGTAACCGATGGGATTACTCGGCGTATCGTCTATGAGGGACGTGCCGCCAAGGTGTTGATCGACAACAAGAAGTTGCAGGAGATAGAACAGTATTACAAGCAATGCGCCGAAGAAGGAGCGAATGAATACCAAATAGAAGAAAGCAAAAAAGCCGTCACCAAGATGGAGCGCATCTTGGGAGACTCCGACCGTCTACAAGCAGTGGCGGAAGATTTCATTGCCCACTATGAGAAACGGGTGGAAGAAGGAAGTACGGTAGAAGGCAAGGCCATGTTCGTCTGTTCCAACCGAACCATCGCTTTCAGTCTTTATAAAAAGATTATCGCCTTGCGTCCCGAATGGGCAAAAATACCCGGCGAAGAAGCGCATGAGGACCATTATATGATGGCAGCGGAGCCACGTGTCCCATATGGGAATCAGGAGCTACCTATCGAGAAGATAAAACTGATAATGACCCGAAACAAGGACGATGAACTGGAACTTTACAATCTGTTGGGAACAGATGAAGACCGTCGTGCCTTTGCCGAGGAATTCAAGAAGCCTAAGTCAAACTTCAAGATTGCCATCGTGGTGGATATGTGGACAACGGGGTTTGATGTGGATTGCTTGGATACGATGTATATAGACAAACCTCTTCAACAGCATACCTTGGTGCAGACCATTTCGCGTGTGAACCGTGTCTATCCGGGGAAGGAGAAAGGCTTGGTGGTGGACTATATAGGCATCAAGAGCAATATGAATGTGGCGTTGAAACGCTATGCGCAAGGGGATGCCAACTTGGATTCGGTGGAAAATGTCGAGCAATCCGTTACGATGGTGAAAGACGAATTGGACATTATCCGCAGGATGTTCGGCAAGTTTGATTATTCTAAATTTACGACAGGGACACCTTTGGAACAACTGGACTGTCTGAATAAGGGTGCCGAATTCATGCAACGCACCAAAGAACTGGAAAACTTGTTCATGGGACACGCCAAGAAACTGAAATCAGCTTTTAACCTATGCAGCAACCATGAAGAAATCAGCGATGCGGAACGTGAGGAAATCCATTATTTCACCGGTGTGCGTTCCATCATCTATAAATTGACCATTGGCGACACGCCGGATGCTTCGCAAATGAACCGCCGCGTCAGTGAGATGATAGAGGAAGCCATACAGTCGGAAGGCGTAGAGGAAATTATCCAAATAGGCAACGACAAGGAAAACTTGGACGTGCTGAGCGAGGAGTACATGGAACGTCTCGGTAAATTGAAATTGCCCAATACCAAGGTGAAACTGATGGAACGCCTGCTGAAAACCGTTATCACGGAATTCAAGAAAGTAAACAAAGTAAAAGGCGTGGACTTCTCCAAACGCCTGAATGCATTGGTGGACAAATACAATAACCGCCGGGACAGTGCCATCTTTGCGGACGAAGTATTGACAGAGGTAGCCAATCAGATGGCAGACTTGTTGAAAGAGTTAAACAAGGAAAAGAAATCTTTCCTTGATTTAGGCATCAGCTACGAAGAAAAAGCCTTTTACGATATTCTTAAAGCCATAGCCAAGCAATTTGGATTTGAATATCCAGAAAACAAGCTATTGAAACTTGCAGCAGAAATCAAAAAGATAGTGGCGGATAAGTCTAAATATACCGACTGGTCTACTCGCGATGATATAAAGGCAGAACTAAAAATGGATTTGATTTTGGTTTTGGCCGAATACGGCTATCCTCCTGTGACGAATGATGAAGTATTCAAGGAGATTCTGGAACAGGCGGAGAATTTCAAAAAGTATAATGGATAAAACGACTAATATGAAAGATACAATAAAAGGTATTATAATTGGAGTTGTCAGTAGCTTAATAGCATCCGGTATTATTTATGGGACAACAGAGAAGTTTTTGTGGAATATTCAATTACCCCTATGGGGTTGGCTCGTACTAACACTTGTCATTCTTTTTGCATTTTATCTTATCAAGCGTCTTATACTATTACATAAAATACGAGATATTATTTCCGAATATACAGAAGGTGCTTTTGGAGATTCCTATGTTTATACATGGGAATTCAAACGAAATAGGAAAGGGCAATATAGTGTTTATGGATATGAAGCGACAAAAATAGCTTTGAAAAAGTCATTAGCAGAACAGAATAATGAGCATATTTTTACTTGTGGACATGAAGTACCCGAACAAATAATAAAAATGATGATACAGTTGACTTTAATGTCAATGATAAAGAAGCGATTAGGTGTTTTGTTACGACCTACATTAGAATACTTACATTGGATAGAAAATTCTCAGTGTCACAAATTACTTCATTAAAAAGCTATGAATACCGAATCTCAAAACATAGAGTTCAAAGAATCTTGGCGCGACGAATACCAGAAATGGATTTGTGGCTTTGCCAATGCACAAGGCGGTATCCTTTATGTGGGCATAAAGGACAATGGCGAAGTGTGCGGTGTACAGGATGCCAAGAAACTGATGGAAGACATTCCGAACAAGGTGCGCGACATGATGGGTATCTTGGTGGAAGTCAATCTGAAAGAGAAAGATGGAAAGCAATGTCTGGAGATTGTAACGGAGGCTTATCCTTATCCCGTCAGTTTTCGTGGCAAGTATTACCAACGTAGCGGCGCAACCAATCAGGAACTGAAAGGAGCGGCACTCGACCGCTTCATGCTTCGCAAGCAGGGCAAGACTTGGGATGGTGTACCTGTGCCTTATCTGAAAGCGGAGGACTTGGATAACGCTACGTTTGATTTGTTCCGCAAGTATGCCAAACGGAGCGGACGCATGGAGGAAGCGGACTTAATGGACGATAATCACGGACTGTTGGAGAAACTCCGGCTTTATGAGGGCAGTTACCTGAAACGTGCTGCCGCCTTACTATTCCATCCCGACCCGGAAAAGTATGTGACCGGAGCGTTTGTAAAGGTTGGCTTCTTCCGCGAAGGTATGGATTTGGTATATCAGGACGAAGTGCGCGGCAATCTGTTCCAGCAAATCATGAAACTGATGGACTTGCTGTGTACCAAGTACATGAAAGCCATCATTACCTACGAAGGCATCCAACGGATAGAAACATTGCCTATGCCCCGTGAGGCACTCCGTGAAGCATTATTGAATGCCTGCATCAACAAAGACTACGCAGAACCTTCTCCTATTCAAATCCGCGTGTATGAAAACAAGTTGGAGATAATCAACGGTGGGGTACTGCCCGAAGGATGGACGGTGGAAACCTTATTGTCCTCACATCGGAGTATGCCTTATAACCCTGATATAGCCAATACGTTTTTTCGTGCTGGTGAGATTGAGGCATGGGGACGCGGCATCGAGCGCATTATCACTGCTTGTAAGAAAGATGGATTCTCCACACCGGAATTTCGTTATGATGCTTCGGGTATATGGACAACCTTTAAGTTTGAGTACCCGGAAAGGGCTACGATCCAAAGCGACCAGAAAACTACCCAAAAGACCATACAAAAGACCATACAAAAGACCATACAAAAGCTAACGGAGCAACAACAAGCCATATTGGTCTATCTGAATGAACACCCCAATGCCACACGAAAAGAATTATGTGAGAAGATTCCAGGTGTGACAATGGGAGGTGTTATACACAATCTTTCCCGCCTTCAAGAGCTTGGCTTACTGAAACGTATAGGAGGCAGGAAGCAAGGATATTGGCAAATTATAGAATAAAAAAGGATTATGGACGATTGGGAAGAATCTGAAAACTGGCACGAGGACTTGATGGCATGGGAACGCTTTCAAGATGAGCTTGAAAGGATTAATGGATCCCCCTATAAATTTCTAAAAAGCCCCTTCATCTTTCAGTTCGACCCGTAACCCATTGTCTGAAAGCCTATTGACGGGCTGAAGGATTAGGTGTGCATCTTTCAGCCTGCTGTCATGCAGAAGAGGCCAAATCATTCTGCGCCAAACGAAAAATCGTTCGGCTGAGAATGATTTTTCGTTTGGCGCAGAAAAAAATAGCGTCATGCCCAAGGCAATGTCCGCCTCTCTACGAAGTAGGGCTGAAACATGGCTGAAAGATGAAGGGCAATTTCGTAAAACTCTTGGGAGGGAAGCCGCATGAACTATCCTTAATAGTGGAAAGAGCTTCCCCCCACAAACTCACGCAGCAGGGAAGTCGGCGGAATTTCATCGTCTGCCATAGGCACGAAATAGCGCAGGAACTTACGCAAACGATAAGCCTCGGAATACTCCGGTACATTTTCAGGCACCCTTTCCAATATCGGCAGAGCCTGGTTGCGAATGACCGCCAATTCGAACAACAAAGCACTGTTGAACATGGCATCGGCCTCTTCCTGATAAGGGAAAATCCATTTGTCTTCCCCCTCTCGCACACTGGGCCAACGGCGGATGGTATCCAAGGCCGAATATCCCCGGTATTTGTAATCGCGGATGATACGCCGCAACAAACGGTTGTCCGTAGTCGGAATATAATTATGCGCATCCAACAGGATAGTCGTCATGGCCGAGACATAAATACGATATTTGTATTGTTCCTCTATCTGGGCTGTCAACTCAGGATTCAAGCCGTGGATGCCCTCCAGAACCAGTATCATGTGCTCTTCCAACCGAAGTTTCTTCCCGCTCTTCTCACGCAGGCCTGTCTGGAAATTGAAATGGGGCAGTTCCACTTCCTCGCCTGCCAACAACGCTTGCAGTTGGCTGTTGAAAAACGGAAGATCCAAAGCATAGAGCGACTCGAAATCATACTCTCCATGCTCGTCCCGCGGCGTATGCTCCCTATCCAAGAAGTAATCATCCAACGATATGGGATAAGGTTTTATCCCGTTGGCCATCAACTGAATGGACAAGCGTTTGCTGAACGTCGTCTTTCCGCTCGACGACGGACCGGCTATCAATATCAGTTTCAAATTCCGCCTCGACTGTATTTCATCGGCAATACGTACGATCTTCTTTTCCTGTAATGCCTCGGCTACGTTGATCAACTCCGTAGTCCGACCCTCTTGACAAGCTTTGTTAAAGTCACCTACAGTACCCAGTCCGACAATTTCCTGCCAACGATGATGCTCGCGAAAGATTTCGAGCATCTTCTCCTGATGTACCATCTCCTCCAGTTTTTCGGGATTCTTCCTGGACGGAATACGCAACAACAGGCCATCATAATATTTCATTACGTCAAACACCTTCAATCCTCCCGTCGATGTCAGCAGCGAACCGTAAAAATAATCCACCGTCTGATCCAACTGGTAATAATGCGTGTAGATAGCACCATAGCTCTCCAGCAACCGTACTTTGCTCGTCATTCCCTGACGGCGGAACATTTCTATCGCGTCCTCTGTAGGACTTTGTATACGATGGAAAGGTATGTCGGCATCTACAATTTCCCGCATCCGGCGCCAAATGGCCGTCACGTCATCCTCTTCTATCGGCCGCCCTATACGCAAGTCGCAATAGTACCCTCTCGATACCGGCGTCTCGATGCGCAACACACACCCGGGAAATAAATCTTTCACTGCTTTTACCAACACGAAAAAAAGCGAGCGGGTATAAGTACGCATTCCTGAAGACGAGGTAACATCAAGGAACTCCACATCTTTATCATTATAAAAACGATAATGAAGTCCTTCCACCTTATTATTGACCTTCGCACTGACCGGCCCGTAAGGCATTTGCAGATTTAACGCATGATAAGCGTCCCAAAGTGTACTTCCGATAGGGAGTTGAAGAGTTTTTTTATTATTTTTGCAACGTATTTTGATTTCTTGTACCATAAAGCTTTTCGGGGATTTGAATAAACACCTTAAAAATAGGCAATGGGACGGAGAAAACATACTATCGTTCACTTATATTTCGACTGTTTATGGTGGTTTTAGCATTTTTAAAGCTTTTAGGTTGCCTTGGCCTGCTGATGTACGGTACAAGACTCATGGGAGAGAGCCTGCAACAATTAGCCGGGGAACGGCTCAGGCATATCCTCGATTCACTGACCACCAACCGTTTCACGTCCTTACTCACCGGTGCGTTGGTCACAGCCATGATACAGTCTTCCACCGCAGCTTCGCTGATGACCGTCAGTTTCGTGCATGTCGGCATGCTCACGCTCGTCCAAGCCCTGCCCATCCTCATGGGAGCATCAGTAGGCAATACATTCATCGCCTGGATTATGGCCGCCGAATTCAATTTCAGCATCAGCAACTACATTTACCCCTTGATATTAGTGGCGTTTATAATGACCTACTACCGCAAATGGAGCGCGTTGGGCAATTCTATCTTCGGCCTATGCTTCATCCTGCTGAGCCTTGGCCTGCTCTGCCAAATGGCCGACGACATGACGCTGACCGGGCCAGACGGCATAGCCCGCTATTTGGCCGTTTCCGACGAGAATTACGCCTCGTATGCCATATTGCTGCTCATTGGTGCCGCCGTCACTTTCGGCGTACAGTCCTCCGCCGTGCTCATGGCCACTTCAATGGCTTTGTGTTCCACCGGCGTATGGTCCATCTATTCCGGCGTGGCTTTTGTGTTGGGTGAGAATATAGGCCGCGCCATCGTCACTTGCCGTGCGGCATCTTCTGCCGGAACGCCTGCCCGCCGTACAGCTCTCGGACAACTCGTTTTCAATTTGAGTGGCGTAACCTGGATGTTTTTGGCCTTTCCTTATTTCGTCAATCTGCTATGCGACTTTATCCATTTCGACCCGACGCAAAAGCTCATGGCGGCCGACAAGAACCTGGCTTACGTTTTAGCAGCCTTCCATACCGGTTTCAATCTTTGCAACGCCGCCCTGTTTATCGGTTTGGTCAACCCTCTCGAACGACTGGCTACCCGCTGGGTGGCCAAGCCACGGCACAACGACGAAGAGGAAAGCCAGTTGCGTTTCATTACCAAAGGGATGCTCGACACTCCGGAACAGTCCGTCATGGAAGCCCGTAAGGAAATCATCAACTATGCCGACACCGTTACAAAAATGTTCACCCAAACCCGTTTCCTGTTCTCCGTATCCAATGAAACGGAATTTAAAAATATTTTCACCTTGGTGGAACACTATGAAGATATTTGCGATGAAATGGAAGTAGACATAGCCAACTACCTGAACAAAGTCTGTACCGAAGAACCATCGGCCGACCTTAAACGTGCCATCTGCGGCATGCTACGCGAAGTGGCCGAAATAGAAAGCATCGGAGACAGTTGCCATCACATCGCCCATACCGCCCGGAGGAACTATCGAAGCACCCAACAACTCACGGAAAAACAGTTGGAACACATCCACCAGATGTTCCAACTGGCAGAACAAGCATTGGAACAAATGCGAACCATCTTATCCATCCGGAAAGCCCCGAGAGAGGCTTCTGCAGCCTACTATATAGAAAAGGAAATCAATAAATTCCGCAACCAACTGCGTAACCTGAATTTTACAGACGTAAACAACGGAGTGTATAATTACCAGACCGGGGCAATGTATATGGATGTCATCAACGAATGCGAACAACTCTCCGACTGCATCCTCAATGTAACGGAGGCACGGTTGGAGACCAACACACCGTCCTGAACAGAAGAACTCTTCCCCCTCCGTTTATCGTTTTATGACAGGCAAATAAAAGCAACAAAATTTGTTTTTCCACATTAAACACATTACTTTTGCGAAGTAAATTTATTAACCTAATCATTTATCATCATGGATAATTATAAAACCCTTCTTAATAGTTTTGCCATCACCGAGGAAATCAGTGAAGACCAATACACCCAATTGGAAGATTTGACAACTGGCGTCAGAGCCAATACATATATTTCACCGGGAAGTTACTACATTATTGATTTCTATAAAATGGAATTTTACCATGTGTTCGAAAACCATTGCTTTTTATGCGGATACACACCACAAGAAGTCCGGCGTATGGGATTTGACTTTTACCTCAAGTGTATCCCCAAAAACGAAGCCCCCATGTTATTTGAAATCACACGTGCGGGATTTGAGCGTTTCAACCAACTGCCGGAACAAGACAAAATGGAGTATTCCCTCTATTACAACTTCCATTTGAAGAAAGAAAGTTTCAAAATCCTGGTCAACCAAAGAATCGCTCCATTAAAGCTCTGCCATGGTAAATTATGGTTGGCCCTTTGTGTAATGACCCCTGCAGCATGTAATGAAACAGGAAGAGTGTTCCTTCGCAAACACCAAGGTATCCCCTCTGCATTTTTCTATTCCCTGAAAGAAAAAGCATGGTCGGAATTTACTTTCATCACCTTGAGCGAAATAGAAAAACAAGTCATCTTCTGCGGCTTAAAAGGCATGTCCCTCCAAGAAACAGCTGAAGAAATATGCCGGGGAGTTGACGCTGTCAAGAAAGTCCGGCGTAACCTGTTAAAAAAAAGCGGAACAAAAAATTTCAGAAGTTTCTGCCAACTCTGCCTCCAACACCATTTGATATAGTGCCGACGACAACGTTCTTCCCCTTCCGGCCTGTGCCTTCCGATGAAAGCACAGGCCTTTTCATTCTTTTCCCGGTCAAAAAATTACCCTTTTGGATAAAAATAAGACTTCATACAGTCATTTTTTCCGAAACATTCCTTCCATCCTTGTTTTTATTCCTACATTTGGACTAACCAAAACGGAGGTATCATGAAACACGTCATCATAGCCGGAGGAGCCGGATTCATAGGTTCCCATCTTTGCGAATACCTGCTACATAAAGGTGATAGGGTCATCTGTCTGGACAACTTCCGGACGGGACATCCCAAAAACGTGTCAGCCTTAACGAACCACCCATACTTCAAATTAGTGGAACACGACATCACCATGCCCTATATGATAAAAGGTATCGATGAAATCTATAATCTGGCTTGCCCGGCTTCTCCCATACACTATCAGGACTCCCCCATTGAAACCACCAAGACTTCGGTCATCGGCACGCTCAACCTGTTGGAACTGGCACGCGAAAACCATTGCCGGTTCCTCCAAGCCTCTACCAGTGAAGTCTACGGCGACCCGGAAGTCCACCCACAGCCCGAAAGTTATTGGGGGCACGTCAACCCGAACGGCATCCGTTCCTGCTATGACGTGGGCAAACGCTGTGCCGAAAGCCTTTGCATGGACTATCACCGGAGATATGGCGTAGCGGTGAAAATCATCCGCATCTTCAACACCTACGGGCCGCGCATGGCCTGTGACGACGGACGTGTGGTTTCCAACTTCATCCTGCAAGCCTTGCAAGGCAAAGACCTCACCATCTACGGCAACGGCATGCAAACCCGGAGTTTTCAATACGTGGACGACCTGATTCAGGGCATGGAACGTATAATGTCCACCCCGGACAGCTTCACCGGACCGGTCAATCTCGGCAATCCGGAAGAACATACTATCCTGGAATTTGCCGAACGAATTCTTGAACTGACAGGAAGCCGGTCACGGATGGTATTCCGTCCTCTTCCTGCCGACGACCCGAAACGGCGCAATCCGGACATCACATTGGCACGGCAGGCATTGGACTGGCACCCCCGGATATCCCTCCGTGAGGGATTGCAACAGACCATCGCCTACTATCGTAACCTTTTGGCCGAAAGCCCAACACAAAATATCTCCCGACCATGAACAAGCACGTCCCTTCCATATCCGTCTGCATGGTGACTTACAATGCGTCACCGTTCTTGCGTGAATGCTTGGACAGCATCCTGTCCCAGACATTCTCCGATTATGAACTGCTGATTGTGGACGATGGCTCCACAGATGATACTGTGGATATTATCCGTTCTTATCCGGACAGAAGAATCCGGCTCATTCGTCACCGGCACGACTATATTGCCTCCCTGAACCTTCTGTACAACAATGCACTCGGCAAATACATTGCCCGTATGGATGCGGACGACATAATGGTCAGCGACCGTTTACAGGCTCAATACGAATATATGGAAGCGCACCCCGAAACCGACATCTTGGGCGGGCACATGCACTGTTTCAATGCCGGGGAGTACGATTGCATCCTGCCTGCGGGCACGGACATCACCATGCCTCAAATGCTGGAACAATGCTATGTAGCCAATCCCACGTCTTTCATCCGCAGGTCAAGTTGGGTGTCGCACCACCTGTCCTACCGTAGCGAAGGCATTTACGCCGAAGACTACAACCTGTGGTTGGATGCCCTGTTGGGCGGATTGCGTATCCGCAATCTGGACAAGATTGTGGTACACTACCGTTTCAATCCTGAACAAATCAGTTGTAAGTATAAGGAAATCCAAGCAGCCCACGCCATGGCCTTGAAGGACAAATACGGCCGGTTATGGGCCGAAAAGGAACAAGCCGTAGCACTCGAAGAGGTGGAAATTCCCCTCAGCAATCTCCCGCTTACCGTGGTCATACCTTTTTATAATGAAAGGGAAGAGGTGGGGAACACTTTGGAGAGCATCCGGCAGACCGTCGGGGACGAAGTGGAGGTCATTCTCGTGGACGACTGTTCCGATGATGGATGGGACTATGTCGCCTGCGCCCGGCAATACGGGGCGCATTACATCCGTAACTCCATCCGCATCGGGGCGGCCGCAGCCAAGGAAAAAGGCATCCGCAGCGCACGTAGCCCTTACTTCCTCCTGTTGGATGCCCACATGCGTTTCTACATCTCCGGCTGGCACCGGATTCTGTTACGCCTTTTGCAGGAAAACGACCATCGTTTGCTTTGCTGCCAGACCCGCGTCCTGCAAAAGGAAGAGGGCCGGATAAAAGACACGACGGACATCCGCACTTTTGGGGCATACCTGTCTTTCCACGGAGGCGAGACCATCCCTTCCGTTTCATGGCTTTGCCGCGAGAAGGCCCTTCATCTTACGGACAACCGGATTCCTTGTATTCTCGGTGCAGGATATGCCGGGAGCAAAACCTATTGGGACAAGCTGAAAGGTTTCCAAGGATTGGTACATTACGGCTGCGAGGAACTCTATGTAAGCCTGAAGGCGTGGTTGGAGGGCGGAGGCTGCCGCCTTGTGCCGGAAGTGGAAATCGGCCATATCTATAAAGACCGGTTCTCCTACACCGTCTATCCATCGCAAATCCTGTACAATTATTTGTTTGTGGCCGAGGTGCTCTTCCCCACCTCATTGAAGTGCAAGACATTCGCGTTGGCCTGGTTGCGGAACGGGGATGCCTACGGAAAAGCCCTGAAATGGATGGAATGGTACAAGGCACGCAACGAAGGACTGAAATCCTTTTTCCGTACCTTCCAAGGACATGACTGGCCTTTCGTAATGGGCATCAACCGGCAGGTCAGCCGGGAGATGGAGAAAGAAATCGACCGGAAGTCCACCTCCTTGGCGCATATCGTATCAGCGTGCCTGACCCGTTGCAGGCAAGTATCCACCTATGGGCTAATGGACGGACTGACGGGATACGTCCTGCTGTTTTGGACTTACTTCCGCTATTCCGGCGAAACACGTTATGAAGACGAAGCCACGGAGTGGTTCAACCGGATATGCGAAGAAATCCCCAAGGGAGAACTGCCGTTGACTTTCCGAAACGGGATATTCGGTATCGGTTGGGCTTTCATCTACCTGTGGGAACAAGGGTATGTGACGTATGAGGAAGTAGAAGAGGAATTGGCAGAGGCTGACCGCCGCGCCTTGTCGCTATCTCCCCTGCGCCTTACGGATTTGTCCCTCGAAACCGGTTTGGGCGGCCTGTTGCTTTATCTCACCGCCCGGATAGGCCATCAAAAGAGGATGCACGTTCCCGTCACATTTCCGGAGACCTATATCCACGAAACGGTGGAAGCCGCGAAAGCGGCCTTGGCAGTCCGTCCGGAAAAGCCGGACGCCCGTTGGGTGTCCGTGCTGATGTTGGCCGCCTTGTTAGAGCAAGACGATTGGGCTACCCTCCCGTTGCTCGTCAGTGATATTACGGATGTGCCCGATTTCCTTCCCAAGGACGAAGCATTTTGGACAGACGGCCTGTCGGGCGTAGCCGGTTATGCGTTGAATTTAATTCACTTTAAAAATATATGCCATGAAGTTGAGTAAGTATTCTTTTGTCATCAAGAGAGGTTCTGATTACGTTTTGTACAATTGTTGGACGGAAAAGATGGCCGTGTTGGAAGACCGGTTGAGAGAATGGTTGGAATCCGGTGATGTAGACCACATCCAAGACATCCATCCTGAATTTTACGACTACCTGCTTCGGGAACAGTTCATTGTGGACAATGAAGTGAACGAGGCCGAAGAAGTCATCAGGAAGTGGAAGGAAGAAGAGGGAAGGGAAGACTGTTTAAGCCTTATGGTCAATTCCACCTTGGATTGCAACATGCGTTGTTGGTATTGCTATGAAAAGCATCGTGCAAATACCGACTTGACACCGGAAACGGTGTCATCCATGCTAAAATTAATCCGTAAGAGGATTACAAACCCGAAACTAAAAAGTGTACATATCTCATTTTTTGGAGGTGAACCTTTATTGAACTTTGAACGAATTGTTTGGCCTTTTTTAAAGCAAATAAATGATATTCGCAACGAGTATCATAAACAATTTAGTATAAGTTTTACGAGTAATTCATATTTGCTTTCAAACGAAATAATAGGCAAAATGAATTCGTTAAATCTTTCTCGTCCGATAGTAATCCAAGTTACCTTGGACGGAAATGAAGAAATCCATAATAAAACTCGTCACTTGTTTTCCGGAGAGGGAACGTATAAAAAATTCTATCAAATATTCAATTGTCACTGAACAAAGGCATACAAGTCGTTTTGCGATTTAATTGTACAGGACATAATATACGCACATTTGTGGATGTATTGGCTGACATGAAAGACTGGAAAGCCCAAGAGAAAACAAATCTTACAATAGACCTGCAACAGGTTTGGCAAGATTCTGCTCGCTCAGACATAGATATGCCTGCGGAACAAAATAAACTTCGGAGCTTGTTTCTTAAAGAAGGATTTACAGTCAACCCGTTAAAAGCTATAACCCCATTTCGCTGTTATGCGGATAATGCAAATCATTTTATCGTTAATTATAATGGAGATTTGTATAAATGCTCTGCACGGGACTTTATTAAAGAAAACAGAGAAGGTTTTTTAACGTCCAACGGTGATTTAGAATGGAATGAGAAAAGAACATTACGAGAAAAGTTGAAATATGGAAATCCGGTTTGTTTGGCTTGCAAAATTTATCCTCTTTGTCACGGAGGATGCAGTCAAGCTAAATTAGAAAACGAAAGGAATATGACTTGCCTCAAACAATATTCAGATTATGATAAAGTGAAAATTATTAAAAGTAGAGTAGAGTTCCTATTGGAACGTTTTGTATAATGTAATTTTTGTATTATGAAACATCCAAAAAAAAGCTTGAAAGCACTCTTAGAGGGTGATTTCAAACCTCTTGAGGTGAACAAAGAGGGTAAGTTGATGGGAGGGTTTGCTACATTGGGTAATGGCGATTGTGACTGTGGTTGTTCTAGCAACGGTGATTGTAATTGCAGTTGCCCTAGCAATGGCGATTGTGACTGTAGCTGCCCTAGCAACGGTGATTGTAATTGCAGTTGTCCCAGCAATGGTGATTGCAACTGTAGCTGTGGTGGAAACAAAGGAACCACAACTGTGGCTCCATCTACCAAATCAATGGGAATCGGTATAATGGGATTTTTCTAAAATCTTTTACTAACCAAGGGGCAGGTTTATAAAAACCTGTTCCTTCCTATCGTATTCACAACCTTAGAATGAACAATGATGAGATATTTAGTTGTTTTGGTTTTTGTTCTATTTCCCTTAGGAGTTAAGGCGCAACATACACATTTACAATTACGTGGAAATGTTGTCGATGCGACTTTGCGATGTATTATACCCGGTGTGAAACTTACATTGCACACAAAGGATAGCATGGCTGTAGGAAATACGTTTTCTTATAAAACAGGCCCGGAAAATCCTAACTTTATTATGATGAACATTCCCGGAAGTGGGGAATATATTTTAAGTTGTGAAAAAGAAGGATACAACACTGTTTTAAAAAATATCAAATTAAGCTACAACCGATTAAGAGCTTGTTTAAATTTTCCTGTTTGAAATAAAAAGAGTGCTTCTTCTTTCCTCG
>OOAN01000554.1_pt1 | contig 27144 bp, 20 predicted proteins | sample 1671301 | NCBI WGS metagenome assembly OOAN01 (sample SAMN06348142, study PRJEB24527) | human gut metagenome | biome: human gut; feature: ankylosing spondylitis patient; material: feces | host: Homo sapiens | place: China | collected 2015-10
CACTCTTCATGCAGCGAGCCATCAGAGGCGACTGGGTGGAGTGGAAGCCGGAGATCGCACCGCAGGCCACCGTGATGAACATGAAGCTCCAGATGGGAGTGCCCGACGGATGCATGCTGCCAAAGTGATCCCAGATCTCCGGGATGGTGTAGGCGGGATTGGTGAAGATGCCGAAGATGACACCGATGGCCATGATGATCAGGCAGATGCCAAAGATGGGGTAGATCTTGCCAATGACGGCATCAATGGAGATAAAGGTTGCAATAAAGTAGTACACCAGAATAATGATGAGCCAGAACAGCAGCGAGGTGAGCACGCCGGAAGCGCCGCTCTGACTGCACAGCTCCACGATCAGGCCTGCGGGACCCACCGCGAACACAGTACCCACCATGATGAGCAGCACCACCGAGAACACACGCATGACGTTCTGCATCACAGGGCCTAAGTACTTGCCGGTGATCTCGGCGATGGAAGCGCCGTCGTTGCGCTCGCTCATCATGCCGGAGAAGTAGTCGTGCACGCCGCCTGCAAAGATGGTGCCGAAGGTGATCCACAGGAACACCACAGGCCCCCACAATGCGCCCTGCATGGCACCAAAGATGGGGCCAAGGCCGGCGATGTTCAGCAGCTGAACGAGGAACAGCTTCCACTGGGGCATCACAACGTAGTCAACGCCGTCGTTGATGCGCACAGCAGGAGTTTCGCGGTCGTCCGGGCCGAACGTGTTGTCAACGATCTTGCCATAGACAAAGTAGCCGATGATCAAGAGCGCCAGACAGAGTAAGAAACTAATCATACCAGAAACCTCCTTTTTGATTTCAAGCCGCCGGTGTTCGTATTTGCGACCTCACCGGGGCTCTGACCAATCTCTGGCTTCATGTTAACACTTATTTCATAAATGTGTTAATATTTTTCTGGTATGGTTCCCATATCAAAAAGTATATACATCCATACTTCGTTGGAATATTGTCAGTCGTTTTTAAACGAATCAACGGCAAAATTTCTTATCCAATGGCAAAAGACCTTTTCCGGAATCGTGCAAAATCCCCCTCTGCCAAAGTTTTCGGCCCGTTTTTGTGCAAGGTGTTCAATTTTGTCCAAAAATCTCCTATTCGTGCAATTTTGTTGCACAAGAAAGCCCCTCCGCCGGGATGGGGCCGGTGGAGGGGCTTCGGAGAAAACGGGAAGGTGTCGGCTGCCTTCCAGGGAGATCAGGCTTTTGCCGCGCTCTTCTTGGTCGCGTGGATAAAGATGGCCAGCATGGCCACGGCAAAGAGGACGCCTACGGGGTACGCCAGAGCGGTGTTGTAGATGGTGGCACCCTCAGCGGTCTTGCTGTTCAGCAGGCCGCCCAGGCACTCAGGTGCCAGCACGAAGTAGGTGCTGGACACGGCGCTCATGAAGGCAGCGGGAACAGCGGTGATCCAGAAGTTCTTCTTTTCTTTAAAGAGGTACATGGAGGCGGCCCACAGCACGATCATGGCCAGCGTCTGGTTGGTCCAGCTGAAGTAGCGCCAGATGACCGTGTAGTTGATGAAGCCCAGTGCGTTGCCGATGCCCAGGAACGCGCCCACACCCAGCACGGGGATGCACAGCTTCAGGCGGTTTGCGTAGCTGTCCTGGTCGATCTTGAACCAGTCGGCCAGGGTCAGACGGGCAGAACGGAAGGCAGTATCGCCGGAGGTGATGGGGCACACCACCACGCCGATCATAGCCAGTGCGATGCCCACACCGCCCATGGTCTTGGAGCACACGTCGTAGATGGCCTTGGACTGGCCCATGGCCAGTGCTTCGGCCAGACCGGTGTTCAGGCCGCCGGTCACCTCGTACAGGCTGCAGCCGGCTGCGGCCCAGATCAGAGCGATGACGCCCTCACACACCATGGCGCCGTAGAACACGAAATGGCCCTGCTTCTCGCTCTTCATGCAGCGCGCCATCAGGGGCGACTGGGTGGAGTGGAAGCCGGAAATGGCACCGCAGGCAACGGTGATGAACATGAAGCTCCAGATCGGGGTGCCCGACGGATGCATGCTGCCGAAGTGATCCCAGATCTCCGGGATGGTGTAGGCGGGGTTGGTGAAGATGCCAACGATGACGCCGATGGCCATGATGATCAGGCAGATGCCGAAGATGGGGTAGATCTTGCCGATGACCGCATCAATGGAGATGAAGGTGGCAATGAAGTAGTACACCAGAATAATGATCAGCCAGAACAGCAGCGAAGTGAGCACGCCGGAAGCGCCGCTCTGGCTGCACAGCTCCACGATCAGGCCGGCAGGGCCCACGGCGAACACGGTGCCCACCATGATCAGCAGCACCACCGAGAACACACGCATGACGTTCTGCATCACGGGGCCTAAGTACTTGCCGGTGATCTCGGCAATGGAAGCGCCGTCGTTGCGCTCGCTCATCATGCCGGAGAAGTAGTCATGCACACCGCCTGCAAAGATGGTGCCGAAGGTGATCCACAAAAAGACCACCGGCCCCCACAGAGCGCCCTGCATGGCACCGAAGATGGGGCCCAGACCTGCAATGTTCAGCAGCTGGACCAGGAACAGCTTCCACTGGGGCATCACGACATAGTCCACACCGTCGTTGATGCGCACAGCAGGCGTTTCGCGGTCGTCCGGGCCAAAGGTGTTGTCCACGATCTTACCGTAGACAAAGTAGCCCACGATCAGGATCGCAAGACAGAGTAAGAAACTGATCATACCAGAAACCTCCTTTTCGGTTTTGCTGTTCCGTCTGGAAAATCATCCCATCTTTTCCATGCAGGACAGCCAACTTTCTGTGCTCATGTTAACATATTTTTCATAAAAGCGATACTCTGGTTCCGGCATACCGGCATATCCAAATTGATATACCAGCAAAGTTTTTTAGTTGCAGCTCCGTTTCTTTTTTGCGCTTATCTGCACACAAAAACAGCCGGAACGACACATCGTTCCGGCTGTGGGGTCAAATTTCTTTGCCGATCCCGGCGGTTTTTGCGGTCCTGGTTTTTACCAGTTCTTAACCGGTCTGCCCCTTACTTTACGGTCAGGGCCGCCTGACGGCGCAGCAGCTCGATGAACTTTTCCTCCTCCGGCCGCAGCCCGCCCTTGTCCGGGTACACCAGCACATCCCGCATACGCTGGTTCTGGGCCGGGCATTTTTTCAGCACCAGATGGTACTGTTCCAGTGCCCGCTGCGGCATGGGCGACGCCCACATGTAGGCCGTGGGCAGGCTCTGCAGAATGGAAAACTGGCTGCACCGCTCGTACACATGCACCCGACGGTTCTCGTTCACCTGCCAGCGCAGGCTGCTGCCTTCCTCGCCCGGCAGCTGGAAGTCATCGTGCAGCACCTCGGTGTAGCGGTTCAGCTCGGCCAGGTCATGCACCTCGTGCCGGGCCAGCGGGCTGTCGCGGTTCACCAGCAGCCGGTACTCAAACTCCATGATCTGCTCCCGGTGCAGCCCGCGCCGGGCACAGTAGCGGCTGTAGTAGTCCTCGTCCTCCTCGGCGTAGCGCAGCAGGGCCAGATGGTAGCCCCGACGCAGCACAAAGTCCAGCCCCTCCATGGAACCGGCCTCCCGGATGTGCACCCGCAGCTGCTCGCTGCCCGCCGCCTGCTGCAGAAAATCCACCGCCGCATAGGACGCATAGGTGGCATGGGGCAGGGCCACCCGCAGCTCTGCGCACTCGCCCTGCCGACGGCGGGCGTCAGCGTCCAGCCGGTCCACCTCCTGCAGCACCCGCTGGGCCTGCTCGATGAAGTGCCGTCCCTGTTCGGTGGGGATCATGCCGGTGGACGAGCGCTCAAACATGCGGATGCCGTATTCCTCTTCCAGGTTCTTCAGCGCCTTGCTCACGTTGGGCTGGGCGGCGTACATCTGCTTTGCCGCCGCGCTCACCGAGCCCCACTTCATGATGGCCACCAGATAACGAAGTTCCGTAATATTCATGCTGTTCCCCCGTTTTGTGTGATACTGTTTATTGTATCAATTCCCCTACCGCACTGTCAAGCCGCCGGGGCGGAAAAGACCCGGCAAAGGAACCTCTTGCACGGCGGCAGCCGGTTGCGCTATAATACGATTATACTTACCATAAATGCAAAGGAGCGCTGTGCCATGCCGGAATACCGTGTGCTGCGCATTGAAGAGCAGATGTACGGCTGTGAGGAACTGCCCGCCGGGCAGCCCGTGCTGTGCGATGTGGTGCTGGAGGGCACCGACGGTGCCTGCTGCACCCTGCCCTACCCGGACAAAGAACTCACCCGGCTGGGCATCGACGAGGGCAGCCGGGTGCACCTGCTGCCGGACGGCACCCTGCAGAAGATCTCGGAGGAACTGTTATGAATCAGATCAGAACTTCGGCCCTCATCGGTCTGGGGGCCCTTGGCATCCTGTTCGGGCGCAAAATGCCCGGCGTGCAGGTGATTGCCGACGAAGCCCGCATTGCCCGCTACGCCGCCCAGCCGGTGGTGTGCAACGGCGAGGAATGCCGGTTTTCTTACGTCACCCCGGCCCAGGGCAAGCCGGTGGACCTGCTGCTGGTGGCGGTGAAGGCCACTGTGCTGGACCAGGCCATTGCCGACATGAAGAACTTTGTGGGCCCGGGCACCGTCATCCTCAGCGTGCTCAACGGCATCACCAGCGAGGAGCACATCGAAACCGCCTACCCTGGCCGCACCCTGTGGAGCGTGGCCATCGGTATGGATGCCACCCGCAACGGCCGCACACTGGTGTTCAACCAGGCAGGCAAGATCCAGTTCGGCGAGCGGGACGGTGCTATGACCGGCCGTGTGCAGGCCGTGGCCGACTATCTGGACGCCTGCGGCATCGCCAACGAACCCTGCAGCGACATCCTGTACAAGCAGTGGAACAAGCTGATGGTGAACGACGGTCTGAATCAGGCAGCCGCCGCCTTTGATCTGACCTACGGCGGGCTGTGCCGGTCGGCTGAGGCACAGGCCAAGATGCACGAGGCCATGCAGGAGGTCATCCGGCTGGCCAATCTGGAGGGCGTGCCCCTGCCCCGCGACAACGACGAGCAGTTTTTGCGCACTGCCATGCCCACCTTCAACCCGGACGGCATGCCCAGCATGCGTCAGGACGTGCTGGCAAAGCGTCCCACCGAGGTGGAGGAATTTGCCGGTGTGGTGCGCGCCCGGGCCAAAAAGTACGGCATGCCCACCCCCGCCAACGACTTTTTCTATGCCCGCATCCAGGAGATCGAGGCGGGCTACTGCAAGTAAGGAGCTGCCATGCACAAGCTGTATTTTACCCGCCACGGCGAGACCGTGTGGAACGTGGAAAACAAGATCTGCGGCATGACCGACAGTCCCCTCACCGAGCGGGGCCGTGCACAGGCCCGGGCCCTGGGCCAGAAGGTGAAGTCCGGCGGCTATGCCATCGACGAGATCCTGTATTCTCCCCTGTCCCGCGCCGCCGACACGGCAAAAGCCATCGCCGATGCCACCGGCATCCCCGCCCGGTGTGAGCCGCGCCTGCGGGAGCAGTGCTTCGGCCGCTACGAGGGCACGCCCCGCAACGGCGAGAAGTTCCGCATTTCCAAGACCTGCTTTGCCGACCGCTACGACGGCGGCGAGAGCATGCTGCAGCTGGCCCAACGCATCTACAACCTGCTGGACGAGCTGCGGGACCAGCCGGACAAGACCTACCTGTTGGTGGCCCACAACGGCATCGCCCGGGTGGTGGAATCCTACTTCCACGACATGACCAACGAGGAATACGCCCTGGCCGGCATCCGCAACTGCGAGCTGGTGGAGTATCATTTTGATTGAGTCTCCTTGAAAATGCCCTCCGCTTCGCTCTGGGCATGAAATAAGGAAAGATTCTAAATAAGAGCAAGACCGGACAGCCTGCGGGCTGTCCGGTCTTGCGTTTTCACGGGATGGGGTCGTAGCGGAGAAATGGATGTATAGGCAAACGGTTGCTGCTGGTTCCGGATTATCCCGCAGCAAATCCCTGAATCAGCAGCAGGGTTGGATACTCCGGGAAAACCGCCCCACTCTGTGTTCTAAAAAAGATGTCGTTTCCCGTTCCGGCCCTTCTCGTGAAAAAGTGCTCCGGAAACGACCGCAGTCGTTTCCGGAGCACAAATTAAAAATAATTTTTCCGCTGAATATGCCCAGAGCGAAGCGGAGGGCACTTCAAGCCATCAGCCCTTATACAGCCCGAAGAGCTTCAGCAGTTTCTGCCAGAAAGTCAGCGCCACGGGGGTGGCCTCCGGCTCTGCCGCCGGGGCCGGGGCCTCGATGGCCACCGTCTGCAGGGCGAACTGCACGGCGGAAACATCGGTGTTCTCGGCAGAGGTAAAGCTCTCCACCTCGCTGCTGCCGTTCAGGCCGGCCAGCAGGCTGTCCAGCTGGTCGCCCATGTCGATCCCGGAAACATTGCTGCGCAGCTCTCCGGTGCCGGCGGTCAGCTGGGCGGCACCGTCGGTCAGCTGCTGCACTCCGGCTTTCAGCTGGGCCACGCCGTCGGTGTAGGCGTTCAGGCCGCTGTCCAGCTGGCCGTACTGGCTGGCCAGCTGGTTCACGCCGTCGGTCAGCACCGAAAGGTTGCCCAGCATCCCGGTCAGGACATTGGCCAGCTGACGCACCCCGGCATCGAACTGCCCGTACTGGCTGTTCAGGGTGCTGCTGCCCGCGTGCAGCTGGGCCACACCGTCGTGCACCGTGTTCAGGTAGGTCTCCATCGCGTCGATGTTGGCGCTGGAGCCTTTCAGCAGCAGGATGACGTCCTTGAGCTGGGGCATCACCCTGGCCAGCTGTTCCAGCTGCTCCATAGCTTTCGCGTTGCCGTCCTTCAGCTGGTCCAGGTCCAGCCCGTTTTCCTTCAGGATGGCCTTGTAAGCGTCGTAACTCACCTGCTCATCCAGCTGGGCGGCACCGGCGTCCAGCTGGGCAATGCCGTTCTGGATCTGGGTGGAGGCGTCCAGCAGGGTGGTGAGCTGGTCGGTGGAGGCCGACACGCCGTTCAGGGCGGTCTGCATCTGGGTCAGGGCCGCCTTGACCTTGGCGGACCCGCCGGTCAGCGCGCCGGACTTGCCGTTCAGGGTGTCAAGACCCGCCTGCACCTGGGCAATGCCGTCTGCCAGCGCGTTGGCACCGTCGTCCAGCTGTACCGAACCGCTCTGCAGCCGGTCCAGCATGCCGGTCAGGTCGGCCCCGTCCAGGCCGAGGTTCAGCCGGAGCTTCACGCCGTTCAGCGAGATGGCGTTCATGGCAAAGTCGGTCACGTCGGCGGTCACGGTCACGTCGCTGTCCGAACCTGGCAGCAGGATGTAGGAGAGCTGCTTGTTGCTGCCCACATTGGCCATGGTGGCCCCATCAGCCACGATGTTCTGTGCCCGGTCGGTGTCCAGCGTCATGGTCACCTGCAGGGCATACTGGTCAAAGAAATCTCCGGTGCAATCCGGGTTGCGGCTCACCTGCAGGCGGATGGCCAGCGCACCGCTTTTGCCGCCCAGCTCTTCCGGAGCGATCTCGGCCCCGTCCAGCGTGTAGGTCAGCTTCACGAGCCACGGCAGCGCGGTGGCGATGTCCATGGTGCCCTCATAGTAGAGCTTGCCGCCCTCGGCAACTGCAGCGGTGACGGTGTCGCCGCTGTGCTTCAGCGGGTCGGTGGTGGTCATGTTGCGCACGGCGGTGTAGCTGCCGTGGTCGGTGACGGTGTTCCCCGCCTGCACGGCAAAGCTGTTCACAGCGTACACGCCGGTCACGGTGCCGGACGCATCCAGATTGGCATAGATGACCTCTTCCTTGGCGGAGGCCGCAAGGGCCGACAGCGCCGCCCCGGCCAGCAGACAACCTGCCAGCACCAGCGCCGATGCCCGGCGCACAATCTTCTGTTTCATCTCGTCAAGCCTCCTTCGGCTGTTTTTTCGGTTTGATGATGAGCGGGTCGGCCAGATACAGATAGCCCGGCAGAGCCAGCAGCACGATGGCCAGCGACACCAGACCGCCCACACCCAGGAAGTTGCCCAGCTGGCCCAGCAGCTGGTTGGTGGAGATGGCCCCCATCAGGAAGCCCACCACCGCCAGCGCACTGCCCGTGGTGATCACCGAGGTGGTCACGGTGGACACGGTGGCGGCAATGGCCTGTTTTTTGCCCAGCGTCTCGCGGAACTCCTGATACCGGTCCGAGAACAGGATGGCGTAGTCTACCGTCGCACCCAGCTGGATGGTGCTGATGATGAGGTAGGCAATGTAGAACACATGGCGGCCCCGGAAATACGGGATGGCCAGATTGATCCAGATGGCCGTCTCGATGCTCAGCACCAGAATGACCGGCAGCAGCAGCTGACGCTTCATGAGCAGCAGGATCAGGAACACCGCGCCGATGGCCAGCAGGTTCACCTTGACCATGTCGGCGGTGATGGTGTCCATCAGGTCGTAGGTGCTCACGCCCTGCCCGGCCAGATCATACGCATCCGGGTAATACTGCTGCACCGTGGCACGCACTTTTTCCACCAGTGCAAAGGCCGCGTCGCCCTCGGTGTCGGCGTTCACGGTGAGCACCATGCGGGTGTAGCCGCCGGATACCAGCAGTTTCAGGGTGTCCGAGGGCACGAACTCCGGCGGGATGGATGCGCCCGCGTTGTCCACATAGGATAGGATGCCCGTCACCTCCGGGATGGCGTGCAGCGCATCCGAAAGCTCGGCCTGCGTGGCGGTGTCGCCCTCCGGCACCAGCACCACCCAGGTGTCGCTCTTGCCGAACGTCTCTTCGATGGCGGCGGTATCGGCACCCAAACGGGTGTTGGTGCCGAACATATGGGCGGCACCGTAGTAGTATTCGTTGTTGTTGGAGGCCAGATAGCTGGGCACCATGATGACGGCCAGCGCCAGCGCCGCCGGCAGCATGATGCGGGACACAAACCGCCCGAACTTGTCAAAGCCGGGCAGCAGAGGCTTGTGGTGGGTCTTGTCCATCCACGGGTAACACACCAGCGTCAGCGCCGGCATGAAGGTGAACACGGTGACAAGGCTCAGCACCACGCCCTTGGCCAGCGCAAGGCCCAGATCCGGGCCGATCTGGAACTGCATGAGCACCAGCGCCAGAAAGCCGATGACCGTGGTCAGGCCGCTGGACAGGATGGACCCGGTGGATTTGCACAGGGCCTCCACCATGCAGTCCTCCGCGCTGGCCTCCGGGCGCGCGGCCCTGCACTCGGCAAAGCGGTGGATGAGGAACACCGAGTAATCCAGTGACACGGCCAGCTGCAGGATGCTGCCGGCGGCGTTGGTCACAAAGGAAATGGTGCCGAACATCAGGTTGGTGCCGTTGTTGATGAGGATGGCCGCCCCCAGGCCCGCCAGCACCAGCAGCGGCTCCACCCAGGAGTCGGTGGTCAGGATCAGGATGAACAGCACATACACCACCGCAATGGCCGCGATCTTGGCCACCTCGGTGACGGTGGAATTGGTAGCCACAGCAGTGGACACCGCGGTCCCGGCCAGGGCATTGTCCTCCCCGATCAGGTCCTGGATGGCGGCCACAGCCTCCAGACGTTTCGCATCCTCCACCGTCACGGTGAACAGCGCGCAGTTGTCCTTATAATAGGTCTCCACCGTGGCGGTGTCCTGCATCTGCAGCGGCACGGTCACGTCCAGGCTGTCGTCCAGCCAGGTCACGGCCTCCACGCCGTCGATGGCGGCAAGTTTTTCTTTGTAGTCCAGTGCCTCGGGCACCGTGACGTCCCGCACCATGACCCGCATGTTGGGGATGCCGCCGGTAAAGGCGCTGCTCATCTGCTCCAGTGCAAGGGTGGAGGGCGAGTCCGGCGGCAGATAGTCGTTGATGTCGTAGTCCACCTGCACCGCCCGGGAAGCAAACACGCTCAGCACGGCGGCCAGCACGAACGCGGCCAGCACCGCTCTGCGCCGGTGCACGACGGCAGTATAGAATCGTTTCAGCAAAACAGGAAAACTCCTTTCCGGAAAAATCAAAACTGTTTATCATTCTAACAGGTCTGATAAAAATGGAAAAGAGATATTTTATGAATTTTCGCTTTTGGGCGTATTTTTTGCTCTTGACAAATAAATGGATTCTGCTATACTCTTTTTCGGTCATCGGAGGACCGTTTCCAACGTAATTTGGACGGGCCGGATAAGATGCCGTGCAGACAGCGCCCCGCCGGAGGCTTCCTTGCCGTAGTGAGGAAGAAGAGGAAGGCCGGGCGTGCACTCACGGAGCTTATCCGGCCCGTTTTGTTTCCTGTCGAAAGGAGTTTTTCGTGTCCAAGCAAAAAATCCAACTGTCGGATCACTTTACCTACCCGCGCCTGCTGCGGTTCGTGCTGCCCGCCGTGGGCACCATGCTGTTCACCTCCATCTACGGCATCGTAGATGGCCTGTGCGTGTCCAACTTTGTGGGCAAAACAGCCTTTGCGGCGGTCAACCTGATCATGCCGCTGCCCCAGCTGCTGGCCACCATCGGCTTCATGCTGGGCACCGGCGGCAGCGCCATCGTGGGCATCACGCTGGGCGAGGGCGACCAGAAAAAGGCCGACCGCTACTTTACCATGTTCCTGCTGGCCGCTGCCATCTCCGTCTCGGTGCTGGCCGTGCTGGGGCTTGTGCTGCTGCGGCCCATTGCCATCCTGTTGGGTGCCAAGGGCGAGCTGCTGGACTACGCCGTGCGCTACGGCCGCATCCTGATGCTGTCGCTGCCCACCTTTGCGCTGCAGAACATGTTCCAGAGCTTCTTTGTCACCGCCGAAAAGCCGCACCTCGGCTTTTACTTCACGGTGGCTGCCGGCTGCACCAACATAGTGCTGGATGTGCTGATGGTGGGCGTCTGGGGCTGGGGCGTAGAGGGTGCCGCCATTGCCACCTTCCTCAGCCAGATCGTGGGCGGCCTGCTGCCGATCTTCTACTTCCTCGACCACAAGAATACCAGCCGCCTGCACCTGTGCAAAACGCAGCTGTACAGCAAGGTGCTGCTGGACGCCTGCATCAATGGCTCCTCCGAGCTGATGACCAACCTGTCCATGTCGCTGGTGAACATCCTGTACAACTACCAGCTGCTGCGCCTTGCCGGGGAAAACGGCGTGGCCGCCTACGGCGTCATCATGTACGCCTGCTTCCTGTTCATTGCCGTGTATGTGGGCTACGCCTTCGGCAGTGCGCCCATCGTCAGCTTCCACTACGGTGCAGGCAACCGTGCCGAGGTGCACAACCTGTATGAAAAGAGCCTGCGGCTCATTGCGGTGGTGGCCGTCACCCTGACCGCCGCATCCATGGTCATCATCCCCTATGTGGCGCGGTTCTTCGTGGGCTACGACCCGGAGCTGCTGGCCCTGACCAGCCGGGCCTTCCGGCTGTACGCCCTGAGCTTTATCATCATGGGCTTCAACGTGTATGCCTCCTCCTTCTTCACCGCGCTGGGCGACGGCGTGACCAGTGCGCTGATCTCCTTCCTGCGCACGCTGGTGTTCCAGATCGCGGCGGTGCTCATCCTGCCCGCCATTCTGGGCATTGACGGCATCTGGCTGGCCGTGACCGCCGCCGAACTGGCCGCCCTGGCCGTGAGCGCGGCCATGTTCGTCACCAAAGACAAGGTATTCCATTACCGCAAGGCGTAACCTTCTCCCCTGCTTTTTGCGAAACGGCGAAAAGCAGGGGATTTTTTTGGTGATTCTGGCTCTGCCGCCGGGGTGAAATTCGTGCTAGAATGGGCATAGCTTTTATTCACCGTTTTGTGAGGAAGAACTATGACGTTATTTCTGACCAGCAGTCCCAGCGGCTGCCCCTTTGAGCCCGGCCCGGCCATTCCGGTACTGGACAGACGCAATCATTTTCTGGAAAACCTGCGGGCCGTGTGGCCGGACCACCCGGTGCGGGGCCTTGCCATCGCGGCAGACCCCCACGCTTACGCCCAGAACGACGAGATGTGCCGGGTATTCCTGCAGAGCTTTGCGGACGCCCACCTGCCCCTGACCGAACTTGTGCCCTGCGACGCCCGCAATCAGGAAGAGATCGGCACCCTGCTGCCCCGCAGCGGCTTTGTGATGCTGTGCGGCGGCCATGTGCCCACCCAGAACCACTTTTTTGCCCAGCTGGGCCTGCCGGGGCTGTTCCACAATTACCACGGCATCGTGCTGGGCGTGAGCGCCGGCAGCATGAACGCCGCCCGGCTGGTGTATGCCGCCCCGGAGGAGCCGGGCGAAGCCGCCGACCCCGGCTACTGCCGCTGGCTGAACGGCCTCGGCCTGACCGAAACGCGCATCCTGCCCCACTACCAGTTCATCCGGGAGCACATCCTGGACGGACAGCGGATGGAGGACATTGCCCTGGCCGACAGCAGAAAACGGCATTTCCTCGCCCTGCCGGACGGCTCCTACCTGATGTGCTCCGACGGGCACGAAGCATTGTACGGCAAAGCCTGGTACTTTGCGGACGGCACCCTGGAGGAGATCAACGAGGACGAGGACGTTCTGCCGCTGCGATAAGCAAACAAAAAAAGAAGCACGCCGCAGCGTGCTTCTTTTTTGTTTCGGATGCTCTGGCACACACCTCATTCCGCCGACAGGCGGACAAAGGGCGCAATGGCGTTGGCGTCGCCATGGCGCACGATGGAATAGGTGATGTCGCAGTAGGGCTGGATGGCGGTGCTCTTTTCCACGGTGGAGATGAGCAGCACCTGCAGCTGCAGACGGCGGAACAGCTCCATCATGGGGCGGATGCGGTCGCTGGTCATCTTGCTGAAAGCCTCGTCCAGCAGCACCAGGCGGATGCTGTTCTCGCTCTTTTCGTAGATCTGCAGCAGGGACGCGCAGATGGCCACATAGAAGGGTGCCTGATTCTCGCCGCCGGAGGAGTCGCGGCTGACGCGGGACAGGTACGCCTGCTGGCCGGTGACCCGGTTGGTCACCTTGATGTCGTAATCCAGATAGGTGCGGTAGTCCACATAATCCGACAGGGTGGTGGTGCCGGTGCGGCCCTCCTGCCGGGCACGGGTGTTCTCGTCCACATCCGCCATGATCTTTTCCATCAGCGCATCCACCTGCCGCTCGTAGGCGGGGTCGGCGGTGGCGGCAAGGTTGTCCAGCGAGTCGCCCTCGGTCATCTGCTGGTTGCCCTTGTCCACGATGACCTGATAGAACGCAGCCAGCTGCGGGTCACGGCTGGGCTCCAGCTCAAAGCGGTAGACTTCTTCGCCGTAGGTCAGCTGTTCCATCACTTTGTTCAGCTCCCGGAACTGCCGCCGGGCATTGAAGATGTCGTCCTTCATGCGGAACAGGATGTCCTTGCGGAAACGGTCCTTGCAGTCGCGCTGGGCCTGCTCCAGACGGGCGGCGTAGCGTTCCAGGTCGATGCGCACAAGGCTCTCGTGCTGGGCACGGTACTGGTCCAGCCCCGTCAGACCCAGCGGGTAATCACAGACGTAGTGCTCGTTGTAGGCCTTCTGGGCGGGTTCCAGCGTGCCGGTGAGGTAGGCCGTCAGGGCATCGTCCAGCCGGGCCTGTGCCTTTTCGGCGGCCTGTGCGGCGGCTGCGGGCTTGTCGGACGGAGCAAGGGCCTGCATCCGGGTGCGGGCCAGCGGCTCCAGCAGCGGATGGGCCGCAAAGAACTTCCGGGCCGCGTCGGCGCTCTGCTGTGCCGTCTCCCCGGCCTTTTTCTGTTCGGCTTCGCAGGAAGCAATCTGTTTTTCGCACACGCGGATGTCGCCGCCCACCTGCTCCACAGCGGTGCGGGCGGCTTCCCAGGCGGCTTCCCGCGTTTCTTCCTCGCGGTACATCTCCTGCAGCAGGGGGTTCTCGCGGTATTCGGCCAGCTTGCCCTCCTGTTCGGCCACCGCATTCCGGGCTTTTTCGGCGGCGGTGCGGGCCTCCCACAGGCCGGCCAGCTGCTGCGGCGCGGTGCCGCGCTGGAAGTTCTGGTACTGGTCGTAGGCGGTTTTCAGGTTCTGCTCGGTCTGGGCGGCGGTGCGGGTGCGCTCGGCCAGAGCTTCCAGCTCTTCGGCCAGTGCCCCGGCGCGGGCGCGGCGGGCTTCCAGGCCGATGTAGCGCTGCGGGGTGCGCAGGCGCTCCAGCCGGAAGGGATGGTGCCGCAGCAGGTCGCGGGTGGCGCTGTCCGGGTACTGTTCCAGTGTTTCAGGGGTGTCGCAGCAGACGATGCGCCGCAGCATGGTGTCGGCGTACTGGGCCGCCAGCGGGTTTTCGCTGGTGACCTGTGCCGCCAGACTGTCCGCCGGGGCAGTCTCGGCATGGCGGTTGGCCTTGCGGATGCCCGGCGTGTCCAGCAGGCTGATGGGCCCCACCTTGTCCTTCAGGGCCACAAAGGCGCTCTTGGCGGCCTCGTAATGGGCGGGTGGCACAAGGATGTCGAACCGGCGGTCGCCCAGGCAGGCTTCCACGCAGTCCTGCCAGCTCTCGTCCGCCACGGCCAGCAGCTCACAGAAGATCTTGGCGTCCGGCTGCATGCCGCGGCTCTTCAACTCCGCGTTCACGGCATCCCGCACACGGGTGGCGGCATCGCCGTGGGGGTACACCCACTTGCCGCCGGACACGGCGTCCAGCTCGGCGCGCTTGTCCGCCTGCTCTTTGCGCAGGGCGGCGGTGTTCTGCCGGGCCGTAAAGTAGGCTTCTTCCAGCAGTTTTTCCTGCGCGGCAAGCCAGTCGGTGAGCTGCGGCAGGGTGTCGGCGGTGAGGTTTTCCAGCTTCCAGCCGGAAGCAAACCCGCTGCGGCGCAGGGCTGTGAGCAGGGCTTCGGCCTTGGATGCGGCATCCTCGGCCTGCGCAGCTTTGCGGGCGGCGGCATCCTGCGCCGTCTTGCGGCGGGACAACTCTTCCTCCATGGCATCCAGTGCCCGGCCCTCGCCGCTGGCACCGGCTGCACTGTGGGCGGCAAGGTAGGCGCGGCGGGCTTCCGCCTCCGCGTTCTTGGCCTCGGCATAGCGGGCGTTCAGGGCCTCCAGCTGGCGGTGCCCGGCGTCCAGATGGCCCTGCCACACGTCCTCTTCCCCGCCGTCGGCAGCAGCACGGGCCAGCAGGGCCGCGCCCCGGTTCACAAGGGCTTCGGTCTGCTTTCCGGCGGCTTCGCGGCCATCGTTCACGATCTCTTCCAGTGCATCGGCGCGGGTCTGGGCTTCGGCCAGCACAGCGTGCAGGTTTTCCAGCTCCAGCCGGTCGCCCTGCAGTGCTTCCAGATCCAGCTCCGGCTGCGGCAGGATGTACTGGTACAAAAATTCCCGGAAGTTGGGGATCTCGTCCATGCTGGTGCCCATCTGGAACACTTCGTTGAACTTTTTGCCCAGCGGGCTGGACGCCCGCCCGATGCCCAGCGCCCGGCAGATACGGTCACGGGCTTCGCTGGGGCTGCGGGTGTAGGAGAGTCGGCCGACGGCGGGCTTGAAGTCCTCCTTGGCGCTGGGGGCACCGGTACGCGGGTCGATGAAGGGCAGCTGTTCCAGCGTGCAGCCGTCCTCGGAGAGGTACCAGGTCTGGTCGCCGGGGTGCAGCTCCTGCATGGGGCCTTCCGACTCCACCCGCACCGCGATGACAAAGGGGGCGCGCTTGAGACTGTCGTAGAACTCCGCGCCGATGTAGGCCACGGTATGGCCGGGGCGGCGGTAAGCGTTTTCCCCGCGCTGCTTAGCGTGGACCGAGCCCTGCAGGGTGCGGCCGCTCTTCTTATTGCCCAGGGCATTGAAGTTGCGGTTGGTGGTCAGGCAGTAGCGGATGGCATCCAGAATGGTGGTCTTACCCACGGCGTTCACGCCGATCATATAGGTCAGGCGGGCACAGTCAAAGGTGACGTTTTCAAAGTTGTGCCAGTTGATGAGTTTCAGGCGTTTGAGTTCGATCATTCTTCTGCCTCCCCTGCGGCGGTGTCGGCCCCTTCCGGCCGTTCATACAGTCCCAGCTCGGTGCGGGTGCGGGCGCTCTCTGCCGCTGCGTCGGCAAGGTCGGCATCCGGCAGGGCCAGCAGCACGGTCGGGAACACCTCGATGCGGCTGTCCAGCCCGGAGAGCCGGCCCACCGGCCGCGCCAGATTGTACCGGCGCAGGGTGCGCATCAGCCGTTCCAGCGTCTGCTGGTCCAGTCTGCGGGGCAGGTTCATCTTCTGCAGCTCGGTCTGCACCTCTTCCACGGTCACCAGCACCTGATCGGCGCTGGCGGCAAGGCTCTCCCGCTTTTGCAGGTAGAGCAGCCGCAGCACCAGCAGCAGGATGCTCTCGTATTTCAGCAGCCGGGCCTGGCTGCCCTCGTGCTCGTTGACCAGGGCCGCCGCCTGCAGCGGGGCCGGGTACAGCAGCACAGCGTAGCCCAGCGGTTTGAACACCGCCCGCACCTCGGGCAGATGATCCTGCACATAGAGATATTTTGCCCGCTGATCCTCCACACTGCCCAGCACGAAGCAGTGGTTGAGCAGGTAGTTTGCGGTCTCTTCCAGCATGTTAATCGTTGCCATCGTTTTCCTCCTTGCGGCGGGTCAGGATAAAATCCTCGAACCGGAAGCCGCCGCGCTCCACCCAGTTGCCCGTGAGCCGGATGTCATAGTTCCGGTGCGGCGACTGGGAATAGGTATGCAGGCCGATGATGCGGGCAAAATCGCCCGGGTATTCCTCCGCCAGGGTGGATGCTTCCACCTGCGGGCGGGCAGCCAGTGCCTGCTGTGCCAGCAGGGCCACGTTCTCTTCGGTGACAGCCAGCCGGGCGTAGTCCAGCAGCAATTGCTGTTCTTTGCGCAGCTGGTCCTGGTCCAGCGTTTCCGCCTGCACCGGGGCCAGCGGGGCCGCCGTGCGGGGCGCGGCCGGCGGGTACAGAAACTTTTCACCAAAGGCAGCCGCCGGGTACAGATGCAGATGGGCGGCCACCGGGCCGTCATCCGGCTCAAAGAGCTGGTCCGGGGTGCGGATGTCCTCGGCGTAGCGGCGCAGCAGGGCCGTGACGCTGCCCTGAGACGAGCGGTCGCTCAGCAGCAGGAACTGTGCCCGCTGCACGGCCCGCTTGCGGTAGCGGATGTGGCTGGCGTCGATCTCCCGGATGAGGTTGCTCATCTCTTCCAGCGCGTCCCGCTGCTGCTGGATGAGGGCCCGCACACGGGGCGCAGCCTCGCCGGGGGCGCAGCGCTCCACACGGGCGTAATCCAGTGCCAATTGGGGCAGATACGTTTCCTCGCAGGCATCCAGCCCTTCCTCCAGATAGGCGCGGTAATTGAACAGGTTGTCGCTGGTCTTGAAGCGATGGTAAGCCGCCGCCACCACCTTTTCTTCGTACTGGTCAAACAGCTCCAGCACCTCCTGCGGGGTGCGGTTGCGGGTGAGCCGGTCGATGTAGTGGCCGATGGACGCATTGAGCGCCCGCAGGGATTTGTTCAGCGCTTCCAGATCGGAAGCCACCTCCCGCAGCACATTCTCGTAGGGGTTCTTCTCTTCCCCCACGCCCTGCAGCAGCTGCCAGGCCTTGTACAGTTTGCCGGTGTAGGTGACCACACGGGGATTCAGGATCTCTTCCAGCGCGTCCAGCAGCGGGGCCACCTCCGGCACAAAGGCCAGGGTCGGCTCGCTCTCGTAACTGCCGGGCTGCTCTTCCAGCCAGCCGGTGCGGCGCAGCCGCAGCAGAAAGCCCAACGCCAGCGTATGGGGGTCGCGGGTGGGCTGTTCCTCCTCATCGCCGGCACCGTCTGCGTCCAGCGTCAGGGGCTTTGCCAGTGCCGCAAAATAATCCTCCGCGCGGGAGACGGCCTCCGCACGGGAAATGCTGTAGTCGGCCGTATGGCGGCACTCTTCCCACAGCAGGAGCAGCAGCTCCGCATAAAACGCCCGGTTCGGCCCCGCCAATGGGCGGAACAGCCGTGGGCTGACCAGTTCAAACAGCTGCATGGAACGTTCCTTTCTGTTCACATCAGAATACGGTTTTATTGTATCACAAGCGGCAGAGTTTGTCACAAAAAGGCGCAAAAAAGCCCCGAGAGCGGGTGCTCTCCGGGGCAGGAAGATCCGGGTTTATTTTGCAGCCATCTCAGCAGCCGCCGCGGCGCAGCGCTCCGTCATCGGTTTACCCTTCTCCGGAGCCGGGTGCACCATGCCCGGAACACCCTGTTCTGCGCCCATGGAAGGAGGATGCGCAGTTTTTTTCAGATTTCGTGCCGGAACTTTTAAAAATTACACAGTTCTACCATTTTTTCATGCTAAAATGAGGTCGTAAAAATAACAGGCAAAGGATGATCTCCCCATGCAGCACTGTCCCGCCCGGGCAGCCCGGCAGCTGGCGGCAGCAGCACTTGCGCTGGTGCTGCTGCTTGCTCTTGCCGCGCCCCGCGCCCACGCCGCCGCCTTACAGGAAAAACACGGCATCCGGCTGCTGACTTTTGACCACAGCCAGATCCTTTCCATCGGCAACCAGACCTCCGGCAAATGCAGCTGGTATGCACTGCGCTACGCCCGCACCATTCTGGACGGGCGGGTGTGCTCCGGCAGCGGCATGTGGTCCAACGGTGCCGTGTGGTCCGCCGGCGGCTACACCGGGTATTCCGGGGACCTGTCCGCCTGCCTGCATACCATTTACAACGAGCTCTCGGCCGGACGGCCGGTGATCGTGCACCTGAAAAACACCACGGTGAGCGGTGTGAGCAAACACGCCAACCGCACCTCTACTTACGAGTATCATCTGTCCGGCTCCGGCTGGACCCAGGTGAACTACCCGCACATTGCCACCAGCGACACCTATGGGCACTGGGTCTGTGTGGTGGGCATAAGCCCCACGGCAGACCCCGATAACCTGAAGGAAAGCGACTTCTACGCGCTGGACCCGGCCCGTGTTTCGGCCAACGGAACGCTGGCGCTGACCCGGCTGCTGGACGGCACCATCTGGACTGCCAACTCTCCCCTCAAAATTGCAGGCTGAAGATAGAAAGAGCAAAACGGCGGACGCACTTGCGTCCGCCGTTTTTGCATGCATCTGTGATTCAGTAGCCGCGCACCGAGAAGCCCCGTTCCCAGGGGTCGGGCGGCAGGTCCTTCTGCCGGATGTCGGTGATGCGCACATAGTCGCTGCGCTGGATCATGGCGAACAATTCCGGGAACTTGTCCGGGTCGCCCTGCACCTCCAGCGTCACGCTGCCGTCGTCCTCGTTTTCCACCCAGCCGGTCAGCTCCAGCGCCTGGGCCGCGTAGCGCGCCCGGTAGCGGAAGCCCACCCCCTGCACCTGCCCGGAGATGGAAAAGTGCCGCCGCACCGTGCCTTCCGGCAAAACCGGCGGGGTGCGGTCCTTCTGTTTCAGAAAATCAAACATCGCAACCTCTTGGGGAATGATGGATCGCACTGCGTGCAATATGATGTGCTGCGCACCGCGCGGTGCATCATTCTTACAATTCCTGATAGGCCGTCATCAATGCGGGGATGAACTGCTTTTTGCGGCTCACCACGCCGGGCAGCGTCCAGCTGCCGTCCTCTGCCGGGTGGGTGTCGAACCCGTCGGCCAGCACCTCGGCGGCATAGCGTCCGTCGCTGATGACCACGCTCTCCTCCTTGGGCACGTCGGTGAGCAGCATGTAGATGTCCTCCACATTCTGCTTGTTGCGGGCCTCCTCCAGATAGGGGCGCAGCAGTTTTTCGGCGGCCAGCAGGTTCTTGCGGGTCATGTAGCTGCCCTGCGCCACACCAAAGCGGATGTCGCCGCACATGAACACCTTGAAGTCCTGCAGAAACACCTCTTCGGCGGTCTTGCCGTCCAGCTTTTCACCGGCCTCGAACATCTCATTGGCAAACTCGTCGATGTCCACCCCGGCAATGCCGGCCAGACGGTTGGCCGCGTTCACATCCACCGGCGTGCAGGTGGGGCTGCGGAAAACCAGTGTGTCGGACAGGATGGCGGCCAGCAGCAGGCCTGCGGTCTGGGACGGGATCTCCACGTCGTTCTCGTCGTACATCTGGGTGATGATGGTGGCCGTGCAGCCCACCGGCTGGTTGCGGAAGTACACCGGGCCGCTGGTCTCCAGGCTGCCGATGCGGTGGTGGTCGATGATCTCCAGGATCTCAGCCTGGTCAAAGCCCTCCACGGCCTGGGTGGCCTCGTTGTGGTCCACCAGGATGATGCGGCGTTTTTGCAGATTGATGATGTTCCGGCGGCTGACCATGCCGCAGTATTTGCCGTCCTCGTCCAGGATGGGGAAATAGCGGTGGCGTACCTTGGCCATCACGCGGGTGACGTCTGCCACCGGGGTGACGAGGGTGAACTTCATGATGTCGCTGCGGGTCATATAGTAGGAGATGGGAGCGCACTGGCTGATCAGCTTGCCGGCGGCGTAGGTGTCCACCGGGGCCGACATGATGGCCACGCCCATTTCCTCGGCAATGCGCTGGATGGTGTGGCCCACCTTGGAGCCGTTGCAGATGATGAGCAGCGACGCTTCTTTTTCAATGGCGCACAGCTGGCTTTCGTAGCGGTTGGTCAGGATGACGATGTCGCCTTTTTCCACGGTATTTTCCAGCATTTCGGGCGTAGCGGTGCCGATGCGGATGTGGCCGGTGGTGCACACGTCGTCCTCGCGGCCCACCACCATGGTGCCGCTCAGCGTTTCCAGAATATTGTGGTAGGTGGTCTGGCTCTTGGCCAAGATGCCGGTGTCGAACACGTCCATATTGGCGGTGGCAATGTCCTTGACCGTGATCACGCCCTCCAGCTCGTTGTCCGGGCTGGTGACCGGCAGGGTGTCGATCTGCTTGTCGCGCATGATCTCCCATGCTTTGCGCAGGCTGGTGGTGCCGGGGATGCCGGGCATCTCGCGGTAATCCACATCGCGGATCTTGGGGTTCACGTCGGTGCACATGCGCGGCGGCTTGACCCCGAACTTTTTGAGCACGAATTCGGTCTCCTGGTTCATCTTGCCGGCGCGGCGGGCCTCGCAGACAAGATCGCTGGTCTTGTTTTTCAGCTCTGCATAGGCAATGGCCGAGCAGATGGAGTCGGTGTCCGGGTTGCGGTGCCCGATGACCACGACTTTATGGGCTGTTTTGGGCATAATTTTCCCCCTTTTTTCGGGTCTGCTTCTTATCATGTTGTACGGCCGTGTGCTCCCTGCACGAACACACAGGCTGTGGATTTATTTTAGCACAATTATCTGCGGGGGTAAAGTAGAGCAAACGCACCCAGCTTCATTCTTTTTTGCGGCATTTGCGATGCATCTTGACAAGCTGCGGCAAAAACCGTATGCTGTTGCACAGCAGCATTCCCCAAAATTTTACAACATTTCATCGAATAATGGAGGACGTTCCCATGAAAAAAACGCTCCGCACTCTGTTTGCCGTGCTGGCCCTGACCCTCTGCCTCTGCCTGCCGGCCTTTGCACAGGAGGCAAAGCCCGCCCAGCCCGCCGCGAAAGAGGACAAAACGGTCACCGACCTGACCGGCCGGGATGCCTTTCTGCGGGACGTAAAAGGCTTTACCACCAACTTTGGCGGGCCTTATGTCTTTGAGCAGGCCAGCCGCAAGTCCCCGGCCGACATCTACGGTGCTGCCCCGGCAGCGGGTTCCGTGGCCGTGCTGCGTATCTACACCATGTCGGATGACAAGGGCGATGCCTCCATCAACGCCAGCGGCCATGCTTTTGTGTCGGTGACCAATGTCTCGGACAGCGATATCGCTGTGGGCGGGCTGCTCATTGCCCCGGGCAAGTCCCTGACCATCGGCACCCGCGGCAACCGCAATGAGCATTCCGGCATCTGGTATGAGCTGGAAAGCTATTATATGTATTACATTCCCGATTATTATTACCACCTTTACGCCATGCAGACCTCGCTGGATGTCGACCAGCTGGCGGTGCTGAACCGGGGCCTGAGCCGTGCGGATCACTGGTCCGCTTACTACAACTGCTCGGCCTTCTCCGAGGCGGTGTGGAACAGTGTGTGCGCCGACACCCTGAGCGCCGGGCGGCCTTTCAGCCCCGCAAACCTGCAGGCCGATATGCTGGCAAAGTACCCGGACAAGACCGCCTACGAGCCGCCCATCCCCTACGACTACGCCGTGTATTACGGCAAAGACCTGACACCCAGCCGGGAATTCACCTGATCCTGCAGGCCTGCTCCGGATTTCTTGTATACAACCCCTTGTATTTCCGACACCGGCGCGGTATGATAGGGGTATCGCTTACGAACCTGTGCACAAAACCCGGAGGAAGTCATGACAAGCACCCAAAAACCAACCAACCCGCTTTTTACCCGGCAGGCGCTGGTGGCACTGCTGCTGCCGCTCATCGCCGAGCAGGCCCTGAGCGTGACCATCGGCCTGGCCGACACCCTGATGGTGTCCTCGGTGGGCGAGGCCGCCGTGTCCGGCGTGAGCCTGGTAGACAGCTTCAACACCCTGATGATCCAGGTGATGAGCGCCCTTGCCACCGGCGGTGCCGTGGTCACCAGTCAGTACATCGGCCACCGGGAGCCCAAAAACGCCAAGGCCGCCGCCGCACAGATCCTGTTTGTGCTGGCCAGCTTCAGCCTGGTGGTGGCCGCCGTGGTCGTAGTGGGCCGCCACGCCATCCTGCGGGGCATCTTCGGCTCCATTGACGCCGACGTGATGCGCTACGCTGAGACTTACTTCCTGCTCTCGGCGCTGAGCTACCCCTTCATCGGCCTGTACAACGCCGGTGCGGCGCTGTTCCGGGCGCAGGGCAACAGCAAGATCAGCATGCTGTCCAGCCTGGTGATGAACGTGATCAACATCGGCGGCAACGCGGTGCTGATCTTCGGCTTCGGCATGGGGGTCATGGGCGCGGCGCTGGCCAGTCTGGTGTCCCGTGCCGTGGCCTGCGTGGTGGTGCTGTACCTGCTGCAGAAGCCCGCCTGCCCCCTGCGGGTGGACGGCCTGCGGGCCCTTGCACCGGACGGCGGCCTCATCCGCCGCATCCTGCGGGTGGGCATCCCCGCCGGCATCGAGAACGGCATGTTCCAGATCGGCAAGCTGTCGGTGTCCAGCCTGACCTCTACGCTGGGCACGGCCGCCATTGCGGCCAACGCCGTGGCCAACACCACCACCACCTTTTTGAACATCCCGGCCAACGCCGTGGGCATGGCCGCCCTGACCGTGGTGGGCCAGTGCCTTGGCGCCGGGGAGAAGGAGCAGGCCGTGTACTACTCCCGCCGCCTGCTGCTCACCGCCTACTGCGGTGCCTGGGTCATGAACCTTTCTGCCTTCCTGTTTGCCAACCGGTTCGCCATTTCCCTGTTCAACCTCTCGCCGGAGGCACAGACCATGGCCCTGCAGGTGATGGTGTGGTTCAACTTTGTGTCCCTGTTCTTCTGGCCGTCCAGCTTCACCCTGCCCAACATCCTACGCGCCGCCGGCGACGCCCGGTTTACCATGGCCGTGAGCATCCTTTCCATGTGGGTGTTCCGGGTGGGCTTCTGCTATGTGATGGTGCTGGGCTTCCACGGCCGTCTGCTCTCCATCTGGATGGGCATGTTCCTGGACTGGGTGTTCCGCTCGCTGTGCTTCTTCGTGCGCTTTGCACGGGGCCGGTGGATGGAACAGAGCGTCATCTGACCCCCTGTGTTTTCCAAGCCGTCTGCACCCTTTGCGGGGTGCGGGCGGTTTTTCTTTTTTGCCCTGTGCAGGAAAACGCCGCGCTGGATCGTATTGTAGTCAGAAGGTTCTTTTGGGTGCCAATTTTACGCAGATTCTACAAATAAATCGTTCGTTTTTTGACAAAGTTGTCACCTTTCCTTCTTGTTTTCGCAACAACGTGGGCGTATAATCTTTGAATGCTAAGAGTTTGCCCTATCGCAAAAAGGAGGCTTTTTCCCATGAAACGCAACTGGTTTGCGCGCCACCCCATCGGGTTCATGGCGCTGTATTTTCTGCTGTATCTTTCCGCTTTCAACTTTCTGGAGACGCAGATCTCCATGCCCCGTGTCCTGCTGGTGCACTGCCGGCTGGACGATCTGATCCCCTTCTGCAAATACGCCATCCTGCCCTACTTTGCATGGTTCGCATGGATCCCCTTCACCCTGTTCTACCTGCTGTGGAAGGCCCCGCGGGAGGACTTCTGGCGGCTGTGCCTGCCGCTGTTCGGCGGTATGACCATCGCACTGGCCTGCTATGTGATCCTGCCCACCGGGCTGGACCTGCGCCCCTACTATGTGCCGGGCACCGATCTTTTTGCCCGTGCCGTTCGGATGCTGTACCGCACCGACACCCCCACCAACGTGTGCCCGTCCATCCATGTGTTCAACTCGATGACCCTGATGCTGGCCTACCACCGCTGCCGCCTGTTTGAGGAGCCCGCCGCCGCTGGATGCGTCCGGCTGCCGATGTGCTGTGCTTCTCCATCGTGTGTTCCACCATGCTGCTCAAGCAGCACAGCTGCATCGACGTGGTGCTGGGTGCCCTGCTGGCACTGGTGCTGGATGCCCTGTTCAACCGTGCCGCTGAGCGCAGCGAACAGCCGCAGATCTGGCACGCTTAAACGAATCCCTTCAGAATGCCCCGCCCGGAAACCGTCGGGCAGTGACCCACAAAGCAAAAGGGCGGAAGCGCACCGAAAACGTGCGCTTCCGCCCTTTGTTGTGGTTTGATTCAGAACAGCCCCTCCGGCAGGCAGACGTCCTGCTTGGGCACCTTTGCCCAGGAAAAACCCGGGATGAGGCTTTCCGGCGTGCAGGGCGCCGGTTCCGGCTGCAGGCCGTAGGCATAAGCCAGCTTGCCCACGATCTCCTGCGCGGTGTATTTTTCCCGCAGGTTTTCCAGGCTCTGGTCCCCGTCCCGCTTGGACAGCCGCCGCCCGTCCGGGGCCAGCAGCAGCGGGCAGTGGGCAAAGGTTGGAGCCTGCAGGCCCAGCAGACGGTACAGGTACAGCTGCCGCGCCGTGGAGGACAGCAGGTCCGACCCGCGCACCACCTCGGTGACCCCCATGCGGGCATCGTCCACCACCACGGCCAGCTGATAGGCGAACACGCCGTCCGCCCGGCGCAGGTAAAAGTCGCCGCAGTCCCGCAGCAAGTTCTCCGTGTGGGGGCCCATGCAGCCGTCCAAAAAGGTGATCTCCTCGTCCGGCACCCGCACCCGGTAGGCCGGGGCCTTCTTTTTGCGCTTTTCGGCGATCTGGGCGGCGGTCAGGTCCCGGCAGGTGCCGGGATAGATGACGTTGCCGTCCGAGGTGTGGGGCGCACTGGCCGCGTGCAGCTGGGCGCGGGAACAGAAGCAGGGGTACACAAGGCCCTGCGCTTCCAGCTTTTTGTACTGCCCGGTGTAAATGTCCGCGCATTCGCTCTGGTAGTAAGGCCCGTGGGGGCCGCCGGTGCTGCCGCCCTCGTCCCACACAAGACCCAGCCATGCAAGGTCCTGCTCCAGCAGGTCCGCGTAAATGCGCGGGCAGCGCTCGGCGTCCAGATCCTCGATGCGCAGCACGATGCGGCCGCCCTGGCTTTTGGCACTGAGCCAGGCCAGCAGGCTGCAGGCCAGATTGCCCAGATGCAGCCGCCCGCTGGGGCTGGGCGCAAAGCGCCCGACCACAGCCCCGCTCACAGGCCCAGCTTCCACTGCCCGTCCTCCGGCTGGAAGATGGGGGTGTTGTAGTAGGCAGCGCAGGCATTGGCCAGATATTCCGCATCCTTGCAGCTGGCCGTTTCCATCGCCGAGTGCATGGCCAGCTGGCTCACGCCAATATCCACCATGGGCATCAGGATCTGGCGGCCCAGCAGGTTGCCCAGGGTGCTGCCGCCCGCCACATCGGCACGGTTGGCAAAGGTCTGCACCGGCACCCCGGCCTTTTCGCAGATGGCGGTAAAGGCGGCACCGGTCAGGCCGCTGGTGGTGTAAGTCTGGCGGGCATTGTACTTGAGGATGACGCCGCCGCCCATGTTCACCGGCAGCTTCTGGTCACTCTTTTCCGGGTGGTTGGGATGGATGGCGTGGCCGTTGTCGGCGCTGAGCAGCAGGCAGTTGGTGCGGGCGCGGATGCTCTGTTCCTTCGTCACACCAAGGCTCTCCTCAATGCGGGCCAGCACATCGCTCATCAGGCTGCCCTGTGCGCCCTGCCGGCTGGAAGAGCCCACTTCCTCGTTGTCGAACATCACCCAGATGTCGCCGCGGCCCGCTTCCTCACCGCGCCCCTGCAGGAAACCATACAGGGTGGCATAGGCACATTCCAGGTCGTCGATGCGGCCGGACATGAAATATTCGCCCTGCAGGCCCACACGCTGGGCCTTTTCGGTGATGCAGAGCACCAGGTCGGTGGCCAGGATGTCCTCCGCCTTTCCCCCGGCTTCGGCGGCAAGGGTGTCCTTCAGGCTGCCGCCCTCGGCCCCGAAGATGGGCTGCAGGTCCACCTGGGGGTTGTAGTTCAGGCCGGTGTTGGCCTCCCGGTTGAAGTGGATGCACAGGTTCGGGATGCAGGCCAGTGCCCGATCCGGGTGCACCAGACGGCTCTCCACGCCATCGGCGGTGCGCACCAGCAGGCGGCCTGCCACGCTCAGGGGCCGGTCGAACCAGGTGGACATCAGCATGCCGCCATAGCCCTCCACCTCGGCGCGGGCAAAGCCGTGGCCGGCCCCGTCCAGCGTCTTGATGCGCCAGGTAGGCGAGTCACTGTGGCTGGCTGCGGCGTGCCAACCGGTGAGCGGGCCTTTGGGCATCCGCCAGGCCAGAATGGCCGAGCCGTTGCGGGTGGTGTAGTATTTGCCGCCGGGCACAAGGTGCCATGCCGCGCTCTCCGGGCAGTTCCGGTAGCCCTCGGCTTCCAGAATGGCCGCGGCGGCCGCCGTAGAGTGGAACGCGCTGACACCGGCGTTCAGAAACGCAAACAGATCTTCCATGGAAAATGCTTTGCTTTGCATGGGGATGCTTCCTTTCGCTTTTACTGGTTCTACTCATTATAAGCCCTTGCTCTGCAAAGGTCAATGCGTACAAAAAAGCCGCCGCAGGCGGCAATGCCTGCGGCGGCGGGAAAGCCGGCTGCTCAGTGCAGCTCCGGCCAGTAGCCCTTGTTGGCTTCGATCATATCATCCAGAATGGCCTTGGCAACGTTCATGCTGGGCACAGTCTTATTCAGTGTAAAGGCCTGCAATACCTTCTCGTAGCTGCCTTCCACGCAGCCCTCCACCAGCAGCTTTTCGCTGTTGAGCTGCTGCATCATCAGACCCTGCTGGAACAGCGGGATGTTGTCCCGGGCAATGACCTCCGGGCCGTTTTTGC
>OOAN01000557.1_pt1 | contig 26963 bp, 20 predicted proteins | sample 1671301 | NCBI WGS metagenome assembly OOAN01 (sample SAMN06348142, study PRJEB24527) | human gut metagenome | biome: human gut; feature: ankylosing spondylitis patient; material: feces | host: Homo sapiens | place: China | collected 2015-10
AATTTCGAATGGGGGCAAATGAGCTATAACACCAGATCGGGAATGCAACGCTTGCACTCCCAGCTGAGGTATAGGCCCATATTTAGGGGCGTGACTCGATTGGGCGACCAACCGACATACTCCCCGTTTGAATGCCCACAACTCTGTGGGGCACAAAAGCGATACGCTTGCACTCCCAACTGAGCTACGAGCCCACAAAAAAGCACCCAATTTCGAATGGGGGCAAATGAGCTATAACACCAGATCGGGAATGCAACGCTTGCACTCCCAGCTGAGCTATAGACCCATGATGTGACGCTGATAGTGTACCGCGTTTTGGGGCGTTTGTCAAGCAATTTCGGAGAGCACAAGCGAGGACTTACAAGCGGCCAAGCTGCCAGAAAGCTACGGCGCTGGCGGCGGCTACGTTGAGGGAATCTACCCCGTGGGACATAGGAATCTTTACGGTGTAATCGCAGGCGGCGATGGTACTATTGGCCAGCCCATCGCCCTCGGTGCCCAGCACGATGGCAAGCTTTGGCTCAGCGGCAAGGGCGGCATCGTCGATGCTGACCGAGCGGTCGCTCAGTGCCATGGCAGCGGTCTTGAAGCCCAGCGCGTGGAGCTGGGCACTGCCGTTTTCCGGCCAGTCGGCAGGACAGGTGCCGATCTGCGCCCACGGCACCTGAAACACGGTGCCCATGCTTACCCGCACCGCGCGGCGGCACAGCGGGTCGCAGCAGGAGGGGGTGACGAGCACGGCGTCCATGTTCAGCGCGGCAGCACTGCGGAAGATGGCACCCACGTTGGTGGAATCTACGATGCCTTCCAGCACAGCCACCCGGCGGGCATGGGCGCAAACCTGCTCCACCGTGCGGGGCGCAGGACGGCGGAAGGCGCACAGCACGCCCCGGGTCAGCGCAAAGCCGGTGAGCTGTGCCAGCAGCTCCCGGTCAGCGGTATATACCGGCACATCGCCGCAGCGGGTCAAAATCTCCTGTGCCGGGCCGTTGATCTGCTTGCGCTCCATCAGCAGGGAAAGGGGCTGATAACCGGCGTCCAGCGCCCGGGCGATCACCTTGGGGCTTTCGGCGATAAAGATGCCCTTTTCCGGCTCCAGCCGGTTGCGCAGCTGCGCCTGCGTGAGCCGGGCGTAGATGTCCAGCTCCGGGGCGGTAAGGTCGGTGATCTCGTGAATGACAGGCATGGAAAGGCTCCTTTGAAATGAAGTTTTTTCTATTGTAGCACAAGCCGGGCCGGAATGCAAAATCCCTGCTGCACACAGAGCACAGCAGGGATTTGAATGCGGAATAGTTTACTCAGAGCGCAGCGCTTTGACAGGGTTGCTCTTTGCGGCGCTGCGGGCGGGGATCAGGCCGCCCAGCATGGTAAGCAGAGTGGCCAGAACGATCAGGATCAGCGCGGCCTGCGGCGGCAGCGAGGCTACCACGTTCACATCGCCCGCGATGTGGTGGATGAGCATATTGCCGGGGATGAGCAGCAGCAGGCAGAGCACCACGCCCATCACGCCGGAACACAGGCCGATGATAAAGGTCTCGGCGTTGAACACCTGCGAGACGTTGTGCTTGGAGGCACCGATGGCGCGCAGAATGCCGATCTCCTTGCGGCGCTCCAGCACGCTGATATAGGTGATGACGCCGATCATGATGGAGGACACCACCAGCGAGATAGCCACAAAGGCCACCAGCACATTGCTGACCATGCCCACGATTTCGGTGACCGAGTTCATCAGAGTACCCACCATATCGGTATAGTGGATCACCTTATCCTCTTCGCCCTGCTGCCGCATGGCGGCGTTGTAGGCGTCCAGCTCGTTCACCACCTGCGCCTTGGTGTCAAAGCTGTTGGGGTAGATATAGATGGCATCGGGCTTTGCGTAGTCCACATAGCCGATGTCGTCCAAAATCTTTTCGTAGCTGGAAGCGGAGGAAAGCAGGGTACTTTTGATCATCTCGGTCAGGTCGGAGCCGGTCATGTTGATCTGAATGGCCTGCTGGAACACAGCGGGGTCGATCTTGAGTGCGCTTTCCACCTGCGTGCTCAGCTGCGCAATATTGCTCTGGATGGCCTGCGCGATCTTCTGCTCCAGCTGTCCGGCCAGCTTCTGAATGGCGGGACCCATCTGCTCCTGCAAAGCGGCGGTGAGCTGAGTCTGCAGCGCCTCGCCCAGCTGGACGGAGTAGGTCTCCATCACGGTCTGCAGATTTTGCTGAAGGGTACCGGCAAACTGCTCCTCCAGTCCGGAGGTGTCCAGCAGATCACCCATGGATTCGGCAAGCAGCGTCTGGAAGGCCTCGGTCTGCATATAGGAGGAAAAACCGATCTTATCCAGATTCAGCAGGCCGTTGCTGATGAGATAGCGCTTGTAGCCGTTCATGATCTTTTTCATCAGTGTCTGTAAGCCGTCCTGAGAGATATTCAGCTCTACGCCGTCGAACAGCTCGCCCATGTCCATCTCCATGTCCGGCAGCGGCAGCCCGCTGAGGTCCAGCTTGAAGCTGGAAGGGTCGATGAGGGTGGCAAGATCGAAGGAATCGTCGGTCAGGTCGAATGCGCCGTCCAGATCAAAGTGCAGGGCGCTGGTGTCGAACTGGAAAGCGTCCTTGAGGGCGTCCGTGTCCACCGAGAACAGAGAGGCGATATCCAGCATGCTGTTGCCGGCAGCATCGAAGGGCTCGCCGGTCAGCACGTTGATGTCCGGGTCTGCCAGCTGCTGGCGCACGATCTCGCTGTTGGCCGCCTGATCAATGACGTAATAAGTCAGATCGTGCAGGTAGTCCAGACCGCTGTGCAGGATAGTGGAGGTGGCGTCTGCCTTGGGCTGCACGATGCCGACAATGGTCAGCTCCTCGCTGTCGGCCACCAGCTGCTGCATGTAAGCTTCATCATTCAGCTTGCTCAGCCAGATATTGTGCTCAGTGTCGTAGACATAGCAGTCGGCCTTGTTGACAAGCTTGAAGGTCATGCCCAGAAAATCGTCATAGGTATAGGTGCCGTAGTCCGTGGGCAGGTCGATCTTCTGGTTCTGCGCATACTGCTGTAAGATCTTGTCCAGCTCGGCCTGATCCCGCAGACCCATGGCGTACAGCGCATAGTCCGAAACGCTACCGTCCGCGTTCAGGGTCAGCACCAGCTCGTTGTACTTTTCCGGCCAGCGGCCGGCCTTGACATCATACTGATCCTCGTACAGGGCGGGGGTCTCGGCCATTTCGCAGAACACATAGGGGCTGGCCATGGAGGTCATAAGGCTGGTCACCGAGGCGTTCTCACTGGCGATATCGGAAAATGTGGTGTCCGGGTTCAGCTTCTGCACGGTGCCGTCCGGGTTCTGGCGGTAGATCAGCGGATCAGGGGTGTAGGTGTATTCCACCGTGGCGTTGTCCCGGATGGTACAGGCGTCACTGTCCAGATATGCCTTCAGCGAGCGCAGATCGTTGCTGGCAGCGCCGATGTTCAGTTGAGACAGCAGCTGTCTCACCGTGACCATGCCCTCCGGCGCGGAGGAGGAGCCGGACGAGACGCTGGTGTAGGTGTCCGGGTCCATCATGCTGGCCAGATCTACGCCGGTGCTGCTGATCTGCAGCGGGTAGGCGGCCAGCGTGGATTTTTCCATGTTGCTGATATAGCGGCTCACACCGTTGGAAAGGGAAAGGATCAACGCAATGCCGATGATACCGATGGAACCGGCAAAGGCGGTGAGCAGGGTGCGTGCCTTTTTGGTGAGCAGATTGTTGAAACTGAGGGAAAGGGAGGTGAGCAGGGACATGGAGGAGTGCCCCATGTTCCGGTGCACGGGGGCAACGGCAGCAGCCTCGTCCTCGGGTTCGTAGGGCATGGTGTCGGAGCGGATCACGCCGTCCTTCAGCTTTACGATGCGGGTGGCGTAGCGCTCGGCAAGCTCCGGGTTGTGGGTGACCATGACCACCAGACGGTCCCGCGCCACTTCCTTGAGCAGTTCCATCACCTGAATGCTGGTCTCGCTGTCCAGTGCGCCGGTGGGCTCATCGGCCAGCAGGATGTCGGGGTTGTTCACCAGCGCACGGGCAATGGCTACGCGCTGCATCTGCCCGCCGGACATCTCGCCGGGGTGCTTGTGCAGCTGGTTGCCCAGCCCTACCTGCTCCAGCGCTGCGGCGGCACGGCGGCGGCGCTCGGCCTTGGAAACGCCTGAAATGGTCAGTGCCAGCTCTACGTTGCCCAGCACGGTCTGGTGGGGGATCAGGTTATAGCTCTGGAACACAAAGCCGATGGTGTGGTTCCGGTAGGAGTCCCAGTCGCGGTCGGTGTATTTTTTTGTGGAGATGCCGTTGATGACCAGATCGCCGCTGTCGTAGCGATCCAGACCGCCGATGATGTTCAGCAGGGTGGTCTTGCCGGAGCCGCTGGGGCCAAGAATGGCCACAAATTCGTTGTCCCGCAGGTTCAGACTGACGTTGTTCAGTGCGTGCTGCACCAGCTCGCCGGTCTTATATTCTTTGTTGATCTGTTTGAGCTTGAGCATAAATGTGCCTTTCCGGTACTGCGCCGCCGGGCGCTGCTGCCTGTGGTTTGAAATTCGGAAATGTTTGCAGACAATATCTAATTTAGTTTAGCAAATAAAAATGAAAAAACCGTGAAATCACCTGCGGAACGGATGAAGCTGCGGAGCTTTTGCGTCTGAGCAGCGGTTTTGCCGGAAGGACGGGGCAAAAAAGAAAAGCGGAAAAAGATACCGGTTGAATTTACAAGCTGAACGTGATATTCTAAAGCTGACAGACAGGCTGCGCCGGAAAAAACGGCGTTATATTACCTGAAAGGCTGTCGGAACAACACTTCTTTAGGATTGTAACGGTTTCTCCTACCTTATAAAATATACTTCATAAAATAGCAAAAGGATAAACAAGGCAGAAAAAATTTGGCCCTTGTAGTAAGGAGGAACTGAAATGGAACGTACATTTTCACCTATGATCCGGCAGTATTCTGCCATTGATGGTTTGCAGCAGGCGTATACGCTGGTGTATGCCATGGAGGTAGAGGGCACACAAGGCTGCCGGCTGACCCTGTGCCAGATCGGCAGCCGACAGCAGATCGTCAGTCAGCATGTTGCGGCAGCGCCGGAGTTCTGTTACCGGCTCCTGCGCTACTTGTGTGAAAATGGAGTTCAGCCGGAGCTCTGGCGGGATGCGGTCACAGACCTGACAGCTGCCGGGCTGGTAGGCGAGAAAGGCGGCGCATGGCGTGAACAGTGAGCGAACAGCCCAACTGCAAGTCGCCCTTGCAAGCTATGATCTGAAAGAACTGCGTGTCCAGAAGCGTTATTTGCAGGAGCAGGGAACCGCCATTGACTGCACCTGCTTTTGCAGCGGCGAAAAGCTGCTGGCACAGCTGCGGCAGGGTGTCCGTTATGATGCCGTGGTGCTTTGCAGCGAGCTGACGGATCTGCCTGCGGAGCAATTTGTCCGGCAGTTTTATCAGCTAAAGGAGCGGCCGATGCTTCTGATACAGAGCCATGGCCGCAGCAGCGGCACGGCGTTGCAAAAGCTCCGCGAGGGGTGCTACTGCGTAGAGGGCACCGAGCTGAAAAGGCTGCTGTGGCAGCTTTACCGGATGCCCGGGCGGCAGAACCGGCAGCTGGAGCAGCGGTGCAGCCAGCTGTATGCGGCGTGGGGCATCCCGCAGGGGGATGTCAACGCCGGATATCTATCCTGCGCGGTCGGCATCGCATGCAGCACCAGCCAGAAGCTGGCGATCCGCAAGGAGATCTTGCAGGCGGTGAGCGAGCAGTTTAATACATCGGTCGCTGCAGTGGAAAGCGGCATCCGCCGGATGGTGGATCAGCTGGAGGAAAAGCCGCCTCTTGCGTGGCTGGCGTTTAAGGCCGATACAAGGCTGGGCAGCGGCAAACCCACCACCGGCAAGCTGATCTACGCGGTCAGGGACGTTGTGTTGCGGCAAAAAGTGCCATCCACCCGCCTGTAAGGCTTGCACACGGCTTTGGAACACGGCGGCGTTCCTTTAGAAAAATGGCATCGCCCGGGGAGGCAGAGCAATGGAGCAGCAAAAGACAGAAACGCGGTCTATCACCGCAGAGCAGCGCAAGCGGGTCGAGGAGGTCTGCTTCCGTTCGCTGGCGCTGATCGGGCGCAACTGTGAATATCTGGAGCAGCATTTTGACCGCACCGGTGCAGACGAGTCTACCCGGCAGGCGGTGGCAGATATCGACACCGCTGCCATACAGCTGGACCGCACCCTCACCGAGGCGATCACCCTGCTGGAGTTTCTGCACGAGGACACAAAGCCGCAGCTGTACCCCATTGATCTGTGTGAGCTTTTGCAGCAGGTGTCGGCGCAGTCTGATATGATCCGGGCGCAGCTTGGGGTGGATATCCGGCTGGATTACGGCGGGTGCACCACCTGCTGCGTAATGGCAGACCGCAGAGATGCGGAGCTGCTGTGCCTGCATCTGCTCTCCAATGCATTGCACGCCAGCCGGGAGGGCGGCAGCGTCTGTATCGCGCTGCGCCGCACCGAAAGCGGCTGGCAGCTGACCGTCACTGACGATGGCTGCGGTCTGCCCGGTGAGGATGTACAGGCAGCGCTGGAAAACCGCCGCAGCTTTCTGGGCGGGGCGCAGCTGGGACTGCTGCTCTGCCGGGAGTGCTGCCGCCGGATGGACTGGAGCTTACAGCTGGAGCCTGCCCCCGAAAAAGGCACACAGGCTGTGGTGAGCATTCCGCTGTACACGGGCGAAAGCCGCCCTGACGGCACGGTGGAGCTGCGCACCAGCTCGGAGACCGAGCAGGAGCAGCGCAAGTATCATCTGCGTGCCATGCTGGTGCGGGAGATGCGCACCATGCCGGAGCGCGGCGACCCGGAAGACGAATTTTGATAAGGTGGCAAGGCCGCTGCACAGCGTTTTGTGCGGCGGCCTTGTTATTTTGCGTCCGGTGCTTTCCTGCAAGCGCAAAGCATGGTATACTGAATGCTGAAAACAAAAGCTTGGAGGAGCAACAATGACAAACAAGAAGCTGAACTACCCTGCAATTGCCAAGGAGATGGCCATCCTGACCGGGGCCGTTGCCATTATTGCGGCGGCGGTCTATTTTTTTCTGGTGCCCAGTCATACATCCGTCAGCAGTATTTCCGGCCTTGGCATCGTGCTTTCTAATTTTGTGCCGCTGCCGCTTTCGGCTATTACTATGGTGCTGAACATCGTGCTGCTCATCATCGGGTTTTTTACCTGCGGCAGGGAGTTTGGCGCAAAAACCGTGTATACCAGCGTGATGCTGCCGGTGTTTCTGGGGCTTTTCGAGCGGCTGTTCCCGGATTTTGGCTCCATGACCGATAGTCAGGAACTGGATGTGCTGTGCTATATTCTGGTGGTCAGCGTGGGTCTGAGCATTCTGTTCAACCGCAACGCATCCTCCGGCGGGCTGGATATCGTGGCAAAGATCATGAACAAGTACCTGCACATGGAGCTGGGCAAGGCAATGTCCCTTTCGGGCATGTGCGTGGCACTCTCTGCCGCCCTTGTCTACGATAAAAAGACCGTGGTGCTGAGCATTCTTGGCACCTATTTCAACGGCATCGTGCTGGACCATTTCATCTTCGATAACAGCATCAAGCGCCGGGTGTGCATCATTACCGAGAAGGAGGAGGCGCTGCGGCAGTTCATCATCAACGACCTGCACAGCGGTGCCACCATGTACGAGGCCATCGGTGCATATAACTTTGAAAAGCACAACGAGATCATTACCATCGTGGACAAAAACGAGTATCAGAAGCTGATGAACTTTATCAACCGCGAGGACCCAAAGGCCTTTGTTACGATTTATAATGTGTCCAGTATGCACTACCAGCCTAAGCGCTGAGCGGCACAGGATAAAGGGCACAAAAGCTGTGCCCGGGGCTTTTCCGCAGCGGAAAACCGTGGTAAAATAAGAAAAAACGGAAAGGGAATAACAGCCATGGACATCAGACTGGTTTGCAGCGATATTGACGGTACGCTGCTGCAATACGGCAAAAAGGAACTGGAGGGCGAGATATTCGACCAGATCCGGGCGCTGCATCAGCGGGGCATCTGGTTCTGCCCGGCCTCCGGGCGGCAGTATACCAGCCTGCGCAAGCTTTTTGCACCGGTGGCGGACTGCTGCGTGTTTATCTGCGAAAACGGCGGCACCATCTTCAAAGAAGAACAGTGCATCGCCAAAAATCCCATGCCGCGGGCGCTGGCAGAGGAAATTGCCAACGATATGTGGACCCGCAGCGAGGGGCAGGGCGAGGTGATGCTCTCCGGCCAGAACACCGCCTACCTGATGGAGCGCGGTCTTGGCATGCTGCAGCGGGTGCAGTTCGTGGGCAACCACTACCAGATCATTCACAGCCCCGCCGAGGTGCCGGAGGACATCACCAAGGTGTCGGTGTACCTGCACGAGGGCGTGGAAAACTATGTGGAGCGCTTTGTGCCCCGCTGGAAGCAGGCCAACTGCGCCGTGGCGGGGCCGTTCTGGATCGATACCACCTTTGCCAACAAGGGCATCGGGGTGCAGTGCGTGTGCAGCATCCTTGGCATCGACCCCGCACAGGTCATGGCTTTTGGCGATAACTACAACGACGAGACCATGCTGGACGTGGTGGGCGTGCCCTACATCATGGACAACGCCGCCGCTCCGCTGCGGGCAAAATACCAAAACCACACCCCCCGCCCGGAGGATGTGCTGGCGCAGCTGCTGGCACAGCAGCCGTAAAGGGGGCGAGCCCATGGACCGCAAGGGCTTGGAACAGCTCATTTTTGATACTTACAGCGTAGAGCCGGACTATCCGTGGATGGACACCCCGGAGTCGGCGGTGTTCCGCCATGCAGCAAACCGCAAGTGGTTTGCACTGGTCACCACCGTGCCCAAAAGCAAGCTGGGTCTGCCCGGGCAGCAGCCGGTGGATATCGTGAACCTGAAATGTGACCCCATCCTCATCGGCTCCCTGCGGGCAGAACCGGGCTTTTACCCTGCCTACCACATGAACAAGGAAAACTGGATCACCGCCGCGCTGGACGGCAGCGCCACAGAGGATAAGCTCCGTCTGGTGTTGGATATGAGCTACACCGCCACCGCACCCAAGTTGCGCAAAAAGAAAGCTTGACCGCAGCAAAATAAGGGCGGGCGCTGCAATCGTTGCCTGCTTTTATTCGTATTCAGGGTAAAGGGACTGCATTTTGCAAAAGGAGGAAGCTATGGCTATTTTTGAAAAGACCATCCGCAACCAGAACTTCGATACCCTGCTCCGCAAGCTGGAACACGCCATCCCGGACAGCAGCTGGTCGGCAGAGCTGGAAGCCGGCAGCGATTTCAAGGAGGGCAGCGCCCGGTGCAGCGTGCGGGTGTTTGAGCGGTACAGCATGGTGGGCGGCAACCGCCTCAGCCTGACGCTGACCCTGTTCCAGAACGGGGACGAGTCTATCCGACTGTCGGCCATTGCAGCGGGCGGCAGTCAGGCGGTGTTCTTTAAGGTGAACACCCTCGGCGAGGACGCTTTTCTGGAGGACGTAAAGCAGCTGCTGGAGGAAATTTTGGAGGGTTAAAATGTTTTATAGTGGGTTTGACGCGCTGTTCAGCATCCTGTTCCCGCTGGTGTTTCTGGTGGTGCTGGGCATGATCCTGTTTACCGTGGTGAGCAACCTGCGCACATGGGGCAAAAATAATGCGTCCCCGCGCCTTACCGTCCCGGCTACTGTGGTGGCCAAGCGGACGAACGTTTCCCGCCATCATACGGACAATACGATGTCGCATACGTTCACTACCTATTATGCCACCTTTCAGGTAGAAAGCGGTGACCGCATGGAACTGGAAGTAGATGGTTCGGATTACGGAATGCTTGTCGAGGGCGATACCGGAAAGCTGAGCTTTCAGGGCACGCGTTATCTGGGGTTTGAACGGAAAGACGGGTGACTGATATGCAGCAAAAGCATTCAAGCGTGCCGGAGATCGTGGGCAGAAGCCTGTTTTATACGCTGACGAATTATCTGCTTATCAGCATGGAACTGTCCTTCCGTGCGCAGTGGTTTTCGGTCTTGTTCTCGGCGGCGCTTGTATGGTGCAATATGGAGTATTGGAACGCCATTTACAGGCTGACCGGCAAAAAGCTTGCCGCATGGGTCTTGTGGGGCGTCTGCATTGCTGTAAGCACAGGCATTGCGTATTTTGCGGGGTATATCCAAGGGCTGCTTGTTCCGCTTGCAATATAATGAACGCGTTGCTGCGCGGTATTTTTGAAGAAATCGCAGAAGCTGTGACAAAAGTATTATTCTTTTATGAATTTTAGCACTCTACGCTTGACAGTGCTAAATAATTGTGCTATAACAGTGGCGTGCTCAGGAGGAAGGGCAAAAGGAGAGCCACAAGGTTCCCCGGAAAGCCTTTCCGAATGGACGCTTCAAAGTTTTTGCCCCGACCCGAACGCCGGGATTGGAGGTATGTTTTATGTTTATGCCGACTGTTTTTCATGAGAACCTGTTCGATGATCTCTTTGATCCGTTCTGGAACGAGGGTGCACTGGAGCGTGCGATGAACCGCGAAGCCCGCGACACCTTTGGTAAGCGCGGTGCAAACATGATGAAGACCGATGTCAAGCAGACGGACAACGGCTACGAAGTGGACGTTGACCTGCCGGGCTGCAAGAAGGAAGACGTTCAGATGGATCTGAGCGACGGCTACCTGACCATTCAGGCAGTGCGCAGCCACTCTAATGACGAAAAGGACAACAAGGGTCGCTACGTGCGGCGCGAGACCTTCTCCGGCAGCTGCGCCCGCAGCTTCTATGTGGGCGAAGTGAAGAAGGAGGACATCCACGCAAAGTTCGAGGATGGTGTCCTGCACATCCAGCTGCCCGCTCCTCAGCAGACAAAGGCTCTGCCTGAGAACCCGAATCTGATCGAGATCGAGTAAATGCCGACCGTGTGCGCCAAGGCATAACGTATATAGGATGCCCCCGGAGAGCCGCAACAAGCCCTCCGGGGGCATTTTTTGTGTTCAGGCTTTCGATGACGGAGAGTGGAGAAAGTACCTGTTTTTGCCAGAAAACTTTATTTTTCTACCATTTCGTGGTATCCTTATAAGGCGCACGCAATACAGGCCTGCGGCTGCACTGGCAGCGGCTGCGGACTGCGCGCGGCAAAAAAAGAACGTATAGAAGAGAAAAGGGGGATAAAAGTCATGGGCGAATTTGCCTTTCAGACTTTACGGGAAAGTATCACCTCTGCCATCAGGAGCAAGATCCTTACCGGGGAGCTGCAGCCGGGCGTAAAGCTGGCCGAGCAGAAACTGGCCGAGGAGTTCGGCTCCAGCCGGGCACCCATCCGGGAGGCGCTGCGGCAGCTGGAACAGGAGGGCATGGTCGAGTATTCGCGCAATGTGGGCTGCTCGGTGCGCCGGGTGAAGCCGGAGGACGCCTACGAGATCTATCTGCTGCGGGCAAATCTGGAAATGACGGCGCTGCGCTATTTTGATTGCAAATTCCCGGAGGAGGATCTGCACACCCTGCGCGGCATCTTAGAGGAGATGCGCAATGTCCGGCCGGGGGATCTTTCGCAGATCGTGGAGAACGACAACCGCTTCCATGCGGTCATCGTGCAGCGGGCGGGGCTGCCCAGACTGCTGAAATTCTGGGACGACCTGAACTACGGCAACCTGCTTGTTGGGGCGAACAGCGGCTCCAACCACGAGATACTGGCGCAGCGGCAGAACGGCATCCATACCAAGCTGTACGAGGCGCTGGCAAGCGGCGACACCGAGGTTGCCTGCCGCGCCGTCTACGCCCACTACATGGAGCCCATGGAGCGGATGCGCAGCGCGAACAGCGCCGTACAGGCAGCGGACGAAGCAGCAAAATAAGGGGAATTTGGCTGACCGTCTAAATTTTGACCAATCATTTTATGGAAATTGCAGATTGTCTACAATCTGCAATTATGCTATACTATCAAAGTGATCGGTCGAGTACTGCTGTATTTTTGGTAAAAATTGCGAAATGTATGCGGAACATCGGCCTTCTTACAGGAACTTCCGCCCTGTGTGGAAAAGAAAGAGAGGAATTGTCCGCATGTCTAACAAAGAAAAAGCTACAAAGATCTCGTGGCTTACCCTTGCCTTCATGGCCTTTTCTACGGTCTGGGGCTTCGGCAACATTACCAACGGCTTTGTGTACTTTAACGGTCCGCAGGTCATCTTCAGCTGGATCTTTATGTTTGTCCTGTACTTCATCCCCTATGCGCTGATGGTGGGTGAGCTGGGCTCTGCCTTTAAGAACGAGGGCGGCGGCGTCAGCTCCTGGCTGCACCAGACCACTAACGCCAAGCTGGCCTACTACGCCGGTTGGACCTACTGGGCCTGCCACATTACCTACATCGCCAGCAAGGGTAGCGGCTTTTTGAAAGCGCTGAGCTGGGCAGTTTTCCGCAATGCGGAGACTTACGATTCCTTCCCCACCCGCTACATCCAGCTGGCCACCTTCTGCATCCTGCTGCTGGGCTGCTACATTGCAAGTCTGGGTCTGAACCCCCTGAAAAAGCTGCTGACCGCCGCAGGCACCTGCACCTTCGTCATGTCCCTGCTGTACATCGTGATGATGTTTGCTGCCCCGGCCATCAACCCCACGGCAGAGTACGTCCACGCCAACCTGAGCTTCAGCAGCCTCATCCCCAACTTCAACGTCACCTACTTTACTTCTCTGTCCATTCTGGTGTTCGCTGTGGGCGGCTGCGAGAAGATCTCTCCCTACGTCAATAAGGTCGAGAACCCCAGTAAGGGCTTCCCCCGCGGCATGATCACGCTGGCCGTCATGGTGGTCACCTGCGCTATTCTGGGCACGCTGGCCATGAGCCGCATGTTCGACCCCGCCATCATCAATGCCAGCGCCGAAAGCTTCAACGCCTATGCGGCCAACAGTTCCTACTGGGCTTTCCAGAAGCTGGGTCAGTACTACCATGTGGGCGATCTGTTCATGATCATCTACGCCCTGTGCAACGTCATCAGCCAGCTCGCCGTGCTGATTTTGAGCATCGACGCACCGCTGCGTATGCTGCTGGATAACGAGCACACCAAGCAGTTCATCCCGCAGGCTTTGCACAAGGTCAACGCCCACGGCGTGCACAGCAACGGCATCAAGATGGTGGCTGTGCTGTCCGGCTCCATCATTCTGGCACAGTCCTTCGTGCCCGGTGCTGCTGCCGTTCTGCGCCAGCTGACCAAGCTGAACTCTGTGTGTATGCCCATGCGCTACCTGTGGGTGTTTGCCGCCTACATCGCCCTGCGCAACGCCTACGATACCATCCCTGCCGAGTACCGCTTTGTCAAGAATCAGGCCGTGGCCAAGTTCTTCGGCGGCTGGTGCTTTGCCGTTACCGCCGTGTGCTGCGTGCTGGGTATGTATGATAAGGACCCCTTCACCTTTGCACTGAACGTCATCACCCCCGTGGTGCTGACCGTGCTGGGATTCATTCTGCCCGCCCTTGCAAAGCGCGAGCAGACCGCTGTTAAAAAGTAACCTGAATATGCTTAAAAAGGGCCGGTCAGCACTGACCGGCTCTTTTCAGATACACCCAAGGAGGTTTATTTTTATGATCGCATCCGAAGTCCGTGAAATGCTGTCCTTCATCGACGGCAACCCCACCGCATACCACACCACCGCCGCTGTGCGGGATATCCTGTTGAAAGCAGGCTTTGCCGAGCTGCTGGAAAGCCGCAAGTGGGCGCTGGAACCCGGCAAGGACTACTTTGTCTGCCGCAACGGTTCCAGCATCATCGCCTTCCGCATGGGCGACCAGCTGGAAAATTACAGCTTCAACGTTGCCGCCGCCCATACGGATTCTCCCTGCTTCCGTATCAAGGAGAACGCCGAGATCCACATGGGGCAGAACTACACCAAGCTGAACACCGAGGGCTACGGCGGCATGATCTGCGCCACATGGATGGATCGTCCGCTGTCTGTGGCGGGCCGTGTGCTGGTGCAGGAGAACGGCGCTATCGTATCCCGTCTGGTGGCACTGGACCGCGACCTGCTGATGATCCCCAGCGTTGCCATCCACATGAACCGCGAGGTCAACGATAAGGCTTCCTTCAACAAGCAGGTGGATATGCTGCCTGTGCTGGGCGGCGCCTGCGAGGAGGGCGCGCTGAAAAAGCTGATCGCAGAGGAGCTGAAGGTGTCCGAGGAGCAGATCCTTGGCAGCGACCTGTTCCTCTATGTGCGGGAAAAGGCCACCGTCTGGGGCTGCAACGAGGAGTTCATCTCCTGCGGCCGTCTGGACGACCAGCAGTGCGTTTACGGCATCCTGAAAGGTCTGCTGACCGCCAAGAACGCCCGCTCCATCGGCGTGGCCGCCTTCTTTGATAACGAGGAAGTCGGCTCCGGCACCAAGCAGGGCGCAGCTTCTACCTTCCTGTACGATGTGCTGCACCGCATTGCCCAGAGCCTTGGCGGCAACGATGAGGACTTCCACCGCGCGGTGGCCTCCAGCTTTATGGTCAGCGCCGACAACGCCCACGCTGTGCACCCCAACCACCCGGAGCACACCGATGTGAACAACTGCACCTACATGAACAAGGGCGTGGTCATCAAGACCCACGCCGGTCAGAAGTACACCAGCGACGGCATGAGCGTTGCCGCCGCCCGGGAGCTGGCTGCCCGCGCCGGTGTGCCGCTGCAATACTTTGCAAACCGCTCCGATAAGGTGGGCGGTAGCACGCTGGGCAATCTGGCGATGGCACAGGTGTCCATGAATTGCGTGGACATCGGCCTACCCCAGCTGGCGATGCACTCCTGCTACGAGACCGCCGGCGCAGAGGACACCCTCTCGCTCATCAAACTGATGCAGGAGCTGTACAGCAGCCACTTTGAAGAGACTGCTTTCGGCACCCTTTCCATCAGCAAATAAACCGATAAAAGCAAAAAAAGACTGCTGTGCGCTGTTTTGCACGGCAGTCCTTTTTGTGTAAAAGTTGATTTTCCGTGGCCGGTTAAGCCCGGATATAGAAATCCGACGGTAGTTGTGGTAAAATAAGGCATCCGGGAGCGCCGGGCGCTCCGCTGCAATATCAAAAATGGAGGTTTTCTATGAAAAAGACCTATCGCTCGCTCTTTTGTCTGCTTGCGGTGCTGCTGCTCAGCGTCAGCGTGCTGCCCTCTGCTTCGGCGCTGTTTTCCAAGAAGCTCTACTATTATGGTGTAGTAGAGGGTGTCAGCCGCACCGTGGAAGGCAAGGTTGAGTCCATTCTGGTGACTGCGGAAGAGCAGGAGACCTATCAGATGATCGTTACCGACAGCACCGTCTGGCAGGACCATGACGAAAAGACCACCTCCGACCCCGCTACCCTTGCGGTAGGCGAGCAGATCTGCGTGGTGCACGACCCGGCTGTGATGATGTCGCTGCCGCCGCAGTCGGTGGCGTATACCGTCATCCGCAACTTCCCCGCAGGCACGGATCTGGAACAGGAAGCACGGGATGCCGCCTGCCCGGTGAAAAAGTTCTTCGCCGACACTCGCAAGGCCATTTCGGACTGGTTCTACCAGACCATGCCCATCTGAGGGTAAAGCTCCTTCTATAACGCAAAAAACTGCTGCCCCGTACCGGATGCAAGAATATCCGGGCAAAGGGGCAGCAGATTTTTTATGCAAGGTCATGCGGTGGTTTGCGGCAAAAACGCTGCAGACCGCTATTTATTTTCGGGGGGGGGGTAACGCGGAAGCGCTTTACCACCTGTTCCAGTGCGCTGATGTCTACAGGCTTGGACAGATGTTCGTCCATGCCGGCTTCCTTGCTCTTTTGCATATCCTCAAGGAAGGCGTTGGCGGTCATGGCAAGGATGGGGATGGTGCGTCCCAGCGGGTTTTCGCCGCTGCGGATGCGGCGGGTGGCTTCCAGGCCGTCCATCACCGGCATCTGTATATCCATCAGGATCATGTCATAATCGCCGGGCTTTACGCTGGCAAAGGCATCCACGATCTCCTGACCGTTGGGGCAGATGGTGCAGCTTGCGCCTTTTGTTTCCAGCAGCATTTGCAGAATCTCGGCGTTGATGGCGTTATCCTCGGCACAGAGGAACTTCATGCCGGACAGGGGAGAAGTGGTCTCTTCTTTCTCCGGGAGCGCCTGCGCCTTTTGCACCGTGTCCGCTTCGGTGTCAATGGGGAATTCCAGCACCACCTCAAAGCGGGTGCCCTTGCCGGTGGCGCTCTCCACGCTGATGGAACCGCCCATCAGGTCTATGACGCTTTTGGTAATAGCCATACCCAGACCCGTGCCCTGCACCTTGTTGGTGCCGGAGCACTCCTCGCGGGTAAAGGGGTCGAAAAGGGTCTTTTGGTAGTCCGCGCTCATGCCGATGCCGTCATCCTGCACCACAAAGCGGTACCGGGCGTAGTGCTCGTTCCGGGGTAGCTCTTCCACCTCCAACCGGATGTGCCCGCCGGTGGGCGTATACTTGACCGCGTTGGAGAGGATGTTCATCAGCACCTGATTCAGACGGTTGGGGTCGGCCAGCACGTTTTCGTGCTGCAGATTGGTGCTTACCGTAAAGCTCTGACTGCGCTGACCTGCCTGCTGCCGGATGATGCTGTCCAGCTGACTGATCTGCTGGGGCAGGTTCATCTTTTCCACATGCAGGGTGGTCTTGCCGCTCTCGATGCGGCTCATATCCAGAATATTGTTGATGATGCCCAGCAGCAGCTGACCGGAGCTTTCCAGCTTGCCCAGATGCTCGGCAAGCTTTTCCGGCTCGTGCAGCTCGTTTTTCATCAGGGTGGTAATGCCGATGATGGCGTTCATGGGGGTGCGGATATCGTGGCTCATGTTGGAGAGGAAGTCTGTCTTGGCTTTGCTGGCACGCTCGGCGGACTGCAGCGCCTCGGCGGCAGCATCCTGCGCCCGCCGCATCTCGTCGTTGGCCTGCGTCAGCTGGACGTTATACTGCTCCAGACGGAGGTTCGTCTTTTTTTCAGCCTGCAGCTCCCGCTGCTGCTTTTCCCGCAAAAGGAACCAGCCAGCAATGACTGCCATGATCGAAAACACCGTTGCAAAGCCTACAATAACGGCCATGACGATATTGACCAGCTTCTGCGTATTCACGGCCACATATTCTGCTGGAACAAGGAACGCCAGCGTCCACTGGGCGTTTTCCATCTGCTTCAGGGCGTAGTAATACTCAGTTCCGTCCAGCACAGCGTTGGAATAACAGGAGCCTGTGCTGGCAAGCCGCTCCTTTGCTACTGCAAAGGAAGAACCGTGCAGATAGGACATCTGGGAGAGCACGGTGTATACGTTGTGCCCCTTCAACAGCTCGGTATCATTGGCGTTGAACAGCTTGAAACCGTTGTTGTCCAGTACATAGACGCTGTTGTTATTTTCGTAGGCGTCGCAGCGGAAATAATCGTTCAGTTGGGTCATGCTCTGCGAAATACCAAAGTAGCGCAGGGTGATCTCTTTCTCTCCGCTTTGCAGTGTGATGGGGGTGGAGAGCTGTTCCAGAAACACCATCCGGGAGTCGTCCACGGTCAGCGAATTGGAAACATAGCTGACCCGCTGCGGCGCGTTTTCCAGATAGTTCATTTCCCGCAGCAGACCCGTGCGGCCATACTCGGTATAATAACGCCCGGCAGCATCCACGGCGATCAGTTCGATCTGTTTTTCATGGTAATTGGAAAGCTCCGACAGCTTTTTCAGATAGCGGTAGAGATCGGTATCAGTCTCCAGCGGGGTGTTGTACAAATAATTACACTGCACATCCACCTCGTCCCAGTGGTTGTCGATCACATCCTCCAGACTGTGGAACATCTGGTGGGTGACCTCTTCCATCTGGCTCAGACGCTCGTGGTAGACAAGGTTTTGGATGTAGGTCTGGCTCATGACAAAAAGGGTCAGGATCAACACGATGCTGACAAAGCCGAAGCCCACAAACAGCTTTTTATAGATTTTGTTGTTCACATCCAGTATCTCCTGTCCGTTTTATTCAACTCCATGCGGTGTCTGCCCGGCTGATGGTGGTGTAAGCACCAAAGAAGGTTTTTGCGGCATCCATGCCCACCACGCCGCTGTCTGTCACCGTTGCTTCGGCAGCCAGCTGGTCGCTCACACCGCAGATGGCAACCTGATAGGTCTTGCCCGCCTCCGGCTGCACCGGGCTTACCAGCACATAGGGGTAGCCCTTGCCGTTGCCGTAGGCATCGTAGCCAGAAGCCAGCAGGTCGCTGATCTGCTGCCCGGTCAGGGTGACGGTCTGGATGGTGCGGTTCCAGCCGGTGGGCAGGATGACCGAAAGGTCGTAATCCGTAAGGCCCTTGGCGTACAGCTTGGCGGCTACGCCGTGGTGGTTCTGCTCGGTGGGGTTGCCGGGGATCCATGTGCTCAGCGAGACCAGCGCAAGGTCGCTGCCGGTAGCCTGTGCAAAGCAGCGGCCTACCAGCATGGCGCAGTCCTGCTGCGAAAGCTCCTCCGTAACGGTAGTGATGACATCCGGGGTGTTGTTCACCACACTGTCCTGATCCTCGTCCAGCTGACGGATGACATCCTCCATGGTGGCGTTGCCCTTCATGAAGTCCAGCATTTTAAGGCCGGTGGTCACGAAGGTGTTTTCCCAGCCGGAATAGATAAAGGGCGCGGTGTTGCCTGCGTTCAGGGTATCGGCGATGTCGGCATAGTAGGTGCCGTCTGCCTTTGCACCCTTGAAGGGCAACAGGCTGCTTTTCAGCGCCGTTGCGGGCTGCAGAGCGCTGGTGCCTGCAACGGTGGAAAGCACACGCATCACCTTGAGCGCATCTTCCAGCTTCTGGGGGTTCTGTTTCAGCTTTTTATTCAGACCGTAGAAGCGGTTCACATTCAGCACAAAAACGTTCTGGGTGCCGTCCTCGGAAAGATAGGGCATCAGGCCGAATTTATCGGCGTTGCCGTCTGCCTCCACAATGCCGTTGGTGTTTCCGATCAAAAACAGGGTATTCCCCTCGGCCATCCTCTGCAGGGTCACATTGTCGTCAAGAGCATCGCCGGAGTCGTTCAGCATCCCGATGTCCTTCCACTTTTTGACATACGCCATTGCCTGCATCATGCCGGGGGTGTTGCTGACGTTTGCCTTGCCGGAAAGATAATCCTTCTGCCACAGTCTGCCGTCCAGCGTGCCAAGGAAATCGGCATCTGCAATGTTGCACAGATACTGGAAACCGTAGCCCGGATACTGGATCTGCGGCAGGCAGAGATCGACCCCGGCTTCCTTGGCTTTTGCAGCTAGCACTTCCAGCTCAGCGAAAGAATTGGGCAGCTCCCAGCCGTGTTCTCGCAGCAGGGTCTTGTTGTAGGTGATGCCGTAGCAGTTGTAAACCGAGGGCAGCAGATAGATGGCACCGTTGTCGAACACGTCCTGCAGACGGGACTCCACATAGTTATCCGTAAAATCGTAGCCGGAAAGGTCCAGCAGTTTGTCGGAGACCAGATCGATCTGGGGGTCGTAGTAGGTCAAGGTGCAGACGTCCGGCAGGTCGCCTGCCGCAAACATATTCTGCAAACAGGTGGTGGTGTTATCGCCGCTGTACGGCACGATCTCGATGTTCACTTCCGGGTAAATGCTGTGCACCTGCTCAATAAAGGCTTCTATCTCCTTATAAGGTGCCATAAAGGTGACGGCTTCGTGCGCATCTGCTGTTTTGCTTTCAGCCTTGCCGCCGCAGGCGGTCAGCGCTGCCGTGGCAGCTGCAACGCTGCAAGCCTGCAAAAAGGAGCGGCGGGAGATCTTTTTTATCATATAAATATACTTTCCTCACATTTTCGGAAGGCAGTACTGCGCAAGTGCAGGAGCGCAGTGCTACCTTAGCGATTCTTACACACCCCACAGGAACCCCTACGCTCGCGGCCTGTCCGCACGGGGCATACGCCGATTTTCCCATAAAATAACAATCATATTGTATCATTGTAACAAAAGTGTTTCAAGCTGTTTTTTGAAGGATTTTGCATGGAAAAGGGCGAACAACCGCGTGCTTTGCAGCTGCACGGCATAAAAATACCCCTGACACCGGGGAAGGATATCAGGGGGTATGGTATTCCGGGCACGCTGTTTTATTGCAGGGGCTCTTTTGCGCGCAGACGCCGAAAGGTGTCCTCTTTTACAAGCTCGATGACCACCGCTGTCAGGGGGATAAAGAAGATAATGCCGATGATGCCAAAAAGCTTTCCGCCGATCATGGCGGCAATAAGGGTGTATAGCGGCGAAAGCCCCACGGATTTTCCCACCACACGGGGATAAATGAACTGGTTTTCAACAAACTGCACGGCAAGGTACACGATCAGGCAGCGCACCGCCAGCACAGGGTCTACCAACAGCACAAGGAACACACTGACCACGCAGGAGATCAGTGCACCCACATAGGGGATGATGGCGCAGATGGCGGTGAGCACGCCCACCAGACTGCCGTAGGGGATCTTGAAAACGGAAAATGCAAGAGCCATCAGAACGCCAAGAATCACTGCCTCGCTGCATTGTCCCGTTAAAAAGTTTGCAAAGGACTGCCGGAACAGCCGGCAGAACTTCAGCACCCCGGCGGCGTGGGCAGGCTTCAGGTAGGCGCACACCAGCGTGCGGGCTTGGTGGCCGAGGCTCTCCGTACTAAGGGACATATAGACGGAGATGATCAGCGCAAACGAGGCGGTGATCGCGATATTCACCGTGGCAGAGACAGCCCCTACCGCATTGACCAGCACCGTGTCGATGCTTGCGGTGACCTTGTGCAGCAGCTGCTCCCAGTTGATGCCCTCCAGCCAGTTCATCAGCCAGCCCATGTCAGCATCCTGTGCGTTGAGATAGGCAGTCCAGCGGGGAATATTGGCCTCGATCTGCACATACAGGCTGTGGAAGGACTGCACCAGCTCCGGGATCAGTAGGGTCAGCGCCAATACCAGCACCAGCACAACGCCCAGCAGGGTGATGAAAAAGCTGATAAGGTGGATGGCTTTCGCCGAGGGCTGCTTTTTGGCCTTGCCGAACAGGCGGTTCAGCCGCTTTTCCAGACCGGTCATGGGCACGTTGATAAAAAGCGCCAGAATGCCGCCCGCCAGAATGGGCAGTACCAGATCTATCAGCTTTGCGGCAAAGGCCAGAACGTCAGAAAGCCGCAGCAGCGCTACAAAAAGCGTTACCCCTACCACGGTAACGAGCAGAGATTGTTTTGTTTTTGGTTCCATGAAAAAGTTCCTTTCCCGGAAGATTGTGGCAGCAGGCAGCAAAAAGACCGCCCGCCGGCTCTTTTTGGTATTGTAATCGGAAGAAAAGGGCTTGTCAAGACGAGAGAAAGGAAAACGGGACGTTATAAAAGCAGTTTGCGAGAATGCAAGCGGGAGCTTTTCAGTAGGGAAAAAGCGTGGTATACTTGGCCAGAGCAAATTTAAAAAATTGAGAGAAACACAGCTCGGAGGAAAATAGATCATGTCGAAAGATGAATATCTGATCACAGATGCGCCGCTGAAAGCGCTGACGGTTTTTGCAATGCCAATGATCCTAGGCAGCTTTTTTCAGCAGGTCTATAACATGGCAGATTCCATCATAGTCGGCCAGTTTGTCGGCTCCTCGGCACTGGCGGCTGTCGGTGCCTGTGCTGCGCTGACCAATGTTTTTATCTGTGTGGCGCTGGGTGCCGGTGTGGGTGCCGGTGTGCTGGTAAGCCGCTATTTTGGCGCTAAAAACTATGGCAAAATGAAAACCATCGTGTCAACGTCCCTGCTCAGCTTTCTGGTTTTGAGCGTTGTCCTTGGCGTTTTTGGCTTTAGCTTTTCCCGTGCTATGATGAGCGGCTTACAGACCCCCGCCGACATTCTGGAGGACGCGGTGCTGTATCTGCGGGTCTATTTTGTGGGCTTCCCGTTTTTGTTCATGTACAACATTCTTTCCACCATGTTTACCTCCATTGGGGAGTCCAGGATCCCGCTGGGGTTGCTGATCTTTTCCTCCATCCTGAATATTTTTATGGATCTCTGGATGGTGGCGGGGCTTGGCTTGGGCGTGTTTGGCGCAGCCCTTGCCACGTTGATCGCACAGGGCATTTCTGCGGTGTTTTCGTTTTTGATCTTCCTGCACCGGATGCGGCAATATAAAAGCCCCTTTAATAAATTCGATCGGCAGGAGCTGTATTCCATGCTCCGCATTGCGGTGCCGTCGGTCTTGCAGCAGTCCACCGTGTCCATCGGCATGATGATCGTGCAGGCGGTGGTAAACCCCTTTGGCACACAGGCGCTTGCCGGATATGCAGCAACGATGCGGGTAGAAAATGTTTTCTCGCTGATCTTTGTCTCCATCGGCAATGCGGTCTCGCCCTATATCTCCCAGAATTTTGGTGCAAAGAAGATCGACCGCCTCAAAAAAGGCTACCACGCTGCACTGGTGCTGGACCTGTGCTTTGCGGTCATTGCCTTTGCGGTCATTGAAACCCTGCACACCCAGATCTCCTCGCTGTTTCTGGGCAAGGACGGAACGGCGCTGGCCTATCAGGTGTCCGGTGATTATATGCGGTGGCTGGGTTACTTCTTCATCTTCATGGGCATCAAGATGGCGACCGATGGCGTGCTGCGCGGGCTTGGCATCATGCGCCCGTTCCTCATTGCAAATATGGTAAACCTTGCCATTCGCCTGTCCGTTGCCCTGCTCTGTGCACCGCGCTTTGGCATTGCCTTTGTCTGGCTTGCCGTCCCGGCAGGGTGGCTTGCAAACTTCCTGGTCTCCTATGCGGCGCTCAGAAGATCGTGGCCAACGGAAAATGCGGCGGCACCTCAATGATTTTGTGCAGCGCGGGAGCGGGTGGTGGCCTGCTGGGAAAAGTTCAAGGGGCTTTTCCGTCTGGTGGAGCATTCCTGAGGGACACTGCACTGCGGCGTAAAAAAGCAAAGGGCTGCTGCACAGGGAGATAGCTGTGCAGCGGCCCCTTTTTCAGCGCCCGCCCCGGCTTGTTACAGTGGTTTACTTTTGGCAGCGGAAATGCTATGATACACCTTAGAAAAAAGCAAGGAGGAGCTACGATGGGCATTGCAGGGAACGAATGGGGTTTTCAGGTGGGCACACTGCCTAAAGGTGCGCGGGATAAGATCAGCGATGTGCCGGGGGTGACGGTAGGGCACTGCACCTTGGCAGACGGCGTGGTGCAGACGGGCGTAACGGCGCTGCTGCCGCACCAAGGGGATATTTTCCACGAAAAAGTGCTGGCGGCCAGCTATGTCATCAACGGCTTTGGTAAGACCACCGGCCTTGTGCAGATCGACGAGCTGGGCACGCTGGAAACGCCCATCCTGTTTACCAACACCCTCAGCGTGGGCACGGCACAGACCGCGCTGGTAAAGTATATGCTGGAGAAAAACCCCGACATCTGCGAGACCACCGGCAGCGTGAACCCGGTGGTCTGCGAGTGCAACGACTGCGGCCTGAACGACATCCGGGGGCTTCATGTGACCGAGCAGCACGTTTTTGCCGCGCTGGCAGACTGCAAGGCAGATTTTGCCGAGGGTGCCGTAGGTGCCGGGCGGGGGATGCGCTGCCACGGGTTGAAAGGCGGCATCGGCTCCGCCTCCCGGGTGGTGGAACTGGACGGAAAACCCTACACCATGGGCGCACTGGTGCTCTCCAACCATGCGCTGTTCGATGACCTCATCGTGGCGGGCACGCCTATCCATACGCTGCTGAATAACAGCATTCCGCCCCACGAGGATAAGGGCTCTATCATCACGGTGCTGGCTACGGATATCCCCCTGAGCGAGCGGCAGCTGCGGCGGCTGTGCCGCCGGGCGCTGGTGGGACTTTCCCGCACAGGTTCCTACTGCGGCAACGGCAGCGGCGAGATCGTCATCGCCTTCACCACCGCCAACCGGGTGCCGCACTATTCGGAGAAAGCCCTGCTGCCCATGACCCTGCTCCACGATGATGCCATCAACCCTTTGTTCCGGGCGGTGGCAGAGTGCGTGGAGGAAAGCGTTCTCAGCAGCCTGCTCCACGCCGAGACGGTTACCGGCAACCACGGCCAAACCTTCCGCAGCCTGACGGAACTTTTAAAAAACCGCGCCTGAAGCGCTGCAATACAGAAAAAAGCCTCGCATCGGACAGGCGCTTTGTGTCTTTGACCAGAACGGTCAGAGCACGGCGGTGTCCGGTGCGGGGCTTTTGCTTTACTTAATAGCGGCGGTGGATCTTTTTGGTGGGCTTGCGGCGGTTCCAGTTGGAGCACAGCAGCCACAGCCCGTAGATCAGGCCAGCAATCAGGCTGAGCACCAGCACCACCTTCAGGTACAGGCTGGTCAGGAACTCCTTCACCTTGTCCACCCCGAATAGCAGCGGGTTGCGGGCTACATCCTGCCCGGCGATCAGCTCCACCACGCCGATGGTCTCGCCCGCCAGCTTCAGCTCCACCGTGCCCACTACATCGCCCTGCTGGATGGGGGCGCAGACGTAGTCCGGCAGGTGGAAGTATTTCTGGGTGACAGTGCCGTCGCTGGTGGAGGGCAGCAGGGTCATCATGCTGTCGTTGGGGTACAGCTGCAAGGTGTCGGTGTCGGAGGAATATCGGACCGGGATCTCCGCAATGGTCAAATCAGTGTCCAGCGCAGCCTGAATGGAAAAGCTGTCGAATACCCAGTCCATCAGTTTGACCGTCTCGAACAGGGCGGGGCGGCGGTTGGCGTAGCCAAGGGTATCGCAGCTGTCAGGGCTGTCCATCACGCAGAAGATATAGGTGGCACCGTCCTTGTTGCCCCATGAAACATAGCTCTGGGTGCCGGTATCGTTTTTAAAGGCGGTCACATTGCACATGCCGCCCTGCATGGCGCTGCGGTAGTAGCTGCCGCCGCTGGCTTTGCTCAGCGCGGCGTTCTGGCTGACCAGCACCGAGGAGGAACGGTGCTTCTCCTTGGCGGGCATGGTAAAGCTGGGCGCGCCGGACACCTCCACAAAGGCGTCAAAGCTCATCAGGTAACGCAGGATCAAGTACATATCCACCGCACAGGTGGTGTTGCCGCTGTCGATGCCGCAGGCGTCTGTCCAGCTGCTGGCGGTGGTGCCGATGCGCTGGGACAGGGTGTTCATCTGCGCCACCCAGCCGTCCAGATCGCCGCCGGAAAGGGTGTACGCCACACCCATGGCTGCCTCGTTGGCATTGCGGGTAAGCATGGCGTACATGGCTTCCCGGTAGGTGAAAGTCTCGTTGGAGCGCATATCTGCGTTATTGGTGTTGTAAACGTAGTCCGAGATGGCAAAGGGCATCTGGAAGGTGCTGTCCAGCTGGTCGGCGTAGTTGGTCAGCAGCACGGCAAGGGTCATATATTTGGTCAGACCGCCGGCAGATACCTGCTTTGTGCTGTCCTTATCATAGACGATAATGTTGGTATCCGTGTTCACGATATAGGCGCTTGCAGCCTGCACCTGATACACCGGGCTGGGGTCGAACATGGCCCCGGCGGGCAGCACAAGGCAGCTGAGCAGGAATACAAATGAAAGAACCAATGCAAAAATACGTTTCATGTGGACAATTCCTTTAAAAAGCGATAAAATATACTAGATACGGCTGCGCTGTGCGGCGCACCGGAAAATCAATTTTGCAGCAAGTGTGCTGTGTTCTATAATAATAACAGGTTTGCCGGGGCGTTACAAGAGCCTTGCGGTGTTTTACACCGTTCTTTCGCTCCGGCAGGGAGGGCAGGAATGGTATATCTTACAGGGGATACCCACGGCGATATCCAGCGCTTCAAGCAGGGCAAGCTGCGCTGGCTGGGCAAGAAGGACACCGTGGTGGTGCTGGGGGATTTCGGCTTTGTGTGGGACGGCAGCGCCGCAGAGCGCAAGCGGCTGGACTGGCTGCGCAAGCGCCCCTACACGATTCTGTTTCTGGACGGCAGCCACGAAAATTACGACCTGCTGGCACAGTACCCGGAGACCGAACTGTTCGGCGGCAGGGTACAGAGCCTTGGCGGCAACGTATATCATGTGTGCCGGGGCAGCGTGCTGGAGCTGGAGGGCAAGACCTATCTCTGCTTCGGCGGCGCGGAGAGTCAGGATAAGGACGACCGGGAGCCGGGCGTGAACTGGTGGAAGCAGGAGATGCCCAGTGACGAGGAATACGACACCTGCCGCCGCAACTTAGAGGCAGTAGACTACAAGGTAGATTATGTGCTGACCCACGATGCACCAAGCAGATTTTTGGATTTTACCGCCCTTGCCCTTGGCGAAAGCAACCGTCTGCACCTGTTTCTGGACGAAATCTTGCTCAATCTGACCTACGAAAAATGGTTTTTTGGCTGCTACCACAAGGATGTGCAGCTTTCCACCAAGAGCCGGTGCGTGTTCTGCGATGTCATCCCCATGGGTGAGCGGCGCACCGGGCTGTTCCACCGATAGGAGGGAATATGCAGGTCACAATAAAACTTGCCACTCGGGAGGGGGCGGCGCACGTCAGCGGCATTCTGGCGGGCTTTACCCTGCTGGCAAAGCGCGGGGAGCTGACCCTGCGGGTGCAGGACGAGCGGCAGGGCAGTCCCCTTGCCCGGGAAGCGCTGCTGGAAACCGAGATCAACGGCCGCACGGTGGTATTCGATTTGATGGACGGCTACTTCTACAACGACCCGGCGGCGGTGCTGGCGCTGTTCCAACGGGCAGATGTGGTGTTCAAACGTTCCTTTTCGGAGGAGAAGAACCGGCAGTTCCCGGGCGATATCTCCGCAAAACTGCGGCCATTGGGACTGAACTACTACGTTACCTGTCCGGGCTCGCCGCTGGAAGCGGAGCGCAGCGCAAAGAGCCGCCTGAAGCAGTGGGCGCTTTCCACCCGCTGCTACCCGCAGGACTTTGAAGCCCGGCTGACCCGGGTGCGCAAAAAGCCGCGCATCCTCTTCCTCACCCGTCTGTGGGACCCGGAGGAGCCGGCGGTGCAGCAATACCCGGACTTACAGGCAGAGTGGCGGCAGGTGAACGCAGACCGCATCGAGCTGCTGC
>OOAN01000568.1_pt1 | contig 26773 bp, 24 predicted proteins | sample 1671301 | NCBI WGS metagenome assembly OOAN01 (sample SAMN06348142, study PRJEB24527) | human gut metagenome | biome: human gut; feature: ankylosing spondylitis patient; material: feces | host: Homo sapiens | place: China | collected 2015-10
GATCTCAAATAGCGAAAGAAAATGGAACAACTGAAAAAGCAGTAAAAGAGGAAATGCAGTTTGCCATTCGGGAAGCAATGAAAAGTGCTGAACCGGAAGCAATCGCTTTTTGGAAAGCAGTTGCACCGGACGGAAAAGAGCCGCCGATAGAAAAGGTCATAGCAATGATTGCATTGAATGTTAATAATAGAATGTATAATTGAGGTGCTTCGGCATCTCTTTTTTAGTATTCTTTAAAAGAGTCGTATTAGGTGTTTGTAAAAAGTGACACCTTAGTGCCTGAAAGGTTACATTTCTGTCCGAAATCTTGAAATGCCTGAAAATTTAATATATAATGTTAAATGGTTAACTGTAACGAAGAAGAATTATAAGATGAAGAGGTGTTACTGATGAAGATATGCTATAACAAACTTCAAAAACTTATGATTGACAATCAAATGAAAAGACAGGATTTAATGCGTGCAGCCGAAATTACATCATATGCTGCAACGAAGATAAATAAGAATGAGCCAGTATCTCTTGAAGTACTGATGAGGATATGTCAGGTATTTCACTGTGACATCGGAGATATATGCGAAGTCATTTTAGATGAAGATTAAAACACGGAGGTAATTATAGATGGCAAGGGCTGCTAAACCAAAGAAAGAAATATCAATGGAAGAAGCACTTTGGAAAAGTGCTGATAAACTGAGAGGTTCTGTTGAGCCTGCGGAGTATAAGCACGTTGTTCTGAGTTTATTCTTCCTTAAATTTGCCAGTGACAAGTTTGAGGAATGCCGTAATAAGATTATTGCTACGCACAGCGAAAAGTATGCGGATATGAAACCGTTTTATACTCAGGAAAATGTATTCTATCTTCCTGAAGAAAGTCGTTGGAAGTACATTATTGAAAATGCAAAGCAGGACGATATTGCTCTGAAGATAGATACAGCACTTTATACGATTGAAAAGAACAACCCAGCACTGAAAGGTGCTTTGCCGGATAACTATTACTCACGTTTACATATTGATACGGCAAAGTTGGCTTCTTTGCTTGATGAAATCAATCGTATTAACACTGATGATAAAGAGAACGACATTATAGGTCGTGTATATGAGTATTTCCTTAGTAAGTTCGCTCTTGCAGAAGGAAAAGGTAAAGGAGAGTTCTACACACCAAAGTGTATTGTAAACCTGATTGCCGAAATGCTTGAGCCTTACGATGGAATACTTTATGACCCTTGTTGCGGTTCGGGCGGTATGTTTGTGCAGTCCATCAAGTTCGTAGAAGCACATAGCGGTAATAAAAAGAAAGTGTCTATTTACGGTCAGGAATACACAAATACCACTTTTAAACTGGCAAAAATGAACTTAGCAATCCGTGGTATTTCTGCAAATCTTGGAGAGATGGCAGCCAATACATTTACCAATGACCAACACAAAGACCTTAAAGCAGATTTCATTATGGCAAACCCGCCTTTCAATCAGAAACAGTGGAGAGCCGAGAATGAGCTTGTAGATGACCCTCGTTGGAACGGCTATGAAGTCCCGCCGACAAGCAATGCAAACTATGGTTGGATACTGAATATTGTTTCCAAACTTTCACAAAACGGTGTGGCAGGTTTCCTGCTTGCCAATGGTGCATTATCCGATGATGGTACGGAGCTGAAAATCAGACAGCAGCTTATAGAAAATCACTTGGTAGAAGCGATTATTATTCTTCCGAGAAACCTTTTCTATACCACTGACATCAGCGTTACCCTTTGGGTACTCAATAAGAATAAAAAGGCTCGTGTTGTGGAACAGAACGGAAAGCTCAAACGCTATCGTGACCGAGAAGATGAAATACTCTTTATGGATTTACGACAGATGGGGAGCCCTTATGAGAAGAAATACATTGAATTGACAGAGGAAGATAGAGCCAAAGTTACAAGTGTATATCATAACTGGCAGCAGGAAGGTTATGAAGATACATATGAGAATGTGCCGGAGTTTTGCTATTCTGCTTCTTTTGAAGAAGTAAAAGAAAAAGGATTTACTCTTGTACCGAGCAGATATATTGAGTTTGTCAACCGTGATGAGAACATCGACTTTGATACAAAAATGAAGTCATTGCAGGGAGAACTTAAAGAACTTCTTGTTCAAGAGGAAAAATCTAAATCAGATTTGCTTGTTGTATTTAAGGAGTTAGGATATGAAATCGAATTATGATATTTTAGGAAACCATATTCGACTGATTGATACTCGGAACAGAGAAAGCATAACGGACAGAGTTTTGGGAATTAACATAGACAAGTTCTTTATGCCATCGGTTGCAAATGTCATTGGTACGGATTTGAGTAAATATAAACTGATAACAAAAGGAAAGTTTGCGTGTAATCCAATGCACGTTGGTCGTGATGAACGACTTCCGGTTGCATTGTATGATGAAGAAGAACCTGCTATTGTTTCTCCGGCATATTTTATGTTTGAGGTAATAGATAACAGCATTTTGAATGAAGATTATCTGATGATGTGGTTTCGCAGACCGGAGTTTGACCGAATTTGTTGCTTACATACTGACGGGAGCGTTCGTGGTGGGATTACTTGGGATGATATATGCAGACTAGAATTGCCTATTCCGCCTATTGAAAACCAGCTTGAAATAGTGAACAGTTATAAGGCAATTACGGAGAGAATTGCTTTAAAGCAGAAGATAAATGATAATTTAGCGGCTTAAATCATCAATTTAGACAATAAGGTTCTTTGTAAGCCTACGAGTACATCTATTTCTTTAGCATTGTTGCTTATCATACTGAAAATAGAATGACCTTTTACACCAAATTCTCGTAAAGAATTGTCATCTGGAATTATAACCTGAAAGCCGTTTAACAAATCTTTACCTACATTTGGAAATGTAGAACCTGTTGCAGCTGAAAGAATTTCTTGAAGGCTGTTATCTATCATAGCCTTTACAAACCAATTTAAGGTGCAATCGCTTTTATGATGAATTGCTGCTAATCCTCGCCCAATAGCGTATGATTGATTAGCCCAATTCATACGTCCGGTTGTTGAGCCACGAACACAAAACAATAAATCGCCCTCAACACAATGTTTTTTACCATTTGTTGTCCATTGCACGGGAGATGGCGAATAAAAGCCAAACTCTGTTGGTCCGTTTAACAAAGGTTCTCCTACTCCGTCATTATTACAATCATCGCCTTGGGGTGACTGTCCCATTGTTATGGCTGCAATATCTGAAAAAGGTGCAACTCTCCAACCAAAATGTAATTCGTCAGAAGATGTTATAGTAAAAAACTCTTTATATAAAGCAGATAAAGTTGCTTCTAAATTATCATTTACAATAGAACTCCCATCAGTGGCGGGAGTTAAAACAAGGGACTGCCACTGGTAGTCGTTCTCTTAAAAAACAAAAGGAGAATTGACTATGAAACAGAACCTAATTACAGATGTTATTCAAGGAATGTTACCTTATTTGAATAACGCACAGACAGAAAGATTGCAAGAGGTGTTGCAACACACACTTTTTGATTATGAGGTAACAAAGACAGAAAAAGATAAGGAACTTTCAGAACAGAATTTAGTAGAGTCTTTCTTATCAGCAAAGCGTATTGAAGGCTGTTCTGAAAAAACCTTGAAATACTATAAGGCAACGATACAGTCAATGCTTGATGGTATTGGAAAAGGTATTAAATACATTGTAACTGATGATATTCGTTGCTATTTGACTGAGTATCAGACTAAGAAAAAATCCAGTAAAGTTACGATTGATAATATAAGACGAATACTTTCCAGTTTTTTCTCTTGGCTTGAGGACGAGGATTATATTTTGAAAAGTCCGGTCAGGCGAATACATAAGGTTAAGACCGGAACGAATATTAAAGAAACCTACTCCGATGAAGCACTTGAATTGATGAGGGATAATTGCACGGAACTTAGGGATTTGGCAATGATTGATATGCTTGCTTCAACGGGTATGCGTGTCGGAGAAATGGTGTTACTAAATCGTGAGGATATAGACTTTAACGAAAGAGAATGTGTTGTTTTCGGCAAAGGCGATAAGGAGCGAATAGTATATTTTGATGCAAGAACAAAGATACATTTGCAGAATTACTTGAATAGTCGTAAGGACGATAATCCGGCACTTTTTGTATCATTACAATCTCCGTATAATCGAATGAATATCGGAGGTATTGAAGTGAGATTACGACAGCTTGGAAAACGATTGGGACTGAATAAGGTACACCCTCATAAATTTAGGCGAACCCTTGCGACAATGGCAATAGATAAAGGAATGCCGATAGAGCAGCTTCAGCAGCTCTTGGGGCATAGAAGAATAGATACGACATTGCAATATGCAATGGTTAAACAGAGTAATGTAAAAATTGCTCATAGAAAATATATAGGATAAGGTGGAGAAGATATGTATAAAACCATTAAGGAACTTGTAACAAGGGTAGATGAAAGAAATAGCGATGGAACAGTTTCAGAATTGATAGGTGTAAGTATTGATAAATGTTTCATTAAATCTGTTGCAAATACAAATGGAACAGACCTTTCAAAGTATAAGATTATCCGTAAAAATGACTTTGCGGTAAGTTTAATGCAGGTCAGTCGTGATGGAAAAATACCGGTTGCAAGATTAGAGGAATATGAAGAAGCAATAATGTCGCCTGCATATCCTATTTTTAGAGTAAAAGATAAGAATATTATTTTGCCAGAGTATTTGGAAATGTGGTTCAAAAGACCTGAATTTGATAGAGAAGCTGCTTTTATTGCTGTTGGCGGTGTGCGTGGTAGTATGCCGTGGGAAGAATTTGCAAAAATGAAATTGCCAGTACCGCCTATCGAAAAACAGCGAAAGATTGTGAACGCATATAAGATTGTTACAGACAGAATTGCGTTGAAGCAGAAGATAAATGATAATTTAGCAGCTTAACCAACCATTTTTGAAAGTAAAGTTGATTGTAACTCAGCTAATCTTTGGGTTTCAATATTAAAAGTGTCGCAATCAGATAAATACGCTTCATATAACCGATTAAGAATGATTAAATCATCTTTATTATCAGGAGTAATAAAACCATATCCTGAAATTTTATCTGGTGAAGTATGGCGAACCGTTGTACCTGAAGCCGTGGCAAGAATATAATTTCTATAATCATTGCTGCACATCAGAAAGTAAATGAACGCTTTTGGATAAGTGTTGTCAATAAATTCAACTAAACCAACTCGCTGATTGTGTAAAAAGGTCATTCTTTCATCTTTGGGGATGATTGCTGGAAAACCAAGTGTATCACCATTTTTACTTAAATCGGTCATCGTTACAACTAAAGAACCTGCTTCAAGCACATAGTCAGCCTTATATTCCGCTTCTTCGTTATAGAATTTGGGTTTATTATTTTGAAAACCACCGCCAATTTTGAAATTGCCCGGAGATACCAATATTTTTGAGGTTTCGTTTTCAGAAAATTGCTCTCCGTCAAAAGCATATCCGTGTTTAATCTTGATGAAGTCCTTTAGCTGCACATAGTTAGGCATATTACGCATATCTTCGTGGAGAAATCGACTAAACTTTTCTGTGAAAAATGCGTTAACTGTAGCAAATAAATTATCATTTAATAGAAAGGAATTGAAAAATATGAAAAATATGCAAGAAGATGAATTTGATAAAATTGAAAGGACAAATTTAGCTAAATTATGTAAGCATGAGGTTGTTAGATTATATCAGTTTGGAAGTCATTCGGATTACGGATGTATTAAATGTGGAATGAAATCGCTTATTATTGAAGATTTTAGAATAAAGAAGTAATAATGTGACAGTATAAAATTCTAAAAGGAGTGAACGCAATGGCAAATTTTAATGAACATGCATTGGAAATGTCAATAATGGAGTTGTTCAAAGACGAGGGATACACCTATGTCAGTGGCGACCAGATACATAGAGAAAGGACGGAGGTTCTGCTTACGGACGACCTGAAGCAATACCTCTATAATTGCTATGCGAAAGACGGTATCACACCGAGTGAGGTGGATAGTGTCATTCTAATGCTGCGTAATATTTCCGGTACGATTTATGAAGCAAACAAAGCTGTATTTAAGTTGCTCTGCGATGGTTTTATTCTTAATCGTGAGGACAGAACACAGAAAGACCTCTATATTGAACTTATTGATTTCGACACTCCTGAAAACAATATTTTCAAGGTGGTTAATCAGTTTGAAATTGAAGGCGTAAATAATCAGTTGCGTATTCCTGATGGCATTGTGTTTGTAAATGGTATTCCTGTTGTTGTTCTTGAATTTAAGAGTGCGGTACAAGAGAATACGACCATAATGGACGCATATAAGCAGTTTACAATCCGTTACCGTAGAGATATTCCGGAGATTTTCAAATACAATGCGTTTGTTGTTATCAGTGACGGAGCAAATAATAAATATGGTTCTTTCTTCAGCCCGTATGATTTCTTCTATGCGTGGAGGAAGATAAATTCAGATGATAAAGAGCTGGACGGTATCAATTCTCTTGTAACAATGATAAAAGGACTTTTCCGAAAAGACCGCTTACTTGAAGTTATCAAAGATTTTATTTATTTTCCAGATAACTCAGATAAGGATTTGAAGATAGTGTGCCGTTATCCACAGTTCTTTGCGGCAAATAAATTGTATGAGAATATCAAGGCTCATCTTCGCCCTGAAGGAGATGGTAAAGGTGGTACATACTTCGGAGCGACAGGGTGCGGAAAGAGTTATACGATGCTTTTCCTTACCCGTATGTTGATGAAAAGCAAATACTTTTCTTCCCCGACTATTCTCATTATTACAGATAGAACAGACCTTGACGACCAGCTTTCCAAGCAGTTTGTCGGTTCAAAAAAATATATCGGAGATGAAACTGTTGTAAGCATTGAGTCCCGTGAGAAACTTCGTGAGGAGCTTCAGGGACGGGAGAGTGGCGGTGTTTATCTGATTACCATTCAGAAATTTACAGAGGATTTGCAGCTTCTTACAGACAGAACAAATGTTATTTGTATTTCTGATGAAGCACATAGAAGCCAAATCAATCTCGACCAAAAGGTTAAGATTACAGAGTCAGGTGTTCAGAGAACCTATGGCTTTGCCAAGTATCTGCACGACTCTTTACCAAATGCAACTTATGTTGGATTTACCGGAACTCCGGTTGATGGAACAATCGAAGTCTTTGGCGGTGTTGTAGACGCATATACAATGACAGAAGCTGTTAAGGACGGTATTACAGTTAATCTTGTTTACGATGGTCGTGCAGCTAAGGTTATGCTTAATCAGGACAAGGTAAGACAGATTGAAGAATACTATGCACAGTGTGAGCTTGAGGGAGCAAATGAACATCAAGTAGAAGAAAGTCAGAAGGCAGTTGCCAAAATGGAAGTTATTATTGGCGACCCTGATAGACTTCGTGCTGTTGCGGAGGACTTTATCAAACATTATGAAACTCGTGTAGCAGAAGGTGCAACCGTAGCAGGCAAAGCAATGTTTGTATGTTCCAACCGAAATATAGCATACGATTTCTATAAGATAGTAAAGGAACTCAGACCGGAATGGACAGAAAAGAAGATTTGTGATGATGGTGTTGTTCTGAGTGAAAAAGATAAAAAAGAGTTGAAACCAATGGAAAAAATCAAATTGGTTATGACTCGTAATAAAGATGATGAAAAAGACCTCTTTGATATGCTCGGAACAAAAGAGGATAGGAAAGAATTTGACCGTCAGTTCAAAAATCCGAAATCAAACTTTAAGATTGCCATTGTTGTAGATATGTGGCTGACTGGTTTTGATGTGCCGGAGCTTGATACGATTTATATTGATAAGCCTATTCAGCAGCACACCCTTATTCAGACGATTTCCCGTGTAAATCGTGTATGCGAGGGCAAAGATAAAGGCTTGATTGTTGACTACATAGGTATCAAGAAAAATATGAATACCGCCCTCAAGAAATATACAAATTTTGAGAGCGAAGAATTTGAAGGTGTGGAGCAGTCCATTACGATTGTAAAAGACCAGTTAGAAGTTCTTGGTCAGATGTTCCATAACTTTAACAGCAGTGATTTCTTTAACGGTTCACCTACCGAACAGCTTGCCTGCCTGAACCGTGCGGTTGAGTATGTGCAGTTGTCTGAAGAACTGGAAAGAAGATTTATGGCAGCAGTCAAGAGAATGAAACAGGCATTTAACCTTTGTAGTTCAAGTGAGAAATTCTCTGATGAAGATAAGGATTATATCCATTTTTATTGTGCTGTCCGTTCTATCCTTTTCAAGTTGACAAAAGGCGATGCACCGGATATTGAGCAGATGAACGCTCGTGTCCGCAAAATGCTTGAGGGGGCAATTCAGTCCGATGGTATTGAGGAATTATTTGAAACTGGAAAGCATATATCAGTTGATATTTTCAGCGATGAGTATATGGATAAGATAAATGCTATTCAGTTGCCGAATACGAAAATTAAGATACTTCAAAGACTTCTTTCTCAGGCGATTGACGAGTTTAAGAAAGTTAATAAAATTATGGGTGTAGAATTTGCAGACAGACTCAAAAAGGTTGTTGATGAGTATAATAACCGTCGTCGTGATGAAGCGTATGCCAACGAAGTCCTTGATGATGTTGCGGAGCAGCTTGCACAGTTGTTGTCTGAACTGAAAACAGAAAAAAACTCCTTCAAGAATATGGGAATAGATTATGAGGAAAAAGCTTTCTATGATATTTTGAAAGCAGTTTCCAAGAAGTTTGAGTTTGAATATCCGGACGATAAAATGATTGAACTTTCCAAAAGGATAAAGCTGATTGTTGATGATAAGTCACGCTATACCGATTGGTCTGCCCGTGATGATATTAAGGCAAACTTGCAAGTGGATTTGATATTGCTGCTTGATGAGTTCGGCTATCCGCCAGTAACCATTGATGATGTTTACAAGGAAGTTCTTGAGCAGGCAGAGAATTTCAAGAAGTATGCACAGTAAATGAGAGGTGTAAATGTAAATATGTTTTATGACGATTTAAATACAGAAGAACAAGTATCATACCTTATTAAACCAATCCTTCAAGTCCTTCAGGAAGCAGGTGGACAGTTAGAGCGTTCTGAAATTAGAGACAGAATTAGTGAGTTAGATGAGCATATTGCTGAATTTGAACAGAAACTATATACATCTAATAAAACAGGAAATCAGTACAAAAAATTTGATTTTAAGTTTAATTTTGCTATTAAAGAGCTTAGTTATGTCGGACTCATATCTTATGTGAAATTCAATCCAAAGATTACACTTACTCAAGATGGAGCAAATGTAGATTTAACAGATTTTGATGTTAAGACAGAAGTAAGGGATAAGGCTCGAAGCTATTGGGAGGAACATTCGACTAAGAACAAATCGAAAAACAAGCCAGTAGAAACACTGGAGGTTGAAGACGAGGAGAATGAATCCACAGATGACGAATTGTTAGATGATTTTAAGGTAAAACTTCAGAGTGCAATCGCTAATATGTCTCCAGCAAAGTTTGAACAATTTTCACGAGCACTTCTTACAAAGATGGGAGTGGAGTTTACCAACAAAGGCGTTCAGGTGTCAAATGATGGTGGTATTGATGGTTATGGATATCACGTAGATGCCGATGATTTTAGAACAACCAGAGTGGTTATTCAGTGTAAAAGATTTAATTCAAATCCAGTGAGTGAGCCGGATATCAATCAATTTCTTGGGGCGATGAACAAATATCAAGCCGATTATGGAGTATTTATTACTAACAGCCGATTTACCAATAAGGCAAGAGAGGCTGCGAGAGAAGGTACACCGATAACATTGATTGACGGAAATGATTTAATCAGACTGGTTATTAAATATGAATTGTATATAACACCAGTCACAACATATGTATTGGATGGTTTCTATACCGAGGATTGACACTAACGATAGCATAATTTACTCGAAGGAATATTTAGAAGGGAGCATAGAATGATGTCAAAGCAAATGACATTCGATTTTAAGAAAGAATATAAAGAGTTCTATATGCCGAAGAATAAGCCGCAGATTGTGACAATTCCAAAGGCAAATTATATAGCGGTAAGAGGTAAAGGAAATCCTAATGAAGAAGGCGGAGAATATAAAACTGCTATTGGTGTTTTGTATGCTGTTGCATATACTCTCAAGATGAGCTATAAGACGGATTACAAAATAGAAGGATTTTTTGAATATGTTGTACCACCGCTTGAGGGCTTTTGGTGGCAGGACAATGTTGAAAGTATAGATTATACCGATAAATCAGCTTTCAACTGGATTTCTGTTATTCGTCTGCCTGATTTTATTACAAAGAAAGATTTTGATTGGGCGGTGGAAACTGCTTCAAAAAAGAAAAAGATTGACTGCTCTGTTGCTGAGTTCCTAAGCATTGACGAAGGCTTGTGCGTACAGATAATGCATATAGGTGCTTTTGATGATGAGCCAGAAACAGTGGCAGTAATGGATAAATATCTTGAAGAAAATGGCTATGTAAATGATTTTACTGATGAACGGCTTCATCACGAAATTTATTTATCAGACCCAAGAAAAACTGCACCAGAAAAATGCAAAACGGTAATAAGACACCCGATAAAGAAGGTCTAAAAAGAAATAGCAGACAAATACTATTGATGAGTGATATATAAAAATTATGGTAAAAACTATGAAGCGAGGTAGTGGATATGGAAAAAGACCCATTTAAAGAATATTTGAGAGAGTCTGAACCGGATAAAGCGCATAAGGGCTATGTCTGGAGTACGGCAATCGGACTACAGGCAGTGGATGGACTTAAACCCTCTAAATATCTGGTTGATACTGCTATTCAGAATATTGAAGGCAAAATTACAATGAAAGAGGCTCAAAGTCTTATTGACAGCTACTATAAAGAAAGACCAGTTCATTTATCAGATGATGAGCGTACTGAAGAAGCGGATAAGGTTTCTTCACGTATTGCGGAAATTCTTTCTGAAACAGCTTTTACATTTTCTCCGAATGAATATATCGCTATACATCGTAAACTCTTTCAGGGAATTTACAAATATGCTGGAAAGATTAGAGATTACAATATTACAAAGAATGAATGGGTACTTGACGGGGCAACGGTTATGTATGGTAGTGCCTCTGAACTGAGAGCAACGCTTGAGTATGACTTCTCGCAGGAGAAAGATTTTAGTTATAAGGGTCTTTCGATGGATGAGATTATTCATCATCTTGCGGTATTTATTTCAAGGTTATGGCAAATTCATATTTTTGGTGAAGGCAATACAAGAACAACGGCAGTGTTTTTTATTAAGTATTTGAGGACACTTGGTTTTTCTGCAACGAATGATATTTTTGCGGAAAATGCGTGGTATTTCAGAAATGCTCTTGTCCGTGCTAATTATACAAATCTTCAAAAAGGTATTCACGAAACAACAGAATATCTTGAAGCGTTCTTAAGAAATCTGCTTTTGAATGAGAAAAATGAACTCCATAATAGAAATCTTCATATAAGTGGACTTTTGAATAATGAAAAAGTGGACATTGGAGATAAAGAAGTGGATATTGAAAGCAAAAAAGTGGATATTGAGAATGAAAAAGTGGACATTGAAAGTCTGCTCTCAGGAAAAATAGGTAAATTTTCTGTAAAAACGACAGAATATATTTACAGACTTTTTGAGAAGTATGGCTTTGATGAAGTGTTTGGTAGAAGTACAGTTATGGGACTTCTTGAGCTGAAAGGTTCAGGTGCTTCTAAGTTTCTTTCAAATCTGGTTCAGGCAGATATTATTCAACCAGTATCTGGTTATGGAAAAGGAAAATATAAATTTAAAAGGTAATAAAAGAAAATTCTAAAGAACTGACTTAGCGATATTGAATTATAGGACGATATACAACAATAATAAAATAGTTATCCATAAGGGACAGTCGAGGAAGTTGGCTGTCCTTTCTTGTTAGTCAGAATTTTCGAGTTAGATTACAATTTTTCCTGAATTGTGACAAGGCTTGCTGTTTTTCCTGCATAGTAGTGTGAAATGCCGAAATCGTTTCCGCTTGCATAATAATGCGTGGCGGTATAATATTAGATTAAGTTAATTGTATGGTGTATTTACGGTGATATCGTGTATTATTTGGATAATAAGGTGTTTAGTTGTAAAAGTTTGCAGAGCAGCACATTGTATTAAGAATTGTATGTAAAATATGGTATTTGTGTTAGTTTGTTAAAGAAATAACCTTTGTTGTCAATTATTAATGGTAATGTTACACTATAATAGTTTGGATATAGAAGAAAACTGCAATGATGATATCAGATTATATATTGATATTAAATGATACATTGGTGTCTAATTATATATTGATATTAAGAGGTATATTGATGTCGGATTGCAGATTGAAAGCGGTAATATTATTATAGAAAGAGAGGTCTATTTATTAGTGAGTAGATTAACGATATTAACTAAAGATAAGGCTCAGGTTACAATGGAGTCTTTGTATCAGGATCTTGAAAGACGAATTGTAGCAAGTCCTCCTGGGCTTTGTCCGGTTGACCTTACAAGGTCATTTATAAAAATGTGTCTTGCACAGTCGTGTGGTAAATGTGTTCCCTGCCGTGTAGGCTTAAGACAGCTTGCAAGACTTTTTGATAATGTTCTTGATGGTGAGGCAAATGAGGAGACAGTAGAGAATATTAAGCTTACAGCAGAAGGTATATATTATTCAGCAGACTGTGCAATTGGATATGAAGCCGCAAAGCTTGCATTAAAGTCAGTTGATGGCTGTATAGATGATTTTGAATCACATATACATAATGGTTTCTGTTCATGCAACAGTAACCAGCCGGTTGCTTGTGTTAAGTCATGTCCTGCAGGTGTTGATATTCCAGGTTACATAGCACTTGTACAGCAGGGAAGATATGCTGATGCGGTAAGACTTATAAGAAGGGATAACCCAATGCCAACAACCTGTGCTTATATATGTGAGCACCCTTGTGAGAACAGATGTAAAAGAACAATTATAGATGCACCTGTTAATATCCGTGGACTTAAGAAAATGGCTGTTGATAATTCAGGTATTGTTCCGGTTCCAGAATGTGAAGCACCGACAGGCAAGAAGGTTGCTATTATCGGTGGCGGACCGGGTGGTCTTAGTGCGGCTTATTATCTTGCACTTATGGGACATAAGGTTACTATATTTGAGCAGAGAAAGCAGCTTGGCGGAATGTTAAGATATGGTATTCCTAATTATAGATTTCCAAGAAAGAAGCTTGACGAGGAAATTGACTCAATACTTTCAACAGGAATAGAAGTTAAGAAGAATATAAGCGTAGGAAAGGATATATCATTTGATGATATAACCAAAGAATACGATGCTACATACATATCAATTGGAGCACACGCTGATAAAAAGATTGGTATAGAAGGCGAGGATGCCAAGAGCGGCATTACATCTGCTGTAGAGATGCTTCGTGCTATCGGTGATGGAGATATGCCAGATTATACAGGAAAGAAGGTTATCGTTATCGGTGGTGGTAACGTGGCAATGGACGTTGCACGTTCTTCAATAAGACTTGGTGCGAGTAAGGTAAGCATTGTATACAGAAGACGTAAAGCAGATATGACTGCCCTTGAAGAAGAAGTTGAGGGTGCAGAGGCGGAAGGTTGTGATGTTCTTGAACTTATGTCACCAGTGCGTATTAAGCAGGACGAAGAAGGTAATGCTATAGGACTTATTGTAAAGCCACAGATGATATCAAGGGTTTCACACGGACGACCAGCTCCTAAGGCAGCGGCTAAAGATGAGGTTTTATTAGAAAGTGACCTTATAGTTGTTGCTATCGGACAAGGTATAGAGACTAAGAGCTTCGAGGAACACGGTATTAAGGTTCAGAGAGGTGTTATATCAGCACTTAATACAGGTAATATTACACCACAGGACGGAGAAATGTCTGAGGGTGTATTTGCAGGTGGTGACTGTGTAACTGGACCAGCGACAGTTATTAAGGCTATTGCGGCAGGTAAAGTTGCGGCGGCTAATATAGATGAATATTTAGGATTTAACCACGAGATTACATGTGATGTTGAAATTCCGTATGCAAGCAATGAAGATAAGGTTGCCTGTGGAAGAGTTGAGGTTGCGTTAAGAGATGCGGCAGAAAGAAAGAATGATTTTGAGCCAATCGAATATGGATTTTCTTGTGAGGAAGCGTGTCAGGAGGCTGGACGCTGTCTAAGATGTGACCATTTTGGATTTGGAGCATTCAGAGGAGGCAGAGAAGAACAATGGTAAATGCAACAATTAATGGTATAGCTATATCAGTAGAAGATGGTACAACTATCCTTGAAGCTGCAAGAAAAGTAGGCGTTGAGATACCTACACTCTGCTATCTTAAGGAAGTTAATGAAATAGGTGCGTGCCGTGTGTGCGTTGTTGAGGTTGAGGGACAGGACAGATGTGTTACGGCGTGCAATAATGTTGTTCAGGAAGGTATGGTTATCCGTACTAACACAAGAAAGGTACGTACAACAAGAAAGACTAATGTTAAGTTTATACTTTCACAGCACGATTATGAATGTGCTTCCTGTGTAAGAAGCGGTAACTGTACATTACAGTCACTTGCCAATGAACTTAATATATCTGAGATGCCTTATGACTCTATTCTTGAAAAGAATAAATGGGATAAGACATTTCCACTTATAAGAGAGAATAACAAATGTATTAAATGTATGCGTTGTGTGCAGATATGTGATAATGTTCAGGGTATGCACATATGGGATGTGGTTAATACAGGTTCAAGAACAACTGTAAATGTGGCTAAGAACAGGCTTATTCAGGAAACTAACTGTACACTCTGTGGACAATGTGTGGTGAACTGTCCTGTAGGTGCATTAAGGGAAAGAGATGATGTAGGCCGTGTTCTTGATGCAGTTGAAGATGAGAATATTATAACAGTCGTTCAGATAGCCCCAGCTGTAAGAACAGCGTGGGGTGAAGGCTTTGGACTTTCTAAAGATTTCGCAACAGCCAAAAGACTTGTTGCAGGACTTAGAAGGATTGGCTTTGATTATATATTTGATACAACATTTTCAGCAGATCTTACTATTATGGAGGAGGGAAGTGAACTTCTTGAAAGACTTCCAGAGATTAAGGAGTCAGGTCTTCCTATGTTTACATCTTGTTGTCCGGGCTGGGTCAATTTTATAAAGAAGGAATATCCTCAGTATGTGGACAGGCTTTCAACAGCAAAGTCACCACAGCAGATGTTTGGAGCGGTGACTAAGTCATACTATGCAGAAAAGCTGGGCGTAGAGCCTGAAAGAATATTCTGCGTATCACTTATGCCTTGTCTTGCCAAGAAAGATGAATGTACATGGGATAATGGTAAAGATGTTGATGCAGTTCTTACTACAAGAGAAGTGGAACGTATGTTAAAGTCTTTCTTTATAAAGGTTCAGGAGCTTGAGGAAGAAGAGTTTGATGATCCATTAGGTGTAGGAAGCGGAGCAGGTGTTATATTTGGTGCTACAGGCGGAGTTATGGAAGCTGCACTTAGAAGTGCTTATTATCTTGTTAATAAGACTAATCCAGAACCTGATGCATTCCAGTGCGTAAGAGGTCTTGACGGCTGGAAGGAAGCTAAATTCACAATTAATGGCAATATACTTAAGGTTGCAGTTGCAAGCAGTCTTTCTAACGCAAGAAAGCTTATGGATGCTATTGCAACAGGCAAGGCACATTATGACTTCGTTGAAGTTATGGCTTGTCCGGGCGGATGTATTAATGGTGGTGGACAGCCTATAAAAGATGATGATAACAAAGCTGCTAATAGAAGCAAGGTACTTTATGGACTTGATAAAGTGAATAATCTCAGATTTTCACACGAAAATCCATCAGTAATACAGTGCTACAAAGATTATTTTGGAGAACCATTATCACACAAGGCACACGAATTATTACATATCAGCCATTAGGTAAAGTGACACTACCTGTGTATTTGTATAATATGTTATACGAATTATTGATATACAATGTTAGTATGAATAAGATAATTAAGTATAAAATAAGATAAAGCCCTGTTATGCAGGGCAGATTGGAGGCAGTATGGCAGTTATTAAAGCATTTGAGTGCATAAGACCTGATGAAAAGGTTGCAGACAGAGTGGCTGCACTTCCTTATGATGTATACAACAGAGAGGAAGCGTTAAAGGAAGTAGAACGTGAGCCATTGTCATTTCTTGCGATAGACAGGGCTGAGACACAGTTTGACAGCAGTGTAGATACATATGCTGACTGTGTGTATGACAAGGCAAGGGAGCTTTTGGATAGCAGAATTGCAGATGGTACATTTATTACTGATACAGATAAGGCATATTATGTGTATGAGCTTACAATGAATGGCAGAACACAGACAGGAATAGCTGCCTGTGCTTCCATAGATGATTATAATAACAATATTATTAAAAAGCACGAGAATACAAGGGCTGATAAGGAACAGGACAGAATTAACCACGTTGACAGATGTTCTGCACAGACAGGACCTATATTCCTTGCTTACAGGGCTGATGAGGTTATAAGAAACGAAGTAGCCAAAGCCAAGGAAACAAAGCCGCTCTACAGTTTTACCTCACCAGACGGCATAAGACATCAGGTGTATAAGATTTCAAATGCACAGTCAGTAGAAAATATTGAGAAAGCATTTGCAGGAATAGATGATATTTACATAGCAGATGGACATCACAGGGCGGCATCAGCAGTTAAGGTCGGTTTAAAGAGAAGGGAAGAACACCCTGATTATACAGGTGAGGAGGAATTTAATTATTTCCTTTCAGTTCTTTTCCCAGATGAAGAACTTATGATAATGCCTTATAACAGAGTTGTAAAAGACCTTAATGGCTACAGTAAAGAAGAATTTATTAAGAAGATAGAAGAAAAGTTTGAAATAGAAGAAAGTGCTGCAGCAGTAGAACCGGCTTATAAGGCGGAATTTGGAATGTATCTTGATGAGAAGTGGTATAAGCTTAAGGCTAAGAAGGATATATTATCAGATGATCCTGTAGATGGGCTTGATGTTGCAATACTTCAGAATAACCTGTTAGAGCCTGTACTTGGTATACATGACCCTAAGACGGACAAGAGAATTGATTTTGTTGGCGGAATAAGAGGACTTTTGGAGCTTGAGAAAAGATGTCATACTGATTGCGTGCTGGCATTTTCAATGTATCCAACTTCCATAGCAGAGCTTTTTGCAGTAGCCGATGCGGGCAGGCTTATGCCACCAAAGTCTACATGGTTTGAGCCTAAGTTAAGAAGTGGATTGTTTATACATAAGATTGAAGAATAAGTATATGGTTCAAAATAGATGTAAAGAATATAGAATGGAAAAGAGGATTATTATGTTACATAAAGTATACGATATTGAACTTCCATATGAGGAACTTGGGTTAAAGACACCGGATAAAAAAGCAACAATAACAACATATATTAAAGAAATGTACCCGGATTATCAGGACCCATTTAACAGACCACTTGTTATAATATGTCCAGGTGGTGGATATGACCATCATTCACCAAGAGAAGGCGAGTCTATGGCTATTAAAATGCTGGATCTTGGGTATAATGCGGTAGTATTAAGATACAGCCTTGCACCATATGTATATCCGACACAGGTATATGAAGCGGCTTATACAGTTAAGTGGGTAAGGGATCACGCTAAGGAATGGGATGTTAATCCTGACAGAATTATACTTGCAGGCTTCTCAGCCGGAGGACATCTTGCGGCATGTCTTGGTACTATGTGGAGTGGTGATATGGTTGCATCATTTGCAAAAAAATACCTGGGATGTGATAAGGAATATGTAAGACCGGATGGACTTCTTTTAGGTTATCCTGTAATAACAGCTGGGGAAAATTCACATAGGGATTCGTTTGTAAAGCTGCTTGGTGAAAACTATGATAAATATATAGATGATACATCATTAGAGAATAAGGTGTCTAAAGATACACCGGAAAGCTTTGTATGGCATACATTTGATGATAATTCTGTTCCATTAGAGAATTCACTTTTGTTTGTAGAAGCATTAAGAAAGAATAATGTTAAGTTTGAATATCACGTATTTCCAGATGGCTGTCATGGATTGGGACTTGGAACTAAAGAAACTGCTACAAAGGGTGGCAAACATTATCAGCCGGAAGTATATGAATGGACTAAGTTGTTTGAACAGTGGATGAACCGTATGGCATAAGAAACAGCCATAGAAATGGAGAAGGGTATGGATAATAAGTTATATAAGCTTATGGACTGGCCTGCGATTGAAGAAATTGTGTATTCGGAAAGCAGTCAGCCTTGCAGTATATTAGGCGGCCACCTTGTAAAAGAGGGGTATCTTATACAGGTGTTCAGACCGGATGCTGTATCTGTAAGTGTATCAGTAAGTGAAAGAAAAAGAGCCATACAACTTGAAAAAGTTGATGATGCTGGATTTTTTGCGGCATTAATACCGATTAAGAAAAATGTTAAATATGTTCTTAATATTGAAGATAAGAATGGGCATATTACAAGATTACGTGACCCATATTCATTTGGCAGATTTGATAAGTCAGAAGTTATATTCAACAAGTTCGCAGCAGGAACTGAATACAATGCATATAACCTTCTTGGTAATAAGGTGTGCGAAAAAGACGGCATTTCAGGTGTGCTTTTTAGAACATGGGCACCTAATGCGTTACGAGTAAGTGTTGTAGGCGAATTTAATAGCTGGGATGGAAGGATATACCAGATGGAGCGTATTACCGACAATGGTATATATGAAATATTCATTCCACAACTTGAAGCTGGACAGGAATATATGTATGAGATAAAGTTCAAAGGTACTAATACTGTATTAAAGCTTGATCCGTATGCCAGACAGATTACACAGTACGCAGATGCACACTCTGTAACAGGTGAGCCACAGGCTGTACAAGATAATGTTAAATGGGTAAAGCAAAGAAAACAGATAAAGGGTGTTAATAAGCCTTTGTCTATACTTGAGATTGCATATGATAATATTCCTGTGAATAAGGCTAAGGTTAATTATATGGATATAGCCAGATATATTACAGAGTATGTTAAAGATACAGGATATACTTATGTTCTTATAAAGGGCAGTGACAGTATTTTTGAAAAGGCAGGTTACTGTTATGGTGCATCAGGTTATTATGCACCATCATCACAGTATGGAACAGCTACAGATTTCAAGCATATGATTAAGGAACTTCATAATAACGGAATAGGTGTAATTATTGATTTTAATGTAGCTTATTTTGGCATTGATATAAGAAGTATAGTTAATTATGATGGTGGTGACTGTTATGGTTATCTTAAGCCAAGGATAATTGAAAAGCCTCAGATGAATATAACAACATTTGCCTATGAGAAAGGCGAGGTAAGAAGCTTCCTTATATCAGCTATAGCTATGTGGCTTGATGAATATAATATAGACGGAATTAAGATTACAGACACAGCAACGATGTTATATCTTGATTATGGCAAGAATCCTGGCGAATGGACACCTAATATGTATGGCGGTAATGAAAATCTTGATGCCATAGAATTCATAAAGCAGATGAATGATTATGTCCATAAGAGAAATGATGGTGTGATAACTATAGCAGATGAAAAAAGCTTGTGGTCAGATGTCACACGAAATAATGATAATGAGGACAGTCTTGGTTTTGATTATAAGCTAAATGATGGCTTTAATGAGGAATTCTTTGGATTTGTAAAGCAGGATCCATTGTTTAGAAAGGGAATGTATAACAGGGTTACTTATGAAATGTTATATCATTATAAGGAAAATTTTATTACCAACCTTACCTACGAGGCATTAAAAGATGATACTTTATATGCAATGGTATCTGGCAATGACGATAAGCAGAGACTTTCTGATATAAGGGCAGTATTAGGATATATATATACTTACCCAGGACCAGTATGTGTGTCTTATGGCAATGATACAGGTGCATTAGTGTCTGTAGATGATGATAAAATGCAGATTTTAAGCAGGCTTGAAGAACCAGCTTATAAGCAGATGAAAGCATATATAAAGGCACTCAACACATTGTATACAACAGATAATTCGATGTATGAGGCGGACAGCTCATCAGATGGTTTTGAGTGGGTTGATAATTATAATGTAGAATTAACAGTTTATTCATATGCAAGATATTCGTCAGATAATGATATGGACATAGTGGCAGTTAATTTCACTCCGGTTGAAAGAAAGGCTTATGAGTTAAATGTACCTAAGGCTGGAAAGTACAAGCTTGTATTTAACAGTGACAATGAGGAATATGGCGGTGATGGCAAGGTGGAAGCTGTTGTTGTGAAGTCAGCGGTTGAAGCTGACAGCAATGATAGGTATAAGATGTTTGTTGATATACCAGCATCAGCAATGGTTGTATATAAGTATGAACCATATACTGATATTGAGATTAAAGAAATCCAGATTAAAAATGAAGCTAAGGCGGCTAAGGTTGAAGCAGAAAAAAGAGTTGATTTAGCAAGAGAACTTGCTGATAAGGCGGAAGAAGAGGCCGTGAGGGCGGCAAATGCTGAGAAGGAAGCCAAGGAAAGCTTAAGGCTTGCACAGAATGCAAGAAAGGAAGCTGAGAAGAAAGCTTTAGAAGCAGTTAAGGAAAGCGAAAGAATAGACGAGGAAATGAAGCTTAGGTTAAGTCAGCTTAAAAAATAAACTGGAACATATGGGGACAGGACAGACATATAATCCTGACATTGGAAATTAAAAAACTGGATAGTATGAGAACCAGCAATATTATAAAGGAAGGAGAAAGTATATTAGTAAATATGAAAGATAAGGTGTTTACGATATACGCATATGTGTTATGGAGCAGATAACAAGTATAGTTGAACAGATTACACACTGGGGACTTACTGGAATATGGAAGATTTTATTCGCTATTATCATATGGTTTGTTGGTAAGAAAGTAATAGCACTTTGTATGAAATTCTTAAAGAAAGTATTTGATAAAGGAAGCTTAGACCCAGGTGTTGTTAATTTTACAATGTCAATAATAAGATTTGCACTTTATTCAGTGCTTATACTTATGGTTATTGATGAACTTGGAATACAGACAACTTCACTTGTAACTGTATTTGGTTCAGCGGCTCTTGCAATAGGTATGTCATTACAGGGTTCGCTTTCTAACTTTGCAGGCGGAGTGCTTATACTTATATTTAAGCCATTTAAGGTTGGTGACTATATAGTAGTTGGTAATCTTGAGGGAACTGTTAGAACTATAGAGCTTCTTTACACTAAGCTCACAACAGTTGATAACAAGGTGGTAATGCTTCCTAATGGTGCATTATCTAATTCTAATATTGTAAATGTAGGTGCAGAAGATAACAGACGTCTTGATATTGAGATGTCTATAGGCTACTCATCTGATTTAAAGCTTGCCAAGAATATATTAAATGATATTCTTGCGGCTGATAATTCAATCCTTAAAGATAAGGAAGTAAAGGTTATAGTAAAGAGCCTTGATGAAAGCTGTGTGACACTTGAGACAAGAGCGTGGGTAAAGACAGAAGATTACTGGGATACAAGATTTGCACTTCTTGAAAAATATAAGTCAGAATTTGATAAGAATGGAATAGAAATTCCATTTAACCAGATGGACGTACATATTGTATAAATATTGTATAATAATATATTGTTATATGAATATATGTGTGTTATAATGTTGCCGAATGGGACGAAAGGTTCACATAGACTAACTTGAATTTCCTGTTCATATAAAGTGACTTATTGTATGTAGGATATTAATATGATATGAAGCTTAATGGCAGAGTATCAGAATGGAGAAAGAATTGAAGTTATCAGAAGAAAGACAGCAGCTTTTTAATTTTGTGCTTTCTGAATTAGAGCGGGAAGGCAATCTTACACACGAGAAGAATGCTATACAGCATGGTTCAACAACAGTATATGAACATAGTGTAGGTGTGGCAGGAGCAAGTCTTAAGCTTGCAGAATTCTTTCATTTAAAGGTGAATGAGAAAGCACTTATAAGAGGAGCACTTTTACATGATTATTTCTTATATGACTGGCACATAAAGAGAAAGGGACATCATTTCCACGGCTTTACACACCCTGCAACAGCACTAAGAAATGCAGAGAAGGAATATAATCTTGGCGATATAGAAAGAAATATAATCTCAAGACATATGTTTCCTCTTACAGTAGTTCCGCCTATGTGCAGGGAAGCCTGGCTTGTATGCCTTGCTGATAAGTATTGTGCAGTTAAGGAAACCTTCGCACCAGCGGCAGGCTACTAGAATGTATATATTAATTGGCAGAATGGACCAGTTAGTAAGCAGTTGAATTAAGATTAATACTTATAAATACTCCGGCAGTATGTTGCGTTTAAGCAGTGTACTGCCGGATTTTTTGTTTCTTTATATAGTTGTATGGATATATTTAGAAGACAGAGTGATTTCATATAGTCATAAAGAATTAAGACGTTGGGATATTAAGATTGCGAATGCCAGAATACACAGCAATATCACATTTTTTACTTACTTTTTACATCATTTGGTCACAATTTCCAAGTAATATACAATTGTTCACAGGAAAACGCGTTGTGAAGTAACTTGCAGAGGATATTAAGATGTGCAGGAAAGATTGGAGGCCAGTGTATGGCGATTGAAGTATTTAACAGATATGAGAAAAAATATATACTTGATGAACACACTTTCAGAAGGCTGCTTGAACGAATAAATGATTATATGGAGCCGGATAAATATAATCTTAATGGACAATTTTATAGTATATGTAACATTTATTATGATACTGATGACAACAGGCTTATAAGAAGTTCAATTGAGAAGCCTGTATACAAGGAGAAACTCAGAATGAGAAGCTATGGTACTCCTTGTGGAGAAGACAGGGTATTTCTTGAGATTAAGAAGAAATATAATGGTATTGTTAATAAACGCAGAACATCAATTGTACTAAAAGACGCATATAAGTATATGGAAAGTGATGTGTATCCTGAGAGTGACACACAATGTATTAACACACAGGTGCTTAAAGAGATTGATTATTTTAAGAAAATGTATACATTAAAGCCAAAGGTATATCTTTCATATGACAGGTATGCTTATTTTGAAAAAAATGATGGTGATTTCAGAGTTACATTTGATACTAATATAACAACAAGGAGAGGCGATGTAAGGCTTGAGAGCGGAAGCTATGGCAACAAGCTTATTCCTGACAGATTGTATCTTATGGAGATTAAAATAAGCGGTGCAGTACCGATGTGGTTTACAAGATGTCTTTCGGATCTGCATATATATCCTGTTTCATTCTCTAAATATGGAACAGAATATAAAAGATATGTGCTTGAAGGTTATGATAAAGATACAGAGGAATTGAGTAACCAGATAGCACCTAATGAATATGCAAAGGAATACGGTAATGTATATGGCTGTCAGTATGGACAGTATGGAAAAAGTGCAATATGTATCTAATAACAAAAGTATAAATTAAAAGGAGCGATATTATGTTTGAATCAATATTTACATCAACAGCGGATAATTCAATAAATATCAGCCAGGCGGCAATATCTTTAGGTGCATCAATCGTAATGGGAGTTATTATTGCAATTGTATATATGTACATCTGCAAAAAAGAAGGTTACCAGAAGAATTTTATAATTGGTCTTTTAATGCTTCCAGCGGTTGTATCAGTCGTTATTCTTCTTGTGGGAAGCAATGTTGCAAGAGCATTTTCGATGGCAGGAGCATTTGCACTTGTAAGATTCAGAAGTGCACCGGGAAGTGCTAAGGATATTTCAATTGTGTTCTTTACAATGGCAGCAGGTCTTGCTTGTGGTCTTGGATATGTAACATTTGCAGCAGCATTTACAGCAGTTATGCTTTTGCTATTAATACTTATATCAGCATTCGGTTTTGCAGATAGGAATGAAGGACGTAAGCAGCTTAAAATTGTTATTCCAGAAAGCCTTAACTATAATTCGGTATTTGATGATCTGTTTGATAAATACACGTCTGAGAACAGATTAAATAAAGTTAAGACAACTAATATGGGCACAATGTATGAGCTTACATATGAAATCAGATTAAAAAATGATGATGCAGAAAAAGATTTCATTGACGAATTAAGGGTAAGAAATGGAAATCTTAATATATCAGTAGGAATTATGCCAGAAAACAGCGTATCGGCATTGAATTAAATGTTGACATATTAAGTGGAAGATTATATAGTATAACAAATTAAACACCATTTGATGAATGATAGTATTATGTTATTCATCAGATGGTGGTTTTTGATTTTTCTCTTGTTTTATTTGATGATATGTTATATTATAATAAGGTATACGAAAGGGACGTGGTAGATATGATAGATAATAATACACAATTTTTTAGAACACAGCCAGAAAAGACAATATCAGTAGAAGGAATACTTGAACAAGTATATCTTGCATTAAAAGAAAAAGGATATAACCCTGTTAACCAGATAGTAGGTTATATTATGTCAGGAGATCCAACATATATTACAAGTCATAACAATGCAAGAAGCCTTATTATGAAGGTGGAAAGAGATGAACTTGTAGAAGAGGTTATCAAGTACTTCATAGAGGGTAAGGGTTTATAATTAAGTTATGAGAATAATTGGATTGGATTATGGAACAAAGACAGTGGGCGTGGCGTTAAGCGATGCACTTGGCATTACAGCACAGCCTGTTGAGACAATCACAAGAAAAGAAGAGAATAAGCTTAGAAAGACATACGCCAGAATAGAAGCTATTATTGAGGAGAATGACGTTGAGAAGATAGTTGTCGGACTCCCTAAGAATATGAATAATACTGTAGGTGAGAGAGCTATAGCCTGTGAAGAGTTTGCTAAGAATCTTGAGAGAAGAACAGGGCTTGAAGTCATTATGTGGGACGAAAGACTTACAACAGTTTCAGCAGAGAAGGCACTTATGGAAAGCGGCGTAAGAAGAGAGAACAGAAAGGCAGTTATTGACCAGATTGCTGCTGTGTTTATATTACAAGGTTATCTTGACTGTCAGGCTAATGCAGGCAGGTAAATGAATTAATAAAGGCGGTTATAATTAATATGGAAAAGCTCACATTTGTTACAGATGATAACGAGAATGTTGAATTATATATTATTGAAGAGACAAGAGCGAATGGAGTTAATTATTTATTAGTAACAGATTCTTCTGATGAAGAAGATACAGATGCACAATGTTACATTTTAAAAGATACATCAAGTGAAGCAGATGCAGATGCAGTATATGAATTTGTTGAGGACGATACAGAATTTGATGCAATCAGCAGAATATTTGCGGAACTTATGGATGATGATATTGAACTTATATAATTGAATAAAGAATGAGGTGCTTAATGAAAAAAGAAAATGTCGGTTCTGTTAAGGTGATTCCACTTGGAGGCCTTGAACAGATTGGAATGAACATAACTGCCATCGAATACGATGACAGTATTGTTGTTGTGGATTGCGGTTTAAGCTTTCCAGAAGAAGAAATGCTTGGTATTGACCTTATTATTCCAGATGTTACTTATCTTAAGGAGAATATTGATAGGGTTAAAGCATTTGTTATTACACATGGCCACGAGGATCATATCGGAGCAATTCCTTATGTATTAAAGGAAGTTAATGTTCCTATATATGCTACACGTCTTACAATGGGACTTATAGAGTCTAAGCTAAAAGAACATAATATGCTTCGTGAAGTTAAAAGAAAAGTTGTACGATATGGACAGTCAGTTACTCTTGGTGATTTCAGGGTGGAATTTATAAGAACTAACCACAGTATTGCAGATGCAGCTGCACTTGCAATATTCTCTCCAGCAGGTATTCTTGTCCATACAGGTGACTTTAAGGTTGATTATACACCAGTTAATGGTGAACCAATAGATTTACAGAGATTTGCAGAGCTTGGAAAGAAGGGCGTGCTTGCACTTATGTGCGATAGTACTAATGCTTTAAGACCGGGCTTTACAATGTCAGAGAGAACTGTAGGAAGTACATTTGACAAGATATTTAATGATAATAAGAACAGCAGAATTATAATTGCAACATTTGCTTCTAATGTAGACAGAGTACAGCAGATTATTAATGCGGCAGTTGCATATGGAAGAAAAGTATGTGTAGAAGGCCGTAGTATGGTCAATATTATAGATGTTGCTGAGGATCTTGGATATCTTCATATTCCAGATGGCACTCTTATAGAGACAGAGACTATGAAGAATTACACACCTGAACAGATTGTGCTTATTACAACAGGTAGTCAGGGTGAGTCAATGGCTGCCCTTTCAAGAATGGCAGCTAATCTTCATAGAAAAGTATCTATCCAGCCGGGGGACTGTGTTGTATTCTCATCAACACCTATTCCTGGTAATGAGAAGTCTGTAGCAAGAGTTATCAATGAACTTGGAATGAAGGGCGCTAAGGTTATATTCCAGGATACACATGTATCTGGACATGCCTGTCAGGAAGAGATAAAGCTTGTATATTCACTTCTTAAGCCAAAGTATGCTATACCAGTACATGGTGAATACAGACACCTTATAGCACAGAAGGAAGTTGCAATGTCACTTGGATATGATAAGGAAGATGTTATTATAGCCAAATCAGGTGATGTTATTGAACTTAGTGATGAGAAGGCTGCAATCGTTGGAAAAGTTCACACAGGAGCTATTCTTGTCGATGGACTTGGAGTTGGTGATGTAGGTAATATTGTATTAAGAGACA
>OOAN01000570.1_pt1 | contig 26696 bp, 19 predicted proteins | sample 1671301 | NCBI WGS metagenome assembly OOAN01 (sample SAMN06348142, study PRJEB24527) | human gut metagenome | biome: human gut; feature: ankylosing spondylitis patient; material: feces | host: Homo sapiens | place: China | collected 2015-10
TCAGTTTAAAAACTTATCGAATAGATATGAGTAAGATTCTAATCATTGATGATGAGGTACAAATCCGTACCCTTCTGACACGGATGATGGAGTTGGAGGGATATGACGTCTGTCAGGCTGGTGATTGCAGGGCTGCCCTGAAGCAACTGGAACTCCAAAATCCCGATGTAGTTTTGTGTGATGTGTTTCTGCCCGATGGAAATGGGGTAGACCTGGTGTTGGCTATCAAGAAGGCGGCACCCAATGTGGAAGTTATTCTGCTGACAGCGCACGGCAATATTCCCGATGGGGTGCAGGCCATCAAGAACGGTGCTTTCGACTACATCACCAAGGGAGACGATAATAACAAGATTATTCCTCTGATAAGCCGTGCTGTAGAGAAAGCGCGTATGAATGTGCGGTTGGAAAAACTGGAGAAGAAGGTGGGACAGACGTACTCTTTTGATTCTATCCTGGGAGAATCCAAAGTCCTGAAGGATGCTGTTTCATTAGCTCAGAAGGTGTCAGGGACTGATGTTCCTGTACTGTTGACTGGAGAAACGGGCACGGGTAAGGAGGTATTTGCCCAGGCCATCCATTACAGTAGTAAGCGTGCACGGCAGAATTTTGTAGCGGTTAACTGTTCTTCGTTCAGCAAGGAGTTGCTGGAAAGTGAAATGTTCGGTCATAAAGCCGGTTCGTTTACCGGCGCATTGAAGGATAAGAAGGGACTGTTCGAGGAAGCGAATAATGGGACTATTTTTTTGGATGAAATCGGTGAGATGGCGTTTGAACTGCAAGCCAAGTTGCTGCGTATTCTTGAAACCGGTGAGTATATTAAGATAGGTGATACGAAACCTACCCGTGTCAATGTCCGCATCATTGCCGCTACGAACCGCAACTTGTCTCAGGAGATTGTTGCCGGACGTTTCCGCGAGGATTTGTTTTATAGATTAAGCGTATTTCAGATACATCTGCCGCCATTGCGCGAACGTGCAGGTGATATCCGGCTGTTGGCGAAGGCTTTTATAAAGAGTTTTGCGGAACAGCTGGCGCGTCCGGTGGTTGAAATAGCTCCCGCATTTCTTGAAGCATTGGACTCCCAACCGTGGAAGGGAAATATTCGTGAATTACGTAACGTGATAGAACGCAGTATGATTGTTTGCGAGAGCGGATATCTGGACATTGCTGATTTGCCGTTTGATATTCAGAATGCCCATTATGAACACTCCAATGATTCAAGTCCCGGCAGTTTTGAACTTTCAGCTATGGAACGCCGGCACATTGCCCGTGTACTGGAGTATACAAAGGGGAATAAGACAGAAGCAGCCCGGTTATTGAAAATAGGTTTGACGACGTTGTATCGGAAGATTGAGGAATACAAGATCTCAGATCTATAATAGGGGGCTCAGTATACGACTGAGGTACCTTCGATATAGGACCGTGGCAAGATTATTCTTGAAACAGGCTTAGAAGCAGAAAGTGCCTATGGGCTAAAACATATCAAAACAGGTTGCACCTTTTCATTTTGAAAGGGTGCAACCTGTTTCTTTTTATACTTGTTTAGTATGTATTCTGTTGATAATTAATGGTGTATGGTATATGCGCTCTTTTTGGCACATATTTGGCACATTCCTGGCAGACAAAAATATGTAGTAACATTTTAAAAGGTAAAAACATGGGAATAACAGTATCATTTATTTTTTGCCTATTGAGCGGTTTGTTCGCCTTTTGGCTTTTCTGGAAATGCGTAGATTGGTTTGAGAAGATTTAAAAGAGAGAATTATGTACACAGCTTTATTTGTATTAGGTATTGTAATGTTCGGGTATCTGACTTATGTGCTGATAAGACCCGAAAAGTTTTAATGAATGGAGAGTGGAGAAATGAACACTGAAATTTTAGGTGTAGCCTTGCAGATTGTTCTGCTGATTGTGATATCCTATCCTCTGGGAAAGTATATTGCCAAGGTTTACAAAGGCGAAAAGACATGGTCGGATTTCATGAAGCCGGTCGAGAGATTGATTTATAAAGTGGCCGGAGTCAATCCGGAGGAAGAGATGAACTGGAAACAGTTCTTGAAAGCCCTGCTGATTCTGAATGCCTTTTGGTTTGTATGGGGCATGGTGCTACTCTGTACACAGCAGTGGTTGCCGTTAAATCCGGATGGAAACGCTAACCAGACACCGGATCTGGCATTCAATACATGTATCAGTTTTATGGTGAACTGTAATTTGCAGCATTATTCCGGTGAAAGCGGACTGACATATTTTACACAGTTGTTCGTCATTATGTTGTTCCAATTCATTACCGCCGCTACCGGTATGGCAGCTATGGCAGGTATCATGAAGGGTATGGCTGCTAAATCGACGAAGACTATCGGTAACTTCTGGAAGTTCTTGGTTTTGAGCTGTACCCGTGTATTATTACCGCTTTCGTTGATTGTGGGCTTCATCCTCATTCTACAAGGTACTCCGATGGGATTTGATGGTAAGCTGGAAGTTCAGACGATGGAAGGACAAACCCAGTTGGTTTCACAAGGTCCTACGGCAGCGATTGTTCCTATCAAGCAATTGGGTACGAACGGTGGCGGTTACTTTGGATGTAACTCTTCACATCCGTTGGAAAATCCTACTTACTTGACAGATATTGCAGAATGTTGGTCTATCCTAATTATACCAATGTCTATGGTGATTGCACTCGGCTTTTACATCAAACGTAAGAAGATGGCTTACTCTATCTATAGCGTAATGCTTTTTGCTTTTCTTGTCGGTGTTTGCATCAATGTTTCGCAGGAGATGGGAGGTAATCCGCGCATTGATGAGATGGGAATTGCTCAAGACAATGGAGCAATGGAAGGTAAAGAAGTCCGTTTAGGGTCTGCTGCTACTGCTCTTTGGAGTATTGTGACTACAGTTACTTCCAATGGCTCTGTGAATGGTATGCATGATTCAACGATGCCTCTTTCCGGTATGATGGAAATGCTGAACATGCAGATTAATACGTGGTTTGGAGGTGTGGGTGTAGGTTTCATGAACTATTATACATTCATCATTATCGCCGTATTCATCAGTGGACTGATGGTGGGACGTACTCCGGAATTTCTCGGTAAGAAGGTAGAGGCGCGTGAAATGAAGATTGCTACCATTGTGGCACTGCTTCATCCGCTTATCATCTTGGGCGGTGTGGCACTTTCTTGCCTTTTGTTCGCTCATTATCCTGAATTTGTGGCAGGTGAAGGCGGCTGGTTGAATAATCCCAGTTTCCACGGACTGAGTGAGCAGCTTTATGAATATACTTCGGCTGCGGCCAATAATGGTTCTGGCTTCGAAGGATTGGGCGACAATACTTACTTCTGGAACTATACTACCGGCTGGACGCTGATTTTAGGACGTTTCCTGCCTATCGTAGGTCAGGTAGCCATTGCTGGTCTGTTGGCCGGAAAGAAATATGTTCCGGAGAGTGCCGGTACGCTGAAGACAGATACAGTAACTTTCGGTGTGATGACTTTTGCCGTTATCTTTATTGTGGCTGCCTTGTCATTCTTCCCGGCACATGCATTGAGTACGATTGCTGAACATTTCAGTTTGTAATAGTAGTTTGTAAAAAGTAATTTCATAGGTATGAAAGATAATAAATCAGCTTCTCTGTTTCAGAAGGAGCAAGTAATGGAAAGTTTGAAGCAATCATTCGTGAAGCTAAATCCACGGGTGATGATAAAGAATCCAATTATGTTTACGGTGGAAGTCGTAACGGTTGTCATGCTGATTGTCTGTTTCCTTTCATTGGGTACTTCGGAATATGGAGCATTCGGATATAATTTATTGGTATTCATCATCTTGTTTGTGACGTTACTGTTTGCTAATTTTGCTGAAGCCATCGCTGAAGCTCGTGGTAAGGCCCAAGCTGACAGTTTGCGTAAAACCCGTGAAGAGACTCCTGCTAAAGTGTTGGTTGACGGTAAAATCCATACCGTTAGCAGTTCACGTTTGAAGAAAGGTGACTATTTTATTTGTGAAGCAGGAGATACGATTCCTGCCGACGGTGAGATTGTGGAAGGTTTGGCCTCCATTGACGAAAGTGCCATTACCGGTGAATCTGCTCCGGTTATCCGTGAGGCCGGTGGTGACAAGAGTTCCGTAACTGGTGGTACAAAAGTTCTTTCTGATAAAATCAAGGTATTGGTGACGCAGCAACCGGGTGAGAGCTTTCTTGACAAGATGATTGCTTTGGTAGAAGGCGCTACTCGCCAGAAGACTCCGAACGAGATAGCATTGACTATTCTTCTGGCCGGTTTCACCTTGGTATTCGTCATTGTATGTGTGACGTTGATTCCTATGGCCGACTATACGAATATCGACCATCCGGGAACTTATATCTCCATTGCAGCCATCATTTCTTTGTTTGTCTGCTTGATACCGACTACTATCGGCGGACTGCTTTCTGCCATCGGCATTGCTGGGATGGACCGTGCTTTGCGCGCTAATGTAATTACAAAATCCGGTAAGGCGGTAGAAACAGCCGGTGACATTGATACCTTGTTGCTAGACAAGACTGGCACCATTACAATCGGTAACCGTAAAGCTACCAAGTTTCATTCGGCTTCGGGTGTTGACGAGAATTTGTTCGTAGAGGCTTGCTTGTTGTCCTCACTTTCTGACGAGACTCCGGAGGGTAAGTCTATCATTGAACTGGGACGTGAAAACGGTCGTCGTATGCGTGATTTGAATACTACCGGTGCTCATATGATTAAGTTTACAGCCGAAACAAAATGTTCGGGTGTGGATTTGCAGGATGGTACTCAGATACGTAAAGGCGCATTCGACGCTATTCGCAAGATTGTGGAAAATGCCGGAAACAAGTTCCCGAAAGAGATTGAAGAGGTGATTGCTGTAATTACCAGCAACGGTGGAACTCCGCTGGTGGTATGTGTCAATCAGAAAGTTACTGGGGTAATTGAGTTGCAGGATATTATCAAACCGGGCATTCAGGAACGTTTTGAGCGTCTTCGCAGGATGGGTGTGAAAACTGTGATGGTGACCGGTGACAACCCTTTGACAGCCAAATATATTGCAGAGAAAGCTGGAGTAGATGATTTCATTGCTGAAGCCAAGCCGGAAGACAAGATGGAATATATCAAAAAAGAACAGCAGGCCGGTAAGCTGGTGGCTATGATGGGTGACGGTACAAACGACGCTCCCGCCCTTGCACAAGCTAATGTGGGTGTGGCAATGAACAGCGGTACGCAGGCAGCCAAAGAAGCTGGTAACATGGTGGACCTTGACAACGACCCGACGAAGCTGATTGAAATTGTGGAGATTGGCAAACAGTTGTTAATGACACGCGGTACGTTGACTACCTTCTCCATTGCGAACGACGTTGCCAAGTACTTTGCCATTATCCCTGCTTTGTTTATGGTAGCCATCCCTCAGTTGGCTCCTCTGAACATTATGGGACTGCATAGCCCTGAAACGGCCATTCTCTCGGCTGTCATATTCAACGCTATCATTATTCCTATCTTGATTCCGTTGGCTTTGAAAGGTGTTCAGTATAAGCCGATCGGTGCCAGTGCGCTACTTCGTCGCAACCTGCTGATTTATGGTGTGGGCGGTGTCATCGCTCCGTTTGTCGGCATCAAACTGATAGATATGATAGTTAGTCTGTTTTTTTAAAACTTGGATAAAATGAAAACTCTTTGGAAATCATTTAAAATAACAATTGCATTTTGCATATTTTTCTCTCTGTTCTATATCCTTGTCTTGTGGATATTTGCACAGTTCGCCGGTCCCAACAAGGGAAATGCAGAGGTGGCAACCCTCAATGGTAAAGTGGTAGGTGCTGCCAATGTAGGCCAGATGTTTACGCAAGATATTTATTTTTGGGGACGCCCGTCTGCGAGTGATTATACAGCCGATGCTTCGGGTGGTAGTAACAAGGGGCCTACGAACGATGAATACCTGGCAGAAGTGGAAGCCCGTATCGATACTTTTCTGGTACATCATCCTTATCTGAGCCGCAAGGATGTGCCTGCTGAAATGGTAACCGCCAGTGGTTCCGGTCTAGACCCACATATCACACCTGCTTGTGCTTATGTACAAGTGAAGCGTGTGGCTCAGGCACGTGGCATGAACGAGGCTGAAGTGAAAGCCATTGTAGACAAGAACATCAGCAAACCCTTTTTAGGACTGTTTGGTACGGAAACTGTAAACGTGCTGAAACTGAACATTGCATTAGAAGGAGTCGATCAGAATAAATAATTTTTTTAGTTGTGTTTGTCATGTGTTATGGGCAGGAACGGAAGTATTTCTGTTCAGGCAGTGAAAGGCTGTCATTTTACAGGGGGAGCCGAAACTTCCTTCCTGCCTTTCAACGATTGATTAGTAATAGTAAATAAATAGTTGGATATGAAAAGTCTAAAAATATCAATTTTAGTTTTTGTGAGTATGGTGGCTGCTTGTTTTATAGGAATTGGCAAAGTGCAGGCTCAAGAATTTACAATACAAGGTGATTTAGTCAGTTCTTATGTTTGGCGCGGCTTTTACCAGACGGGAGTCAGTTTTCAGCCCACTTTGGGTTTTGGGGTCGGTGATTTTTCTTTGACGGCATGGGGCTCTACCGATTTTGACGGAGTTTCTTCAGGAGAAGGGGCTGCGGCTAAGGAGATTGATTTGACGGCTGCCTATGCTTTGGGAGAATCAGGTCTGACTTTTTCTGTTGCCAGCTTGTGGTGGGGCGGACAAGGAGCAAGAAAGTATTTTAATTTTAAGAGCCACGAAACAGCTCATCACTTTGAAGCGGGATTAGCTTATACATTGCCGGTTGAAAAGTTTCCTTTGTCAATCGCTTGGTATACTATGTTTGCCGGAGCTGACAAAGATGGCAAAGGCAGGCAGAACTATTCTTCGTATGTTGAACTCAACTATCCGTTCAGTGTTAAGTCTGTAGATTTGAACCTGACTTGCGGATTTCTGCCTTATGAAGCTGGGGTAGGAGTATATGGCGTTCCTAACAGCGGGTTTGCTGTAACCAATGTGGCACTGAAAGGCATTACGGAAATCAAGATTACTGACAGTTTCTCAATACCTGTATTTGCACAAGCCATTTGGAACCCTCGTATGGAAGATGCACATCTGGTATTCGGCGTTACTTTAAGGCCATGATTTATTTAGATATAACTTTAGAACTCATGAATTAGTGTTGGATGCCCGTGGCGGTCGTGATGATCGCTACGGGTTATATGGTATATATAGACAAGTAAAAAAATAGAAGAAATGAGTAGGGAAGAAAGCGTACAGCATTTTCTTGATTTGATTAAAAAGTCGCGGCGTGGCAAGTTCAAGGTCTACATCGGCATGATTGCCGGTGTAGGTAAATCTTATCGTATGCTTCAGGAAGCACACGAGTTACTTGACAACGGAGTAGACGTGAAGATAGGCTATATAGAGACACATGGGCGTGCCGGTACGGATGCTATGTTGGAAGGATTGCCCGTTGTTCCTCGTCGTAAGATATTCTATAAAGGAAAAGAGCTGGAAGAAATGGATTTGGATGCCATTATCCAGATACACCCTGAGATAGTAGTGGTGGATGAACTGGCACATACCAATGTGGAAGGTAGCCGGAATGAGAAACGCTGGCAGGATGTGATGGATTTGCTTGATGAGGGTATCAATGTGATTTCTGCCGTTAACATCCAGCACATTGAGAGTGTCAATGAAGAAGTACAAGGCATCTCGGGTATTGAGGTGAAGGAACGTATTCCCGATAGCGTTTTGCAAGAGGCAGATGAGGTGGTGAATATTGACTTGACTGCGGAAGAATTGATAGCCCGTCTGAAAGCTGGAAAAATTTACAAGCCGGAAAAGGTCTCTACTGCCTTGAACAATTTCTTTAAAACGGAAAATATTCTCCAATTACGTGAACTGGCTTTAAAAGAGGTGGCTTTACGGGTGGAAAAGAAAGTGGAGAATGAAGTGGTTACCAGTGTGGGAGTCCGTCATGAGAGATTTCTGGCATGTATCAGCAGCAACGAGAAAACACCACGACGCATCATTCGTAAAGCTGCACGTCTGGCAACCCGCTACAATACTTCGTTTGTTGCCCTTTATGTGCAGACTCCCAGAGAAAGTACTGACCGCATCGGTCTGGCAAATCAAAGGTATCTGTTGAACCACTTCAAATTGGTGACCGAACTGGGAGGGGAGGTTGTTCAGGTGCAATCGCCGGATGTGCTGGGAAGCATTGTTGATACTTGTAGGGAGAAACAGATAACAACTGTCTGCATGGGAAGTCCGTCACTTTCTTTTCCGAAATCATTGTTCATGATATTGAAATACCGAAAATTTGTGCGTGATTTGGCACAAGTAAACATAGATTTGATTATACTTGCATAATATTAATTCTTAGGAACATTATGAATATTCGTACAAAATTGATACTCAGCGTAGGGGTATTGGCTGGAATGATTATTTTGTTGGTTGCTCTTTCTGTGGTGAATCTACAGATACTGACGGCTACAGAGCCGGATAGTCCTGCTGCTGTACCGGGATTGCAACGTGCATTGCTCTGGATTTCTGTGATAGGTGGGGTATGTATTTTTGCCAGTATCATATTGTTGGTATGGCTTCCCCGTTCCATCAGCAAACCTATTCAAGAACTGACGCGTGGGATTCTTGAAATAGCGAACCATAATTATGAGAAACGTCTGGATATGAGTGGACACGAGGAATTTCGTGAAGTGGCTGATAGTTTTAATCGGATGGCGGAACGACTGACGGAGTATCGCGCCAGTACGCTGAACGACATACTTTCTGCTAAGAAATTTCTTGAGGCTATTGTGAATAGTATTGATGAACCTATTATTGGTTTGAACCGTAATAGGGAAATTCTCTTTATCAATAATGAGGCTTTAACTGTGCTGAATTTAAAACGGGAAGAGGTAATTCGCCGTTCGGCTGAGGAGCTTTCTTTGAAGAATGATTTGCTCCGCCGTTTAGTTCGTGAATTGGTAAATTCGGGTGAAAAGAAAGAACCGTTGAAGATTTATGCAGACAATAAGGAGAGTTACTTTAAAGCTTCTTACATTACCATTATAAATGCAGAGGCTGATGATGACGAACCTCATAATCTTGGCGATGTGATTTTACTGAAAAATATTACAGAATTCAAAGAATTGGATAGTGCCAAGACTACTTTTATCTCGACTATTTCTCATGAACTGAAAACGCCTATATCCGCTATTCTGATGAGTCTGCAGTTGTTGGAGGACAAACGGGTAGGGGTGTTGAACGACGAGCAGGAGCAATTATCGAACAGCATTAAGGAAAATGCTGATCGCCTTCTTGGGATTACCGGAGAACTACTGAACATGACGCAGGTAGAAGCCGGTAAACTGCAGATGATGCCTAAAATAACAAAGCCCATTGAACTGATAGAGTATGCCATCAAGGCTAATCAGGTACAGGCTGATAAATTCGGTATTCAGATAGAAGTGGAGTATCCGGAAGAAAAAATGCCTAAATTGTTTGTCGATAGCGAAAAGATTGCTTGGGTACTCACCAATTTGTTGAGTAATGCTATCCGCTATTCCAAAGAGAACGGGAGGGTGGTTATCGGCGCCAAGCATGACGAGGATTTTGTGGAAATGTATGTGCAGGATTTTGGAAAAGGTATCGACCCGCGTTATCACCAGAGCATTTTTGACCGTTATTTCCGAGTGCCGGGCACTAAAGTGCAAGGTAGTGGCTTAGGACTTTCCATTTCGAAAGACTTTGTGGAAGCGCATGGCGGTACACTGACTGTTCAGAGTGAGCTGGGTAAGGGGAGCCGCTTCGTTATCCGGTTGAAAGCGTAACGTTTTCTATTTTTTGCGGTACTGTTGCGGAGACATGCCTGTTTGTTTCTTGAAAAATGTACCAAAATAAGAAGCATTGGGAAAATTGAAGAAATCGGCGATTTCCTGGATATTTTTCTGGGTGTTCTTGAGTAGTGAGATGCTTTTGCGGATGATGGATTTGAATATCAGTTCCTGCACGGTGAATCCGCAGACGGACTTGGATAGTGCAGAGAGGTATTTGGGTGATAAGCAGAGTTTGTCTGCATAAAACTCTACACCGCGTTCTTCCGTGTAGTGCGCATCTATCAACTGAATCAGCCGGATAAAAATTTCATGTTTGTGGCCAACCGTTGTTTTAAGGTTCATCAGTTTACGGTTGTAAATGGAACAGATGCGGTATGTGAGTCCCAGCAGAAGCAGCCTTTGTTCGTTGTCGTTGAAGGTGTTGTTGTCTAAGTGCAGGGTATTGTCCAGTAAGGACATGTATTTCAGGACTTCTTCTTCGTCTCCGGTGTTCCATACGTAGCATGGTTCGGTCCGGAGCTGCATGTATAGGTACATGGTTGCCACTGAATTGCCTATGATGTCCCTTATCGGTTCTATCTGGTAAATGAATATGAATAGTTGCAGGTCTTCCGATTCGCTCAGCACTTGGAAGAGGGAATCTTCCGGAATGAAAACTGTTTCGCCAGCCTGGGCCGAGAATGCTTTCATGTTAAGTGAAAAGGTGAAGTTACCCTGGCGGCAAACTATCAGTCCTGCTCCATTAATCATAAAAGGTTTCTTCAGGGAGGTGGGAAAGGAGCAGAGCATACCTTCTGAACTACAAATGTTTTCTCCGTTTGACAATGCGCGGTCTAAGTGGGATAAACGTTCTTGTTGGGTATCCATAACAGACAAAATTACAGGTTGTACTGAAAAATGTCTGCTAAGTTAGTAATTTTCGTTTAGGATACCGCACGACAAGCACAAATATCATGCAAAACAGGCAGGCATAGAGTGTCCATCCTGCCATTTCCTTTACAGCAGAGAGGGTGGCCTGCACTTGGATGCGTCCTTTGGTGGATATGGCAGCCATGTTGATTGCTTCTTGTTTGCTCTTTCCCTGATATTGCATACCTTGTACGGTCTGGGTAAACGAGGCGGATGCTTCGGGGTGCAGCATGTCTACATTCTGTGCATAGCGGGTGACGTAGTGCTGTTGGCGTTCTTGCAGTACATTCGTATAGAGTGCGGCTCCGATGCAGGGAGCCAATACCATGCGTACGGTAATCATGGTACATATCCAGGAAGAAAGATATTTGTAAGGCATGCGTTGGGTGGCGTAGGTTGGAATCAGCGAGTAGAGGAACATCATGCCGGTGGAGCGGATGATGACCGGATACTTCATCCGTTCGTACAGTCCTGCACCTTGTACCTCGAAATACATGAACATGGCGGAAAGCCCCAATAGAAGGAAACCGGCGGCAAAGAGATATTTGAAGTGTACGCCTTTTACGCTGAGCCAGATAGTGGCTATACCGCCGATGAGGTAGCCCAGCATGGACCAGTTGCCCAGGGTGGCATTCTGAAAGTTGTCCAGTTTCATGCCTATGCCCGTGAATACATTGACAAACATGGCGCTGGAATTCAGTACCATTAACAGAAAATAGAATAGGAAACCCATACGGATGGTACGCAGTTTGAATACATCGAGCTGATAGTAAGGATTGCGCTGGGTAGACTCGATATAGAGAAATATGCCGCCAGCAATGATGGCGCAGACTGTGGCCCATTGTATGGTTGGGTCATCGTACCAGTCGAGCACTTTGCCATAAGTAAGCACGTAGGTAATGCAGGCTAGTGTGATGCAGAAGATGGAGGCATTGCCGAACTGCTTGAAGTTGATGGGGAAACGGCGGGTGGTATATTTATGATAAGGCATAGTAATGAAGGTGATGAGGATGCAAAGTAATAGTAGCCCCATCATAAAGTAGTGTATGTACTGCCATTCATATTCAAAAGCGAGCCAGGCGGTGAGCGAGGTTCCCAATTGCCCCAGTACCATGAAGAATAGATAGATGGCGGGTTGTGCCGCACTCCGTTCGATGTCCAGCTTGTCCCAGCCTTCGTCAGTTGTGGGCTCGTTGCCGGGTGTAATTTTGTCGTACGCCTCGATATGCCCTGCATACTTTATGAGGGTGAAGAGGTTGACCATCATCAGCACCATTCGTAGGAATCCCATAAAGATGCTGCATAGTGCCAGCAGGAAAACGCTGTCTGTCTTGGCACAGATATAGCTGAAGATGTACATCAGGGAGAATCCTGCCAGGCACATCATTTTCTGCCGGCGTATGACTACCAGCCTATACAGAAAAGGGCAGAATGCTGCCATGCCAATGGAAGTGGCGAAGTTGGCAAACTGGATATGCTCGGAAATGATGCCGAGTTCGCTCATCATTTCGGTGCTTGCCACCGAGTAGGTACCGCCTACAGTCAGTATCGGCAAAAAGAATACGAATAGGATGATGATACCTACCGGCTTAGGTACCCAGTTGTAGAAGGGATAGTTCTTGGGGGATGAGGGCATGGATAATTAAAAATTAATCATTAAACACTAATCATTATTCCATCTTCGCTTTGACTATTACCATCATACCGGCGGCAAGGCTGCTGTTGTCTTCTTTGGACAAATCGGTAAAGTCGATGCGGACTGGGATGCGTTGCTGTATCTTCACGAAGTTGCCGGCAGAATTATCCGTGGGCACTAGGGAATATTTGGAGCCGGTGGCTCCGGAGATGGCAGTGATTTTTCCTTTGAATTCTTTGTCGCTGATGGCATCGACGGTAATGACTACTTCTTGTCCCAAGTGCAGATTCTCAATCTGGGTTTCCTTGTAGTTGGCTATAATCCACTTTTGTGTGTCAGGCAGAATGTAGGTGATGGTTTGTCCGGCAGTGATGAATTGTCCTTCTTCAAGAGTACGCCGCCCCAATTTCCCATCACAAGGAGCTACTACTACGGTGTAGGAGAGATTCAGTCGTGCCATTTCGAGTGCGGCTGTTGCCCGTTGTATGGCAGCTTCGGTATTTTCACGGCGATGTGACACTTCGTTCACACCCGACAAGGCAGCTTTCTGTTGTCGTTTCACGGCTTCCAACTTCTTGTGGGTAGCTGCATATTCGGTTTCTATCTGTTCCAATTGAATGGGGGTGGCAGCGTTTCTCTTCACCAGATTCTGGTATCGTTGGCGGTCTTTCTCCAGCTTGGTAAGGCGGATTTCTATCTCTGCTATGGAGGCGTCGTAGACAGAGGCTGTAGTTTGCGTGGTTTGTAGTGTGGCACCAATGACTGTGGCACCGGCTTGTGCATCCTTGAGTGCAGCTTCAGCTTCCATGACTCTGATTTTATATTCCCGGTCGTCCAATATAAGTAAGGTATCTCCTTTGTGTACTTCTTGGTGTTCTGTGAAACAAATTTTCTTGATATATCCTGATGCGCGCAGATTGACGGGAGATATGTATTGTTCAATCTGTGCATCATTACTGGTTTCCGTCCGTTTGTAGTTCAAAAAGAGGCAGACCACTTGAATAATTCCCCAGATAAGGATAACTATTCCTAATAGGCTGACAACGATTTGCCAACGGCGAAGCTTCTTCAATTTCCGTGCTTTTTCTTGGTGGGTACTTGCGGTGTTATTGTTCTCTTTTGTTTCCATATTTTCTATATTATATTGTTTACTTATTATTATATATACATCCGTCCTTGAATACGGGCTCTATTCATCTTCCTCTTTAATGAATTGAGGGGCTCAACGTCTCCAGCTGTCCCGTCAGCTTCAGCAAAGTCAGATTGGTTATCCGGTAATTGTAGTGGGCACTGATATAGTTGTTTTGGGCTTCGCTCATCCGCATTTCGTCCTGCAACACTTCGGTCATTGAGGCGATTCCTTCCCGATAACGGTCCATGGTAACGGTATATACATCTTCAGCAAGCAGATAATTGTCCTTCTGCTTCTTAAAGTTACGCTGGCTGTTCATCAGGTCATTGGTAGCATTCAGATATTGTGTCTGAAGATTTTTTCGGGTATTCTCTTGAGCGAGTTTGATGTTCTCTATGTCAATGGTTGCCTTACGCATCTTGTAGCGTTTGTCCAGTCCGTCGAAAATGGGAATGCGCAAGGAGAGTCCCACTCCATAGGAGCGATACCAATGGTTGGAAGGGCCGGAATGGAACCAATGGTAAGCTTTGTCCGTATAGGCAGAGAACATCCAGCTTCCCGTCAAGCTCAAGGAGGGGATGTAACCGTTGCTGACTATTGTTTTTTGTTGCTCTGCGAGTTGTTTCTGTGATTGCAGCAGCTGTAGTTCATATAGTGTTTCAGATAGCCCGGTGAGTGCTGCGGGCGTAATCATTTCTGTATTCACCGGTACCAGTGCTATATTTTCTTCTGCCGGATAGTCGATGATGTATTTCAGTAGGTTCAGTTGCTGTTCCATCATGGCTTGTGCGTTGTCGTGTTGCACCTTGAGGTTCTCCAGGTTGATGTTGACGCGTTTCACATCTACTTCCATAGCCATACCGTTGTCATAGAAGGCCTGAGTGATATCTCTCAACTCTTCTAGGCGAGTGATGTTGGCTTTTATCAAAATAATCTGTTCAGCTGTAACCTGTCCTAGGTAGTACATTTGACTAATTTGAAGGATGAGGTCTTCTCTTGCCTTTTCATAAGAAAGGCGATTCATCTCATCCATGGTTTTAGCTATGGACAGAGTGGTGTAGAGTGTTTGGTTATAAAGTGGTATCTGCAGCTGTAATCCGAAGTTGGCGTTGTATTGCAAAGTTTGGGTTACATTATAGGGATTGCCATACGCTGAACCATCGGTAACGGATACGGGTGGATCGATATTGTCGTTATAGTTGGCAAAACCATTGATTTGGGGCAGTAGTTTGGCTCGATTCTCAGAGATGCCGTATTTCCCTTTTTGTATTTCCTTCCGTTTGCTTTGTAAGGACAAATTGTTTTCGATACCTATTTTGAGGCAGTCCTCCAAGGTTAGGGTATCTTGTGCTCTTGTACCTAGTGCAAGCAGACACAGAAAGGAAAATGTGAACAGTTGTCTTTTCATAATAGTCACTTGATATTTGCACACAAAGTTAGTGGCTTAAAATGCAAGAGGACTATCCATATATCAACTGTTTGTATTCATATTTTCCTTTTTACTATAATTTGAAAACAAACCATAGTAAAAAACGAGTATTAAAAACAAAAAAGACCGCCAAGAGTGGAAGCCTCCTAACAGTCTAAATCTTCTTTGTAGCGGGACCCGGGATTGAACCGGGGACCTCATGATTATGAATCATGCGCTCTAACCAGCTGAGCTATCCCGCCATTGTTTCTTGATTGCGGGTGCAAAGATATAGCTTTTCTTTAAACTGCCAAAATTTTCAGGCGTATTTTTTTGTCGCATATTTTATGATCTGAGATAAAAAAAACTTTTTACTCTTATTGTTTTGTATCTATTGTATAACATTATCAACGTTTTAACTTTGAATAGAAAGCAAATGAGAATAAAATCAATGAATTATTTTTTCTAATTAGAAAAAAGTATTTATCTTGGCTGGCGCAATAAAAGCAGAATAGACTATGGAAAGGGAAAAAATACATTTGGAATATCTCTTGAATGCGACTTCTAAAAGTATTCTTTGGACAGCAATAAGTACTCCTACAGGTTTGGAGGGTTGGTTTGCAGACAGGGTGCAATCGGATGATAAGATAGTATCTTTCTTTTGGGGAAAGACAGAGAGACGCGATGCTGAAATCATTGCGGTGCGTGCATACTCTTTTATCCGCTTTCGTTGGTTGGATAATGAAAAACCGCGTGAGTATTTTGAATTAAAGATGACAAACAATGAGTTAACCAATGATTTTGTACTTGAAATAACAGATTTCACCAATGCAGACGAAGCAAATGATTTGCGTGAATTGTGGGAATCTCAGGTAGATACCTTGCGTAGAACATGCGGTTTTTAGTTAACTTTCAATTAAAAATTTCCCGTACTCCCTTTTTTGTGCTACTTTTGTGCGTTTATTGCATGAAACAAGTAAAATGCTGCGCATAAAAAAGTTAGATATATTTATTTTAAAGAGCTTTTGCATGCTCTTTATGGGCACTTTCTTTATCTGCCTTTTCATCTTCATGATGCAGTTTCTGTGGAAATATGTAGACGAAATGGTGGGAAAAGGATTGGAGATGAATGTTCTTGCCCAATTTTTTTTCTATTCGGCGCTGACGCTGGTGCCGGCTTCATTGCCTTTGGCTATTTTGCTGGCAGCTCTTATCACTTTTGGCAATTTTGGAGAGCGGTTTGAATTGCTTGCCATGAAAGCGGCAGGTATTTCTTTGCTTAAGATTATGCGTCCGCTGATAATTTTCATATCCATTATTTGCTGTGTTTCCTTTTATTTTCAGAATGTTATTGGCCCTAAAGCGCAGACTAAGTTATGGACATTGCTGGTATCCATGAAGCAGAAGTCGCCCGAAGTGGACATTCCCGAAGGAGTATTTTATGATGAGATAGACGGGTATAACCTTTACGTAAAGCATAAAAACCGTAAGACAGGTATGCTGTACGATGTATTGATTTATAATTTCGAGAAAGGGTTTGAGAATGCGCAGATTATCAAATCGGATTCCGGCAGATTGGAAATGACAGCGGACAAACAGCATCTTTATCTTCACCTTTACAGCGGTGAGCAGTTTGAAAATCTGAAGTCGCAGAGCATGAATCAGAAAAATGTGCCTTATCGTCGGGAAGCGTTCGTTGAGAAGCATGCGATTATAGAGTTCAATTCGGATTTCAATATGGTGGATGCCGGATTTATGAGCAACCAATCCAATAGCAAGGACATGAAAATGCTGCAGGCCGGCATTGATTCTATGAAGGTGCAGAACGATAGCATCGGGCGTACTTATTATAAAGAGGCTATGGCGAGTACTTATAAGGCGACCTCCAATACGCTGAGTAAGGCTGATACGATAAAAATAGAATCTGCAACTTTGGGTAGCTACGATGTGGACAGTCTGTTTAATGTGGCTACTTTAATGCAGAAACAGAAGATAATGTCTACGGCTGTCAGCCGTGCGGAGAGTGCTGCAAGTGATTGGAGTTTCAAGGGTTTCAATATATCGCAGACGGAAAACAGTTTGAGGCGCCATATGACTTCCTGGCACGAGAAACTGACGCTTTCGTTGGCATGCCTTATTTTTTTCTTCATCGGTGCACCGTTGGGTGGTATCATCCGTAAAGGCGGTTTGGGCATGCCTGTAGTAGTGTCCGTGCTTATTTTTATCATCTATTACATTATCAACAATACGGGTTATAAGATGGCTCGTGACGGTAAGTGGATTGTGTGGATGGGTATGTGGACCAGTACAGCTGTGCTGGCTCCATTGGGTGCATTCCTTACTTATAAATCCAATAATGATTCGGTGGTGCTGAATGCTGATGCCTATATCAATTGGTTTAAAAAGATAGCAGGTATTCGCAGTGTCCGCCATTTGTTCCGGAAAGAAGTGATTATTCACGATCCTGATTATGTACGTTTGCCGGGAGAACTTCAGCGGCTGTCGGCGGATTGCCGTGCGTATGCCGAAAAGAAAACTCTGATGCGAGCACCCAATTATTTCAGATTATGGATGAACGATGCGCCACACGATGAGGAGGTGGTGGCTCTCAATGAACGGTTGGAAACTTTGATAGACGAGATGTCTAACACAAGGTCTATACCGTTGTTGACAGCATTGAATAATTACCCGGTAATAGCTGTTCATGCCCATGTGCGTCCTTTCCGTAATTATTGGTTGAATATGCTGTGTGGAGCGATAGTGCCTGTCGGCTTGTTCTTTTACTTCCGTATTTGGGCATTCCGTATCCGCTTGAATAAGGACATGGAGCGGATTATCCACACAAACGAAGAGATACAGAATATTATAAAAGTCAATCAGAATAAATAATAAAGATATGGAAAAAGTAAAGTTAAATACGATAGAGGAGGCCATTGAAGATTTTAAGGCTGGCAATTTCGTGATTGTAGTCGATGATGAAGATCGTGAAAATGAAGGCGACTTGATTATTGCAGCAGAAAAGATAACATCGGAAAAAGTGAATTTTATGCTGAAGCATGCACGTGGAGTATTGTGTGCTCCGATTACGGTGTCTCGTTGCAAAGAGCTGGATTTACCTCATCAGGTGACGGACAATACCTCGGTATTGGGTACTCCTTTTACGGTGACTGTCGATAAATTAGAAGGTTGTACAACCGGTGTTTCTGCAGCAGACCGTGCTGCAACCATTCAGGCACTGGCCGATCCGCTTTCCACTCCGGCTACTTTCGGTCGCCCCGGACATATCAATCCTTTGTATGCGCAGGAGAAAGGGGTATTACGTCGTGCTGGGCATACCGAAGCTACAATTGATATGTGTCGTTTGTCGGGTTTCTATCCTGCCGGCGCGCTTATGGAGATCATGAATGAAGACGGTACGATGGCACGTTTGCCCGAATTGCGTAAAATGGCAGATGAATTTAATTTGAAACTGATTTCTATCCGCGATATGATAGCTTACCGTTTGCAACAGGAATCTATCGTAGAAAAAGGTGTAGAGGTGGATATGCCGACAGAGCATGGACATTTCCGCTTGATTCCTTTCCGTCAGAAGTCCAACGGATTGGAGCATGTGGCTTTGTTTAAGGGTACTTGGGCTCCCGATGAACCGGTGTTGGTGCGTGTACATTCTTCCTGTGCTACGGGGGATATATTCGGTTCCATGCGTTGTGATTGCGGCGAGCAGTTGCACAAGGCGATGGAGGTGATAGAAAAAGCCGGTAAAGGAGTTATCGTATATCTCAACCAGGAGGGTCGGGGCATTGGTCTGATGGAAAAGATGAGAGCGTATAAACTTCAGGAAGACGGTATGGATACAGTAGATGCCAACATTTGTCTCGGACATCTGGCAGATGAACGCGATTATGGTGTGGGGGCTCAGATACTGCGTGAATTGGGGGTGCATAAGATGCGTCTGCTTACAAACAATCCGGTGAAACGTGTCGGTTTGGAAGCTTATGGCCTGGAGATTGTAGAGAATGTACCGGTTGAAACCACTCCTAACCAGTATAACGAGCGTTACTTGCGTACGAAGAAAGAGCGTATGGGACACACTCTCCATTTTAGTAAGTAACTGTCTTTTTGTTTTATTATATCAAAGAAAATCGTTTATTTTGCAACCGGATTTGCATAACAACCATTAAATAGAAATAGAATGAACCAATTATCAGACCGTTTGAATAGCTTGTCGCCCTCTGCGACGCTGGCTATGTCTCAAAAAAGTGCAGAGTTGAAAGCTCAAGGTGTAGACGTAATTAATTTAAGTGTCGGAGAACCTGATTTTAATACACCCGACCACATTAAAGAGGCTGCAAAAAAGGCGATAGACGATAACTTCTCTCGCTATTCTCCCGTTCCGGGTTATCCAGCTCTACGTAATGCTATCGTAGAAAAATTGAAGAAGGAGAATGGTCTGGACTATACAGTTGCGCAAATTTCTTGTGCTAACGGAGCTAAACAGTCGGTTTGCAATGCCATTCTGGTATTGGTGAATCCAGGTGATGAAGTGATTGTGCCTGCGCCGTATTGGGTCAGCTATCCTGAAATGGTAAAGCTGGCAGAAGGTAAGCCGGTGATTGTCACAGCGGGCATCGAGCAGGACTTCAAGATTACACCGGCTCAATTGGAGGCTGCTATTACGCCAAAAACAAAAGCACTAATTCTCTGTTCTCCTTCCAATCCTACGGGGTCTGTATATAGCAAGGAGGAATTGGCCGGATTGGTTGCCGTGTTGGCAAAGCATCCGCAGGTAATTGTCATAGCTGATGAAATTTATGAACATATCAATTATATCGGTAAGCACCAGAGCATTGCACAATTCCCTGAAATGAAGGATCGTACAGTGATTGTAAACGGTGTTTCCAAGGCTTATGCCATGACAGGCTGGCGTATTGGTTTCATTGCAGGACCGGAATGGATTGTAAAGGCTTCTAACAAATTGCAGGGGCAGTACACATCAGGGCCGTGTTCTGTATCTCAGAAAGCCGCTGAAGCTGCTTATACGGGAACGCAGGCTCCGGTGGAAGAGATGCGTAAGGCTTTTGAACGCCGTCGCGACCTTATTGTGAAACTGGCTAAGGAAGTACCGGGATTCGAAGTAAATGTACCGGAAGGTGCTTTCTACCTGTTCCCGAAATGTAGCTCATTCTTCGGTAAGTTTGCCGGTGACCGTAAGATTGAGAATTCGGATGATTTGGCTATGTACTTGTTGGAAGTAGCTCATGTAGCTTGTGTAGGCGGTACATCGTTTGGTGCTCCCGAATGTATTCGCATGAGTTATGCTACCAGCGATGAGAATATTGTGGAAGCTATTAGCCGTATCAAGGAAGCATTGTCAAAGCTGGTATAATCTTTTGATGACAGAAGTTCATCTCAGGTGTATGGGGTGTAACTCTGCAATATAAAAAGCCAACTAATTCACGTTTGAAATGTATTGTGGATTGGTTGGCTTCTTTGTATATTTAGATATTTCACGCAAAAAGCGGGTTTGGCCAGTATAGATAAAGATGTATATTTTTCTTCTTGGCACTGAGTCTTTTTAGTACTGAAATAAAAAGGCCCGATTTCATTGAAACCGAGCCTTTTTTCTTTTTCTTAGGATTGTATTATTCTCCCGGATGAATTGCTTCAGAAGGGCAAACATCTGCACAAGTACCGCATTCAGTACAAGTTTCAGGATCGATAGAGTAGATATCGCCTTCAGAGATAGCGCCTACCGGACACTCGTCGATACAAGTTCCGCAAGCAATACAATCGTCACTAATTACGTAAGCCATTTTCTTTAATTTTTTAATTATTAGTACTAATTGATTTGGCAAAAATAGTTGTTTTCTTCAATACTTGCTATCAATCTTGATTAAAAACATTTAATTTGTATCTTGTCTAAATAACGGTTGAGGTGAATGTACATATAATCAGGTTATAAGCGCTGGATATGTGAAAAATATAATCGGATTATTTTCACAGTTCTCTACACGATAACTTCCGTTGAAATGTTCAAAAAACAATAGATTGATTTTTTGTAATATAGCTTCTTTTTGTGAGGCAAATACCGAATCAGCAAGTGGACTGTTGTCTATTCGGGAGTTTATTTCCTGTTTTTCCCGATTGTAAACCAGTTGCATACCTATTCTTCTTGGCTTTTTGCACTCTACAGGATAGAGTAGCATGCTGGAAATTATTTGTGTGAAGCGGCTGACATCCGTGTATATGATTGCATTGTCCACATCGGCTTGAAGCTCCAGATGTATATATCCTTCACTTCGCATCTGCACCAGATAGGGGAGTTCGTTGCACCACTCTTGCACATTGCAGTTCTGTAGCTGGAACTTCATCATGTTGGCTTCCAGACGTGAAAGGTCTAATACGTTATTCACAAGTTGGATTAATTCAGCCGAGTTGCTTTGAATGATGCCGGAGTATTCTCGTTTTTCCTTTTCGTTCAGGTTCCCGTCTTCGGTCATCAGTTGCGAGAATCCTACTACATTATTTAAGAGTATACGGATGTTGTAACTCATATTTGTCAGAAAGTGGCTTTTTATTTCATTGGCTTCTTCGGCAATGGAGGTTAATCTTCTGATTTCTTTTTCATTCTTTTGCAGCCGTTTCCGGCTTCGGTATATATGGATATTGGAAAGTAGTAGAGCTAAGATAATGATGACTGAGATGTATAAACAGGTTTGATGAAACATACTGTGTCTTTGTTCTCTTTGCAGTATGAGCTTATCCATGTTGTAGAGTGAAAGGATTTCTTCCATCTGGGAGTTGGTAATAAGATTATATAATGAGTCTTTTGACTTAAGGCTGCTCTTGTAATATGTAAGTGCTTCATCTGGTTTTCCGGTTTTTACCAAAGAATCGGCTTTTCGGATGTCGTTGTTTATACATCTCTCTATTTCAATAGAATGCTGGTGGAGCACGGAATTCTGGCTTTGTACATCGGCATTGATAATTTGTACGGGCAGGAGTAGGATGAGTAAGGTTGGTATGATAAATGATCTTTTCATGCGTTATTCTCCTTTTTGGGGTTAGTGGACTGTGATTGCCGGATGGGGTGGGTGAAGAAGAAGCGTGAGCCGCCTGTATAGTCGGAGTCAATCCATATTTTTCCACCGATATGTTCAATGATAAGCTGACAGATGGAAAGTCCCAGCCCGCTTCCTTGTGCATTTTCATTTAGTTTCTCGAATCTTCGGAAGATTGCAGCTTGCTTCTCTTTAGGGATACCGCAACCTGTATCTGTGACAAAAAAGAGCAGCTCTTGTTCCGATTGCTTCCTAAGCTCCAGGATAATGCTACCCTGCGATGTAAATTTGGTTGCATTAATCAGTAGGTTTATCAGCACTTGCTGCAAACGTGCATCGTCTGTCTCTATATCCATGCTCTCTAATTCGGTTATGAAGCATATGGCTGCCTGAGTCTGTTTTATTTTGCTGACGGTATCGATTACATTTCGGCAAATATTGACAACGTTATATTTGTTGATACAGAATTGTATTTTCCCGAATTCAAGGCTTGATAGGTCTATCACATCATTGATGAGTTTCAACAATAACTCGGAATTTTGCAGGATTACTTCATTGCACTGACGACGCGTCTCATTATCCAGGTTTTCTTCGGTCAGTAGTGAGGAGAAGCCGGAGAGTGCATTGAGCGGAGTACGTATTTCATGGCTCATGTTCGAGAGGAATATGCTTTTGGCGGATGTGGCATTTTCGGCATTGGTGCGCAGGTGTTCCAGCTTTTGTGTCGACAGGGCGATTTCCTGTCGCTGTTTTCTAAGCATGATGGTTATAATAATAAATATGAAGACTAATAGGATACTCCCGGTCAATATGCCAGTGATGAATTTGTTGTGCTCTTCTCTACTGGCTATTTCCATTTGGTCTATCTGATACTTGGCTCGTAGAATATTGATTTGTCGGACATAACCTTCTGCAGTGAGTGTGTCAACAGTGGAATATAATTCTTGATACAACAGGCAGGCGGCCATTGATTTCCCTTGTATCTTATATAGGTATATTGTTTCTTGCGTGATCCATCGGTAATAGGCAGACTGTTTGTTGACCGTGTATTCTTGTCGTAGCTCTTCATACAGTTGCAGGGCTTTGTTCCAATACATTCTGTTCCAGTTGCCCATTGCCCGATAGTAGGCGGCGGTAGTATATTTCAGGTGAAAACAGTAAAACTTTTCAGGATGTATCCGGTAGATGGAATCCATGTTGTGCAGATATGCTGCGGCTTCCTTGAGATAAGCCTTTGAAAGATGTCCGTGAGAGATAGCATAGTTGGCTTTTTCGATATTGGCAAAAAAACAGGTGGCATAGTCCGGTTGTTTCTGAAGAGTTTGTTCTATGTCATGCAATATTTTTTGAGCTTTTTCCAGTTGTCCTTTACGTTGTAAAGCATTGGATATCTTTAATAAGAGTTGTATCCGGTAGGGATGTTGCTGCGAGAGATGGTTTAATTCCTTTAAAGCATCCTGGTACGAATCCAATGCTTTGTCGCATTGATTGGCTATGGTGTAAGCATCGCCGATGGCTTGGTTGGCAACTGCAATTCCGAACTCATATTCCGTTTCTTTGGCTTCTTCGTACATTAGTCGTGCCCGGTCTATGGCGAGGCTGATGTCGCCTCGTAATGTATAGGCATTGGCAAGTTGCAGTTGCAGCAAAAAGTAGTTTTCGTCATTCCGATTGTTTGTCTTGATGACCGGTAGGATGTTTTCGCTCCAGCAAATGACGCTGTCTATCGGTACGTATTCATCGTAAAGTATTTTTTTTCGAAGAAAAGCTTTCAGCGTATCTAATTTGTTCGGAGTGGCTGAGGCACATATAAAGGTAGCGTATGGTATACACATCACCCACAGCACCATTAATACGGCAACGTCTTTTCTCATTGTTTGCTTTGTTTGTCTATTATTGGCAAAAATAAACATAAAAAGCGATATGCAAAATAAAATATAATGCTTTTATTTTCAATAAGTTGTGACGTGTATGTGAATATTGAGCCTCTTTACTTATAATGCTTAGTAAAGTTCCAATCCGAATTCGTCTTTCAATTGTAAAAGAGCATTGTTTTTCTGAACCATCATTTGGAATTTTTCAACACGGCCGTACGCGCGGACTTTCTCAGTGGGAGTGCTGATACGTACACTCATGGTTACCTTGCGGTTTTTCAGGCGGGTACGTAGGTACTCTTGTAATTGGGGAGTCATCGAGATAAATTCTTTAGCCACAATTTCATTATCTACGACAGCTTCAAAAGTAGTGGCATTTAGTAGAGTGACGTGCATATTCTGCATGCGTTTGGCAATGGCTACTTGCTCTTTGGGCATACGTCCTGCATACTCTTGCCAATAGTAGTTTATGTCTCTTTCATTGAAGATGTAGTCCTCTTCCGGTTGTGCTGTTTGTGGTGTGATAGTGGCTGTAGCCGTATTTTTTACCTCTTCCTCGGCTTTCGGGCGTTTAATGGATACGCCAAGTCCTGACATTTTTATAACCGGAATTTTCTTTTCTTCTTTGCCTTGTGCCAGCAAGATGGAGGTAGGGGTGGCGTGCGAAGCAGTATTTGCTGTTGTGGCGGTAGTGCCGGTGGAGGGAGCAACGGTAGGAACTGCTTGCGGTTTAGCTATGACGGGTGCTTGCGGCCGGGGTACAGCGGGAGTAGCCTGTGGCTGTTGGGTGGCTGCAGGCTGTGTAAATATAGGTTTTATGACTTGTTTAGGGCTGTGCCCATTGGCTATGTCGTCTCCTTCGGCGGTTATTTGTGCCACCTGTATTAAAGTGAGCTCTACCAGCAATCGTTTGTTTTTGCTGGCGCGATAGTTTAAATCACAGTCGTTGCATAATTTCATGGCACGGTAAAGGAAGGGTAACGGACATTTTTGTGCCTGCGTTTGATAACGTTGCCGTATGCTTGCTCCCACTTCAAGCAGGGGAAGAGTGGCTGGATCTTTACTTACCAGCAAATCGCGGAAATGCGAGGATAGCCCGGTGATGAAATGGCTGCCGTCGAATCCTTTGCTCAATACATCATTCAGCAGTAATAGGGCATCGCCGACTTTGTTCTCAAGAAAATGGTCGGTCAGTTTAAAGTAGTACTCGTAATCCAGTACATTCAAATTTTCGATTACGCTTTGGTAGGTGATGTGTCCGCCGGTAAAACTCACTACCTGATCGAATATGGACAAGGCGTCGCGCATACCACCGTCAGCTTTCAGTGCAATGACATTCAGTGCCTCCGGTTCGGCGGTAATACCTTCTTTGGAGGCTACATAGGCCAGATGTGCTACGGTATCTTCCACACTGATGCGGTTGAAGTCGTATATCTGGCAACGCGACAAGATGGTTGGCAATATCTTATGCTTTTCAGTAGTGGCAAGGATAAATATGGCATGGCGGGGAGGTTCTTCCAATGTTTTCAGAAAAGCGTTGAAAGCGGAAGCCGACAACATGTGCACCTCGTCAATGATGTATACCTTGTATTTGCCTATCTGGGGCGGGATACGTACCTGTTCTACCAATTGCCGGATATCGTCTACGGAATTATTGGATGCAGCATCCAACTCGTGAATATTGTATGAGCGCTGTTCGTTGAATGCTGTACACGATTCGCATTGGTTACAAGCCTCTCCCTCTGCAGTGGGACTCATGCAGTTGATGGTTTTGGCAAAAATACGTGCACAAGTCGTCTTTCCAACGCCACGCGGACCGCAGAACAGATAAGCGTGTGCCAGTTTGCCTGTGGCGATAGCATTCTTTAAGGTAGTAGTCAAAGCGCGTTGTCCTACTACCGACTCGAAGGTTGAAGGGCGGTATTTTCGTGCCGAAACGATATAATTTTCCATATTCAGGGTATTCTTGTCACTTATATAGCGTGCAAAGGTTGTATGGTTTATCTTTGCTTTTGTGCAAATGTACGCAAAAAAAAGAAAATTCTCAGTTATTCGTCTTATCTTTGTGCTCAAAGAAACAATAACTGGATTACATGGATAAACTTGCTTCTCTTTGGTTGTTTGTCCGCAGACGTAAATATCTGATAACGTTTGTGCTGTTTGTCGTACTTGTCGGATTTCTGGATGAAAACAGCATTGTGCGTCGTTTGGGGTATTATCGTGAGGAAACGCGTTTGCGCGGGGAGATAGATAGATATCGTGCGGAATATGAGGAGAATACCCGTCGTCTGAATGAACTTGCGGTCGATTCAGGAGCTATTGAGAAGATAGCCCGTGAAAAGTATCTGATGAAGAAACCCAATGAAGATATTTATGTATTCCAAGAAGATATAGAAGAATGAAACAGTTGATACCCGCCCTCTTTGTTGTAGGAGCCGTAATGCTTCTGATAGGAGCTGCCGTTTATGTCACAGGTTGGCAACTTTCGCCTTATATATATACGGTAGGTGCTACATTTGTTGCTTTGGCGCAAATAAATTCACCTTCGCAATATAAAACTCCTACTATTAGGCGTTTGAGACGCCAGCAAATATTTGGTGCATTGTTGTTGGTGCTTACCGGAGTTTTTATGTTTTTTACGCGTGGTAATGAGTGGATTGTTTCACTGACTATCGCTGCTATTCTTGAGCTTTATACATCCATACGCATCCCGCAGGAAGAGGCTAAAGAACAATGATTGCATGAAAACACGAGGATGGTTTTCATAAAAAAAGGCTATCTATCTCAGACAGCCAATCTTTTTGTTAACCTTAAATCTAATACTATGAAAAACACATTGC
>OOAN01000589.1_pt1 | contig 26321 bp, 21 predicted proteins | sample 1671301 | NCBI WGS metagenome assembly OOAN01 (sample SAMN06348142, study PRJEB24527) | human gut metagenome | biome: human gut; feature: ankylosing spondylitis patient; material: feces | host: Homo sapiens | place: China | collected 2015-10
AATAAAACTGCGCCACAGCCTTGGCAGGCCATCGCGCAGCGATTTTGTTCAATCGTATTTTATGTTTCTAAATCTCTTCCTTTGCCAGTCAACAAATGTATCCAGACAATCAGATCTGACTACTTGTATGATAAAGTTCCGCAAAATACGGATCTGATTTCATCAGTTCCTCAAAAGTCCCCTGACTGGTAATTTTACTATTCCGAAATACAATGATCTTATCAAAAGCTGCAATAAAATTCAGCCTGTGGGCAATAACGATCATCGTCTGATCTTTTAACCGATCAAGAACTTCCTGCATAACTGCCTCTTCTGTTAAATTATCAAGCGCCGATGTGGCTTCGTCCAAAATAACAAGTTCCGGATCTTCAAACCACAATCTTGCAAGTGCAAGCCGCTGTTTTTCTCCGCCCGACAGACGCGTGCCTTTTTCACCGATCTGCGTATCCAGTCCCTTGGCAGAATCGCGAACCAGACAGGAAAGATTCACCTTTTCCAGTGCCATCATAATCTCATCGTCCGGGACATTTCTGTCAAATAAAATATTTTCTCTGATCGTCCCATCAAAAATCGGAGAATCCTGGGATAAATAAACAATTTTGTCATAGAACTTATCAAGGCATAGATCTCTCAGTTCCACTCCTCCAACCTTGATCTGACCTCTGTCATACTTTAGAAATCCCAAAAGAATTTTTATCAGTGTCGACTTTCCTGAACCGCTCTCACCGACCAGGGCAACTTTTTGTCCTCTTGTGATTGCAAATGCCACCTCATCCAAGGCCGTCTTTTCTTCATATTCAAAGTGAAGATTCCTGACACAGATCTCACCTGCATTTCCAGCCGGAATCTTGCCTTTCTGGAGCTGCTCGTCATTTTTTAACTCCAAAAACCGGACAAATCTTGCATAAGCTGACTTATCCAGCTTATATTGCACATAGATCACATTGAATATTGCGATTGGGACATACGCATTTTCCACCAGCGAAATCAGTGCCACCACTTCGCCCGCCGTGAGATTTTTGCTTTTCCATGCATAAAATATAATCCCTATATTTAAAAATGCAACCATCCATGCAAATATCGTAAAAAAAGCCTCATGGATCAGATTCATTTTTACTTTTGAAGATACGATCTCCCTTTTTGCATCATCTGCTTTCCTGATCTCATTCGGAAACTGCCTTTCCACACGGAATATGACCAGTTCCATAAATCCGCGTATCAGATAATGATTTAACATTTCCTCATGATTAAGGACTTTCTCTTTCATTTGCATCAAAACTTTCAGCAATACATTCGACACTACAAAAACAACCAGATATCCGCATAATTCAATAGAAAAGAATTAAATACCCCAGGCACGAGACAGCCAGATGTAACTAATAAGTTATGATCGATCACAGTGGTAATATTACATCAAAAACCGTTCCTCCAGACGGATTTGATCTGACTGCAATACTGCCATCATGCACTCTCACGATTTCACGGACAAGCGCAAGTCCAAGTCCTACACCGCCAAGTTCCCGGCTTCTGGATTTATCCACACGAAAGAATGGTTCAAACACGCGTTCCCTGAGTTCCTCAGGGATTCCGTTTCCCGTATCCTCCACGGACAGATAAACATGTTTTTCCTTCCGGTATGCAGTTACTGTAACCTGTCCGCCCGAATGATTATATTTTATGGCATTCTCAACAAGATTGTATACCAGCCTGTAAATAAGAATGTCACTTCCAACCATCGTTATATTTTTACATTTTCCAGTAAGTTTTATGTTTTTTTCCTGTGCAAGAGGATCCAGATCTGCTAACACTTCATCAACAAGCGCGTCAACCATAATTTCATCATCCCGTCCCACAGTCTGGAGTTCACTCATATCAAGGAGCGTTTTTACCATTTTACTGAGTCTTCCATTCTGCTCGGTAACCATCTTTATTGTCTGCAATGTATCAGCATCATTATCCGGATGCCGTGTAGAATTATAAAGATCAAGCTGTACCTGCATCAAAGATAATGGCGTCCGCAGTTCATGTGCTGCATTTGCGGTAAATTGCCTCTGTATCTCAAATGCGTCCGAGAGACGTTCAAGCATCTTATTATACGAAACGCTAAGCTGGTTCAATTCTTTAACTTTATTTTCTTCTATTCGTGAAGCTGCCAGATTTTGCGCCTGTACTTCTTCAATTTTATCAGAAAATTCACGGATTGGTCTGAGTGCATGCCCACTTATAAAATATGTAACTACCCCGCCAATAAGAGCCAATATGGCTGATATCAGCAGACTGTTTTTTTTGTAATCTTCCTTATTATTATATGCCTGGATAGAAAAATCATTGGCAAACTCATCCCACTTATCATCTGGAATGCTGATATATATTTCATCCGTATTCTCCCCGTTATCCTCTCCCTGGGCATCCACAGTCTCCTGCAGGGAATCGATATAATACACGCCATTTTTATAGACAAACATCGTCAGACATCCACATATAACTGCAATATATACTGTAATGATACAGGTAAGCCTCCACTGCAGTGATATTCTTTTCATCGTTCAGACTCCTCCCGTATTTTATATCCCTCTCCCACCTTGTTTAAAATCGGATCATATCCAAGTTCAGCCTTAAGCTTTTTCCTAAGCGAAGACATGTGTACTCTGATGGCACCACTAAAGCTATCCACGGATGCATCCCAGACATGTTCCATCAATTCCTCCTGACTTACCGGTCTTCCAGGATTCAGAAGTAAATATTCCAAAATGCCATTTTCTTTTCTTGTCAGGGAAATCATTTTCCCTTTTGCATATGCCTCACGTCTTACCGTATCGAACTTTATCCCACCACTTTCCAGACACACATCTTTCTGCACAAATTTTCTTCTTGTCAGACTTCTGATACGCGCCTCAAGTTCCTGCAGATGAAATGGTTTTTCCATATAGTCATTTGCCCCTGCATCCAGTCCTTCAACCTTATCCGCAATCTGCCCTCTTGCAGATAATATAAGAACCTTTGTCTCCTCATTTCTCTGTCTGAGTTCCTTTAAGATCTCCATTCCATCCATACCGGGCAGATTCAGATCCAGAACGATCAGATCATAATTCTCCGTCAGGACACTTTCAAAAGCCTCTTCCCCATCATAACAGGTATCCACCTCGTACCCTGCATCATACAGCCGTTTTGCAACCATGTCACACATTTGTTTCTCATCTTCAACTATCAATAATCTCAAAATTCATTCACCCGCTTCTTAACACAAATTTTACAACAGCTATTGTATAATACTAACATCAGCTGGTCAATAAATACAACAAATGAAAGGAGTAAAATATCTTGAAGTGCAAAAAAATCTATCAGTCGATCCTGCTCATCTCAGGTATCACCATGATAAGTTACGGTGCGGTCAGAGGAGAAGCAGCTGTCGTGCTCGGTAAAGCAATAAAATTATGTCTGGAGTGTGTCGGAATTGGATAAAAAAAAGAATTTTCTATCAAAAAAAATAGCTGTACTACGCGGATGGATACAGGCAGCTGCCACACTGCTCACGAATATCCATATTCCTAATTTATGGAAAGGAAAAATATATCAGGGCAGCGTAAAAAACGTATGTGTACCAGGATTAAATTGTTACTCCTGTCCGGCGGCAACAGGAGCATGCCCAATTGGCGCTTTTCAGGCGGTTGTTGGTTCATCAGGATTTAAATTTTCATACTACATAACCGGATTTTTTATTTTACTCGGTGTAACACTCGGAAGATTTATATGTGGTTTTTTGTGTCCGTTTGGATGGTTTCAGGATTTACTTCATAAAATACCTGGGAAAAAATTTTCTACAGCCCGGCTCAAACCGCTGCGCTATTTAAAATACATCATCCTGATCATTTTTGTTATACTTCTTCCGATGCTAGTAACGAACTCTATCGGAATGGGAGATCCTTTCTTCTGTAAATATATTTGTCCTCAGGGTGTCCTGGAAGGAGCTATCCCTCTCGCACTTGGAAATGCCGCTATACGTTCTGCACTGGGAAAACTTTTTTCTTTTAAATGCCTTATTTTAATCACAGTTATTGTGTTAAGTATTTTGTTTTACAGACCATTCTGTAAATGGATCTGTCCTCTTGGAGCAATCTACTCATTATTTAATAAAGTCAGCTTTCTTTCTATTAAAATTGAGAACAGCAGATGCATCGGATGCGGGCAATGCCAAAAGGCATGTAAAATGGATGTGGATGTGTGTAAAACTCCAGATCATCCGGAATGCATACGATGCGGAGCCTGTATAAAAGCCTGTCCTAAAGATGCGATCCACTACCAGTTTATGGGGAAATCATGTAAAAAACAGAACAACAGTAACCAGCAGTCATAAACCATTAACTATCAATCTTATTACAATTTAAAAAAGGAGCAATTATCCATGAAAACAAAAATTACATTTATTTCAGTTGTCACACTCAGCATCGCACTGCTGCTTACATCCTGCAGCGGAAAAGGAACTGTAAGCACCACAGAACCACAGAATACCACGGCTGAAGACAGCACGGCATCTGCGGACAATTCCAACACAAAGCTGGATGATTTATATCAGCAGGAGAACCGGATCTTTGCAGAGCATAAAGATATATGGGACAAATTATTTGGTCTGATGAATAAAAACACTGCAGATTCAAACGGAAATTATGCTGATTATCTGGCTGATACCGCTGAATCAAACAAAGATTCTTTTACTGATGACGAATTCAAAACACTTACTGATGATATTGAAACCATACGAAAAATCGAAGAACAGATCGCAGAAATTGAAAAAGAAACTACAGAATCCGATAAAAATGGGCAGAATACTAATTCTGAAGATGCATCACCATTCAAAAATTTCTCAGGTCAGGATTTCGATGGTAATTCTGTTGACGGAAGTCTTTTTTCCGAAAATGCAGTAACTGTCATCAATTTCTGGTTTACCGGCTGCAAGCCTTGTGTTGCTGAGTTATCCAAACTGAATGAATTAAATGATGCAGTCAGGGCAATGGGAGGAGAAGTAGTCGGCATCAACACAGAAACCTTCGATGGAAATGAATCGGCTATCAAAGAAGCTGCCTCTGTTCTTGAAAGCCAAGGTGCTAAATACCGCAATCTTTCTATTGATTCATCTTCAGATGCAGGCAAATATGCCTCCAATATCATGGCATTTCCTACCACAATACTCGTCGACAGAAATGGTAACATCGTGGGTGATCCGATGCTCGGTGGAATCGATAATCAGGATAACTATGATACTCTGATGAAACAGATCCAATCTGTAATCGATGCAGACAGCTCAAATAAATAACCCTTTTATGATACTCTTTTGTACATAACCGGCAATCATACCCAACGGTTCTATTTTCATTCACTCCCGGACTTTCAGATACCTCCCGGCAGGTATCTGAAAGTCTCTCCCATTACTGGTATAGCTTTCTTTTTATCTGAATTCTCCTTATGCTTTCTTAAGTCGCTCTCTTTAACGTTCCAATATAATCTCCATTATGATAAACAAATGGTCCGGGTTCTCCCTCTTCTCCAAAATATTCCGGTCTTAAGGACAAGATATCGAGCAGTTCATCAATCGTCTGCACCTTAGTTGCCTGATATGGCTGTTCAAATGCAATCTTTTCTACAAACAAATAATAATCACTATACTTTATCAGGATACCTGTATGACCTACAAAAACAGCATCCGTATATGGATCATATATTACGATACTAAGAAGTGATATTCTGTCATTATCTATTTGAAATCCATATTCTTTCCAGCTGTCGCAAAATGCAGATTCCGGATGTCTGTCATCCGTAACACTCTTTTCACCATAAAGTGTGGTAAACATGTCTTTGTTCTCTTTTATGATTTCATATCTGTCCACATTATCTATCGCTTCTGTGTCAAACATCAGATAGGTTCCCTCATAATGATCTTCCGTTAATTCTGAATGGATCACCCCATCTAACAGGAGAAAAGCTGTCATTCTACAGTCCGCATCTGAATAATCATGATTCTGTTCCCAGCCATCCATACATTTACCGATATCCGCTTTCATTTTCCCAGGATCTGACCATGTATCTTCCAGCTTCGCATTTTTTCCTGCGGAATCTGCAAAATCAACCGCCCATTCCCGAAATATATCTACATGAGCAGCTCCCGCAGAGTCAAGTTCTTTACAGATCTCAGTAATCGTATTGTTCCCTCCCATATATGTTGCACCAGGTATCTTTTGTTTCTGCACTGTTTCTGTGCAGGCTGCCAGCATCATAAATGCAGACACAATCATAGCAATAACAGACAGCTTCATGGCTGTTTTGGTTTGTTTTTTCAACAGATATTACCTCTTCTCCCCTAAATGATCATGACGTAAAAATCGTTCCTGTCAATTCTTTTCATCCTCGATCGTGAGTGTTCCGGGTCTTACATTCAAATAGATACTGCCCTTGTCCACTTTATACATATCAAGCAGCATTACCCAGAGACGGTGTATTGCATCAAGTAATACATTCGATACCTCTATGCTGTATGGCAGCAGCGCATGAATATCAAAAAAACGCATGCCAAGTGGTGGTAAAAATACCATATTGCTTGATTTTACTTTCTGCTCTCCTGTGCTTCTGTTTGCAGTTTTTAACATTTCATAAGTGATCAGACAAAAATCTTTTCCTTTATATTTACAATAGTAAGAAACATAGCACTCATCAATCGTCCAGTCTAATCCGTCCTCATGCTCAACGGGTTTTTCTTCTGCCGGATTTGCCTCGGTAGTCATAACCTCTACACTCCAGCGGATTCTTCCCTCTTTTGTCTCTCCCATCATATCCTGGATCTCATGGAAAATTTCTTCCTGTTTTTTCATATTAATCTCCATTTCTAAGCAGCTAATGATATTATTTTTTTCATAAAAGCCATATATTTTGCCCGGAAACAAATAGCCGTACTAGTCCCTCACATAAATATCCGAAAGGTTCTCAAGAATCGCTCCTGCAACATCCGGTTTGTTCATCGTATAAATATGTACATGGTTGACACCGTTTGCGATCAGATCGATGATCTGGTCTGTCGCATAGGCGATACCTGCCTGTTTCATAGCAGCCGGGTCACTGCCAAAGCGGTCGACGATTGCAAGGAAACGGCGTGGCACCAAACTTCCCGACAATGCAATGCTCCGTTTTACCTGATTTGCGTTAGTGATCGGCATGATTCCTGCCACAACCGGAACATCGATTCCATGTTTTAGTGCTTTGTACATAAAGTTATAAAGAATATTATTGTCAAAAAACATCTGTGTTGTGAGGAACTCACATCCGGCATCCACTTTTTCTTTCAGATGGATCAGATCTTCCTCTAATGTCTGTGACTCAGGATGTCCTTCCGGATAGCAGGCTCCGCCGATACAGAAATCTCCCTGTGATTTGATATCATAGATCAGCTCACTTGCATGTTTATACTGATTTGGCAGCGGGAAATCCGCGTTCTGCGGGATATCTCCGCGCAGTGCAAGTACATTTTCAATCTGCTTTTCTTTTAACTCCTGAATCACAGAGGCAACTTTCTCCTTAGTCGAAGATGCACAGGTGAGATGTGCCAGTGCCGGAATATGATTCACATTTCGCACTTCATTTGCAAGTTCTACCGTATAATCAGAAGTTCCGCCGGTTGCACCATAAGTGACACTCATATATGCCGGTTTTAACGCTGCCATATCGCCGACGATCTTTTTGTAATTATCTAACTGCGCCCCCTGTTTCGGTGGAAACAATTCGCAGGAAATCGTTACATCCTCTGTATTTAATAATTCTGTAAGTCTCATAAATCCCTCTTTCTGCTAAAAGCGTTTTATTTTATCGGAACCGTCATCCACGGTATTCTCGATCTTCCGTATTACGACATAATAAGAATAATTCTCATTGACAGCCACTTCCACGCGGTCACCGACCTTATGTCCAAGCAATGCCTTTCCAAGCGGTGACTCATTGCTGATCAGATTCTTTAAAGAATTACCGCGGACGGTGGTCACAAGTTTATAAACTTCTTCCTCATCGTCCTCCTCAAAATAAACCGTCACCGTATTATTCATACCAACTTCATCCTCCGCAGAATCCGTTGAAATCACTTTTGCGGTTTTGATCATTCTCTCTAAATAGCGGATACGGCTCTCATTCTGGTTCTTATCTTTCTTTGCCGCATGGTACTCGAAATTCTCACTTAAGTCTCCCTGCGCTCTTGCCTCCTTCACTGCCTCTAAGGCCTCTTTGCGCACCACAAGTTTCCGGTACTCAATCTCCTCTTCCATCTTTTTTATATCCTGTTCGGTCAATTCGTCGTACATGAATCTTCCTCCTTACTTGTCATTTCAGCGATTATTATAAATTCTTTCCAGTTTTCCGTCAAATAAATTTCTGTGTAAACATCTCTTTACTGATCCATTGAATTTCGCATTTTGTACATTTTTTCGCACATACTGACAATATATATCCACTTGCGGGATCATAGCTTTGCAGATACCATTCTCCCGTCTGCCCCGCTTTTAAAAATTTAACCTGATCCTGCAGTACACAAAACGATGCAAGATCCAATGCCATCCCTTTTCCAACCGCTTTGATATAACTTTCTTTTCTTGTCCATAACTCTGTAAAATAACAGTCTGCTTTTTTCATTTTTCCCTTTTGTAATGCCAGATATTCCTCCGGACAGAAAAAACGTTCTGCCACTTTCATCTGTCCTTTCCGGATCTGTTCCACATCAATTCCAACTTCTTCATCTGAAAAAACACCTGCCACATATCTTCCCGAATGTGACAGGTTAAAATGTATACCGGTTTTTCCATTTAATACCGGTTTTCCTTTCTCTCCGAATCTAAGATACATCTGCTGCATTTTCCCTGGTAACAGACTGATTCCATATTCCCTCAGGGCATACTCTAACAATAATCCTGCTGCTAAAGATCTGCACCGGTCCTCTTTTTTTTTCAATTGCATTATTTTATTTTTCCGGTCTTCCGTGATAAAAGGCAGCATCTGTGCAAATATCTTTTCATCCCCAAATGGAACAATATCCGTCATATAAATCTTCACGCGTCTTATTCTCCCTCGATCCGGATAATGCTTCTAAGATGTTCTCTTTCCCTGGACAATTCCTCATATACCGGCATCAGTCCATCATTTATTCCGGCACGAAGCGGCTCTACAATTTTTTCGACCGTATCAAACATCGGTGTGATTCCCATATTGGCAAAGACACCTTTTAAAGTATGTGCACAGTCAAAGGCCTTTTTTCTCTCATCTTCTGCAAGTGCCTCTTTTAATCCATCAAAAGACTCGTCCTCCGCCACCATCGGAAGGCAGCTTTTATATAATTCCTCATCTCCTAAAAAACGCTCTAAAGCTCCATCTAAATCGCATCCCCATGCTCTTAATTTTTCCAATACCTCACACATTTTTCTATCATTCCTCCGATTGTTCTTTTTCCTGTTCCATCTCCCTGTCTTTCGTTTTTCCGGATAATAACAGCCTGTATTTTTCTAATTCCCATTCCAGTTGTTTTGGTTCTGTCACATTTAAGAAAACACCATATATGATATGTTTATTTCCTACAATTCCTACATCATACAGCTTTAATGATATAAAAATTTCTTCTCCTGCTTCATTCTTCCTGGAAAATTCACATTGTGTTTCACGTCCTTTATCTGCTGTATAAAAAAAGGCATCCAGAATACGTTTATGATATCGTTTTGGAATTCCCTGAAAAATATCTTTTTTCTGACTGATATTCTGATATCCAAACACCTCATAATACGCATTATTTACGCGTATTATCTCAATCTGTTCTTTGCCGTACTCATAGACAGCCACACCCTGTTTCGCATTTAAAAAGAGTGACTCCAGCTGGGAGGCCGGCGTCCACAGGCTATCTATGTCAACTAAGCGTTCTGTCTCTTTCTTTCTCTCCGCATGCGGCCTGTCAAACTGCAGTTTTTCGTATTCTTCCACAGGCATCGGTTTTGCAAAATAATATCCCTGTACATATTCACAGCCAATACTCCGCAAAAATTCCACCTGTTCGATCCGTTCCACGCCTTCCGCAACAACCGGCATATTCAGCCATTTTGCCATACGGATCACTGCCGCCATGATATTTTCTCCGCGTCCTTCCCTGTCATCACCGGCAAAAAACTTCATGTCCATCTTTAAAACATCAACCACAATATCCTTTAAAACATTTAAAGAAGAATAACCACTTCCAAAATCGTCCATCAGAATGTAAAATCCCTCTTCGCGCAAACGCTGCATCATATCCTGCACTGCTTTGGGATTTGTATTGTATGCGCTCTCTGTCAGTTCTACCTGAAACAGTCTGCGTGGAATCCGGTAACTGTCCACCAGATTGCAGATCACATTCACGATATCTTTGTTGTAAAGACTGACCCTCGAAAGATTGACGGATATCGGAAGCGGATTCTTTCCTTCATCCATCCACTTTCTAAGCTGGATGCAGGTCTGCTCCCACACATAATAATCCAGCTTTGTGATAAATCCATTCCGTTCAAATACCGGTATAAACTCTCCCGGTGAAATCATTCCCCGTTCCGGATGTTTCCAGCGAACCAGCGCCTCCGCTCCTGCGATCTGATTATCGCTGAGCCCGTATTTTGGCTGATAGAATACAACAAATTCATGATTTTCCAGTGCACTTTTCATGCTGTTTACGATCCGCTGTTCCTTCTCGATCTCCTGGCTCATCTGCCGTGTATAAAATGCATAGTTACGGATATAATTGCCTTTGCAGTGCTTTGCCGCAAGGTTGGCACGATCGTACATGTGATCCGGTGTTATTTTCTTTCCAGCGATCAGGTAAACACCAAATATCGGTACGATATCAAAATCAAGCGGGTATCTGCTTAAGATATCACGCATTTTATCAAAACTTTCGACCAGTTCTTTTGTATTTTCATAGGATACGCAGAAGCAGAATATATCCGCATCCATCCTGCCAAAGGTAACGTCACTGCGGTTTCTGACTGCACATATCAAAAGGTCTGCAATATATTTCAGCAGCATGTCCCCTGCACTCATTCCAAAGAAAGAATTGATCAGCTGGAACTTTTCAATATCCATCCGCACAAAAGCAAAATGCCGGTCCGGATATCGCTCTAACATAGCAGATGTCGCCTGAAACATATTGGTCTTATTATAGATGCCGGTAAGGATATCATATTCTGCACGGTACTTTAATGCTTTGCTGATATTCTGACTGCTGCTGCCAATCACATTCTTCAGCCGGAACCGGACAACATCCACATCATACGGTTTCCGGATAAAATCCCATGCTCCCATGCTCAGGCATTTAATCTCTGTCTCAATGTCAATCTCCATCGTAAGTACAATGACAGGTATTGCCTGATACATCTGCGCTTTATGATACCGTTCCAGAAAATAATACCCGTCATACTCCGGCATAACGATATCTAAAAGTACCGCCGTTATCTCCGTGCTTCGTTCATAAAGAATCTCAAATGCTTCCTTGCCATTTTCTGCCTCTATCACCTCGTACGTACCGCTCAAAATTCTTTTCATCATGACACGTTCGACCTGTTTATCATCTACGACTAATACCTTGCTCTTTTCAGACATATTCTCACCTATCCGCCCCCCAAAAAATCCCATAAAAAAAACCTGACTTTATCATAGCAAAGTCAGAGTTTCTTTTCAATAGTCATCATTTAACCTTCTGCAAAAAAAAGTTCGATTTTTCCACAAAGGCAGATATCTGTCGAAGATGCGCCAACCTGAATTTCATACGTTCCATTTACCGGAACCGGCATCTTTTTGTCTGTGTCATAACGGGAAAAATCTCTTTCCTCCAAAATAACACAGATCCTCTTTGTTTCCCCGGCATCAAGCCCGACTTTTTCAAACGCTTTCAGTTCATGAACCGGTCTGTCTTTTTTCTGTTCCGGTGCCACATAAATCTGAATGGTCTCTTTCCCTGCACGTTTTCCTGTATTGGTTACCGAACAGGAAACTTTCACGGTCTGTCTGCCATTTTCCTGCTGCCGTATAATTTCAAGATCATTATAGGTAAATGCCGTATAGGAAAGTCCATGACCAAACGGGAACAGGACATCTGTTTTTTTTGTGTCATAATAACGGTAACCGACCATCACACCTTCCCTGTACTCCACACGGTCTTTCTTTCCAAATGTTCCGATCGTATGTGCCGGACACTGCGACGCATCACGGATAAATGTTTCTGCCAGCTTTCCGGATGGATTTACTTTTCCAGACAAGATCTCTGCCAGGGCTGTTCCCCCTTCCATACCGGCATAGTAGCTCCAGAGGATTGCGTTTGCCTTTTCTGCCCACGGCATCTCAACCGGTGCACCTGCATACATGCAGACCACCGTATCCGGCACGGCCTTTAGCAGAGCATCGATTACTTCATCCTGCCCGTATGGCAGTTTCATGTTCACACGGTCAAGTCCCTCCACATCAAAATCGTGGTTCAGTCCGCCCACGAAAATAACAATGTCACTGGATTCTGCCAGTGCAACTGCTTCCGCTAAGGCTTCCTGCTGTTTTTCATCCAGTGCTCTTCCACTTACAGTGCTTTCCTTTTCGGTATTCTCTGCAGTCTCCGTGCTCGCCGCCTGCCAGTTGATCTCAGATGCCTCTTTCTTATCCGGAATCACATAGCCCGGTGCGTAGGAAACTTTCACATTTCCACCAAGTAACTTTTTGATTCCCATAAGCGGTGAAATCTCATACAGTGCCTTGATTTCTGCACTTCCTCCTCCGTTTGAATGGATTGCAGCGGCATTTGCGCCGATCACGGCAACCTTACAGCCGGATTCTGCCTGAAGCGGCAATACCTGATCTTCATTTTTCAGTAAAATCATGGACTCGCGCGCCACATCGAGCACTGCCCTGCGGTGTTCCTCCGTATTGTATGCGCCTGTCTTACGATGTTTTCTCTCCGGTCCGATCATTTTTAAGCGCAGCATCATGCGGAGGATATTGCGCACTTTCTCATCCACCAGCGATTCTTCGATTTCTCCATCCTTCACTGCTTTTAACAGAGGATCTGCCATGTACTGTTCGTCGAACTGATACTTGACATCCATCTCAAGATCCAGCCCGGACTCTGCCGCCAGTTTCGTATCATGCACAGCACCCCAGTCGGAGATTACCACGCCGTCAAATGCCCAGTCTTTCCGCAGTTTTTCATTGAGCAGGGATTTACTCATACAGCAGTGCTCACCGTTTAACAGATTATAGGCTCCCATCAGAGCAAGGGTGTGTCCCTTTTCTACCGCCGCTTGAAATCCCGGAAAATAAATTTCTTCCAGTGCTGCCTCATCGATGATTGTATCCACCCAGAGTCTTTCAGTTTCCTGTGAGTTTGCCGCAAAATGCTTCACGCATGCCGCAACATCGTTTTCCTGGATTCCCTCGATCATCGGTACAACCAGTTCTTCGATGAGTCCCGGATCTTCGCTCATATATTCAAAATTCCTGCCACAGAGCGGACTTCGTTTGATGTTGATGCCCGGAGCTAAGATCACATCTTTGCCCCTGCCTCTTGCCTCCTCACCCAGCACTTTTCCGGCTTTCTTTGCCAGATCACGGTTCCAGGTGGATGCAATGGCGCTGTTGCACGGAAGATAAGTCACATAATCTTCCGTCGTCCCGACATTCCGCCATTCATTGTCCGCAAATTCTGCGCGCACTCCCATCGGTCCATCCGACATATAGAGCGGTGGGATGGAAAGCCGCTCCACTCCTTCGGTGCGGAATAAACCCGCACCGTGGATCATACCGATTTTTTCTTCTAAAGTCAGCTTTTTTAAAATTTCTTCAATGTATGTTTCCTGCATTAAAATACAACCTCAGCCTTGCCGTCCCCGTCAAATGCTACGATGACATTTTCCCCATCCTGTGTATAGAATGCACCGGTTACCTGCTTTGGAGTGCCAACGTTCATCAATGCCACTTTGGATGCCTTATTACTCTCTACCGCGATCTGATAAGAAGATCCGTTCTTTACAACATTTGCAGATGCTTCTTTTTCATTTTCCGTTCCATATACGACAGTTTCTGCCTTGATGCCATCTTTTAATGCATATGCACGGAATGTCACACCATCTGCATAGTCATAAACTGCATTATCATTTCTTGCTCCCATAGCCACAATACTGCCCTCTTTGACATAAAGAGGAATACTTAAGTAACCATGTTTCTCTTTGTACCACTTACCTCCCTCTTTGACTTCTCCGGTCAGTAAGGATGTCCATGTTCCCTCCGGCAGGTAATATTCTGCGATACTGTCCTCGCGGAAGATCGGTGCAACGAGCAGGGAATCACCTAACATGTACTGTGTTGCTAAATATGCACAGTTTTTATCTTCGGTAAATTCAAGTACCATGCTGCGCATCATAGGAATACCTGTTTTGGACGTCTCGATCGCATTGCGGTACAGATATGGCATCAAAGATGCCTTAAGCTGTGCAAAGCAGCGTACCACATCCACTGCTTCTTCATCATATGCCCACGGCACACGGTAAGAAGTAGATCCATGCAGTCTTGAATGGGAAGAAAGAAGTCCGAAAGCACACCATCTCTTATAGACGTCCGGTGTGGATGTACTCTCAAATCCTCCGATATCATGGCTCCAGTATCCAAAACCGGAACTTGTCAGTGACAGGCCTCCGCGAAGGCTCTCCTCCATGGATTCATAATCAGACCAGCAGTCACCGCCCCAGTGAACCGGGAACTTCTGTCCGCCTGCAGTTGCAGAACGTGCAAAAAGAACAGCCTCTTTTTCACCTTTTTTCTTCTTTAATACGTTAAATACCACCTTATTGTAAAGGTATGTATAGTAGTTGTGCATCTTGACCGGATCAGAACCGTCGTAATATACCGCATCTGTCGGGATTCTCTCACCAAAGTCGGTCTTGAAGCAGTCAACACCCATATCGAGCAGTGCCTCTAACTTTTTGCTGTACCACTCGCAGGCTGCAGGGTTAGTAAAGTCCACAATGGCAAGTCCCGGCTGCCACATATCCCACTGCCATACATCGCCATTTGGACGTTTTAAGAAGTAACCGCCCTCGACACCCTCTTTGAACATGGATGACTCCTGTCCCACATAGCTGTTGATCCAGACACAGATCTTTAATCCTTTTGCTTTCAGACGTTTTAACATGCCCTCCGGGTCCGGGAATACTCTTGAATCCCAGGTAAAATCACACCAGTTGAAATCTTTCATCCAGAAGCAGTCAAAATGGAATACGGATAACGGGATCTTGCGGTCAAACATTCCATCGACAAAACTGTTGACTGTCTTTTCATCATAGTTTGTCGTAAAGGATGTGGACAGCCAGAGACCGAATGTCCACGGTGCCGGAAGTGACGGTTTTCCAGTGATATCTGTATAGCGCATCAGCACCTCTTTCATCGTCGGTCCGTTGATCAGAAAATAGTCAAGGTTTTCACCCGGCACGGAAAATTCAACCTTGGTTACCATCTCTGTTGCAACTTCAAAGGACACGCGCTCCGGATGGTTTACAAACACACCGTATCCTTTATTGGAAATATAAAACGGGATATTTTTATAAGACTGCTCTGTGGAAGTACCGCCGTCCTCATTCCAGATATCCACACTCTGTCCATTTTTTACAAATGCGGAAAAACGTTCACCAAGACCATAGATCAGCTCACCCACGGAAAGAGATAACTGCTCTCTCATATAAGCATCTTCCGGTCCTTTGTCATAAGCAAAACCTTTCCAGTCGGTTTTCATATATGCAAGGTCTCTTAAGCCGCTTGCTGTGATTTTCTCCTCACCGCGGTAGAAAGTCAGTGCCCCATTCTCTTTCTGCACCTCCAGACGCAGTGATCCACTTGAAATAATCAATTTGTCTGCTGTCTCTTCCGCCTTTAAATGTCCGCTCTCTGCCGGTGCGATCTCAAAGGATGGTGCTTTCTTCTGCACACCCATATGATGATAAGTCTGAACTCTTAAAACCTCCTCATACGGAGCTGAGATCACGATGGTAAGATTAATTCCTCCAAGTGTATCTCCACGCTGCGTGATCTTGCTTGTCGGTGCACAGATCGTTACCTGATCCTTCTCAATCTTTGAAAAATATACCTCTGCCGGAGAAAAGCACTCACAACGCTCTTTCTGCAGCCAGCATCCGTTACTGAATTTCATATGATAAATCCTCCCTGTTTTCCGGAGGAAAATGCATGCTATGTTTTTTATAGCAACTGCCTCTGCAGAAGCAGAGAATTTCCCTCCCTGTAGTTTTCTCATTTTATCTCATCTTACTATACCTGCCCCACAAAAAATACCCTCTAAATTATACATAAAACACTCCGTAAATTTGACAAACAAAACATTCACATTTATACTTACTTTTAGTTATTTTATCACTGGAACAGGAAGGTTATAGTATGTATCGGGTTTTAATCGCAGATGACGAATCCATTATTCGTGAAGGTATCAAATGTCTGTTTGACTGGGAGGCTCTCGGCTATACGATCGCCGGTGAAGCTGCTAACGGTGAGGCTGCTTATCAACAGCTCCTTGCCTTACAGCCGGATGTCGTTCTTTTAGATATCCGCATGCCGGGAATGCTCGGACTTGATGTCATCCGTGAAGCAAGGGCACAGGGTTTTACCGGAAAAGTCATTATCTTAAGCGGCTATTCTGATTTCAAATATGCGCAGGAGGCCATCCGTTATGGCGTGCAGTATTATCTGACAAAACCTATTGACGAGGATGAACTAGAAGAGATTCTTTGCTCGATCAAAGAAACTTTAGACAAAGACACTGCAACTGCAAATACAAGGGAGCATTACCGTGAAAAAGCAAGGGAAACCATCATCCGGGATCTTTTAACGAATGAAATCGATCTCTCCCACGTAAATGCTGCAGATCTGCATCTGACAGCAGACACCTATCAGGTTGTGATCTATGAGAAATACAGTCACAATACTGCAGATGCTTCCTATCGTTTTTCGGATCTTCTGCGCGTGACAAATCAGGATAATAACTCCTACGATAACATTACGCTGCAGTATCATGAGGTTATTTTGCTGAAAGGCACTTTTGCCATTCAAAAGTTTAACGATTTTCTGGAGCGTTACCAGAGAGAACGGCGTCCACAGGAGAATTCTCCTCTTGACAGTCTCTTTATTACATATGGTGCGCGTGTGTCAGACCTGTCGGAAGTCTATATTTCCTATATTCAGGCGAAACAGCTCTTAGAACGCCGTTTCTTCTGCGAGCAGGAACAGCACACGATCGGTTATGCCGAACTGCCAGACCCGGACAGTTTAAAATCCATCTTAAACGACGCTTTTTTAAACCGTTACGCTACCAGCCTGTTTGAATATCTTCAGGCATTCAACCGCAATATGTTAGCGGAGACTTTGACACAGCTTACCAATGAACTTTACCATGCTGCAGATTCGATTGATTCCATACGGCTTTTCCTGACAGACCTTTATCTGCAGATCAAGGAACAGGCAAACCGGCTTTACAATGGTGCAAATATCCCGTTTCCGAGCAATGCGGATATCATCCGTCTGATCGAAGAAAAATATTATCTCTACGAGATCATCCTGTACTTTACGGAACAGTTTGAGATGATCATGTCCTCGATCGGTAACTCTTCCCGTGAAAGCGTGCTGGATGATATTCTGCACTACATCAACCACAACTATGCAAGCAATATCACATTAGAAAATATTGCACCGCTGTTTGGTTACAACAGCTCCTATCTCGGAAAGATTTTCCGCAAAAAGATGGGTGAAAACTTCAACTCATACGTCGACCATGTCCGCATCAAACACTCGATGGAGCTTCTCTGTTCCTCAGAGTTAAAAGTTTATGCGATCGCAGAAAAAGTCGGTTACCGGAATGTCGATTATTTCCATATCAAGTTCAAAAAATACGTTGGAAAAAGCCCGGCAGAATACCGGAAAGAACATAAAAATGAATAAATTTTCATAAAAACTGCCGCCCTACGGGTGAATAGATGTCCCCCTTTCTCTGTAAGTTCAGAAAAAGGGGGGCATATCACCGTGAGGCGGCAGTTTTTATTTATAAGATCCGAGTGTCAAACGCTGGCTTTAAGTTTTTCGATTGGCAAATGGCACCGCATTGCCTGTCATTTTAAGAAATCATACTGTGACATATAAAGTTTATAATACTCACCCTTCTGTTCCATCAGTTCGTCATGATTTCCACGCTCTAAAATATCGCCTTTATCCACATATAAGATGCAGTCTGCATTTTTGATCGTAGAAAGTCTGTGTGCAATGATAAAAGAAGTCCGTCCCTTCAAAAGTTCGTTCAATCCTTTCTGCAAAAGCAGTTCCGTCTCGGTATCAATGCTCGAAGTCGCCTCATCTAAGATCAGGATCTTCGGATCGGCAAGCAATGCCCGCGCAAAGGAAATGAGCTGCCGCTGTCCGGCGGATAGCCTGCTTCCTCTTTCATTCACTTCTGTCTCATAACCGTTTTCCATCTCCATGATAAAATCATGTGCACAGACTGTTTTTGCTGCCCGGATCACTTCCTCATCCGTTGCACTGCGGTTGCCATAGCGGATATTATCCATGATCGTTCCTGCAAAAATAAAGCTGTCCTGCATCATGATCCCCATCTGGGTTCTTAAGGAGTGCAATGTCACCTTCGAGATATCAATGCCATCGATCGTGATCACTCCGGAATCTACATTATAAAAACGGCTGATGAGGTTCACGATCGTGGATTTTCCTGCCCCGGTCGGGCCGACGATCGCATACGTTTCACCCGGTTTTGCCGTAAAATTGATATCCTCCAAAATCTTCTGCCCCGGCTCATAACCAAAGGACACATGGGAAAACTTCACTTCTCCTGCCACCTCCGGCATCTGGATTGCATCCGGCTCATCCCTGACACCCACCGGCTCATCGATCGTCTCAAAAATCCTCTCAAGATAAGAGATTGCTGTCAAAAGAGAATTGTAAAATCCGGCAAGTGTGTTGATTGGTGCCCAGAAACGCCCAATGTACGCGGTAAATGCGATCAGAACACCGACGGTCAGTGTCATATCCGGTGCTAAAATCCAACGGACACCCAGCACATAGATCAGTGCCGTCGTAAATGTCGAAATAATATCCACGCTCGGTCCCATCGTAAAGTTAAACATTACCGCACGCATCCAGGATTTCCGGTATTTTTTACTTAGGTTATTAAAGATTCCGGTATTCTCATTTTCCCTTACAAAAGACTGCGTCACACGGATTCCATTGATACTCTCCGCAATGTACGCATTTAAGTTTGACTGTTTGTTGCTCTGGATCTGCCATGCCCTGCGCTGTTTTTTCTTGATTAAGATAATCACAAATGCAAGAACCGGCAATCCGCACAGACAGATCAGCGTCAGCCGGACATCGAGTGCAAACATAAACATCAGAATAAAGATCAGGTTGCACAGATCTGTGAATGTGTTGACAATACCATTGCTCAAAAGATCACTTAGGCTGTTCACATAATTGACCACACGCACCTGAATTTTTCCATGTGGTCTGTCATCATAATAGGAAAATGGAAGTTCCTGCAGATGACAGAAAATATCATAGCGGATATCATGTACGATATTCTGCCCGATCACACTCATGGTCCTGATCTTGATCCGCAGGGAAATACCCGAATAAAGTGCGATCAGTAATGTCGCAATACTGTAAAATGTGATCGATTTCATATCTTTTTCCGGGATGCTGTGATCCATCACATTCTGGAAAAAGATCGGGATCGCCATGGTAAGTGCCGAGGAAGAAAGCATCAGAAGAATAACGCCTGCCATCTTCTTTTTGTAGGGAGCAATGTAACCTGCAAGACGTTTGAGCTGGTTTACATCAAAACTGTCCTCTAATATCTCATCCATATCATATCTGTTTCTTGCCATCTTATTTCTCCCCCTTTCCGTTTAAAATTTCCTGTGGGATCTCGCCATACTGGTTATGGAAAGCCGTCGCGTAATAACCTCCCGCCGCCACTAACTGCTCATGGGTTCCCTGTTCAATGATACGTCCGTTATCCATGACAAGGATCAGATCTGCATCTTTGATGGAAGAAATACGGTATGCTATGACAAAGATTGTGCATTTGTTATCCAGTTTTTTCAACTGGCTCTGGATATAACTCTCCGTCTCCATATCCACCGCTGACGTCGTATCATCCAGGATCAGAATTGACGGATCTTTTAACAACGCCCTTGCAAGCGAAATACGCTGTTTCTGTCCGCCGGAAAGTCCGACACCACGCTCACCTACAATTGTTTCGTAGCCATCCGGAAGTGCCCCGATAAAATGATTGGCATCCGCCATGATCGCAGCCTGTTTTACCTCATCAAAGGAGCAGGATGGCCTTCCGTATGCAATATTCCCTTCGATCGTGTCCGAAAAAAGGAATACATCCTGCATTGCCATACCGATATTATCCCGCAGGTTATAAAGATCCATGTCGCGGACATTCACACCATCCACAAGTACCTCTCCCGAAGTCGTGTCATAAAACCGGCAGAGCAGATTCATGATCGTTGATTTTCCGGCTCCGGTAGAACCGATAATACCGACGGTCTGCCCCGGTTTTACCTTAAAATTGACATCCATGACAATGTCTTCATCATCTGCACGGTAAGATACATTTTTAAACTCGATCTCACCTTTCAAATGCTTCTTTACCACTCCGGATACCGGTGTTTTTACATGCGGTTCCTCACTGTAGGTCGCATAGATTTTCTCCACGGAAGTTGTGAAATTGCTGATATCATTGACCAGCCATCCTGCCTGACGCAGCGGGTTGTTTAACATCCATAAATATCCGTTTACGGTAACAAGCTGCCCTAACGTGATTTCTCCCTGAATCACCATATAGCCGCCATATAGGATCAGAATGATCGTCAGTGCATACGAAAGCACCTCAAATACCGGCACATATTTCATCCAGATCTTTGACGCATCAATCTGTGCCGCACGGAATTTATCATTTTCCTTATTAAATTTTTCAATCTCAAAATCTTCTTTTACAAATGCTTTTACCACGCGGTTTCCACTGACATTTTCCTGCACAAACGCATTGAGTGAAGAAAAACAGTCACGGTTGCGCTTGAATGCCGGACGTACCTCTTTTGTCTGACGATAAGTTGCAAATGCAGTAAACGGCAGTACCACAAGCATGGCAAGTGCCAGTTTTGTATTGACGGTAAAGATCATAAGCAGCGCAAACACAAACATCAGCACACTCTGATAAACCATGTAGACCACATACGCCACAAAATGACGGATCGCATCCATATCTCCGGTCTGCCGGCTCATCAGATCCCCGGTACGCTTCTTGTTATAAAATGCAAAATCCTCTTCCAAAAGTTTTCGATAAACCTTATCCCTCATATCGTACAAAACACCCTGCGACGCTGTCTCAAATGCTACCTGAAACAGAAAACGTAAGATCCCCATCACGACCGTAACGCCGATCAGACAGCCGATAAACGGCATCAGCTTATCATATCTGCCCCCGCTTATGACCTGATCCACGATCTGCCCGGATATGTACGGATTGACCACCGATAACACAGATACCGCTGTGGTCAGTAAAATACCAATTATCATCAGTCCCCGGTACTTTTTCAGAAATGAAAAGAACCATTTCATTGGTGTCATAATAACCCTCCTACTCCCTTTTTGTTTTTCTTTCGGATTTTCAGTATAGTACTTCTGGGGTAAAAAGGAATGTACTATCTTGCACCGTTCATGTTATTTTTTGCAACGGAGGGGATGGTTTCTGATGGGGAATGTGATATACTATGACATGATTGACAAAATAATTTTTCAGACTTATACAAAGAAATGGAGATTACTATGTGCTGTGACAACCGGGAAGAACTGCTTGACCAACTGAATCCTACTTTTTTATTTACCTGGAAAGGCACCCGTCTGAAAGACGAGGAACTCTATCACAGCCATGATTTCATCGAGATGGCTTTTATTTTGTCCGGTCACGGAAGATACCGGATCAATGGCTCCTTGTATGATATCTCCGAGGGCGATATCATTATTTTAAATCCGGGGCAGAAGCATCAGGCACTCTGCACAGACCCTTCCAATCCGGCTACGGAATTTTTTGTTGGATTATGTGACGTCCGTTTTGGGGCTTTCCCGGAAAATTATCTGCCGCTGCATTTAAAAGATCTGACATCCAATCCAGCCACACAGTCTCCTATTTTACATACCTCCGGTGAACTGCGCCAGAAGCTGTTTAAGATCTGCACAGCCATGAGCGCAGAAAATGACGTCTGCCGCAGCGGACGTTATATCATGTTGAAAAGTTATCTGATGCAGATGCTGATCCTGCTGCTGCGGGAACAGAGTGAACCGGTAAAAATTAATACCGGCTGCTCTTTTGAATCTACCAGCAAAAAATATGTAGTTGACCAGATCGTAAATTATTTTGAGGATCATTACAGTGAAAAGATTTCTTTAGATCAGATTGCAGAAAATATGTACTTAAGTCCTTTTTATATCTCACGTATTTTTAAAAGTGAGACAGGCGATACACCGATCCGCCACCTGATCAATATCCGCCTTGAAAAAGCAAAAGAATTGTTGGAAAACGGCTTTGACGGCAGCATCCAGGAAGTTGCAGCCGAAGTCGGCTATGATGATGTCTATCATTTCAGCAAGCTGTTTAAAAAACGATTCGGAATGCCGCCGTCAAAGACCCGTAAATTATTATGATTCATTTAAAAATTTTTTCCAGAAATCTTTCGAGCCTGCGAATTCCAGTTCCTTGCCATTCTGGAATCTTTTACTGATAATGCCATCCTCTCCAAAACTTGGTGTGTATGTCAGATTTTTATATATTCATCGTCATATATGGGGGAATGCATATAATTCCATCTTTTACAATTAAATTTCTTGGATGAATAATATAACTTTCCCCTATGCGCTCCTTGTATTTTTCTCTGAAATTATTTAATGAGGTCGTTTTGTATTGCTTTCCTGACTTCACTTCAATCGGAAACATCTTATATTTTAATCTGCTGTTATTGGAAATGATAAAATCTATTTCCATATCATTTCGATGCTTATTTTCATTATAGTGTGTATAAAAATATAATTTATGTCCATTTGCCACCAGCATCTGAGCTATTGCATTTTCATAAAGCATTCCTTCATTAATCTGTAATTTGCCTGCCAATATCTGTTTATATACTTCATCTTCAAGTAATTCATTTTCATCAAATGCATGGCTTACCAAAAGTCCGGTATCACCCATATAACACTTTACATAGCTTCTTGTCTCATTTAATGATAAGCCAACATTCGGATCATTACACAAAAAGCACTCATTGGATATCATAGAATCCGACAGCCAGAAAAAAGTTTCTTCGTACTGGTCTGCGTAACTACCATCCTGCAGCTTTTTGAATACAACTCTTTTTTCATGCTGTGAAAGAAATCCCGGAATCTGGTCATAAATTGCAAGTACCTTACTTCGATACTTTGCATCTATTTTCATAATATCTTCCCGATACAATTTAAGAATGTCCCTTTTTTCTCTATCCGCTTCTGTAAAATCTTTTTTGCTTTCAATAAATGTTACTACAGGCATAGGCATCCCACCAACAAGCATATACTGATGAAACAAAAGCATTGCCTGATTATGCATACTTCTTTCCAAAGGTTCTCTTTTTTCAAAACATTTTTTTATATATTCAACCAGCAAATCTTCTTCTAATGCTATTGCAAATTCTTCAAAATCCAATGGATACATATTGATATGTCTTTCTTCTGACGGTATGACGATGTTCTTTACATTTTCTCTGATAGATATCAATGAACCAGTTTCGATATAATCATATCTTCCATCTGCCACTAAATATTTTATTGCAGCTCTTGCCTGTGGAAACATCTGCACCTCATCAAAAATAATAAGAGAGTTTCTCTCTGTCAGTTTTGTTCCAAAATGTGTCTGTAATAACATAAAAAATGTATCCAGATCATTCAGATATTTCTCAAAATACCCCTCAACTTCCTTATCTTTTTTAGCAAAGTCAATCAGAAGAAAACTTTTGTATTCGCTTTTTCCAAATTCTTCGCAGATGGTAGACTTTCCAATACGTCTGGCGCCTTCTATCAGTAAAGCTTTTTTCCCCTGACACTCCTTTTTCCATTCCAGTAGTTTTTTATATATTTTTCTTTTTAATATCATAGCTCCTCCAGATTATGCGCATATATATTTGTTCTATATTTTATGATTATACGCATATTGTAAATTGTTTTTTGATTATACGCAAGTATTATAACCATATTTTTTATGATTATACGCACATTCTATAAAGTCATATGTTCATGCTTTTCCTCATTTCCAATCATAAATCTTACCTAATTATATCGGGAAAAGCATTTTATATTATATACTGTGTTATTAATTTTCTGGAATTTGCGATGATATATTATATAGTACTGATTCTAAACGGATTTTGAATTTATTTGCAGGGAGGCTTTTATATGTCAATGAATATTAACGGTTTAGGTAATACCTATAATAGTATCAATACAAATAGTAAACAGTATAAGGCATTGAAAGAAAAAGGCTGGTTATCTGGAGTAATTGAAAATGAATCCATGATGTCTCCGGAAGAAAAGATGATATATGAAATATTCGGTGGAAGGGATACGATTATTAAAAATCTGATGAAGCAGTTTGATTCGGACGGAGATTTATTAAATTCAAATGGTGTTGCAGGTATGGATGTTACTGGAAAAGGTACATCATGGCAGAAACTTACAAATATATCCGAAGAGCATCGTCAAAAAATGTTTGATAATGTGAAGCGGGAATTTATTCAGGAAAAAGGTCTTTCAAATGGTGACACAACGAAACGTTCCGATATTTTCAAAGATTATCAGTTAAGTGTCAGCAAAGATAAGCGTTTAAGTGGTACATGGACTTTAGAACAATATGAAGGACAGTATAGAGCTGCTATGTATGCGGCAGTAAAATCAGCCAATCCAAATTGGAAGCCCGGACAAGCATTTGATACAAGCATTCTTGATAATGTCACAAGAGAATCCGTAGAAGCTACACTTGTCCAAAATGGTAATAGAATTGTTCGTAATTCTATTGATGTATCGGTATAAAGGAGAGAAATGTATATAGGCGGCAAATTATTAACTAATCTGCCGCCCAACTTTTAGCTTCCTTATTTCTGATATTTACACCATTGATTTCACAGCATTTGCTATTTCTGTACACTATTCTTCATTATTAAAGGTGTCATTTTTTCCATGAGTGCATCCGCGATACCTCTGTTGGCACACCACAGGTGCGAACCCCTTCACCGACGCCGCGCTCGGCGGAATATTGTCAAGTGTGTATGTAAGAGTTTCCAGTTAATAAACCTATACTTATATTTTTACTTTTAGTTTTTCTAATTTTTCCAGAAAAGCAACATAAAACTCTCTTTCTTTCATACAAGCTCGCTGAACTTCGATACTTTTCGGAACATATTCCCGTGGGTGATCTAAATCGTAAAGAGCCTGACTCGTTGCCTGAATTGCAGACTCTGTTGTATTTCCCAAAATGTCGATGTTATCCACATCTCCCTCTCCGTTAAGCTGTTTATTCAGCCTTTGTACCATCATCTGTGATATATGACTCAACATTCCATTTTTCTTTATTCCCATGCCGTTTGCATTAACTTCCTTAGCAGCTTCCATCCATGCATCTTTTACATCCTGTGGAGCATTCGGTCCAATCATACCAAATGCTTTTTCGTTAAAATCCGTATCTTCCATATATGGATTTATACTCTCATTTTCCTGTTCAGCACGTTCTGTACTAAATTGAGGAATATCATTCTGTCTGCGTCTGTTTTCATATGGCACACCATTCATAGAATAGTTGGAACTAATCTGCATATATCAATACTCCTTTTTATTTGAATTGCATTATTATCATTAGGCTTTCGCTTCAAAAACTGGTCTTTTCTCCAGATAATCCGGTAATTCTTTTAATTCAGAATTCATACCATTCTTTACGGCATTATATTCCTTCCAGTAAATGGAATAAAATTCATCTTTTCTTGTAAGTTCTGCCGGAGTCATTTCGTATCCCCAGCCGGCACCAGTATTTAACAATACATTCACACCCTGACTCTGAATTTGAACACCATAACCACCTGATGTTAAAATAGTGAATTTTAATGTTCCGCCTCCTGCCAATGCAATCTGCTTGTCCGCAAGATTCTGATTTTTTC
>OOAN01000590.1_pt1 | contig 26311 bp, 13 predicted proteins | sample 1671301 | NCBI WGS metagenome assembly OOAN01 (sample SAMN06348142, study PRJEB24527) | human gut metagenome | biome: human gut; feature: ankylosing spondylitis patient; material: feces | host: Homo sapiens | place: China | collected 2015-10
AGATAGGAAGATTTTCTGATTTGGCAAATAATTTGGCAATAAAGTTATTCACTTAAGATTTCGAATGCCTTTTCAATCAGTGGATCTTTCTTTTGTGATTCTATGTCACCCTGCTCTATCCCTTCTTCCAGAATCTTATCCATGTTTACGTATACATCAGGTTTTATTCCATCTTCCAATGACTTTCCATACTTATCAAAGTGGGGGCTGGCAGAGAAGCGGACGCTCCAGCCATTGGGTAATTCTGATGAAAATGGCAGCCCTGATCCACCACCGGTCTGATCGCCCAGCTGGATGATTCTTTTATCCTCGTTATCATTGTTTAAACTGCGCATTATGTTAACAAAATCATTTGTGGCACTATAACATCGACGATTGGTTAGTATCACGACCTTTTTTTGCCAACGAATACTGTTGGAGGGTTCTAAATAAATGGGTTCCATCTCTGAGAAATCATTGTGTCCCGGACCTGTCTTATGTTGGATATATCCTGTTAATGCCAGTTTATCAGTGAACCGGGCAGCTATGCGTGAAGAATTGGTTAGATTACCTCCTCCGTTATCACGGACATCGATAATTAGTCCATTGCAGATTTGTAAATAGTAAAGGACCTCATCCAAATTGCCATCTCCAACTCCGGCACTGAAACTTTCATAACGTATGTATCCTATGTTATTGTCGAATATTTTATATTTAAGACCAGCGGATGTGCGATAGCCTGAATTGGCACTACCCAGATAATAGTTATAAAGAATATCTTCTCTATAATTCCAAGGGTAGCCCTGATACCATGCATCGTAATAAGAAATACGACTGGCAGAAGATAGATTGACATGCCCGTCTTTCAAGATATAAAGCATTTGGCTTAGGATGTCGAACAGGTCATCATTAGACATTGACGGAATAATCAGTTTGCTGTATTCGTCATGAACAGCATCCCAGTCAATACCTTTCGTATCCAGGAAACAATACTGTTCGTCAATGATCTTCCATAGTTGTTCGAAATTACCTCTGGGATCATTGGCGTAGTCATCTTCCCCAATGCAACCAGTCAGCACCGGAAGGCAGCAGAGCAGCCAAAGTATTTGTCTAATCTTATTTCTCATCATTAATTGATCTCTCACTTGAAGTTTCAACATTAAATTTTGTTCTCTTAGTAAGCTCTAACCGATGAAGGAAGAGCGGTTCCTTTCTTATTTCGGATACGGTATAGGTCTTTCACAAATCCTACCATGAATACGTGTGAGTAGGTATGTGTCTTGATATTGTTAACGTTGGATTGCTGCAAATCAGCCAAGTAGCTAAAGCGCATTTTGGTATATCCTATCGGCAGGTCGACGGAAAGCATCTGTCGCAACGAAGGTTGATTGTGCAGGGAGGTAAATTTTATTACTCCACTCGAATTTCCCAAAGAGAATATCTCGTAATAAGATTGTCCGTAGTGGGGAGAGAACATCACTCCCATAACCGGCAGATTGACCTGATAACGAAGCACCATTGGATACCGTTTGATTTTCAGGTGCCAAATAGCCATTCCGGAGGCATCCAGATTGACGTATGCCCGTGCGGATGCCGGATTGTTGGTGTTCCGGAGATTATAGACAAAGCCTCCGTTGACATCTATCAATCCTCCGGCTAATAATTTGAAATTATCTGTCAGGCGGAACTGGTAATGTAATCCATAGTTCCAGTTGACTAATCCGGAGAAAGTGTTATTGTTATCGGCCCGGTTGTGCGTATAGCTGATGTTTGCCTGAAAGAAGTTCTGCACAGATACATTTCCATCAAACAACTTGGTCATCCGAATCAATTCACGGGAAACACGGAAGTCGATTCCTTTGTATTCCTGCGGTGAAAGATAGGTGTCGAAAATGTTAGTAAATCCGACACCATACATGGTGGCACGTGTTACATACCGATGGGCTTGCAGACTGTCGATCTGCGCTTGTAATCTTGTGCAAAGGGCGAACAGGATGCAACCTGTCAGCCCCAGGTATATTAGTTTTTTCTTCATCAGAATAATTTCATCTGCCCGGTGATTTCATCAATAATATCGCCTTCGCTTTTGCCGCTGTCCGGATCCAGATTTTCCGGCTCCTCTTCAGGAACTTCCTGTTGTTCTTGTGAGGGTTCGGGGAAGCGAGTTGGTTCAAGCTCATTGATCGTTTCCACTGCATAGGTAGTGATACGTTTTCCCTTGGCTTTGAAACCTTTGACAGCAATGAATTCATCCGCATCGATATTCAACGGATCACGGAAATTGTCGTGTCCGCCAAATATGACTTCCAGACGAGGATAGTACTCGTCGGTCAGCAGGATCAGACGGTTGTTCTTATTTTCTCCCAAGTAGTTTTGTTTACGGTTGGAGGCCTCAAAACAGAAACGTTTCAGATACGGATAATTCTGTTGGTCGGCATCGTAAAGCGCGGCAGTCCATATCTTGTTAGGATCAAACTTCTCCACGATGCTTACATTATCTTCATAGTGGTTGCTCAAGTCGAAGTTGGTAGTATAGAAATCACCGTTGTTCAGAACAATCAATATGCTGTCGTCGCTTTGGAATTCACCCAGATATTCACCTCGTCCGTCATAGTTGAGGCGGAGTATGTCACGGTCAAACCATACTTTACGTCCACCGAGCGTGGAACCTCCTTTTTGTTTCAGGGATATCTTATGTACCGGCAAGCGGGTAAGAATCACACCTCGTGCCTGACGTCCCTTGATACTGACTTCGCTGAAGTCATGCTCGAAGATGATGCGGCGTACACGCGGGTTCGGCTTCAATGTCACTTTGATAATTTCGGCTTCTCCGTTCGGGTTGGCACTGAAATAGGTAATTCGTGAATCGGGAGTTCCCAGTGTCACATCATATTCGCGGTCGCGGACCACGGAAGTTACGGCGAAACGTTTTACGTAGGTCGTTCCTTCTTTTCCGTCGCGGTAGGCTACGTTGTAGATCGTACGTTTATCGTTTTTCTTGAATACATTGACATAGAGAACGTTTTTGCCGACAAATTTCTTATCGGCAACGGGGGTGACGATATACTTACCATCACGGAAGAAGATAATGACATCGTCGATATCCGAACAGCAGGCTACGAACTCATCTTTCTTCAAGGTCGTTCCGATAAATCCTTCTTCACGGTTGATATAGAGTTTCTCGTTTGCTTCTACTACTTTGGCTGCTTCGATGGTGTCGAAGTTTCGCAATTCCGTGTGGCGCGGGAAATTCTTGCCGTATTTGTTCTTCAGCATCTGATACCAGTTGACGGTATAATCCACGATGTGAGCCAGGTGGTTATCAATCTCGGCAATTTCCTCTTTCATCTTGGCGATCAGTTCATCTGCTTTGTCTGAGTTGAATTTCAGGATACGCCCCATTTTGATTTCCATCAACTTGAGAATATCTTCTTTCGTAACTTCACGGATAAATGTCGGATAGTAAGGTGTCAGACGTTCGTCGATATGTGCACAGGCTGCATCCATGTCTTTGGATTGCTCGAACTCTTTATCCTTATAGATGCGTTCTTCGATAAATATCTTTTCGAGAGAAGAGAAATGCAGGGATTCCAGAATTTCTCCTTTCTTGATTTCCAGCTCCTGCTTCAGCAAATCCATCGTATTGTCTGCCGACTTTTTCAGGACTTTGCTCACAGTGAGGAAATGTGGCTTACTGTCATCGATAATACAGCAGTTGGGCGAGATACTTACTTCACAGTCAGTGAAAGCGTACAGAGCATCAATCGTTTTATCTGATGAGGTGCCGGGTGCGAGGTGCACTAATATTTCTACGTTGGCAGCCGTATTGTCGTCTACCTTACGAATTTTGATCTTTCCTTTATCAACAGCTTTCAGGATAGAGTCGATCACTGTCGAAGTCGTCTTTCCGTATGGAATTTCTGTGATAGCAAGCGTTTTATTATCAATCTTGTTGATCTTGGCACGTACTTTCACTGCTCCGCCACGTTCTCCGTCATTGTATTTGGCTACATCAATCGAGCCGCCTGTCTGGAAATCGGGATACAGTTGGAATTCTTCCCCACGCAGATAGCTGATGGAAGCATCGCAAAGTTCGTTGAAGTTATGCGGCAATATCTTGGAAGAAAGTCCAACGGCGATACCTTCCACTCCCTGCGCCAGTAATAACGGGAATTTCACAGGAAGAGTGACCGGTTCCTTATTTCGTCCGTCGTATGACAATTTCCATTCGGTAGTTTTGGGATTGAAGACAACGTCCAGCGCAAACTTGGACAAGCGTGCTTCGATATAACGGGGAGCAGCCGCACCGTCTCCGGTGAGAATATTACCCCAGTTACCCTGACAGTCAATCAACAGGTCTTTCTGTCCCAACTGTACTAGGGCATCCCCGATAGAAGCATCCCCATGCGGGTGGAACTGCATGGTGTGTCCCACAATGTTAGCCACTTTATTATACCGTCCGTCGTCCAGACGTTTCATTGAATGTAAAATACGTCGTTGCACAGGCTTTAAACCGTCATTGATATGAGGCACGGCACGTTCCAGTATAACGTATGAAGCATAGTCCAGAAACCAATTCTGGTACATGCCTGTTAACTGATGCTTTACGTTTTCGTCCCGCGCGTCCGCCGGTTTGTAGTCTGAATGTCCTTCCGTTATCTCGTTGATTTCGTCACTCATATATCAATCTTCGCTTTGCTTTAACAACAAATTATCTTCCTGAACATCAAAAAAGGGGATGTCCACGCAAAAATACGAAATAAATTCATATGAGGACGAAAAGAACTCACGTTTTTTATGATACTGACAGTTCTGTTAATCCTTTGATTTCACATTCCATACCAATAAAGCAAAAAAGACGGAGAGTAATGCGGCTCCGATCCAAAAAATATTGATATAAGAAAAGTCATAGATTTCTTTGCCATCGACAATGCTTTTATGCCCTCCTATGAGAATACCGCTCATAATATCCTGTATACCTGCCCCGATGTAACTGGCAATACCTACGATTCCTAATGCTGCACCTGAAGCGTTCCGGGGAGCAATGTCAACTGCCATCAATCCGCCCAAGAAACAGAGGAGTACTCCGATCGCAGTACCGAACAGTACCATGGATAACGCGTCTACCCAAAAGTGGACACCCGGAACTAATAGAAACAGACAAAGTGCCATTACATTCATCAGACCGAAGATGAGTGCAGGAGCATTTCTGCGCCCACTGAAAAACTTGTCGGAGATGACACCGGAAAACATTGTACCGATAATTCCACAAACCGAACCGATAGAAATGATAAAACTGGCGTCCAGTGTAGAATATCCTTTCTGGGTTTCCAGATAGAAGACTCCCCAGCTGTTTACGGCATAGCGGCTGACGTACATCAATGCACTCGAAATGGCAAGTATCCAAATTGCGGGCATCATTAGAGCTTGCCGTTGTGCCTTGTTGAAATCGGCAGCATCACCTGTTTCACTTTGCATTTGTGGATGATTGACGGCAGGCAGCCCTTCACTTTCCGGAGAATCATGAAAGAATCTCCAGACGATTAATGCCCCGATTATTCCGATACTTCCGGCTCCAATGAAACCGTATCTCCATCCTAAAGCACTGACAATGGAGGCGACAATAATGAAAGTCATTGCTTCCCCGATGTTGTGGCTTGCCGACCAGAAGCCATAGAACGATCCCCGTTTCTTATTTTCAAACCAACGGGATAATCCGACTACGCAAGAAGCAGCCCCCATTGACTGAAACCATCCGCTGATTCCCCATAATATGGCGAATAGAATGAAAGAGTGGGTGAATCCTAGGCATAAGTTTGCCAAGGCTGTAATTAGCAGTCCGGTGGACATGAAACGCCTGATATTGCTGCGGTCTGCCAGAAATCCGTTAGTGAATTTTCCGATAGCATAGGTGAAAAATAACACTGCTCCGATAATACCGAGCTCTGTTTCTGAAAAGATTCCTTCTTCAACAATCGGTTTCTTTACTACATTCAGGCTTAGCCGACAGACATAATAAATACCATATCCGGCTGTGGCGGAAAGAAAGGTAGCCCACTGCAATCTTTTAAGTTTTTTCTTGTCTTTTTTAAGAGGAGTCGCAGGAGTGCTGATGTGATAAAATTTGATAAGTTGTTTTAACATGGTGGTAGGATTTGATAGCCTAGTGAAAGGCGATAGTAATGGGAAGGTGTATCGATTATCTTCCGATACACCTTCTGATGAAGAAATAAATAAAGAGTTAGTTAGTAGCTTAGTCCATCTTCCCAACCCGGATTTTGGGTTAGAATGCCTTGTGTAAGTACGCGCTGGTCAGCAGGGATAGGCCATAAGTAGTCTCTTTCCTCTTTCCAGTCTTTGCCATAAGTAACTTTGGGGAATCCGATAATATAACCGGATGTTCCGTTGGAGAGATAGATATCCTTATCCAGTTTCTTTTTATTATCACATTGGGAGGTCGCTGTGGTTTCGTAGATTTCCAGATCAGGCTTCCCGTCACCATCCATATCGTATGTTCCTACTCCGGGAACATAAATACCGTAGTAAGGTACGTAATGATTGAACATTTGTTTACCTTCTTTCCAACGGAATAAATCCCATTGTCTCAACCCTTCCATTACTAGTTCAATTGTACGTTCGCGACGGATTTCGAGAATGACGCCCTTATTCGTTCCCTGCTCAACATTCGGATAGCAAGCTGCCAGATAAGGATCAGGGTTACTGTTGGCATCCGTAAGATTCAGATCCGGCATTTTAGCCCGTTCTCGAATTTTATTGATAGAGATATCCAGGTCTTCTTGTTTGAGTGTTCCCAGTTCGGCTTTGGCTTCGGCATAATTCAGGTAGACTTCCGCTGCTCGCATCAAAGGCCAATCGGAGGTACTTTTAGCGGCTCCGTCATGATCTTTGGTACCTACAAATTTGATAGGTCTGTAGCCGCAATAAGCAGTTAAGTCATTGGCGGTCACGGTTGTTTCTCCTTTTTGGATATAGTTCGGACAAAGTACAGTTTGTTGTAAGCGTGGATCACGGTCTTTTACCTCTTCCGTATAGAACATAGTTTCATATCCTTGTTTATCTGTGAAACGCGTTCCGTCAGTCATCAGGTAGTGATTCATAAACCGGCGGGTGAAGCCCATCTGCAGATTGGCGATGCTGAATTGTACGGAATGTGATAATTGTAGACCTTCGAAGTTATAAGCTCTTGCCAGTACAACTTCTGTTGTTTTGGCATTGTCCGCACAGAACATATCTCTGTAAGGTTCTGTTCCTTCTTTATACAGACTGAAGCCGCTTTCATCAATAAACTGCTTGGCAGTGCTTGCTGCAATTTCCAGATATTTCTCATAATTGTCCAGTCCGTGGTATTTCCGATAAGTTCCTTCATAGAGTGCAGCTTGACTGGCAAATGCCAGTGCTGCCCATTTAGTGACTCTTGTATTCCGAGTGTCTGTGCTTTTAGTTGGTAAGCTGGTGGCGGCATCTTCGAAATCTTTGAGGACCCGATCCATCACAAATTCGCGTGAATCTCTGGCTTTAGCCAGTAATTCCTGATCTTCCGAACCTAATACCTGATCATACCAGGGCACGTCTCCATAACGACGTACCTTTACGAAATAGAAATAAGCTCTGAAGAACTGTGCCACACCGTTATATTGGCTGCGGGCGGTTTCATCATCACAATTGGAGGAATGTTGCAGAAAATAATTGATGTGACGGAGTTTGCTCCATGACCATCCGGTTTCGCTAGCAGCCGAACGGGTACCTTCAATCACCTGTCCCATGCCTTTGTCAATCATATCGTCTGCATTTGTACCGGCTGAAGCGTCCGGTTCATCCAGCAAAGTATAAAATTGATTGGTCCATAACTCCAGGTCGGATTTATTTTGAAAGTAATTCTCCGGTGTCACTGCATTTTCCGGTAGGAGTGTCAGGTCGCAACTACTGAACAGGGTTGTCACCATTCCCAGGATAATTATTTTGTTGATAGCTTTCATACTATATCTGATTAATCATTAATTAAAAAGTAATATCTACTCCAACAGTATAAACACGTGGATAAGCATATCCCGAACCTGTGTTGGATGAGTAAGTGCTACTAGAGATAGCCAATTCTGGATCAATGGTTTTATTATGCTTCTTCAGAGGCGACCAATAATATAGATTCTCTCCTGAAACATAAACACGGACTTTTTCGAAAAAACGCTTGTTGATGGGCAGGGTATATCCGATAGAGAGGTTCTTGAAACGCAGATAAGCAATGTTCTGTATATATCGGTCATTGACTGTTCCGAGTGAACCTCCGGAGTAGGATTGATAACCTCTGATGCGTGGGAAGAAGGCATTTCTGTTATCTTCTGTCCAACAGTCTTCCGGAAATGACTTTTCTATAAATGAGGTAGAAGGGAAAGAATAGGGGCCCCAGAAAGAATTCGCTCCTTGTGAACTGGAACTGGAGGACGGATACCAGTCTCTTTTACCGATCCCTTGAAAGAAAGCAGATACGTCAAAACCATTCCAGCTTGCATCCAGGCGGAAAGAATAGTTGTATCTTGGAGTCGTATTTCCGATGATCCGTTTGTCGCCCGGGTCATCTACGGTTCCTGCTCCTGCTCCGATCACGTTGTCTCCATTCAAGTCGGCAAAGCGTACATCACCGGCACGTAGATAACCGTCTACTTTACTGCTGTAAACACGTCCGTTCACGGCTTTGTCATTAATCTTTGCCTGATATTCCGCAGCTTCTTTGTCTGTTTTAAACAATCCGTCTACATGGTATCCCCAGATTTCTCCCATTTTCTTTCCTACATAGTGGTCGGAAATCAGTTTGTCCGGGTTGTTGTATTTGGTGATTGTGCGCTGGTAATCTCCCAAGGTAGCTTGTATCCCATATCGGAAAGGCTTGTTGGCTACTTTGAACGAATCGTTCCATGAAACAGATAATTCCCATCCGTTTGTCCGTAAGTCAGCGCAATTGGCTTTTGGGGTAGAAGCACCGTATACATCCGGTAAAGTCAATGAGGTGGTCAGCATATCCGTTGTTTTACGGACGTAATAGTCGGCACTCATACTTAGACGGTTTCTAAGGAATGACATATCCAATCCGACATTGTATGTTGCAACAGTTTCCCAGGTCAGCCCGGAAGAGATTGGATTGGAAATTTTCGCATAGTATGCTTTTCCTTCTCCATCAAAGGTATAACTGAATTGGTTATCGGAAGTGATTGTTTGCAGATAAGCGTAATAATCTACTTGTTGGTTACCCAGACTGCCGACAGAAGCACGTAATTTTAAACTGCTCCACCAGTCACTTACAGGTTTGAAGAAGTTTTCTTCAGAAATTCTCCACCCTGCTGATACCGAGGGGAATATTCCCCATCTGTCTCCTTCTGCAAATCGGGAAGAACCATCAGCACGGCAGGATACCTCAAGCAAGTATTTGCCCATGTAGTCATAGTTGATACGCCCAAAGAAACCAAGAGTCTTATAGGCACTGATATCTTGTGATACGGTAAGCACACTTTCGGGTGTTACTGCCGAAAAGGAGTCGAGGTTATCATTGGACAAGTTGGTCATGGAAGTATCTTTGTTGACATTACGGTAAGTCTCATACTGACTACCTGCCACCACTTTAAGATTATGTTTCTTTGCCCATGAATGTTCAAAAGTTGCATAGTAATTCAGCATATGAGTGACGGGGAAAGATTCGTCTTCTTCATAGTTGTTAAAGATACTTCCGGAAGTGAATGTCTGTGTCACTCCCTGACTACGTGAATATTCAAATGAGTTGTTGCGATAGCGATACAGCTGTTTTCTTTGCTGATAACTGTAATTGGCAGTCAAAGTCAATCCTTCCAGTAAAGTAATATCAATCTGGTTGACTACAGACAAGAGTGTTCTGGATTTGGTGTTATGCCCTCTTTGAGATGTCAGATAGCCACCGTCGCCGGCTCCGAGAGGGGAGTTGGCATAAAGTTGGTTTGTATATTGCACAATTGTTCCGTCAGGATTGAAAGGCACGAATGACGGACTGATATTCGATTCCAGACGAGCAATGGTCATTGCATAATTGGAAGTTCCGTTATATCTGTAATTGTTGTTATCCAATCCGATATTTGTCGACCATTTTATCCATTTATTCAGTTGGGCATCCATCTTGGCACGGAATGAGTAATCTTTATAGAGGTCTTTATCAATGTTGAACATACCATACTGCTGATAGTAGCGTCCACTGATATAATAATTCACCTTCTCGCCACCTCCGGTGATGGAAACGTTATGTTCCATCTGTGGGCGGGTGCGATTGTAGAAGTGTCCATACCAATCTGTATTTCCATAATAATAGTACTTCCCGTCTTCTCCGATTTCTACCCAGGGTCGTTCAGGATTCTCAGTCATATCATTCCTGCGGTCGTAGAGCTTCTGGAGTTCTTCATCTTCATACAAATACATATTCACACCATTGTATGCATGGTAGAACTTGTTGGCGAAAGTTACATAATCATACCCGGTACGGATAAAATCAGTGGAAGTCGTATTCTGTGTCCATCCGAAACGACCGTTATAGGAAATTTTGGCTTTTCCTTTTGTTGCGGCACTTCCCGATTTAGTGGTAATAAGTACCACACCAGCCGATGCTTTTGCTCCATAAATGGCACACGAAGATGCATCTTTCAATACAGAAATCGATTCGATATCATTTGCATTGACTTGATTTAGCGGTACTTCTACGCCATCACATAATACTAACGGCGTGCCACCGTTGACAGAGATACCTCCACGAATGTTTAATGAATACCCTGACTCGGGCGAACCTGTACCAAAAGTAAGATTTACAGATGGATCGGCTCCCTGCAATGCATTGGCAGCAGACACTACCGGGCGGTTGTTCAGGTCTTTACTAGAGATGGTGGAAACGGCACCTGTCAGGTTACTTCTGCGTTGACTACCGTAGCCTACTACGACTACCTCGTCAATCATCAGGCTGGAAGGAATCAGGCGGATGGTCTTGGTCTGATTGTCTTTTACATTGACTGTTGCCATTTCATAACCTACGTACGAAATTTCGATTGTTGAGGGTATGAAAGCTTCTAAAGAAAACTTTCCATCCAGATCGGTAATTGCTCCTTGTGCGGTTTCTTTGTTCATCACTGAAGCGCCTATAACAGGATTACCTTCTTCGTCATAAACAATACCGGTAATCGTCTGTTTCTTTCTTTTACTTGAATTTTGCTGACTGGTATCGGACTTTTTACTGATAATGATGCTATACCCGTTGATGGCGTAGCTAACATTCTGTCCCACAAATATCTGATCCAAAACGGCCTTAATAGGCGCATTAGTGGCATTGACTGACACTTTTTTACTCATGTTGATCTCTGCGGATTTGATTACAACAGAATAATTTTTGGTCTTATGTAAAGCTTCTATTGCTTCTTTTACAGTAACATTCTTTAATTGTAAGGTTATGTCTTGTGCTAGAATGGGTTGAGAGAAAAATATCATCACACAAGCAAACCAGATCGTTGATATATATTTTTTATAAATATTAGTTTGCTTCATATCAGGTTATACTACTGCTAATTTTATGGAGTTGCAGAAGTAATCATGATTACTCCCTGACTCCGGATTATGGACATTTGTCCGTCTGTATTGAGATTGGATAAAATCTCGTCGAGAGTTTCCCCGTTAGTGAAGTAAGCAATGTAAGTGCTGTCACCTAGCTTTTGATCTAATATGATGATTCTGGTATCGAAATAATATTCCAGTTCCTTCACAATATCATTAAGGGGAAGATTACTGAAATAGAATCCTCCGTTTTTGGCCGGACACTTGTACAGATTGGCAAGGAATGTATCGCGGACAATCTTCTGTGAAGTTCGGTTATACTGAATCATTTCTCCTTTCTTCAAAATCTCATTAGGATGAGTTGGAGTTTTGAACAGTACCGAACCTTCTACGAGCGCGACTTCTACTGTCTCGATATTCTCGTAGGCACGGAGATTGAACTTTGTACCCAGCACTTGTACATGGACGTCACCGGCAGAAATGATAAAAGGCTTGTCCGGATCCTTTGCCACATCGGCAAAAAGTTCTCCACTGACAAAGATTTCTCTTTTATCTTCTGTGAAATCGGAAGGGTAAATTACTCGCGTGCCTGAATTGACATGGAGCGTCGTTCCATCCGAAAGAGTGAGTGTCTGATGCATACCGTGTGGTACGGTGATATCATTCCAGTGTGTATTTGCCTTCTTGTCAAGAAGTAAATATCCAGCTAAAAACAAGAGTGGTATAAAAAGGACGGCTGCCACACGCTGCATCCAGCGGATTGAACGCTTAAGTCCCGGGCGTGGTGTGCGGACCTGTTGGGGTTGAGTTGCTTTTTGAAATTTCTCAAAAGCTTTTTGAGATAACTCATGATTCTCCATTTGAATTTCAGAGATAATCTCACGGAAACTCTGGTCCACTAGGCTATTGTCATTTTCTGTCAACCACTTTTGGATTTCTATTTCTTCCTCGTGAGAACACTTATCATAGAAATAATCTTTTAATATGTCGTTAGTTATCTTCATAGCGTATTTGTTTAAAGTACAAAAATGCATTTTTTTTCTTTATCAATGAGTATATTATGTTGATTATTTCTGAATAAGATATTCTATTTGGGATAGATTCGTATTTTTAATCTGATCTCATATTCATAAGCACTTGTTTTTATTTAGTATTTCGATTATTTTTATTTCTAAATTCTTAGCCCAAAAGTAGTAGCCGAGGTCAGACGGATGGGTTCCGTCGGTACAGGTATCCCTGTTTTCGGGAGATGGCAACGGATTGCCTATCAGGTAGATATTCGGATATTTCCGGATGATCTTTTTCATAAGAGTTTCCACTATTTTCAGTTTGTCACTCTCCCTGGTTCGAATCAAGGTGTTAAATGTTTCATTGCCCCGTTGAATAGTTTGTACGAATATCAGAGGAGTCTTAGGGTGTTTGGCTACAATGATATCTACAAATGCCTGTAAACGTTCCTTGATTTGCATTGCGTCGGGGTTGGAAAACACGTCAAATACAAAAGCATCGGCTTCGGTGGCTGCTATCACTTCCGCAAAATAAGATTGAAGTTTGGCATTGCCACTGAATCCTAAATTGCAGACATGTAAGTTTGTATTACGCTCTATTTGCAGCGGATAACTCATCCCCGGACGACTTGCTCCAATACCTTGCGTAAAACTGGAACCGAAGAATACGACTTTTTGCCCGAAAGGATTCGGGATCGTTTCGATTGAAGATCCCGGCTGAATGCCTATCTTCAGAGATTCGAGTTCGCTGTACATCGGCAGGTAAAGCAGACATTCTTTTTCCTTTGGCTCCATACCATACATCAGTGTGAATGCTTCGTTCCGTTTGGCAGGAGCTAGCGAATTGGCATATATCCATTCATTATTCTGTCTGATATAGAGGTCGAAGCCGGCAGCTGCTATTCCTGTTACATTATCTTTCCTGTATTCCCATTTATACAAGGGAAGCAGGTCAATCTGGGGTGAGTTGGTCCTGAAAACAACCGCTAATCCTGCTGAACATCTGGCTTGCTGGTTTTCTGATTTTGAAAATCCCTTGAAAGCTACCGTATCTATACGGTGATATAGATGTGGGGTAGGCAAGACTTTTCCTACAAGGGTCAGTTGGGAGGCATCTACATAGCGGATGTCTTTTATACTTTGTCCCCACAGGATAGTCGGTGCCAAAAGCGAAGCCAAAAGGAGCAATCTGAAATTTCTCATGTTTTCTTATCTGGTAAATAGAATAATTACTTTCGGGGATTAATTGTGCCGTCCGATTTTCTTCAGGTAGCTGATTAATAACTCCGGTCGGTCGGTTTGTATGATGGATGTGCCGAGATCTAATACCTTTTGGTAAACTTCTGCCCCATGCTCAAAAGCATAGTCATCGTACATACCTGCTTCTTCACCTCCGCAGAGTGAGGCCCAAAGAGTATTTACCCAGATTTTAGAACCTTGTGCAAGTATATCCTTCATGCATTTTTTTACTTCCGAAGTTTCTTGCTGCCAGCATACTTCATATGCTAGAGGAATGATTTTCTTGTCCATATATTGGCGGAACAAATCTTGTCCGCTTGGTTTGTTGATATCAATAATGGGCATGTACATCATGGCGTGTTTATACTTCTTAGCTTGTGTATCTACAAAATCAACAGACTTTTTACCTTTAATCAAGATTTGTTCTGTGACTCCCAATTCTTCTGTGATAGCCATTACCAAATCATAATATTGGTACCCTTGGTCTATGTTAACCACTATACGGTCTTTGCAGACGGCCAATGCTTCTTTTAAGGTCGGCATCTTGTATTTAGTGGGGCAGTTATGACCTGTTTTCAGGAAACAGCTTTTGATATAGTCGTAAGTTACGTCGCTGACTCTGCCTTTTCCTGTGGTAGTCCGGTCGATAGTACCGTCGTGACAAAGGACAAGTACACTGTCTGCTGTCAGTTTCAGGTCTAGTTCCATGACATCAACTCCCATGCGGATAATCGATTCGATGGCAGGGATGGAGTTCTCCGGATAATCCCGCCAGTCTCCCCGGTGGGATACTACCACTACATAGTCTGTTTTCGGATTGTGAATGGCTTCTACTATCTTTTGCGCATGTGTCTTGTCCGGAGCGACAGGAGTGACTGCAAAAGTGCCTAGAGTCAGCAACAGAAGAAGTCCGGTGAATAAGCTTCTTTTTTTCATATTCATATCATTTTAAGGATTAATTTTTTTTGAATAAAAGAGGACGAAGTACAAGATGCTGAAGATCGTAAGCTGTGATGATCACATGACCTTCATCAAAATTGTTTTCGAATATTACAGTAAGGGTATGAGTCTCTTTGTCGATTGTTGCTTTTACGTTCACCGCTTGGGCAATAGTGACTAATGCTTCTTCTGCAGATGCTCCCGTTACTTCATATTCAATTTTTAGGGGACTGGAAAGATCGGTTATTTTTGTAACAGCATTTGCTTTTAACCTGAGATTCAGAGAACTGAACACTTCCAGTGTGAGTGTTTCTCCATTACCCAATGTGATTTTGAGATATCCATCATCAGTCTTGGTAATATTTTTAAAAATGGTCGTCTCGTCGGTTGTAGCTGTAATAGGAGTCCCCTTGTTATCCTTGAGTATCTCACCATTGACTGTCCAGTAACCGTCGGCATTTACCCCCATTTCGGGGGTATAGCCACAGACGGGTACTTTTTTTTCGGTATCATCTGTGAGCCAGTTTGTCTCATTGCCAATAGTGGTGGTCCAGTAATACAACTGGTCGTCATCGTTGAGGCGTACACCGAGTATAGGGGCTTCTATTACATCTTCCTGGGTTGCTACAACAACTGCTTTTTCTTCATTATTGTTGTCTTTATAGGTAATAACATATTGCCCGTCCGAGTTTCGGGAAACAGAGGTAATTACATTTCCTTCCGTCAAATATCCCAGTTTTGAGATATCTTCATTGAGTTTATCCGCTTTGGTTTGAAGGGCGGCTATTCGCTCTTTGAAATCATTGAGCTTATTCTGAATCGAAGAGTCATCATAATCCCCACAACTGGTGAGCAGGAGGGAAAGAAGCACCGAACAGACAAAATATATTCTTTTCATATCTTGTGTCTTTTAGAAATTAATACTAGGATCGAAATTTTGGTTTGCATGACAAAATGCATTCTGGTTAGTGGCATCTGGTGCAGAAGTAGGATTGTCCTTATACTTGCTGTAATCACCGACATAGCCTCCACATACACAAGCCTTGCAATTGGTCCAGGTTGCAGTGGAAGCACCAGAATAACCACATAACCAGCCCGGACCATGTCTGTTGGTCCCATTTCCTTCGGTGAATACATCTCCCAAAACAGCACCTTTGTTTACGCAACCGATAATCTGTATGTTAGAGTGACCGATGATGCCTCCTGTGCGGACACTTAGGTGAGTCATGACATTTCCGTAATTCGTGCAGGACTCTACTGTATATTCCGGTTTGGTTTTCAGGTCGTCTGTACCTCCTACAATTCCACCCATACGTTTGTAATTGTAGGTCACACTCGCTTCTTTGCCTTCATGTTGCCCTACTTTGTCATCTTCAATGGTTCCTCTGTTGTCACAGTTGTAAATGTTACCATACATTAGTGTTGCTACAATTCCGCCCGTTCTTCCGCTCGGACAACTGATATCGCCATAGTTGGTGCAGTAATTCAATTTTCCTCCTTCTGCTTTAGCCATGAAGGCGCAGATTCCGGCTGTCTGCATACCTGTACCGCCATTAGCTGTATTGCTGATGCGTCCTGTACGGACAAATCCTCTGTTGGAACAACCTTGTGCTTTGGATTTTCCTCCAATGGTTGTGTTGACAATTGTACCTACCAGGCCGGAAAGTGCGTTAAATTCTCCGGATTTATTATCGGCTGTGAAGTCGATATTATAATAGTTGGTACAGCCCTCTATTACCGATTTTTTGGCGAAGCAGACAAGAGGAGCTATGACAGTATATTTAGGTGCTGTTCCGCTCATCATCCAAGTTATAGTGGTACTGGCATCTCCTAAAACTAAATTTTTGACTGTCGCATTTTCTATCGAACCGAATAAACCATACGCCAATCCACCATTTGTTATATCTGCACTACAATTCAGATTCTTGATGGCATATCCTTGTCCGTTGAAGACTCCGGTAAACGGATGTACTGCCGCATAAGGTTCTGTCGTTGTATAGTTGGAAGCGTCTATGTCGCCTATCGGTGTCCAGTCTGTCACGGATGCCATGTCTACATCATTCAGTAAGACGACTTCTCCTGCGTCATTCTGCCAGCGTGAAGTGCTCGAACCGTTATTTACGGCTTTGGCGAAGTTCACAAGATCGGCGGTAGTGCTGATGCCGCCTTTATCTTCCACTTCTTTTGCTTCCTGTATGACGTTGATACTGGAAGATATATTGTAGAGCGAATTGGAAAATGTTATCTTTCCGGTACGTTCGTCCCCTGTCTCATTGGCAAGAACAGTGAAGGCATGGGTTGTCGTCACTAATGCACGGGTGCCTTTGTAGGTAATCCAATCATTTTCTGTGGCGACTTGATAAGATATATTGGCGGATATCTGCATCTCTATGTCCATCTGTGTTCCTTTGAGTTGGATAGGACCGACATGTCCCTGATACTGCGGCTCGTCAAGGATGGCAGTCCCGTAGGTGAAATACACCGGTTTTAGTACTGTATGGTTGCCTGCGCTTGCCAGTAACAGGATATTCCCTTCCGTAGCTCCCTCTTTCATGGTAGCGGTAAGCGTGGATGAGGCTTTATCTATTTTTACTTCCATATTATAGGCGGTGAACAGATCTACATATGCGTTTTCTGATTGGGTTCCATATATTTCGTATGGAATATGAACCGGAGTGGCATAATCCGTTACAGCATTGTACACCGGGCTGTTGAACCGGATGCCGAGTGCTTCTTGCAGGGTCATCCGCAATTCCTGTCCGTCAGCTAGGATAAATACGGCTTCTCCTGTCTTATCATCTATATAGGCGGATTTGAATAGCAGGTTGCTTACATCATTGGCGAGTACACCGGTACTGGTTCCGTTCACACTCCAGTATCCGTTTTCGTCTATCTGAACATCGGGCATAACTCCGCCTACCGGAAATTTCTTTCCGTCGCCATCGAGGATGAAGGTGTAGTTCTTGCCTTTGTCCGTAGTCTGTGCCCAGTAGAGTTTGCCGTCAACATCTTGCTTGGCGGTGATGATGGGGAGTTTGGTCACTTCGTCCTGAGTGGCGATGGTGACGGTATGGGTTTCCCCGCCGCTGTTACTGTAAGATATGACATAATTACCATCAGCATCCTGGCTGATTAGCGTAATGAATGAACTTCCCAGTACTTCGGACAATGAAGACATCTGCTCGTTTAGTGTACGGGTCAGAGACTCATAATCTCCAATCGTCTGCTCTATATCGTTGAGGTCCTGCCATATTCGTTCGTCATCGTAGGAGCTGCAACTTCCCAGCAAGCAGGCAGATATAAATAAGGAAATACCTATAAACTTTTTCATATATTCAGTGATTAACATTCGTTTGATTCGTTATTCAAGTACTCTGACATGCAGATAATTCATACAACTTCTTTCTCCATTGCTGTCGGACACATGGTTAATGACTTTGCCGACTCCGTTCTCATAAGTCCACATCACCGTGGAACCACCACCGTCAAAACGGATGACATCATATAATCCCAGTTTTTGGGAAACTCTGTAAGCCTCGTAGAAGTCGAGTCCTCTGTCGTTGTCTGTCCTTCCGTCTACACAGAAGATAATCATCTTTGATTTATCTTGCGTCATACCAAGATTGGTGGTCGGATTGATTGTTTCCGCATCTTCCTTTTTGGGCGGTGCAGCATACACTCCATTGTAGAGGAAGCGATACATACTGGAATTGTGAACCTTGACAGGTGCAGTAGAACTACCGATTTTAAGCTCTGCGCTGATTGTTACTTTATCACCGGTTTTCAGACTTTGTGCCAGTTCGTCCGCTTTCTCCCCTGTAACTTGTAATACCCATTCGTTTTTATCGGTCACATACGGGGCTTCTACAGTGGCATTTCGTCCGTCGACAATTTGAGTGACGGTAGCGTCGAAATCACCGGAATTAACTTTTAGTGGCTGGTCGTTTCTGCCTATTATAAACAATGCTTTGCTGCCTATCGGATTCGTCAACCCCGGATGAGGCTCTTTTACATATCTGAATGTGTAAAGATTGGCATCATAAGATGGCTTTCCACCCAGGCGGACAATAGTATCATTCACCGAATAATACTCATATTCTTTGGTTCCGACTTTGAACTTGCCGGTAAAGTCTCTCTTCTCGAAGCTGACTGTGCGGTTATCAAAGTAAGTGAATCCCCAAACGTGATTGGTCAGGATGGAACGCACATGAGGATTGTTGACGAATACAGGCTCTCCCTCTTCGATATGCATACCTCTGGGAAAGCCGTCATGGGAATTGAAGAAACCAGTATTGATACCTACCACGATGTTTCTTCCTTCACCTCTGCGTCTTATACAAGTCTCGGAAAGCGTCTCACGAAGAATTTTCCCATTGTTTGAGTTATTATTTCCGTTAGGGTTCGGGCACATTTCATCCGCCATCACTGTCTCGAATGTAACTTTCGGGTTGTTCATGTCAATCTCGATTGCATAGATGTTCTGGTTGAAATTGGTGAAGGAATAGTGCTTATAGGTAATTCCCGATGCAATTTCGCGGTCTTCTGTTATCGTCCAGTCATAGTATGCCTCATCCTGATTGGAGAAATTATTGGCTTCTTTAGAGAATGCTCCGTGGCGGACTGCATTGCTGTAAGTTGCTGCGGGAGCATCGCCCGGGTTTTCTTTATACGTGCTGTAATCTCCAACTTTTCCACCGATGTGACAGTCGGTAATATAATCCACACCGGTTTTAGTGCCGCTATAACCGCATGCCCATCCGGCTCCGTGTTTGTTGGTGCCGTCTGCGGTTGCGTCGGACAAGATGATGCCGTTGTTTGTGCATGACTGGACAAATCCGGCATTATGACCTACAAATCCACCTGCACGGCTTCCGTTTTGAGAAAAGACGTCTCCGTTGTTGACGCAGTTCTTGATTATTTTGTCGGTGTTCAATCCGCCAGCCACTCCACCGATACGTTTCACATTGTATCGCCTGCTTGTTCCGGCAAAAACACCGTTAACATCGTCCTGGATTAATCCTTCGTTGACACAATTTTCCATTGTCCCTTCTTGCAAAGTCCCTACAAGACCACCGCCGCGTCCCGAAGGTGAACTGACGGAACCTTTGTTGACGGCATAGCCGATATAGGCTTCGTCATTTTCCACGTATCCGGCAATGCCGCCCTGGTTGAATGCGGAATAGGCGCCGGAAGCTGTGTTGGCGATTGCTCCGCAAGTCAACATGCCTTCGTTGATACATCCGTTTGCCTGCGTTGTGTCGCCTATCTTATTCCCGAATAGTACACCTGCCAGACCACCTAACCGGACACCGAAATTGGCGGCATCTGTTCCTTCAAAAGAGATATTGATTTTGTTGGTGCAGGCTAATAGGCTTCCTTCGCAATATCCAACTAATCCGCCGATTGCCGCTCCTTGCGGAGCATTGCCTGTGATGGTGGCGTTACCCGCGATGGTCAGGTTCTTGATAATACCGGAACTGCCGAGCGCGTTGAACAGTCCATGAGCGATATTCCCGTCTTCAAGGTTATATGTAAAGGTCAGATTGGTGATCGAGAATCCCTTACCGTCGAATGTGCCGTTGAAAGTCTGTTCTCCGGCTGTATAAACGACTTTTGTATTGGCTTTGGTTGTATTGCTGGCTACCGGACTTCCTGCACCGCTTGTCAGCGTGATACCTTGCATGTCAATACTGTTCAGAAGTACTACATCTCCTTCTTTATTCTTGAACTTACGTAAGCTGTTGCCGTTGGTGACAGCATCTATGAATTCCTTGAAATCAGTTCCGGTGGCAATGCCGCCGTTTTCAACAACAGGCAGAGTAAAACGTACCGGCTTGATTAGGATATTGTCCTCGGCATCGTAGAGCATAATCATTGTCACACCTTCTTCAAAACCATCAGCGAAAGTGGCAGCCAATGTTTTATCGGTACTGTTCAACTTGGCTTCCAGTCCGTCGTCACTACGTGTTATAAGCATTAATGCTTGCGCTGCTTTTTTCCCGATAATGTTGTAACTCAGCGTAAGGTTTCTGGTTCCTTCTTCTATAATAATAGGAGAGATTGCCGGCTGCTCCCCGTTCTTGAATTCTACATTAAATAAGGTGAACGTATTGACTGATAATGTCTCTCCGTTTCCTAACGTAATAGAAGCCGTTCCGTTATCATTTATTTCTACTTTCGTGATTAGTGAAGTGGTTTTCCCTTCTGCTTTGATGGGTTTCCGGTCGCTGTCCAGAATTTGTTTCCCGTTTACTACCCAGTATCCATTCTCGTCTACCTGTATTTGCGGGGTACTGCCTGTTACAGGGATTTTCTGATTGTTGGCATCGAGCAGGAAAGACGTTTTCCCTCCTGTTGTAGTAGTCCAGTAGTGAATTCCGGCTTCTTCTTGTATTCCGATAATCGGACTGGAAATCATTTGGTCGGAAGTGGCGATTGTGAAGCTGTGTTCTACATTATCAGTTCCTTTGTAGGAGATGACAAAGCCGCCGTCGGTAGCTTCCGTAACGGAAGTGATGGCACCGCCTTTAATGATTTCACTTAATGCGTTCGCTTGCAGTTGCAAGCTGTTGAGCTTCTCTTTCAGTTGGTCGAGATCTTTATAGATTTCGTCGATGTCCTTCCATGCAGCCGAGTCATTATAATCGTCGGAGCAACTGCCAAACATGGGCATGAGTAACAAGAATAAAAGTAGAAAATTTCTCATGTTCTTTAAATAAAATTGATTCAATGGTTAATAACAAGCTGTAATGTGAGCCGTCTCTATAGTGAAGAACACATCATCCGGCAAGGGTACGTAATCAGTATTGAACTTTTTTTTAATTTCGTTAGTATTTGTGGGAAGGCTTGAATTTTTCATATTAATTTCATAGTTTTGTCACCTGAAGTACACTGTCCCTTATCTATTCCCCTTTAGCGTATTACAATATGATGTGATTTTTGGGATGAGGTAGTCTATCTTCTGTTTTATTAATAGCTTTGTTGACTGGAATCTTTTTCGGAGTATAAATGATGGATAAAACTGAATCATCTTCTATTATTGAGGAACAACTGTTGTTACGACAGTTGAGAGAGGGAGACATGGCTAGTTATGAAATCCTGTTTCATCGTTATTACCCTACATTTTTTGCTTTTGCCAAGGGAATGTTAAAAGACGAAGGGGCTGCCGAAGATATTATCCAAAATGTATTTATGAAGATTTGGATACATCGCGAAGCCCTGGTCGAAACAATGTCTATCAAGAATTATATTTATGTACTCTCCAAACGGGAAGTATTCAATCATTTACGGGCAAAATATAATACGCACGTCGTTCTGACAGAAGATATGATGACATTAGAGCATCCTTCGGAACATGAAGAAACGCAGTCGGATTATAGGGAGCTGCGCGAAGCAGTGCAGAATGTGATTGATGCTATGCCTCCCAAGCGTAAGAGTGTGTTTTGTCTTAGCCGTTTCAAATCATTGACCAATCAGGAGATTGCAGATAAACTGGGAATTTCTATCCGCACGGTGGAAAAGCATATTGAGCTGGCTCTTCGTACATTTAAGGAACAGTTAGGGGGATTCTTTACACTACTGATGGGAGTGCTATTTTAATTATTCTCATTTCTTTCAACATACTCTGTTGGGGAGCAGCCGTAAATTGCCTTGAAGCAACTACAGAAATAAGAATGACTGTTGAAACCAACTAAAGTCGAGACTTCTGAAACGGTAATTTTCTTTTCTATTAACAGGCGTGCTGCCATTTGTAAACGTGACCGTCGCATGAATTCGGTAGGAGAGAAGTTAGTCAGTTGTTTGATTTTATAGTAGAGATTGGTCTTGCTCATTCCTATTTCATTGCAGAACTTTTCAATGTTCAGTTCCGGGTTCGACATATTTTCTTCCATGACGGCATATAGCTTTTGTAAAAAGCGGTCGTCAGCCGACGTTATATTGGCGCCGATATCATGTGTGTTAAAGTTTTTGCTATATATTTTTTTTAATTTATCTCTGGAGGTAAGCAGGTTTGTAATGCGAACTTTCAGATGCGTCATGTTGAATGGTTTGGTGATATAATCGTCTGCTCCTATTTTTAATCCTTCTTCTACTTGCAAAACAGTAGTTCGCGCGGTGAGCAAAATGACGGGAATATGTCCGGTACGTAAGTCTCCTTTTATGATACGGCATAACTGAATACCGTCTGTTCTAGGCATCATGATATCACTGACTATCAAATCAGGCATATAGCTGAATGATTTTATTTTGGCTTCTTCACCATCGGCGGCCTCTATGACATTATAGAACTTTGATAAGTTCTGTTTTATGTAGTGACGTAATTCTTTGTTGTCTTCCACAATTAATATCGTATACTTCTTGTTCGTAACTTGTTCCTCTGTTTCATAGAATTGTTCGTTGGAGTCAAACTCATTTAATGATAAATTAATGTAACGTGTGATGTCTTCACTGTCCTTGTAGTTTACAATAATCTCATCTGTGGACAAATGAGCATTTCCAGTTGGTAATTCTACGAAGAAGGTACTTCCTTTTCCTTGGACGCTTTCTACATAAATACGTCCCTTATGCATTTCTACAATAGCTTTTGTAAGATATAACCCGATACCGGTTCCGGGAGTGGACGAATCTGACTCGTTGACCTGATAGAAAGGGTCAAAGATGGCGTTTAACTTGTTTTGTGGAATGCCGATGCCTGTATCTTTTATTGTCAATAAGATTGATTGTCCGGTTGTTTCATTATAAACGGTTCCTATATCTATTCTTCCACTATCAGGGGTATTCTTTATGGCATTTGACAGTAGATTGAACAAGACTTTTTCCATTAGTCCGCGGTCGTACCATAGGTTGATAGGTGCATCCGGTAGATTATAAAAAAGGGTAATACCTTTGGAGTGTGTGAGTTCCTGAAAAGCCAGTACAATTTCTTCTATGAACTTGGAGAAGTTGCCTTCTGCCGCTCTTAGACTCATCTTACCGGCTTCTTTTTTCCTGAAATCCATTAGTTGGTTAATTAGGAACAAGAGGCGTTTGGAATTGCTGTACATCAGTTCCAAAGGCTTTTTTACAGTAGAGGATAAATCCGGACGGTTTAATAATTCCTCTAAAGGGGCAATGATAAGAGTCAAAGGTGTGCGTAACTCGTGAGAGAAATTTGTGAATAAGTTGATGCGGTCATTATGCAATTTCTCGGAGTTCTCCTGCTCCATTTGCTTTATATGTACGTCATTCGTTAATTTTATTCTTACTTTTAAATAATGCAGGTATGAAACGATGATGCCTAATAAGATAAGAATATAGATACCTATCGCCCACCAGGTTTTCCAAGGTGGCGGTAATACTTCCAGCCGGACGCTGACTCCTTCTTCATTCCATACGTTATCGTTGTTGCAGGCTTTTACATGAAAAGTATATTTTCCTGCGGGCAGGTTGGTGTAATGGGCCATTGTCCGGTCACTGACATATATCCAGTCCTTATCGAACCCTTCCATATAGTATGCATATTGGTTCTGGTCGGAACGTATAAAATTCAGGGCGCGATAGTCGAATGTAATATTAGATTCATTATAATCTACTACAATTGCATCTTTGTGAATATTCAACTGCTTTAGTGGAATTCTCTTGTTATTGATTGAGATGTTTTTTATTACAACGGGTGGGATGTTGGTATTTGTGCTCCGGTGGGAAGGATTGAAAGATACGATGCCGATATCACCTCCGAAATAGCAGATAGAGTCTGTGCGCAGGCAGGAGCGTAATGCGAATTCATTGACTTGGAATCCAGTGAAATTACTGATACTTTTTTCTTCCGGAGTAATTTTGGCTACAGAAGAAAAGGTCGAGGCCCAGATATTCCCGTTTGCATCTCCGGTGATGGCACAAATAGTGTTTGATTTTAAGCCATCGTCAATGGTATATTGGTGGGCGACTTTCTTGTCGCTTGTCAGCCCGACAATACCTTGTCTGGCTGTTGCTACCCAAATTTGGTTGTTGATGTCACGATATAACTGGTTAACACAGATATTTAATCCGTTTTTGTCCGTATGTAGAAAAGAAGAACAGTCGCGGGTCTGGAAGTTGTAGCGGTAGATTCCATGTGAATTACTTCCTAATAAGAAATAGCCGTTCTCGTCTTCTAAAATAGAACAAATATTACTGAATGTGATTTCTTTACCGGAAGACAAATAGAAACAGGTTTGTATCTGTCCGTCTGCAGAAATGTAGACCAGCCCTCTTGTACCGGAAATACCTAATAAGATGTTGCCTTTGGAGTCGGGATGAATAGTGATGATAGAAGACCCGCCGGGTAGTGTAACAGTACGAAGTATTTTTCTTTGTCGAATATCGAAAAGAGAGAGTTTCCCGCTGTTTGTTCCTATATATAATATGGAACCGTTGTTATATAGACAGGTCACAATATTGGAACGGAAATCAAAATCTCCTTCTTTATTGTTGATATTGTATCTTGTATATTCTTTTCTTGATATATCATAATGAAGGAGACCGCCGCCTTCGAGCCCTATCCATATCCCATTATTATCATTGGCGAGTGGACCTACAATACCGAGTAGTCTTTTCCCTTCAAAGGTAGGAGTGTAGAATTGGAAAAAGTTATTGTTTTGCAGATTGAAGTAGTTGACACCACCTGCCCAGGTACCTAACCAAATCGTATTGTCTTTATCGCAATAGGCGGAGTGTATGGAAAAGTGAGACAGCCCGTTTGGATTATCGGATTTTTGTTGATAGGCTATGAACGTTTTTTTCAAAGGATTGAAGATGTTAATTCCGTTGAATGTTCCGATTATAATATTGCCATCATGGTCTTCGGTAATACATCTGATAGAATTATTACTTATACTGTTAGGATTATAGGTTTGATTTACATAATGTGCTTTAATGTCCAATTGGCAATCTAATACAAACAAGCCATTTTCGGCTGTACCGATATATATGGAACCATCTGTACCTTTATACAATATTTTAATTCCGGAGATCATCTGTTTATCGGGTAGTGGGATAAACTTATTTTGTGAAGGATTGAAAAGCAGCAATTCACTGTCAGTACCGACCAGATAATTGTTGTTGGCATCCAGATCGATAATTGTATTGATTCGGAAGCTTTTTGTTGAGTCCGGAGAATAGTGGGTAAAGTTTCGGTGCTCAGGGTCAAACAGGTTTAACCCGTTATCTGTGCATATCCAGACTTTCTCTTTAGGGTCTATATAGACCCTGCGAATAATACTTGAACTAAGAGATTGTTTATCGTCTTCTTTAGCGTAAAACTGTTCAAATTCTTCGGTTTCTGAAGAGTAGCGGTTGAGCCCGTACAATGTACCAATCCATAATGCTCCTTTTTTGTCTTTTCCTACCGATATTACATAGTTGTTTGATAAGGAAAGGGAATCATTTGCCCGGTTTTGAAAGACATCTATCGAGTATCCATCGTATCGTGCCATACCGTCTCTGGTGGCAAACCAAATATAACCTTGGTCATCCTGAATAATATCAAGTACGCTCATTTGGGGCAAGCCCTGGCGTGTTGTCAGGGATTCGAATGATACATTCTCAGCGTATACAGTTTT
>OOAN01000606.1_pt1 | contig 25810 bp, 14 predicted proteins | sample 1671301 | NCBI WGS metagenome assembly OOAN01 (sample SAMN06348142, study PRJEB24527) | human gut metagenome | biome: human gut; feature: ankylosing spondylitis patient; material: feces | host: Homo sapiens | place: China | collected 2015-10
AGGTGTCCAAACAACCGGATTTACAAAACGCGGACAAATAAAAAAATTATAATCGAAGAACTTAAAATGAAAAACGTATTAAAGTATCTGTTACTGGCACTCATCGCCGTCTCGCAACTCTTCGCCTGCGGCGGCAGCGATGACGAAAAGACCCCCGCGGATAATTTCGACGTGCAATTCACGGTTCCGGGGTCGGTAGACGTCACCGAAGGCGGCGAGTGCACTTTCGCCGTAAGTGGGGGGGGGAAATCGCCCCTGACCACAGACACATTCATTCTTGAGTCGGACGCAGGCATCTCCTACGTCTGCCCCATCGTCAACACCTCTTCCGACAGTTTCACCGTACGCCTGGCCGACGGGTGTGAAACGGGTTACTACAAAGTCTTCGTCAAAAGAGACGCGCGCAAAAAATCGTTCGGAAGAATCTACATCAACATCGTCGAAGACATAGATTTCAAACCGGATGCAGGCACCACGGTCTACGGGATCGTGTCGTCGGCCGGCGTCGGCGTGGAGAACGTCGTGGTCTCCGACGGCGCGGAGGTGACCGTCACGAACGAGAAGGGCATCTACCAGCTCAAATCGGCCAAAAAGTGGGGATATGTCTTCATCTCCGTCCCGAGCGGCTACGAAGTTCCGTCCGTCGGGGTGCTCCCGCAGTTCCACCGCGCGCTCAAAAACAGCGCCGACGTCGTCGAACGGGCCGACTTCAAGCTCGAAAAGGTCGACGGACAGGACTCCTACAAGATCTTCATGCTGGGCGACATGCACCTCGCCAACCGAACGGGCGACCTGGGACAGTTCGCCCAGTTCACCTCCGACCTTACGGACTACATGACCCGCCACAAGGGCGAGAAGATGTATGCGCTCACCCTCGGGGACATGACCTGGGACCTCTACTGGTATTCGAACAGCTACTATTTCCCCCAGTACCTGAACACCATCAACAGCCAGATCAAGAATCTGCAGATCTTCCACACCATGGGCAACCATGACAACGATTTCCAGACCAGGTCGGACTACGATGCGGCGGTCAAATATGTGGATCAGATCTGCCCGACCTACTATTCGTTCAACATCGGCAAGGTCCATTACGTCGTCATGGACGACATTGATTGCAGCAGCTACGACGGAACCGAATCCCGCAACTATGTCAAGAGCCTCTCCGCCGAGCAGCTGGACTGGCTGGCGAAAGACCTGTCGCACGTGGACAAGACGACCCCCGTCGTCGTTGCCATGCATGCGCAGGTGTTCTATCCGACCACATCGGGATTCAAGATCGACCACGATCAGGTCAACACCCTGCGGCTTTTCGACATCCTCGACGGATATACCGTCCGCTTCGTGACGGGGCATACCCACAAACTTTTCAACGTGACGCCCGACGCTCCGATCGTGGACGGGCATAACTTCCGGGAGTATAACTCCGGATCGGTATGCGCTTCGTGGTGGTGGTCCGGCAACCTCACGCCCGGAATCCACATCGGAACCGACGGAACTCCGGGCGGCTACGGCATCTGGGATGTCACGGGAACCGATTTCCAATGTCTCTACAAATCGACCGGATGGCCCGAAGAGTACCAGTTCCGCAGCTACGACCTGAACAACGTGCATTTTTCGATGGCCGACGTTCCGCTGATGCCTTCCGACATCTCCGCTTCGGTCAAGAACGCCTATATGCAATATGTCAACGCCTATCCGCAGAACAACGACAACGAGGTGCTGATCAACATCTGGAACTGGAATTCGGACTGGACGTTGAGCGTCGTCGACGAAAACCGCAAGACGCTGCCCTACACCGAAGTCTGGGCCTACGACCCGCTCCATATCGCGGCGCTCTCGGTCAAGCGGTTCAACAACGCGGGACTCAAGTCGACCCCGTCGTTCATCACCGACAAGTTCACGCACTTCTTCAAGGTGAAGGCGGACGATGCGGACACCGACCTTGTGATCACCGTCAAGGACGAATTCGGAAACGAGTGGACCGAAAACATGCAGCGGCCGAAAGCATTCTCCACGGATGCCTACCGACGCAAGTGATTTTCGCTACATACCCAACCACAATCATCATTTACTAACCAACAAACACAGATCTTATGAGAGTATTAAGACCACTGGTTCTATCTCTTCTTCTGGTATTAGGAGGGGGAATAACAGCCCTTTCGGCCCAGAACAGGGAGGTGTCGGGAAAAGTCCTCGACGCCAATCAACAGCCGCTCGTGGGTGTAGCCGTTCTGGTCGATGGTACGACCAAAGGCGTCACAACCTCCGAAAACGGCACCTTCAAAATCCAGGTTCCGTCGGGAGAAGCCGTTCTCCAGGTCACCTGCCTGGGTTACCTGCCCCAGAAAGTGACGGTTCCCTCAAGCCGGAACAGCATCACGATCTACCTGCAAGAGGATGCCATCATGCTCGATGCAACCGTCGTAATCGGCTACGGCACGCAGAAAAAAGTCAACCTGACCGGCGCCGTTGCGACCGTAGGGAGCAAGGAGCTCGAAAACCGCGTCACCCATTCGCTGGGCAGCATGTTGCAGGGTTCCGTAGCGGGTCTCAACATCACCACCTCCTCGGGTAAACCCGGCAGCACGCCGGCGATCAACATCCGCGGCGTCAACTCGATCAACTCGGCCGACCCGCTCGTGCTGATCGACGGCGTGGTGGGCGACCTGAACCGCGTCAACCCCAACGACGTGGAGTCGATCTCGGTCATCAAGGACGCTTCGGCGGCAGCCGTCTACGGCGCCCGCGCAGCCTTCGGCGTCATCCTGGTCACCACCAAGAACGGCTCGGCCCAGGACGGCAAGGCGACGGTGCGTTACAGCGGCCGTTTCGGCTGGGAGGAGGCCACGACCTCGACCGACTACGAGAACCGCGGTTACTGGTCGGTCTATACGGTCAACAAGTTCTGGCAGGCCGACTCCGGAACGAACTATGTCAAATACAACGATCACGACATGCAGCAGCTGCTGGCGCGCGTGAACGACAGGACCGAGCATCCCGACCGTCCGTGGGTCGTCGAAGAGATCCGCAACGGCCGCAAACAGTGGGTCTACTACGGCAACTACGACTGGTGGGACATGCTCTTCCAGCAGCGTCGGCCCGTGCAGCAGCACAACATCTCGCTCAGCGGCGGCACGAAGGACATCAAATACCTCGTCTCGGGCGCCTATGACCGCCAGGAAGGTATTCAGCGCGCACATCCCGACGTGTATAACAAGTACAACCTGCGTGCGAAACTCGATTTTCGGATCAACCGGTGGGCAACGCTCTCGAACAACACGTCGTTCTTCTCGTCGAATTACAAGTCTCTGGGAGACGGCAGCGTAGACAACACCATCGCTTACAGCGCCCGCCACGCACTGGCCAACTTCCCCATGAAGAACCCCGACGGATCGTGGCTTTACAGCACGCCGTATCTCGATTACAAGATCGCCAACGGACGCCACATCCTGCTCAACGAGGGCACGCACCGCAACGTCGACCGCTCGAACGACTTCTCGAACACGACACGCCTGGTCATCACGCCGTTCAAGACGTTGAGCATCACGGGTGACTTCACCTACCGCCTCTACCAGAACCGCAATACGAGCCGCAGTTCCGCAATGAACTACCGCGAATACCCCGACGGGCCGCTGCTCGCCTACGACACGGGCGCCGGCATGAACCAGCTCGACGAAGTGGTTCAGACGCGCAACTACTATTCGGCCAACGTCTACGCCAACTACGACGAAACGTTCGGCGAGGCGCACCACGTGTCGGCAACCGCCGGATTCAACTACGAAACGTGGTCCAGCAAGAACGTCTCGGTGGCAGGCATCAACCTCTCCTCCATAAACCTCGACGACCTGAATCTGGCAACGGGCTCTCCCACGGAGGGCGCTTACGGCGGCGGCCAGAACGAATACGCCCTGGCAGGCTTCTTCGCCCGTATCAACTACGACTACAAAGGGCGCTACCTCTTCGAGGTGAGCGGACGCTACGACGGATCGTCGCGTTTCGCACCGGGCAACCGCTGGGGCCTGTTCCCCTCGGCATCGGCCGGATGGCGCATCTCCGAGGAGCCGTTCTTCGGCAACGCCAAAGACCTGGTGGACAACCTCAAGCTGCGCGCTTCGTTCGGCAGCCTGGGCAACCAGAACGTGTCGTCCTACTACACCTACATGCGCCTGATCACGAACAACGATTTCAGCAACTACACCTTCGACGGCAGCATAAAGGGCAAATACTCCTCGCTGGGCGCCCCCGTAGCCTCCGACCTGACCTGGGAAACCGCCCAGCAGTGGGACCTGGGTCTGGATCTCACCATGCTGAACAACCGGCTCAACTTCACCGGCGACGTCTACATCCGCGACACGAAGGACATGCTGACCGACGGAATGGCGCTGCCCGGCGTATACGGGGCCGATTCGCCCAGCATGAACTCCGCCGAACTGCGCACGAAGGGTTATGAACTCTCCGTCAGCTGGCGCGACCAGTTCAAACTCGCCGGCAAACCGTTCGAATACAGCGTCGGTTTCAACATCAGCGACTACAAGAGCGTCATCACCAAATACGACAACAACCCGAACAAGTCATTGACCAACCTGACAAAGGGAGATTATTACGTCGGCATGGAGATCGGCGAAATCTGGGGCTTCAAGACCGACGGGTTCTTCAAGACCACCGAAGAGGCGCAGGCCTATGCCAAAGAGGTCGACCTGAGTTACAGCACGGGCCGTCTGACCGGCGGCTGGCAGGCCGGCGACCTGAAGTTCGTCGACCTCGACGGCAACGGCGTCTGGGGAGTCGGCAATGACACCGTCGACAAGCCGGGCGACCGGACGATCCTGGGCAACTCGCTCCCGACGCTCTCCTACGGCATCAACGCCTCGATCCGCTGGATGGGCTTCGACGCTTCGGTCTTCTTCCAGGGAACCGGCAACCACTACTGGTATCCCCACGGAGAAATGATGCCTTTCTGGGGGTGCTATTCCTATCCCTACCTCTCCTACCTCCCGACGGATTTCCTCGGCAAGGTATGGGCGGAGGACAATCCCGACTCCTATTTCCCGCGCGCAAGAGCCTATTCTTCATCGGGAGGTTATCTGAGCAAGGTCAACGACCGTTACCTGCAGAATATCCGCTACCTGCGCCTGAAAAACCTGACCGTCGGCTACACGATCCCCGCGACCCTCACCAAGAAGGCCGGCATCGACCAGATCCGCATCTATTTCTCGGGCGAGAACCTTTGCTACTGGTCGCCGCTCAAAAAGAACTCCAAGTACGTCGATCCCGAAGCGGCTATCAACCGTTCCGGCGTGAACAACAACGCCTACTATCCGTGGGCCAAGACGTTCATGTTCGGCATCGACATCACCTTCTAATAATTTCAAAATCCGAATACCATGAAGCGATTAATCATACTGGCAGCAACGCTGATTGCAGGATTATCGGCCTGCGACTCCCTGCTGGACAAAGAACCGTTGGATCGGGTGACGCAGTTCGACTATTTCAAGACGAGAAGCGACCTGGAACTCTTCTCCAATCCCTTTTACGACAACCTGCTGGACAAGACGCCCTACGATGAGCAGAACGACCTGCTCGTTCAGATGACCCTCTCCGATGTTCTCTACGGAGGCGACAAGCGCACCGTTCCGAACACCGGCGGCGGCTGGTCGTGGGGCAACCTGCGCCGCATAAACACCCTGCTGGAATATGTCGATCAATGCGAAGACAAGAAGGCTGTGACCGAGTATACGGCCCTGGCCAAATTCTTCCGCGCCGCCTTCTATTTCGACAAGGTGAAACGCTTCGGCGACGTACCCTGGTACGAGGTGCAGCTCGGCTCGGCAGACGAAGCGCTCTACAAACCGCGCGATTCACGCGAACTGATCATGACCAATATGATCAAGGATATCGACGAAGCCATCAACAGCGGCGGTCTTACGGAGGATATATCGACCTACCGCGTCAACAAATGGGCGGCGCTGGCGCTGAAAGCGCGGTTCTGCCTCTTCGAGGGAACCTACCGCAAATACCACGGCATCAACCTCGAAGGACATGACTACACCTATTATCTGGAGGAAGCCGCCAAGGCCGCCAAAACGATCATCGACGAAGGTCCCTACAAGCTCTACTCCACCAAAACTCCGGACAAGGACTACATGATGCTCTTCGCACAGGAGAATGCCAGCACCGAAGAGTATATCCTCGCCATCCGGAACAGCTACGAGGCCCAGGTCTACCACAATGCGACGGCCTACACGCTGCTGCCGACACAGGGCCGCCCGGGCTACACCCGCAAATTCATCAACATGTACCTGAAGAAGGACGGCACCGCATTCACCGACCAGGAGGGGTGGCAGACGCTGCCTTTCACCGAAGAGGTGAAGGACCGCGACCCGCGCCTGGCGCAGTCGATCCGCACCCCGGGTTACAAGCGCATCGGCGCCAAACGGGTGCAGGGTCCCGATCTCGGCGTCACGATCACCGGCTACCAACCCATCAAATTCGTTCAGGACACGACGGCCTCGGGAGGACAGATCGACCGCAACGACCGTTCGACCTGCGACATGCCGGTTTTCCGCTATGCCGAAGTGCTGCTCAACTATGCCGAAGCCAAGGCCGAACTGGGAACGCTCACGCAGAACGATCTGGTTATCACCGTCAACGAAATCCGAAGCCGGGTGGGAATGCGGGGCCTCGACATGAACGAAGCCAACAAAAATATCGACTGGTATCTTTCGTCCGAGAAGTACGGCTATCCCAACGTGACCGGCGCCAACAAGGGCGTCATTCTGGAAATCCGCCGCGAACGAACCGTCGAGCTGATCCAGGAGGGTTTCCGCCTTCAGGATCTGTATCGCTGGAAAGCCGGCTATTGCATCGACCAGGCCATTTCCGGCATGTATTTCCCGGGCCCCGGCGAATACAAGCTTGCGGGCAAAGAAACGGCCGATCTGATTCTCTATAAGGCAGGAGAGACCAAACCCCAAGCCGGCGAAGGAGTTTCGGTATACGAACTCGGTTCGGACATCATTCTCTCCGAGGGGGACAAAGGCTATGTCTACTATCACAAAACCGTAGAGAATCAGCGCCCTGGGTTCAACGAGGAACGCGATTACCTCTACCCGATTCCCAGCGGCGAGCGTTCGCTCAACCCGAACCTCACGCAGAATCCGGGATGGAGCGACGGACTCGATTTTTAAGTCGGAAATAACCTAAAAAACAAGATTATGAGATTTGTAAAATATATGACAGCCCCGATCCTCATGGCGGCCCTATGTTCCTTCTGGGGCTGCGACAAGGATGAGGACCACCTTTCCGAAGCTGTTCTGGCGAGCGCCAACACCTTGAATTTCGAAGCGGAAAGAGCGGCGGAAAAGATCATCACCATCTATGCCGACGCCGACTGGGTGACGGAAGTCCCCGACTGGGTGACGGTCACGCCCAACTCGGGAACCGGCGTCATGGACGTGACGGTTTCGGTGACCGACAACATGCGCGACGGCGCGGAGGACAATCCCCGCAAGGCCACCCTCGTCTTCAAGGGACGGACTCTTGCAAGCCGCGCACAGGTGCTCATCACGCAGAACGGAGACAAATACCGCGATGTGAAGGAGTACACGGCAGGTGAACTCGCCGCCCTGGCGGACGAAACGGTCATTTCCGTACCGTCGGCGATCGTCGTGGCCGTGACGACCAAAGGCTTCGTCATCAGCGACGACAAAAACACGGACAATATCTTCGTCTCGGACGCCACGACGGTTGCCGTCGGCGACAAGATTTCGCTCTTGGGCACCAAGTCGTCCGACTCGCAGAAACTCGCTACGGTAATCGACTGCGACGAGGTGACGGTTCTGTCCGGCGGAGCGGTGAACTACCCCGAACCGGAGGACATCAGCGCAAAGATCGACGACTACACCTCCTCCAAACGGGGATACGTCACCGTCAAGGGCATCTTCAACGGCAGCACCCTCACCGTTTCGGAGAACGCCAAGTACTCGGTCAGCGTCGTGGACGCCCCGTCGAGTCTGGGCCTTTCCGCCCTGACCGGCCATATCGTAACCGTCACCGGCTACTACGCCGGTTTGGCCGAGCCTGTACAGCGCATCATGGCCACCGATGTCGAGGACAACGGCCTGAACGAGATCGTCTATTTCATGGAGAACTTCGAATGGCTCGAACCGTATTCCGCAGCAGGCAGCGCAGGCCGGAGCGTTGAAACAGACGACCTCAGCGCAAACGCTCCGGGGCTTACCTCCGTAACTGTCGATGGAGTGACGGCATTCGACGCTGTCGAAAAACTCGGTTACAAGTTTATCTACGACAAGAACGACAACAAACGCATCTACCTCCAGCAGAACTACCTCAAATTCGGCAAGACCGGCAATCACGCAGGTATCATTCTTCCTCCGATAGACGGGGTTCCCGAAGCAAAGGACAATGTGACACTCTCGTTCGACTGGTGCGGAATGCGCCAAGGGTCCGGCAAGATCGACCCCGTCAATCTGATCGTCATCTTCGAGAACGGCAGCAACAAAGTGCAGATCGACATACCCGAACTGGGATGGGAGGATGGTCACAAGCTCGAATGGGTTCGCGCCGAAGTCAGCCTGAAGGGCATTACGGTCAACAAGGATACGAAGATCACCATTACGCAGACGCAGTGGGAAGTCGGGACAGCCAACCGCTGGTTCCTCGACAATATCAAAATATCCGAACCGATCAAACTCTGATAACAGGAACCCTGTAAAACGGAATCAGCCGTTGACCCGTGAGTCAACGGCTGATTTTTTTTTCAGCGGAGGCGCAAAAAAACCGAAGTTTTCGCTCCGTTCCTCCGGCTACCGGCCCGCTCGCCGGAGGAAACACTCGATCGTGTTCTCCATCAGGCAGCAGATCGTCATAGGCCCGACGCCGCCCGGCACGGGCGTGATCACCGAGGCCTTGGGTTCGATGGCCGCGAAATCGACATCGCCGCACAGTTTGCCCGTCTCCGGGTCGCGGTTCACCCCCACGTCGATCACCACGGCGCCCGGCGACACCATCTCCGCCGTGACGAACTTCGGCCGACCGATGGCCACCACCAGAATCTCCGCCCCGCGCGTCACTTCGGCGAGGTTGCGCGTACGACTGTGGGCCATCGTCACCGTAGCGTTCGCGTCCAAGAGCAGTTTCGACACGGGAAGTCCCACGATATTGCTGCGGCCGATCACCACGGCGCGCTTGCCGGCGATCTCCACGCCTGCGGCCCGCAGCATCTTGAGAATGCCTTTCGGGGTGCAGGGGAGCGTGCAGGGCTGTTTCTGCCACAGCGCCGCAACGTTCAGGGGATGGAAGCCGTCGACATCCTTCTGTTTGTCGATGGCGGCGATCACCTTGTCCTCGTCGATATGTTTCGGAAGGGGCAGCTGGACCAGAATGCCGTCCACCTCGTCATCGAGGTTCAGGGCCGTGATGATGTCCAGCAGTTCGGCCTCGGAAACGGACTCGGGCTTTCGGATCGTGGTATTGCGGATGCCCACCTCGGCCGAAGCCTTGGCCTTGCCCGTCACATAGCTCACGCTGCCGGGGTCCTCGCCCACGAGGATGACAACCAGATGGGGCACACGGCCATATTTCGCGGGGAAGGTCTTCACCTCGTCCGCCATTTCAAGTTTCAGTTTCGCTGAAAGTTCTTTTCCGCTGATTATTTTTGCCATATATCGCTCGTATTATCTTTCCAAATCGTCGAAAGCCCGGTGGCCGATGTCGGTGCGGTGGAACAGATTGTCGCAGTCGATGCAGGCCACGTCGGCCAGCGCATTCCTCCGCGCTTCGGCCAGGTCCCTGCCCTTGCCCACCACGAACAGCACGCGGCCTCCGTTGGTGAGAATCCGCCCGCCGTCGGCCCGGGTTCCCATGTGATAAACAGCCCCTTCGACACGGTCCAGGCCCTTGATCTCGTGTCCTTTTTCGTAGTCGCCCGGATAGCCCTTCGAGGCCAGCACGATGCCCAGCGCGGCGAAATCGTGCCACTCCAACTGCGTATCGCGGCCCTCGGCCACGGCACAGAAGATGTCGACGATGTCGCTCTTCAGGCGCGGCAGCACCACCTCGGTCTCGGGATCGCCGAAACGGGCGTTGAACTCGATGACCTCGATACCCCGCGCAGTCTTCATCAGTCCGCCGTAGAGCACACCCTCGAAGGGACACCCCTCGGCGATCATCGCGTCGGCCACGGGCTGCATGATCTTCTCCAGGGCATAGCGTTCGTCCTCCGCCGTCACGAACGGCAGGGGCGAATAGGCGCCCATACCGCCCGTATTGGGACCCTCGTCGCCGTCGTAGGCGCGCTTATGGTCCTGCGCCAGCGCCATCGGCCACACCTTGTGTCCCGAAACGAAGCACATGAACGAAAACTCGGGACCTTCGAGGTAATCCTCGACGACCACCTTGCCCTCGCCGAACTTGTCGTCGAGCAACATATCCCGCAACGCCGCTTCGGCCTCGGCCATCGTCCGGGCGATCACCACGCCTTTTCCGGCGGCCAGTCCGTCGTATTTCAGCACTGCGGGCAGAGGACGCCCCTGCACATAGGCCAGCGCCCCGGCATAGTCGGTGAATGCGCGGAATCCGGCTGTCGGGATGGCATATTTAGCCATCAGCCGTTTGGCGAACTCCTTCGACGACTCGATGCGCGCCGCAGCCTTCGTCGGACCGAAGATGCGCAGCCCCGCGGCCCTGAAGCAGTCGACGACACCCGCCGCCAGCGCCACTTCGGGACCCACGACCGTGAGGCCGATGCCCCGCTCCGCGGCAAAGTCACGCAGGCGTTCCACCTCGGTTTCACGAATGGCCACGCACTCGGCCTGCCGGGCGATGCCCGCATTCCCGGGTGCGCAGTAAATTTTTTCGACCTGCGGCGAACGCGACAGCGCGTCGACAATGGCGTGTTCGCGGCCTCCGCCGCCTATAACCAGTACCTTCATAAACAAAATCTCTTTTTATCGCAGAACAAACTCCGCAGATTCCGGCACTTTTTTCCGCAAAAAGTGCCACAAAAACTCTCCGACGGTACCTCCGCCTGCCCGGAACGGTCTAACGCTGGGCTCCGGGCGACTATTCGCGGGTTTGTAAACAAACCGTCCCCTCCGCTCGCGCTTTTAGCCCGTCCCTTGCCAACGGCTCCGGTATCCGGTCGGATTTCTGTACTACCCCAAAATGGTAACGCCGGTGATACTAATGCTTGAAGTGCCTCTCACCGGTGAATACCATGGCGATACCCTTCTCGTCGGCCTTCCGGATCGAATCCTCGTCGCGGACCGAACCGCCGGGCTGCACGATCGCCGTCACGCCGTATTCGGCGGCCAGCGTCACACAGTCGTCGAAAGGGAAGAAACCGTCCGACGCCAGCACGAGACCCTCGGTGACGCCTGCGGCATGCGCCTGCTTCAGGGCGATCTCCGCCGAGCCGATGCGGTTCATCTGTCCGGCGCCGACGCCCAGCGTCCGGCCGTCCTTCACCGCCACGATGGCGTTCGACTTCACGTGTTTGACGATATGCCAGCCGAAATTGAGATCCTCCATCTGCTCCGCAGCGGGCTTCGCCTTCGTGACGCACATATCGGCCGTAACGGCCTTCGTCGCCACGTCGAGGTCCTGCACCAGCAGGCCGCCGTTGACGCTCACATACTGTTTCGGGTCCACGTCGCCCTTGTCCATGCTGACCTCGAGCAGACGCAGGTTCTTCTTCGCCGAGAGCACTTCGAGCGCCCCCTCGTCGAATTTCGGAGCCATGATGATTTCGAGGAAGATCGGCTTCATCAGCTCGGCCGCTTCGCGCGTAACGGTGCGGTTCGTCGCCACAATACCGCCGAAAATCGACACCTTGTCGGCTTCATAAGCCTTGGTCCACGCTTCCACGACATCCTTTCCTACCGCCGCGCCGCAGGGATTCATATGCTTCAGGCCCACGCAGAAGGGCTTGTCGAACTCGCGCACGATGCACAGCGCGGCGTTGGCGTCCTGGATATTGTTGTACGACAACTCCTTGCCGTTGAGCTGTCTGGCGAATGCCAGCGAATAGGGCACCTCCTTCCCCTCGCGGTAGAATTTGGCCGACTGGTGGGGGTTTTCGCCGTAGCGCAACGACTGCACGAGGTCGAACTCGAGGAAAAGCTTCTCGTTCAGACCCGCCTGCGCGCGCATATAGGCGGCGATCATCGCGTCGTACTCGGCGGTATGCGTATAGGCTTTGGCCGAGAGCTTCAGGCGCGTGGCCTTTTCGGTATTGCCGCCGGCGCGAATCTCGTCCAGAATCGCGTCATAGTCCGCGGGGTCGCACACCACCGTCACGTCGGCCCAGTTCTTGGCCGCCGAGCGAAGCATCGAAGGTCCGCCGATGTCGATGTTCTCGATGGCGTCCTCCATCTTCACGCCGGGTTTCGAAATCGTCTCCCGGAACGGATAGAGGTTCACGCAGACCATGTCGATGAACTCGATATGATTATCCTTCAGGGCTTTCAGGTGCTCCGGATCGTCGCGGCGGGCCAGCAGTCCGCCGTGCACGTTGGGATGCAGGGTCTTCACGCGGCCGTCGCAGATCTCGGGGAATCCCGTCACGTCGCTGATGTTGATTACCTCCACGCCGCTGTCGGCCAAGAGCTTCATCGTACCGCCCGTGGCGATCACCTCCCAGCCCAGAGTCCGCAGCCCTTTGGCAAACTCCACGACACCGGTCTTGTCACTTACACTAATTAATGCGCGCATTATTCGATCAGTTTTTTAATAGTTTCAATGTATAACGGATATTCCACGGCATGAATCATCGCTTCCAGTTCCTCGATGTCATCGCCCTCGTAGGGAAAGGCCCGCTGGGCGATGATGCGTCCGCCGTCCAGCTCGGCGTCGACGTAATGGATCGTCACGCCGAAGACCTTGACGCCGTATTCCAGCGCCTGCTCGATGGCATGCGCCCCGCGGAAGGCCGGCAGCAGCGAGGGGTGGATGTTGATGATCCGCCCGCCGTAGGCCCCCAGCAGCACGTCGCCCACAATGCGCATATAGCCCGCCAGGCAGACCAGCTCCACGCCCGCGGCATCCAGCCGCGCGACGATCTCCCGCTCGTAGTCCGCTTTCGACGCATATTGCTTCGGCGCGAAGACGAACGCCCCGACCCCGTGAGCGGCAGCCCTTTCGACCACCTTCGCACCGGGTTTGTCGCAGACCATCAGCACCACTTCGGCATCCAGCACGCCCCGCTCGCAGGCCGTGACGATGGCTTCGAAGTTCGTGCCGCTGCCGCTGGCGAAAACCGCAAGGCGCCGCATCCCTCTATCGGATGACGACACCCTCGGTGTCGGTTACGCGTCCGATGACCGTGGCACGCTCGCCCTGCTCCGTGAGGATGCCGATGGCCTTCTGTGCCTCGGCGGCATCGAGGGCGATGACCATGCCGATGCCCATGTTGAAGATGTTGAACATCTCGCGGTGGGCCACCTTGCCGTACTTTTCGAGGAAGCGGAACACGGGCAGAATCTCCCACGACCCTTCGTCGATCTCAAGCCCCTGCCCCTCGTGAAGGATGCGGGGAATATTTTCGTCGAAACCGCCGCCCGTGATGTGGCTGATGCCGTGCACGTCGCAGTTGCGAACCACCTCCAGCACCTGCTTCACATAGATTTTCGTCGGCGTGAGCAGCACCTCGCCGAGCTGTTTGTTCGACAGTTCGGGATAGGACTCGCGCAGGTTCAGGCAGTTGTCCGCGACGATCTTGCGCACGAGGCTGAAGCCGTTGGAGTGCACGCCGCTCGACGCAACGCCCACCAGCACGTCGCCCGCCCTGACCTTCGAACCGTCGATCAGCTGCGACTTCTCCACGACGCCCACCGTGAATCCGGCGATGTCGTATTCACCCTCGGCGTACATGCCCGGCATCTCGGCGGTCTCGCCGCCCACCAGCGCACAGCCGGCCTGACGGCAGCCGTCGGCGACACCCGCGACGATGGCCTCGATCTTCTGGGGTTCGTTGCGCCCCACGGCCACGTAGTCGAGGAACACCAGCGGTTCGGCGCCCTGCGCCAGCACGTCGTTGACGCACATGGCCACGGCATCAATGCCGATCGTGTCGTGCTTGTCCATCTCGAAGGCCAGCTTGAGTTTGGTTCCCACGCCGTCGGTCCCGCTCACGAGCACCGGTTCCTTCACCTTGAGGGCCGAGAGGTCGAACATACCGCCGAAAGCGCCGATGTTGCCCATCACACCCAGACGCGAGGTCGAGGCCACATGCTTTTTGATGCGCCGCACCACTTCGTATCCGGCTTCGAGATTCACGCCGGCCTTTTCATAACTTTGAGCCATAGGATTTATGGTTTAAGGTTTTCTAACATTTTACGTCTTTGTTGGCCTCCTCGGGCGACTGGTAGAGCGCCGTGGGATACTGCCCCGTGAAGCAGGCCATGCAAAGTTCCTTGCGGCTGCCCGCCTTCAACAGCGACTCGGGCGAGAGGAACACCAGCGAATCGGCGCCGATCTCCTCGCAGACCCCCGCCGTGTTCTTGCGGGCCGAGATCAGCTCCTCGCGTGTCGAGGTGTCCACGCCGTAGAAGCAGGGATCGGTCATCGGGGGACTGGCGATGCGCACGTGCACTTCGGTGGCTCCCGCCTCCTTGAGCATCGTGACGATGCGCCGCGAGGTCGTGCCGCGCACGATCGAGTCGTCGACCAGCACCACGCGCTTGCCCCTGACAATCGAACGCACGGCCGAAAGTTTCATCCTCACGCCCTTCTCGCGCAGCTCCTGCGAGGGCTGGATAAAGGTGCGGCCGATATACTTGTTCTTGATAAGTCCCATTTCATACGGCAATCCGCTCGCCTCGGCGTAACCCATCGCGGCGCTGAGGCTCGAATCGGGCACGCCGACCACGATGTCCGCCTCGGCGGGAGCCTCCTTCCAGAGCAGGCGTCCCGACTCCTTGCGGTAGGCGTGGACGTTGCAGCCGTCGATGTCGCTGTCCGGGCGTGCGAAGTAGATGTACTCCATCGAACACATTTCGTGACGCTTGTACATCGAGTAGTCGCGGCTGCGGATGCCCTGTTTATCAATCGTCACGATCTCGCCCGGCTCGACGTCGCGCACGAACTCCGCGCCCAGCACGTCGAACGCGCACGTTTCGCTCGACACCACCCATCCGTCGCCCAGCTTGCCGATCGACAGCGGACGCAGGCCGTACTTGTCGCGGCAGGCGTAGATGCGGTTGGCCGTCATAATCAGGAAGGCGAAAGCGCCTTCGAGCATGTTCAGCGCGTCGATGATCGAGAAGATGCGCGGCCGGTCGTGGTAGCGCGTCTCCTTCTTGATCAGGTGGGCCAGGATCTCGCTGTCGGAAGTCGACTGAAACAGGCTGCCCTTGTTTTCGAGGTGGCGGCGCAGCAACTCCGAATTGACGATATTGCCGTTATGCGCCAGCGCGAAGTCGCCCGTGTTGTGGCGGAAGAGGAACGGCTGGACATTCTCCATGCCGCCGCCTCCGGCCGTGGTGTAACGCACATGGCCGATGGCCGTGGAACCTTTCAGCGTGGCGAGTTTCGCCTCGTCGAAAACCTCCGTCACCAGCCCTCCGCCCTTGATGCGGCGGAACGTGCCGCTCTCGTCCACCGAGACGATGCCGGCCCCCTCCTGCCCGCGGTGCTGCAAGGCGTGGAGACCGTAATAGGTCAGCGACGCGGCGTTCGGCACTCCGTAGATGCCGAACACCCCGCACTCCTCGTGCAATTCACGGTCGCGGATCACTTCCATCATACTACCCGACGATTTTTTGCAGGCGCGCCAGAATCTCCTCGTAAGCCTCGCGGACCTTGCCCAGGTCGCGGCGGAAACGGTCCTTGTCGAGTTTCTCGTTGGTCGTGGCATCCCACAGACGGCAGGTGTCGGGCGATACCTCGTCGGCCAGCACGATCTCGCCGTCCGACGTCTTGCCGAACTCGATCTTGAAGTCCACCAACTTGATGTTCATCTTCAGGAACAGCTCCTTGAGCACCTCGTTGATCTTGGCCGTCATGGCGTACATCTCGTTCAGCTCCTCGTACGTAGCGGCGCCCAGCGCAACGGCGTGATGGTCGTTGATCAGCGGGTCGCCCAGCTCGTCCTTCTTGTAGCAAATGTCGAAAATGACGTTCGAGGGCTGCGTGCCCTCCTCGATGCCGAGACGCTGGGCCATCGAACCGGCGATGACGTTGCGCACGATCACCTCCAGCGGAATGATCGTCACCCGGCGGCAGACCTGATCGCGGTCGTTGATCGTCTCGATATAGTGGGTCTTCACGCCGGCCTTATGCAGCTCCTTGAAGATCAGGGTCGAAATGGCGTTGTTCAGCACGCCCTTGTTCTCGATCGTAGCTTTCTTGATGTTGTTGAAAGCCGTAGCGGCATCCTTGTAGTGGATGATGATCTTATCGGGATCGTCCGTGCGGAAAACCTGTTTTGCCTTGCCCTCGTAGAGCATTTCGAGCTGTTTCATGTTGTTTGGGTGTTTTTTGATTATTTGATTCGTTGTCTCATTTCATATTGAAGTCCACCACGATCGGACGGTGGTCCGAGGGGTGCCAGAAATTCGAAAGTTTGGCCGGGTCGCGGACCGGCTCGGTGTAGGCGTCGGTCACCACGTCGGCATGCGTGATGCGCTCGTAGAGCGGCGGCGTGCAGTAAACGAAGTCGATGCGCGACTTGCCGCCCGTCGTGGTCTTGAACTCCCCGGGATATTTCCCGGCGATCACGTCCACATAAGGCGTGTGCCGGAGAATGTAGTCGTGCACCAGGAAACGCGTGTCGCCCACCGGATATTTGTAGAACCAGTTGTCGCGCGACGAACGCGCGTTGAAATCGCCCATCATCATCCAGAACTGCTTTTCGGCGCCCGGAACCGAATGGATCGTATGGTTGCAGATGTATTCCATCTCCATGCGGCGGTATTTGTCGCCGCCGTTCTCGGCACGGCTCGCATCGCGGTCTTTAGCCTCGAAGGCATACCCCTGCGGCCAGGTGTGAAGCGTTACGATGTTGACCGTCTTGCCGTTCTTCTCGATGCGCGCCCAGCCCGCTCCGTGCGTCACCACGCTGTCGGGTTTCGAGCCGACGATACGTTCGACGTTCTCGATCGGGTATTTCGACGTGATCACCTGCGGGTAATTGTCGCGGTGTCCGCCCACATACCAGTATTTGTGGCCGTAACGGGCGGCCAGTTCGCCCCAGTTCCCGACCAGATAACGGTCGGCGACATCCATCTTGTCGGCCGTGCCGGTCTTGTAGATCGACTGCGCCTCGCACCAGACGCAGACGTCCGGATCGTACGCCCTGACCCACTCCACGAACTTGTCGTAGTTGTCGCCCTGCCCGGACCACATTCCGTTCTGAATGTTCCAGTACAGCAGGCGCATGTTGTTTTTCGGGTTCTTCGGGTTTTTCCGGGCATGAACGCAGACCGGAGCGAGCATCGCCGCAAGAAGCAGCACGCCGCAAAATCGGAACAGGGAGGTTTTCATCGGTTATCGTTTTTTTAAGGTTATTGCACTTTGCGGAAATACGCCACGGCATTGGCGAACAACGACTGCTGCTTGTTGCCGGCGATGTTCTTGAACAGGTTGTTTTCGTAACGCTCCGTGTGGCCCATCTTTCCAAGAATCAACCCGTTCTGCGAGATGATGCCCTCGATGGCGTACGACGATCCGTTGGGGTTCCAGGGAGCCTCTGCCGTGGGGTTCCCTGCGGCATCGGCGTACTGGAAAGCCACCTGCCCGTTGGCGAACAGCTCGCGGGCAAGCTCCTCGCTCACCACGAACTTACCCTCGCCGTGGCTGACGGCAATCGAATGCAGTTCACCCGGACGGAAGCCGCGGAGCCACGGGGAAGCGGTCGTCGCGACGCGCGTCGAGACGATCTGCGAAATATGACGGTTGACGTCGTTGCGGAACAGCGTCGGCGACTCCTTGGTGACCATGCCCAGACGTCCGTAAGGCAAAAGGCCCGACTTGACCAACGCCTGGAAACCGTTGCAGATGCCCAGGATCAGGCCTCCGCGGTCGGTCAAAGCGTGGATTTCGTCGCGAATATCCTTATTGTTCAACACATTGACAATGAATTTGGCGCTTCCGTCGGGTTCGTCGCCCGCCGAGAAACCGCCTGCGAGCACGAAGATGTGCGCCCGGCGGATATGCTCCTTCATTTCGGCGATCGAGCGCAGAACGTCGTCGCCGGCGATGTTGCACAAGACGCTCGTCCGGACCTCGGCCCCCGCCGCGCGGAACGCCTTGGCGGTGTCGTAGTCGCAGTTCGTGCCGGGGAACACCGGAATATAGACCACCGGGGTCTCGACCGCCTCGCCGGGATAAACGAACGTTTTCGGAGCGGGTGCGGAGGTCATCACTTCCGCCGAGTTCCGGCCCTTGTCGGGGTAAACGGCCGCGAATTTCTCCGTATTGGCCTTGTAAAGCTCTTCGAGCGGCATCTTCACCCCGTTGACCGTCAGCGCCTCCTCGGCGACGGTGAAGCCCAGCAGTTCGGCATGCGGATATTCCAACGTGCCCTCGCACTCGACGAGGATCGAACCGTAGGCGTATTCATACAATTTCGGCTCGTCGAGGGTGATCTCCGCGCCGACGCCGTTGCCGAAAGCCATCTTGGCAAGGCCCTCTCCGACGCCGCCGAAGCCCACGGACCACGCCGAGAGGATTTTCCCGGACTCGATCCGCCCGCTGACGAACGCAAAGTTCTCCTTCAGCTGCGCCGTGTCGGGCATCCGGTTCTCCAGCGGAGTATGGCGGACGAGGTAAATGCGGTGTCCTGCGCCTTTGAGGTCGGTGGAAATGACCTTCGAAGCGTCGACCGTCGTGATGCCGAAGGCCATCAGCATCGGCGGAACGTTGATGTCCTGGAACGTGCCCGACATCGAGTCCTTGCCGCCGATCGAAGGCAGGCCCAGTTCGACCTGCATCTTCAGCGCACCGAGCAGCGCGCCGAGCGGCTTGCCCCACGACTCGGGATTCCGGGTCATACGCTCGAAATACTCCTGATAGGAGTAGCGCATCCTCTCGTAACGCGCACCCGCGGCCACGACCTTCGCCGCAGCTTCCACGACGGCATAGGCCGCGCCGTGGTAGGGACTCCACGAAGCCACATAGGGGTTGTAGCCGAAGGCCATGATGCTGGCCGTGTCGGTATAGCCGTCCGTGGGGAGTTTCTGCACCGAGACCTGCGTCTCGCTGCGCTGCATGCGGCCGCCGAAGGGCATCAGCACCGTCGAGCGGCCGATCGTCGCGTCGAACATCTCCACGAGGCCCCGCTGCGAGACGACATTGTTATCCTTGAGGTTGTTCGTAAACCGCTCGGCGAGGGTCTCCCCCGCCACTTCACGGGCAAAGGGATCGCGGTTTTCCACCGCGCCGATCCGCGCCTCGGCATAATGCTTCGCCCCGGCGCTGTCGATGAATTCGCGCTTGAGGTCCACGACCTTCCTGTCGCCGTTGAACATCCGCATGCGCGCCGTGTCCGTCACGTCGGCCACGTGCACCGCCTCGATGTTCTCCTCGCGGCAGTAGCCCATGAACTCCTCCATGTCCTTCGCCTCGACCACCACCGACATGCGTTCCTGCGACTCGCTGATGGCGAGTTCCGTGGAGTTCAGACCGCTGTACTTGGTCTTCACGCGGTCGAGGTAGATGTCCAGCCCGTCGGCCAGTTCGCCGATGGCGACGCTGACGCCGCCGGCACCGAAGTCGTTCGATTTCTTGACGAGGCGCGTCACCTCCGGACGGCGGAACAGCCTCTCGAGCTTGCGCTCCTCGGGGGCGTTGCCCTTCTGCACCTCGCTGCCGCAGGTTTCGAGCGACTTGGCGTCGTGCTCCTTCGAAGAGCCGGTCGCACCGCCGATTCCGTCGCGGCCCGTGCGGCCGCCGAACATGATGATTTTATCGCCCGGTGCGGGACGCTCGCGGCGGACGTTCGCAGCCTTCACGGCCCCCACCACAGCCCCTACTTCGAGGCGTTTGGCGACATAGTCGTCATGATAAATCTCGCGGACATGGGTCGTAGCCAGTCCGATCTGGTTGCCGTAGCTCGAATAGCCCGCCGCGGCCTTCTTCGAAATGACGCTCTGGGGCAGTTTTCCGGAAAGGGTCTCCGACACAGGCAAGTAAATGTTTCCCGCGCCCGTCACGCGCATCGCCTGATAGACGTAGCTGCGGCCCGACAGCGGGTCGCGGATGGCGCCGCCCAGACAGGTCGAAGCCCCGCCGAACGGTTCGATCTCGGTCGGATGGTTGTGGGTTTCGTTCTTGAACTGCAACAGCCACTTCTCGGTCCGCCCGTCGACATCGACGTCGATATAGACCGAGCAGGCGTTGTTCTCCTCCGAGACCTCCAGATCGTCCAACAGGCCTTTCTGCCGGAGGTAGCGCGCGCCGATGGTCGCCATATCCATCAGGCAGAGGCTCTTGTGCTCACGGCCCAGTTCGCGGCGGATACGCAGGTACAGCGCCAGCGAATCTTCGATCTCCTCCTTGGCGAACGACTCCTCGACGGTGATGCCCTCCAGCTCGGTCGTGAAGGTCGTGTGGCGGCAGTGGTCGCTCCAGTAAGTGTCGAGGATGCGCAGCTCGGTCTCATAGGGATCGCGCCCCTCGGCACGGAAATATTTCACCACCTCGCGCAGGTCGTCGGCATTCATCGCCAGCCCGTACCGCTTGCAGCAGGGTTCCAGTTCGGCGTCGGTCATCTTGGTGAAGCCTTCCAGCACGGCTACGGGCTTCACCTCGGCCTGTTCCATGTCGGTCAGCACGTCCAGATTCTTCTCGCGCGACTCGACCGCGTTGATATAGTAATGGCGGATGCGCGCCAGATCTTCGTCGGAAACGGCATCGTCGAACAGCAACAACTTCGACGAGCGGATGCGCACCTGGGCCGACGGGTCGATCAGCCGCACGCAGTCGACGGCCGACGCGGCACGTTGGTCGAACTGGCCGGGGAGGTACTCCACGGCGATGTATTTCCGTCCCGCCAGGTCGCACGAATCGGTCACGCTGTCGGTTACCACTTCGCCGAAGACGCTGTAACGGCTCTTTTCGAGCAGTTCCTCCGAAAAGCCGAACAGATCGTAAACGTTCAGCAGCCGCAGTTCGCGGATATCGAGGTTCAGGTTGGCGTTCAGTTCCCGGCGCAGGCTTTCGGCCTCGACCCGGAAACGGGGATGTTTTTCAACAAAAATCCGGTAGTTTTCCATGTTATTTCGTTTGCACTTATTTTACGAATCTGTCGGCCCACGCGGCACCGTATTCCCCGGCGTCCATCCCGACGAAGGTGATATGCCCCATCTTGCGCTTCGGACGGCTCTCGGTCTTGCCGTAAAGGTGGACATGGACACCCGGGCGGTTTTCGGCGGCGACTCTCTCGGCCGCTTCGAGATCCTGCCCCAGAATGTTCTTCATCACGGTCGGCGCCACGAGCCGCGGCTCCTGCAACGGTTCGCCCAGCAGGAAACGCACCAGTTCGCGGAACTGGTTGGTCGTGCACCCCTCGATGGTATAGTGCCCCGAATTGTGGGGCCGCGGCGCCATTTCGTTGAAATAGAACTCCCCGTCGCGGATGAAGAACTCGATGGCGAGGATCCCGCGGTAGCGGCAGGATTTCATGAACCGCTCGCCGGCCGCAGCCATGCGGCTGCGCAGGCCGTCGTCCATCCCCTCGGCGGGGACGAAGCACAGGTCGAGGATACCGTCGCGGTGGACGTTCCGCCCGATGGGGAAATGGATGACGCGCTCCCCGTCCGAGACCATCACGATGCTGGCTTCGAAATCGAACGGCACGAACGCCTCCAGGATGCAGGGTACGGAGAGCATCGGCAGCGCACGCGGCACGTCGGCCTCATCCTTCAACACCAATTGCCCGTGGCCGTCGTATCCCAGCGTACGGGTCTTGAGCACCGCCGGGAATCCTATCTCGGCCAAGGCGGCACGCAGCGACGCCTCGTCGTCCACGGCGGCGTACAGGGGCGTCCGCAGCCCGTTGGCGCGGGCATTGTCCTTCTCGCGCAGGCGATCCTGCGAATCGTAGAGCGGGCGGAAACCCTGCGGGATGTTGTATTTCTTTTCCAGCGGGATCAGCACGCTGCCCGGGACGTTTTCGAATTCATAGGTCACCACATCGCTGCGGCGGCAAAGCTCTTCGAGCGCCGCGGCATCGTCATACGCCGCCACGATGTGCCCGTCGCTCAGCGCGAACGCGGGGGCGTCGGGCGCAGGGTCGAGGCACAGCGTGCGCGCCCCGAGCAGGTGCGCCTGCTCGACGATCATCAGCCCCAGCTGACCGCCGCCGATGATACCGATCGTTTTCGTTTTCTCTGCCATAGTCGCCTCCCCTGCCGGATTAAAGTTCTGCCGCCAGCACGTCGGCGGTCTGTTTCGCACGGAACGCTTCGAGCCGGGCAGCCAGCTCCGCATCCTGCAGTGCGAGGATCGACACGGCTATCAGCGCCGCGTTCTTCGCCCCGTTGATGGCCGTCGTCGCCACCGGAACGCCCGCAGGCATCTGCACGATCGAAAGCAGCGAATCCAGCCCGTTCAGGGCACGCGACTTCACGGGGACGCCCACCACGGGCAGCGTGGTCATCGAGGCCACCATGCCCGGCAGATGCGCGGCACCGCCCGCACCGGCGATAATCACCCCGATACCGCGGCTTTTGGCCGTCTTGGCATATTCGCACAGCAGGTCAGGGGTACGGTGGGCGCTCACCACACGCTTTTCGAAATCGACACCGAATTGTCCGAGCATGGCAACGGCATCGGCCATCACCTCATAATCGCTCACCGAGCCCATAATAACACCGACCTTCATACCTTTGGTTTTAAGTTTGAAAAAAAGACAGACCGCCACGACACGTATGTCATGGCGGTCTGGTATCTATCTGCGTATTCCGCTCCCGGACACCTGCTGCCCTTGCATCTGCGTACTCCGATCCTGCTGTCGGCACGACGACGAATAGAACGCAGCGGCCTGGCCCTGCTGTTTCTTACGTTCGCGTTGGTCGATTCTGTCGGTAGATGTCATGGGGAGGTGTTCGGATTAACCTAACAATTGTCAAAACAACGCTACAAAAATAGCGCTTTTCAGCCGATTTACAAAATCCCCGGGCATATTCTATTGACAAATTATCGACATTTCGGGATTCCGGCAAAAACAAAAAATCCGCCGCAGCCGGAACCGGCCGCGACGGATTGACATCGGTTCGACCCGTCCGTGCTATTCGCGGCTGAACGAGTAAGGGGCATCCCCGGGCTCCATACCCCGCGTGTAATCGGGTTCGGGGCGCATCGAGAAGCGGACGCCGGCACCCTTCACGAGGTCGGAATGGCGCAGGAAATTATGCGTATAGGCCTTCCCGTCGAACTGCACGGCTCCGATATAACGGTTCTCGGGGCTGTTGTCCGGCGCTTCGAGCACGATCTTATTCCCGTTTTCGAGGTTCACGACGGCCTTGCGGAACAGCGGCGAACCGACGACGTATTCGTCCGAAGCCGGGCAGACGGGATAGAACCCCAGGGCGGAGAAGACATACCAGGCCGAAGTCTGGCCGTTGTCCTCGTCGCCGCAATAGCCGTCGGGGCGGGCCGAATAGAGGCGATCCATCACCTCGCGCGCCCAGTACTGGGCTTTCCACGGGGCACCCGCATAATTATAGAGGTAGATCATGTGCTGCGCAGGCTGGTTGCCGTGGGCGTAGTTGCCCATGTCGGCCACCTGCATCTCGGTGATCTCGTGGATGCGGAATCCGTAGTAGCTGTCGTCGTAGATCGGCGGCACGACGAATACCGAGTCGAGCATCTGGACGAACTGCTCCCGGCCGCCCATCAGGTCGACGAGCCCCTCGACGTCGTGGAATACCGACCACGTATAATGCCACGAGTTACCCTCGGTGAAGGCGTCGCCCCACTTGTAGGGGCTGAACGGCGCCTGGAACTTGCCGTCCTTGAGGCGGCCGCGCATCAGGCGGGTCTCGGGGTCGAAGACATTGCGGTAGTTCCGGGCACGCGCCGCCCACTTGTCCAGTTCGGCTTGGGGACGGTTCAGTTTCCTGGCGACCTGGAGGATACACCAGTCGTCGTAGGCATATTCGAGCGTTCGTGCGACATTCTCGTTGATGCCTGCATCGTAGGGTACATAGCCCAGCGTGTTATAGTATTCGTGCCCGAGGCGTCCCGTGGAGCTTACCGTAGGATGGACTTTGTCGCGTCCCGCGAGCATCGCCCCGTAGAGGGTTGCTACATCCTCTTCGGGTGTCACGCCTTTGAGTATTGCATCCGCGACTACGGATGCGGAGTTGTTTCCGACCATGCAGCCGCGGTGTCCCGGCGAAGCCCATTCGGGCAGGAAGCCGCTCTCGCGGTAGGCATTGGCCAGCCCGGCCTGAATCTCGGCGTTGACCGACGGATAGACGAGGTTCAGCAGCGGGAACAGGCTCCGGAACGTGTCCCAGAATCCCGTGTCGGTATACATGTAGCCGGGCAGCACCTCGCCGTTGTAAGGGCTGTAATGCACAGGTTTGCCCGCAGCGTCGATCTCGTAGAATTTGCGCGGGAAAAGCGTCGAACGGTAGAGGCACGAGTAAAACGTGCGGTACTGATCCGTAGTTCCTCCCGTGACTTCGATACGTCCCAGCACGTCGTCCCAGCGTTCCTGTGCCCGGGCCTTCACCGTTTCGAAATCATCCGTTCCCAGCTCCGTTTCGAGGTTTCGCAGGGCCTGCTCCGCGGAGATGAACGACGAGGCCACGCGGGCTGTCACCTGCTCGCCACGCACCGTCGAAAAATGTACCTTAGCCACGGCGTGGTCACCTTCGACCGATTTGCCGCCTTCGGGATAGAGCTTTCGGCTACCAGCCTCATAGGAGGCGGGGGCATCGGTCAGCTCGACAGCCGCGAAGGGCTTGTCGAAGCGGATGACGAACCAGTTGCGGAAATTCTCGGGCACGCCGCCGCTGTTGCGTGTCGTATAACCCGCGACGGTCTGCGCGTCGATGATCTCCACGCGCGAGCCGCGGTCGAAGGCGTCGATGACCACACCCGACTCGGCGCTCTCGGGGAATGTGAAGCGCATCACGGCGGCGCGCTCCGTCGGGGTCATTTCGGCCACGACATCATGGTCGGCCAGGTAGACCGAGTAATAGTAGGGCTTCGCCGTCTCTGACTGGTGCGAGAACCAGCTCTGACGCGACTCCTCGTCGAGTTTGTCGTGTCCGCGCACGGGCATCAGCGAAAACTGCCCGTAGTCGTTGATCCACGGCGAGGGCTGGTGGGTCTGCTTCAGGCCCCGGATGGTATGCGCTCCGTAGGTGTAGGCCCACCCGTCGCCCATCGGGCCCGTCTGGCGCGTCCAGAAATTCATTCCCCACGGCAAAGCCACCGCCGGATAGGTATTGCCCGTCGAGAGCGCATAGTCCGACTGGGTGCCGACCAGCGTCGAGACGTATTCCGAGGGGCGAATCGCGGTTCCGGTGTCGTGAGGGACATGACCGCAGGCAGCAGCGAGGGCCGCCAGTACGATGAATGCGTATTTCTTCATTAGATGGATTTTTACATGCCGGAGTACATCCGCTGATTGCATGATGCGACCGCACTGTCTATTGTCAGAAAGACAGCGTTTTCCCGATACCCGAGGTCGTAGCGCTCGATGCGCCGCCTTTCGGTGCGTTCCTTACAAGGGGCCTTGAACCCACGAATTGCAAATGCAAACCCGAACAAGCAATATGAGAAGTCGTTTTCCATAGGACAGACCGTATTCCGGTCTGCAAAATCAAAAAAA
>OOAN01000673.1_pt1 | contig 23620 bp, 10 predicted proteins | sample 1671301 | NCBI WGS metagenome assembly OOAN01 (sample SAMN06348142, study PRJEB24527) | human gut metagenome | biome: human gut; feature: ankylosing spondylitis patient; material: feces | host: Homo sapiens | place: China | collected 2015-10
TGCCATGCCTGAGCCACCCACACAGCATCCGGATTTGTTTTTTTCATGGCTTTCATGATGGCTTTACCGGCTACATCCAAATTTACTCCTTGAGTACTTCCCCCTTCATGAAACGGATCAATAGCGTAAAAACCAGTTTTTCCATACAGTTTTGTCAGTTCTTTATAATACAAAGCAGAGATTTCTTCAAAGCGTTCATCCTCCGGCTGTAAAAAGGCAGGACGATGATAGCTGCACCAAAATCCGGGATCAGCAACATTCAATCCTAATTTCTCCTTTGCATTATGAGGAACCATGCCACAATATCCCGGCAACACAGGTTCGATGCCATATTCACGCATTCTTTTTACAATCTTCTTCTGAAGTTTTTCCTGACGGGTATACCAACTTTCAGGATTAGGTCCTCCCCACCCTTCCAGATTATTCATCAACCACCAAGCTGTAAAACCCGGTCCGGCTACAAATTCATTAATTTCATCCTTAGTATATCCCAGTTTTAGAAGTACATTTCTCCAAACCGACTCAGTCCCTGTCAATGCCAGGGAAAGATTGATGCCGTGAAGCGCCATCCAATCTATCTCCTTTTCCCAACGCTCCCAGTCCCAAAAAGCCATGGAGTAAGAGAAAGTACAATAATTCAGATCATAACGATAGGGCAGATCCGTTTCATGCCGTTCCTTTTTAGTCACAGGGGGCAAAACAGCAGGCAGTTTTGCAGTCATTCCATTCCAAGAAAGATGTATGCCTGCATAATATTTCAAATACCAATTCAATCCGGTAGCAATATTTACATAGTCATTACCCCGGATAATTACTTTATCACCTTTCTGATCGAGTTCAAAAAAATCAGTTTCCGATTTCTGACGTTCAATAATAAATTTGGAGGAAGCTCCTTTGTCGATGCGCTCTAATAATCCTGTAACAGGAGAAGAAAATAAGTTGCTTGTCATCCATAACAGCACAAACAACAATCGTAGTTTTTTCATCATATTATTAAGGTAACGGATAACACCAATTAAATAAAAAACAGAACAGCCCCCTCGCCTTTAAAGGGAGGAAGGCTGTATTAGTATTATTACGGAATAATTTAATTATTTACAATTTCCAAGGCAACGCGGCTTCAACTGCTTGAAGAAGTCATTACCTTTATCGTCCACCAAAATGAATGCCGGGAAATCTTCCACTTCAATTTTCCAGATAGCTTCCATACCCAATTCCGGATATTCCACACACTCAATGCTCTTGATATTATTCTGAGCAAGGATAGCAGCCGGACCACCAATAGAGCCCAGATAGAAACCGCCATACTTCTTACAAGCATCCGTTACCTGCTGGCTACGATTACCTTTTGCCAACATTATCATGCTACCGCCATGTGACTGGAACAAATCCACATACGGGTCCATACGTCCTGCTGTAGTGGGACCCATAGAACCACAAGCCATACCTTCCGGAGTCTTTGCCGGACCGGCATAATAGATAGGATGATCTTTGATATACTGCGGCAAATCTTCGCCACGATCCAAACGCTCTTTCAATTTAGCATGAGCGATATCGCGACCTACAATAATGGTTCCGTTCAATGACAGACGGGTAGCTACCGGATACTTGGTCAATTCTTTCAGGATATCCGCCATCGGTTGGTTCAAATCAATCTTAACCACATCGCCTTCACCGGCTTCACGGAGTTCTGCCGGAATCAGCTCACCCGGTTTATCATCCATCTTTTCAATCCAGATACCATCTTTATTGATCTTACATTTTATATTACGGTCAGCAGAACAGGAAACGCCCAGACCGATAGGACAAGAAGCACCGTGACGAGGCAAGCGGATGATGCGGACATCGTGAGCCATATACTTACCACCAAACTGTGCACCCAAGCCAATCTTATAAGCTTCTTCCAATACTTGTTTTTCCAGTTCCACATCGCGGAAAGCACGCCCGTATTCATTACCGGTAGTAGGCAACTCGTCATAATAGTGAGTAGAAGCTAGCTTAACAGTCAGCAAGTTCTTCTCTGCCGATGTACCACCGATTACAAATGCAATATGATAAGGAGGACAAGCAGCCGTACCCAAAGTCTTCATTTTTTCAACAAGGAAAGGAACCAATGTAGCCGGATTCAATACAGCTTTCGTTTCCTGATATAAATAGGTCTTGTTCGCCGAACCACCACCTTTAGTCACACAAAGGAACTTGTATTCCATACCTTCAGTAGCTTCCAAATCAATTTGTGCAGGCAGGTTGCATTTGGTGTTCACCTCATCGTACATAGTCAAAGGAGCATTCTGAGAATAACGAAGATTTTCTTCCGTATAAGTCTTATAAACTCCCAAGGAAAGGGCTTCTTCATCACAATAGCCGGTCCATACCTGCTGACCTTTCTCACCATGGATAATAGCAGTACCCGTATCTTGACAAAGAGGTAATTTGCCTTTAGCTGAAACTTCCGCATTACGCAAGAAAGTCAATGCTACATACTTATCGTTATCACTGGCTTCGGGATCACTCAGAATCTTAGCAACCTGTTCATTGTGTGAACGGCGAAGCAAGAAAGAAACATCACGGAAAGCAGCGTTAGCCATAGCAGTCAGACCTTCTTTTTCAATCTTCAAGATAGGTTTTCCTTCAAACTCACTTACTGACACATAATCTTTAGTCAGCAAATAATACTCGGTTTTATCAGGTCCCAACGGGAACATGTGCTGATAATGGAACGGAGGTGTTGCCATATTGATACTTATTTTAGTTAAAAGTTATTAGTGTGACAAAGGTAGTAACTATTATCGAAATTTTTCCTTAATTAGCGTGAAAACTTTCAAGGAATGTCCTTACCTTTGCCAACTCATTAAAATAACATCACATTATACATGAAAAGATTAGGCAAATTCTTATTTATTACTTCATTACTGTTATGCTTTCTCATCCCTCGAGGATGGACACAAACCCAAGCAAAAAACCAACCGGACAGTATCGAACTCAAACTGAAGGAAATCTACACGAAACGAGAAGTCATGATTCCCATGCGTGACGGAATCAAGCTTTACACCGCTGTCTACGAACCGAAAGACAACAGCAGGCAGCATCCTATCCTGATGCACCGCAGCCCTTACTCTTGTTCCCCATACGGAGAAGGATTTGACCGTCATTTCAGAACTAATCTGAAAAACTATATAGAGCACCGATATATTATCGTCTTCCAAGATGTACGTGGACGACATAAGAGTGAAGGAATATTTATCCAAGTACGCCCTCTCAACAAAAACAAAAAGGGTAAGAAAGATAAAAAGAATATAGACGAAGCTACGGACACATACGATACCATAGAATGGTTGATTCACAACACATATAATAACGGAAATGTAGGAACATGGGGAATCAGTTATGATGGTTTCTATGCCACTATGACAGCCTCCTCCAATCATCCGGCTTTGAAAGCTGTTTCTCCGCAAGCTCCCGTCACCGACTGGTTCCGTGGAGATGACCGTCATCACAACGGAGCCTTCACCTTGCTGCAAACCACTAATTTCCTTCCCAGACTGGAAGGACGCCACATGGGAAAAGGAGTGATGAACCAAATTGTAAAGAATGATGTTTACACAGATTTTCTGGCACTCGGTACCTTTAAGAATGTAGACGACCTGGTACGTGATACCACACAGACATTGTGGAATGATATCAAAAACCATCCTGATTTCGATGATTTCTGGAAAGAGCGCGATGCACGCACCTCCTGTTATAACTTGAAGCCAGCCATATTGGTGGTAGGTGGACTGTATGACTCCGAAGACTGTTACGGAGCTTGGAATCTTTATAAAGCCATCAAAGAGCAATCACCGGATACAGATTTATATCTGACATTCGGTCCTTGGTGGCATGGAGCATGGACAGTACGCGGATTCCAAGGTTTCGGTAATCTGTATTTCGGTAAAAGCACTTCGGCTTATTACATGGACAAAATAGAATATCCTTTTTTCCGATATTTCCTGGAAGGAAAGGGAGAAAAGCCCAAGCATAAAGTAAATATATTCCATACAGGTGAAAACGAATGGAAAACATACAACGAATGGCCTGTACAAAAGACTGCCGGTACACCTTATTATATACATAAGAACGGATCAGTATCCACACAAGCACCGGCAGAACAAGAGTCTTATTCAGAATATATTTCAGATATGTCACGTCCGGTACCCTATACGGCAAACCCTACCACTTACCGGACAAAAGAATTCATGGTAGATGACCAACGCTTTGCTACTTCACGTCCCGATGTCATTACTTTCATGACGGAGCCGCTATGTGATACATTAACATTGGTCGGTCCTATAGAAGTGGAATTAATGACTGCCATCAGTAGTACTGACGCTGATTTTATGGTGAAAGTAATTGATGTATATCCTGAAAAATTTGAATATTCCAAAACTGCACGCAGTTATTTAAAGAGTGACTACCCAATGAGTGGGTACCAGCTGATGATTCGTGGCGAATTATTCAGAGGACGCTTCCGTAAGGGATTCGACAATCCCCTGCCTTTCAAACCGGAAGAAATAACTCCGGTTAATTACACACTGTATGATGTGGCACACACATTCCTGCCGGGACACAGACTGATGATTCAAATTCAAAGTTCCTGGTTCCCCATTATTGACCGCAATCCACAAAGGTTTATTGATACCTATCATTGTACGGTAGAAGATTTTGTGATGAAACAAAAGATCAAAATTTATCATCAGCAAGGAGCTGCAAGCAGAGTTATACTACCTGTGGTAAAAAAATAAAAAGGGAGTATCCAAACAAGCTCAAATGTCATCCAATAGCAAGAGCCGTATGACTACTCCAGCATTCATACGGCTCTTTTTATATGTAACTACCATCTGTAACTTTTCCGAAGGTTCATCTTAGTCTGGATACTCTCATCAAAAATATCATATAGAAGCAATCCGTTCTATCAACTCGTTACCCAACGCTGTTTTCGCTTTAATATGCTGCAATACCGCTGTCACAAACGGATTACTTTCAAATACCCCACGCACCTGTTCAAAATCCTGCTCCATTTCTTCACGTGATCCATCTGCACCGAACCCCGTCATAGCAGACAAAGAAAATTCCTTTTTCGCATCGGCATAGACCATTTTATCCAATCCGACAACAGCCTCCTGCCACTTCTTCACGATAGCAATAACATCCTTTGCCGTTATTTCATCGGAACGCAGATTATAAAACTCAAGCATCTTCCCATACGCCCATGTCCACTCGTATGTATAATAATTACGATGCATCTCAACAAAACGGTCATGAATCTGATCCACATTAGTCAGGATTCCAGATTCTATATCTGCCATCAACTTCTCTATTTCACTTTTAGGAGCGATCAATCCGGAAATATCCACCCATTCTCCTGTCCCTATCTCTGTATCAGGAATCAACCGGGCACGGATTTCCTCATCACTGCTAAAACGAACCTCCTCCAAACGCTTGATTAATGAATTACCCAAAAATTTATGAATAGCCGTTTCATAAAAACGAATGCCATTATTTAAAGAAGAATTCTTAATTTTCGCACTTTGGTAAGAGTAAGTTTCTGAGGTTTCTCCGGATACTTTACGTAATTCCTTCAGAATACTACGCCCTTTCATCATTTTCTGAATAGTATAAGGACTCAACAGGTTATAATTAATTTGATCCAAACGGTTCGGATCTTTACGTTTGTCACGTTTAGGCCACTTTTGAGCATCCCGAATCGTACCTACACTCCGCAAATTCACCCCTGGCACCAGATAAGTGGTATTTTGCTGCTCTATCAGATAAGAAAAAGGCAGATTAGAAGTATCGGCATGATTCACATGACGCCCCATAACCAAAGAAAATGCACCTACACGTGCGGGCCATAAAATATAAGAATCGGAAGTAGTCTTCGCCCCACGCTCCATAGCCCCCTGATGAATCGGACCTAACTTATACATATGGTTGCTTTGATTAGAGCCGGAACCCGCATTCATAAAAGAGAACATTCCGGCAATCAGCAAAGTAGACTTATGATGAGTCACCGTAAAGGGTCCGGCAAAAATGGCACATGCCTCACCGTTCTCTTCTTGACAATTACTGAAAAACAAAGAATCGGATGCAGAATAGTTATGTCCCAAATGACATGCCTGGCTGATAAAGCAACGGGTCAACATAGTTCCATCTTCCACATTGGAGCCGCTTGATATAATAAAATCATCGCATACCACTCCATAGCCGATATGAATAGGCGCTTGCTCATTACTGTTCAAGCTACCGTTTTTCAATCGTCCCGCCCCTTCTATCTTACAATAATCACCTATTCGTACATTCTTTATATATCCCGCATCAACAATGGTAACATGGTGGCCAATAGTACCTGTATCCGAAGCATTCTCTTCAGCATACCGGTCAATAATGGCTTTCATCCGGCAAATCAATTCAGGACGATGACGGTATAATGCCAGAATATAGGCCTGATGCGCTGACAGACGATCATGAATAGGCACTTCACGTCCACCCGTTTCATTCAATACAGCTACTTCAACGCCATTCCCAAACTTGCTCCGGCCATCTACCAGAATGATATCTACATTCTCTATAAATGCATAATCCCCAATGATATAGTTGGCTATATAGTTCTTTATATTCTCAATACAACAATTATCGCCCACCGTTACATTATGCAAGGTCGCATGATACAATCCGGAATGTTTACGCATACCACCTGCCAACGTAAACTCATCTTCAAAGACCCCCAATCTGACCTTTCCGGAAAAACGGGTATGATAAATATAGTCCGTCTTAAAGTTCTCTACTACTTCAATTTCATCCCAATCAACCGCAGTGCATGATCTCTCTTTTAATTGTTGTATTTCTTCTTGTGTAAGTGAACGATAAGTTTTCATCTTCTATATGTATTTATTCTTCATCATAGGTTTGATAAAGAAAATCGTTATAAGGATACTTCTGTACGTGTAGCTCGCGCACCTTATTATATATAATAGTCTTCAATTCATCCATATTTATTTTCTCTCTGGCAGAAATGAAGATACAATTATCATTCAATTTTGCCATCCATGTCTTCATCAGTTCTTCCAATGTAATATTCTCCCTGGTTTTAGGAGTCAAATCATCCTCTGCTTTCTCTATATAGGTATAAGCATCTATCTTGTTAAAAACAATCATGGTAGGCTTTCCACCTGCCCCCAAGTCAGCAATCGTTTTATCAACCACAGAAATTTGTTCCTCAAAATCCGGATGAGAAATATCCACCACATGAATCAGCAGATCTGCTTCACGCACTTCGTCCAAGGTTGATTTAAAGGAATCAACCAAATCCGTTGGTAATTTACGGATAAATCCTACGGTATCTGTAAGCAGAAATGGCAGATTCTCAATAATCACTTTGCGTACTGTGGTGTCCAATGTTGCAAAAAGTTTATTTTCAGCAAAGACCTCGCTTTTTGAAAGCAAATTCATTAAAGTAGATTTTCCCACATTAGTATACCCTACCAAAGCTACACGTATCATACGTCCGCGTTTTTTACGTTGAGTGGACTTCTGTTTATCAATTTCAGCCAACCGCTCTTTCAACAATGACATACGATTCAAAATAATACGACGGTCCATTTCCAACTGAGTTTCACCCGGACCACGTAATCCCACAGAGCCTTTACCTCCACCGGCACCAGATCCACCTCCCTGACGTTCCAAGTGAGTCCATAAACGTTGCAGACGAGGCAACATATACTTGTATTGGGCCAATTCCACTTGTGTTTTAGCATTTGCTGTTTGAGCCCGCATGGCAAAAATATCCAGAATCAGCAAAGTACGATCCAAGATCTTCACTTTCAGTTCAGCTTCTATATTACGTATCTGTTTAGCAGAAAGTTCATCATCAAAAATCACCATTCCGACTTCACGCTCATTTTCCTCTTCCTGATGAATATATTCCTTGATTTCTTCCAGCTTTCCTCTACCGACATAAGTCACGGAATTGGCAGCAGGCAGTTTCTGAGTAAACCTTTTCACCACTGTTGCTCCGGCCGTTTCGGCCAAGAACTCCAACTCATCCAAATACTCCTTGGTCTTACGCTCATCTTGTGTCTGAGTAATCAAACCAACTAAGATGGCAGTTTCAACCTGTGCTTCAGAAATTACAAATTCTTTCATTTATCTATCAATCTAAATAAGTTCGCGACAAATATAACAAAAAAAGAGGATGAACGTTGAACGTCATCCTCTTTTTTATTACAGTTATTCCCTATAGTTGTGGTTGTGGAGCAGCCGGATTGTTATCAGTGTCACTGATTCCGGAATTGGTTTCCATTTCACATTGCGGAATCCGATAGATCAGGATCTGCGCTTCTGCTGCTGAATTATATTGTACAGACGGGTCATAATTCGTATTCTTACGAACCACCGGCTTTTTCAAGCGTAGGATATCGAACAGTGAGAAACCTTCTCCCCAAAGTTCCATACGACGCTGCAACCAAACCTCATCCTGAAAATCCTGTGCTGAATTAGCTTTACTTGTAAAAGAAGGATCCCGATATGTCCGTACAAAATTTTCCAATGTACTCTTTCCGCCACTCAGATTACCACCCATGGCTTCTGCCTCAGCCTTTATCAGATACATTTCTTCAACACGCATCAAAGGCCAGTCTGACGCATTGGTTGTGTTACCAAATATACTTTGATAAGCTCCGAACTTTGTATTTACATACGGAGTCAAACCAAAATATTCAACGATGGAAGCACCCTCAATCTGTTCATTATCAATCAATGAAGATTTATTATCCGGAGACAAAAACCATTGTTTACGAATATCTGTTTCGGGTATTAAATCATATAATGCAGAATTCACCTTTCTATATCCATCAGGCACTCCTGAAGTATAACCGTTCCCGGTAAAAGAGCACAAGTGCGAAGGCCAGTTGATAATACCTGTCTGGACAACATCATTATCAGGCGTAATCATCACTCCCCATAACCATGAACTTGCCGATGCTGAATTAAAGGTAGGAGTAGATACCTGGGCTAAAGTCTGAGGTGTACCGCCAGCAATGGCACGTTCTGCATCTTTAGCTGCATCCGCCCATTTTTGCATTAACAGATTGGCACGAGCACGCAATCCGTAAACTACCGCCTCGTCAATCTGATCTTTGTTTGAGCCATTATCATACCCGGTCAATAAATCAGCAGCCGTATTCAAGTCACTCATAATCTGGTCATACACCTGCTGTACAGTTGCACGCGGATTATTCTGCATATCTTCATCAGTCATTGTTTCTGTAACAATAGGTACTGCCAGACTATTTTCATGACCTGCATAAGTAAACTGATAAATTTGAACCAAGTTCAGATAGTCATAAGCACGAGCAGCTAAAGCTTGGCCACGATAAACCTTCAAAGAAGAATCTTCCGTATCTGCCGCTATCAATTTCAGCACATTGTTTGCAGCTTTCAAGTGATTATAGAACGTTTTCCAAATCAATTCATCGCTTGAACTATCGTATACCCTGTCGCTATAATTTTGAGATGTTCTAAACCAGTTATATCCATTAACCAATGCAACCAAGTCCTGTCCTCCTGATTCCAGTATCATAAACACGGCAGGAATTCCATAGTCATTATGATAAGTAGTGGCATCATCTGAAATCGTACCAAAAGTATTTAATTTGGCTGCCATGGCGTTCACTTCAGCAGTTATCAAATTGGGTCTGCCATTGATTATATCTTCTTTCTGTTCTTCAGATATGTAATCTCCTTCAGGAAATTTATCCAAATCGCAAGATGCCATTAATAAAGCGACACCTGCAAATGCTATATATTTATTTGACAATTTCATATTCTTAAAAATGGGTTGCTAAATTAGAAATTTAAAGATATACCTCCGGAAATTGTGCGGATAGGTGAATATACATTGTCAGCAGCCACATAACCTTGACGTGGGTCCAACCCTTTGCGAGCTGTCAGCAAAGCCACATTATCTGCAACAAAGAATACACGGACACTGTCAATCTGCATTTTACGTGTCAGACTCTTCGGCAAAGTATAACCCAATGTAATATTCTGCAAGCTTAAATAATCCGAACTAGTCAAGAAACGATCTGTTAATCTGTTCGTATATTGGTCATTAATATTCATACGAGGAACATCCGTATTTTTATTTTCAGGAGTCCATGCTTTTAACATATCTTTATGCAAAGCACTACCCGTGGCTGCCACATCCATTAATCCTTGATAAGTATAGTCCAGAATACGTCCACCAAGCTGATATGCAAACGAAACAGAGAGATCAAAGCCATAGGCTGTGACACTTGTTCCAAAACCACCATAAACTTTAGGTAAAATGTCACCTGATGCGAATCTGTTTTCAGAAGCGACAGAATAAGATTTCGTAACTGTATTACCATTCTCATCCGGAGTCACCAGCGCCCACAGGCTCTCTCCTGTTTCAGAATCCACACCTACATATTTAGGTAAATAAAGCTGGTACATAGACTCATCTTCACGATAAATCCGGGCACCGTCAATCAATTGCCCATTCAGCTCAGGAGATAATTCCAAGACTTTATTCTTGAAATGTGTAAGATTAAAATTTACATTCCAGGAAAGGTTCTTGTTTTCAATTATATTGGAATACAAATCCAATTCAACCCCACGGTTTACCATTGAACCCACATTCTCGGGGAAACGGGAATAACCCATTGAAGCTGCTACCGGTTTGAAATAAAGCATATCGGTTGTTTTACGTGAGAAGTACTCAACAGAACCACCTAACTTACCACCCCAAAAAGCAAAATCAAATCCAGTATTAAAGCTGTGTGAAGTTTCCCAAGTAATTTCCTTATTACCTTTATAATATAGAGAAGTTGAAAAATCACCATTACTGTTTGCCAATGTATACTGGTCTTGATACGGATAGTAGTTACGGTACAAACCACCTTGGAACATCAAGTTATCATTACCTTGCAAACCATAGCTGATTTTAAATTTCAACATATCAATCCAAGACTGGTTTTCCAAGAATTTCTCTTTGCTTAACAACCATCCTGCTCCTACAGACCAGAAGTTACCCCAACGATTATCCGGGTGAAAACAAGAAGAAGCATCACGACGGAAAGAAGCTGAAACAAAATACCGTCCATCATAGTCATATTGCGCACGGAACAGCCATCCTTCTGTTGCATAATTACGAGAATATGAATTATTGCTCTGGTTCATAATACCATTGCCTAATTCAGGAACATTTGGATCATATAATTTCTCACGTTGTCCGTACAAATATTGATATTTATAGTCATAACTTTCATGTCCGGCCAAAATATCCACATTATGAACATCATTAAATGTTTTGTTGTATGTCAACAAATACTGCTGATTTACACTAAATGTACGCTCACTAGCTACACTGATCAAACCTCCGACTCCGCTAGTTTCAGAATACTGTCCGTAGAAGGGGTTAACCATCTCTGTAGCACGCACATTATTTACATCAACACCTATATTCACTTTTGCCTTGATTCCATTCCAAATATCAATATCAGCAGACCATTTTCCACTAACCACATCACCCGAATATTTCATTTTATCCAGCATATAACTTGCCAACGGATTTGCATTAGGAATCGTATTACGGCTACCATTTGAATCTTGTCCTGGCTTTCCATAATCATAACGAAGGAAACCTCGATTATCTACCATAATATTGCCCTGTGCATCACGAACATACATAGGATAAATGGCTCCCATAATATTTGATGCATAAAAGATGTTTGCATTTGATGTACCACCCTCAGTATCCTGTTCACGGCTATCATAATGAGTAAATGATACATTTCCTCCCATCTTCAGCCAAGGCTTCACTTGATAGTCAGCTTTCAAACGTGCAGAATAACGTTGGAAACCAGAGTTAGGAACAATTCCCTTATCATCCAAATAGCCGGCCGACATATAATAATTCATTTTTTCAGTCGCACCGCTGATACTTAAATTATACTCTTGACGCAGGTTATTTTCAAAAATTTCATCCGACCAATTATCCGGAGTATAATAATATGTACCATCAGAATAACCTAATGTCGCATTAGGATTCAATTTGCCATTCATACCGATCAGTTGCTGTCCTTGAGGAATGGAATACACTTGATATCCCAAATATTTAGAAGAAAGCATCTCTTGATTAGCGTACGCATTAGCTTTAGCCAAATCTCCGGCTGCCGCATATCCTTTCAAATCGGCATTATAAATAGAAGAATAGTTTAATTCATAGAATGTAGCCGGATCCGTAATTGTTTCATAATTAGGTACTCCACGTTTATTTACACCCCATTTAGCGTCAAAAGTAACACGGGCTTCCCCACTCTTACCACGCTTGGTAGTAATCAAGATTACACCATTGGCACCACGTGCACCATACAGAGCGTTAGAAGCAGCATCTTTCAACACTGTCATTGATTCTATATCAGAAGTACTGATAGCAGAAATTTCACCATCATACGGAACTCCATCTACTACATACAAAGGCTTGTTACTAGCCGATATAGATCCAATACCACGAATACGCACCTCAGCATCTTTGCCCGGCTGACCATTATTACTCGTAGTTTGCACTCCGGCTACTTGACCTGCCAAAGCATTTGTCACATTTGAAGTTTGTCTCGTCGCTATTTTTTCATTTTTTATAGTAGCAGCCGAACCTGTAAATGCAGATTTTTTCGCTGTACCATAAGCCACCACCATTACCTCTTCAAGCTGTTCTGTATCAGACTTCAATACAATATTCAAGTTTGCTTTAACTGGCACTTCTTGTGTAGCCATTCCGATAAAGGAAACCACCAAAGTCTTTGCGGAACTAACAAAATATATAAAGTGTTTATAATCAAAAGATTAAAATTTGTCGATTCTATTTATTAACTCTGCGGGAATTACTTTAAACAAAGTTATGATAACCTTTTTTCTACTTTTGTTCTACCTCAGAATTACTTTATACGATAAAAAAGTCTAATTGCGATAAATCTCATTATGATAATTGTATTGTAATAAGATTATAATCTTTTTGAAAAAAATGCATGAAATAATGAAAGAGGAGATCCAAATTGGAATTTAGAAATGGGAGAGAGCAAAAAACGTCTGTTACTTTGGACGAAATACTTAGCTATCTAGGAAAAGCAGACAAAATCTGCCTAGTGGCGATTGACTAATTTCAAGTTATTGCTCAAGATCCGATTCGAGAAAGAACGTTAAAGCCATTTTGAACATCGATATATAACATTGTACAATGCCCATTTTATATATTTAGGTTCACAATGTCATATGACGGGAGAAATTTTTATAAGTCTTCTGGCTTTTTATCAAAGTACTATGATTTTGGATCAACAATCTATCAGACTGAAAGAATATACAAAATTTGTTACACACCATTTCCAGAAAAGCGGGAAGTACATTAATAAAAATGTTATATCTGAAATATATCAACTGTTTGACGGCATAATATGCTATATCCGGTCTATGATCGTTTTTTTGAGTTTTGGCTGGGAAGAACATTAAAAAACTGATGGAAGATTCCGTGTGTAATCAGAATTTGACTTCCCGTCAGGAATTACAATCAGTTCATAAGGATTGATGGTGGTTTGTTGTGTTCCTTCCAAATATGTAACTAAATATTTAACATATATGTCTTTACAGGCACATTTATATAGTAATCGAATTCGAGTTAACAGATGTTTATCAATAATTTCTAAAGACCGATTTACTATATAGATTTACCCAAGTATACATTAATTTTGTATACTTGGGTAATAATCTATTGGATAATTAAGGAGAAAGCTTCATCTTTTCCTCATATCTTAAATCTAAATTATTTAGCAGGTAGGTAAAGTATTTCTTTAAATTCACCAAAACCACCAACATTGGGTACATCATGCGACAGCTTCACAGTAATAACTCCGTCTTCCAAAGCACCTTTTCCTGAAACAAAAACTTCTCCATAGGATGCGTGCTTCCATGCCGGCTGAGATTCTACAGTGACCTCATTGGCTTCATTAACTTTGAAGACAATGTTATATCCTTTTTCATATAAGTTCATAGCTTTATACCATGATATCTGGTCTGCTTTTTGAACTTCTACTTCCCAAGTTGTAAAATCTTCCCCTTCCTCTGCCATAGCCGCAGATTTAAATGTTCCAGTTCCTAATGAAGAAAAAGTATAATCCCTATAAACAGTTATGACTTTATCCGAAGTCTGGTCTATCGTAACCATTTCCTCCGGCAAAGATATCTTGACTTTATAATTCTGTCCAGGAGTTATATCTCCAACTGTAACATGAATATTGGTCTTAAATTCCCCTGCTGCGAATGAAACCGAGGAAGGTACGGTAATGGAGGCAGGGAGTTCCTGCTCTTTATCACCGACAACTAATGTTGCTGATAAATTAATTGTAGTAGCTTCCGAAGATTTCGCGCGTAAGACTTCCACATCAAAACCCTCATATCCTGTGGAAGGAAAGGAAACCGATTGTGTACCTGTGGCGAATGTCACCCCCATTGTTGTGCCATTGTATATATCTCCTTCATTGTCGGTGTTGCACGAAACAAAAAGAGTTGCAGTGGCAACAAACATGCCGATTATATATTTATTTACTTTCATAATTTACTTGCTTACAGATTAATACTATTTATGATCACCTATCGGATTCTGATCTTTGCTAGAATCCATGTTCGGATTACCATCAAATTCCGTTTGAGGAATAGTTAATACCCATGCATACGACTCAGGATCTTCCGTATCTGTACCAGCAATTAAAGCACTGGATGGCCAGCCCATGTCTGCAGTACGTCTGAACCCTTGTTTCAGACGACGTATATCATAGATACGTCCAAATTCTCCCCAAAGTTCAATACGGCGTTGAATTATAATTTCTTCAAGTAAAGAACCGGTTTCATCCGAGGTGAGCTTACCTAATGCCGTTCCTGTTTTTTTGCAAGTGTAATCCTCATCACGTTTTTGCATTAAACTGTTCAACATCAGTCGTGCGCCTTTGTCATCATTTAAACGACAAGATGCTTCTGCTGCGGTTAAGAACATTTCCTCAATACGCATAAAAATATAGTCACCTGTCCATTTCGCATAATCTTTAAACTTGAATTTTTCTTGTTGGTAACCATTCTTTTCATTATTCTCGTCTTGTGGATTCCACCATTTTTTGCGGACATCATTTGTGCCTAGCTTTGCATAAAGCAGTTTGTTTATCTGTTTTCGAGCACTAGCTCCATATTTCCCTTGATCCGCATCCATGTGTGTAAAGAAACCTGCATACATTCCGGACTGGTCGGCTATGATTTCGGCCGCCCACATCACATTATTGGCAGTAGCATCATTCATTCCACCGGTTACCGCAGTTCCAGTGCCGATACTACACCCACTTTTGCTTATTGCGGCATTCGCGGCATCCAAAGCGGTCTGCCAGTCTTCCATCACTAAAGCGACACGAGCCTTTATACCTGAGGCAACAGCCTCATTGATATGGCTGATATGTTTTCTTTTACCTGAGTTGCCTAGCATGGTAATTGCTTTGTCAAGATCCGAAGTGATTTGTTGATATACTTCTTCAACCGTTGCGCGCCCTTTACCTTCTGTTGCAATATCAGTCGGTTCTGTATAGAGTGGTACACAAGGTTCGCTTTCATGTCCTTTATAAGTGCGAGAAAACATTTGCGCCAGCATAAAATAACTGTAAGCACGTACAGCGTAGGCTTGTCCAAGCACATAATTCTTTTCGGTTTCACTTCCAGACATGGTTTCCTCTTCTGCCAAAATGTAATTGACATTAGAAATCCAAGTGTAATAGCCATTCCACATATCATAAGAACGCCATCCGGTAGAGGTATATCTTGATTTTACATTGTAAACGCAATCATACCAAAACCAGCCGCTACCTTGTCCGTTCATAATGCAATCTTCACCCATAACATCTGCCACCAGATTATAAGCTGTGATACCGAAGCATTGATGAGTGTTAGAGCTGTTTGAAACCCCTGCTGTATACATTGCTCGATATACACCATTCAATGATACTAATGCATTAGTTGCTGTTCCTAATAATTCGTTGCCAGAAACAGAAGATGAAGGACTGGTTTCCAAAGCATCCTCACTGCAAGCTACCACAGACATTGCAGCCATCCCGGCAAATATGTATTTAAATATTTTTTTCATACTTTCCTGTATTCTTTTAAATTGTTAGAAATTAATTTCAAAACCTACTGAATAAGTCTTGTTGGGAGCATAAGAATAGTCTGTTTCGCCCTTGAAGTTATACTGTGGGTCCATACCGTCCAAATGAGAAAATAAAGCGAGATTATCTACCGATCCGAATATGCGGACAGACTCTAGCCCGGCCTTCTTTAGCCATTGTTTGGGAATAGTGTAGCCCAAAGTGATATTTTTGATAGCAAAGTATGAAGCATCAACTAAAAAACGGTCTGAAGCTGTGTAGGAACCTCCAATTTGAATACGAGGTACATCTGTGATGTCACCAGGTTGTTGCCAACGTCTCAAAGCATGTTTGTTCCATGTATTGCCTGCATACATAACCTCCATAGAACCAGCGTATAATGAATCATAAACTTTACCTCCTATAGAATATGTACCCAATATTGACAAATCGAAATTCTTGTAAGAGAAATCGGTATTGATACTACCATATAAATCAGGTATACGGCTGCCGGAATAATATTTGCTGTTCGCAGCTTTTTGATAGTCACTGCTGATATATTCGTTAGTGATGTTGCCATTATCATCCTTATCATATACCCAATAGAGCTGCGCTCCTGTTGCAGGATCCACACCGGCAGATTTAGCCATATAATATGTATTAATAGGCATTCCCTCTTTAATACTGAAAACTCCCTTGATAATTTCAGGAGATTCCCCAGTCAGTTTCAGCACTTTATTGGTTACAGTAGAGCCCATCCAAGTTAAGTTCCATATAAAATCAGTGGTTTTGATAAGGGAACCACCTAAGCTAAATTCAAACCCGGTATTACGCATAGAACCGATATTCGCGTTGTATTCAGAGAATCCACTAGAAGTAGCCTTAGGGTATCCCAGCAACATATCCGTTGTTTTGCGGTTATAATATTCAGCACTAACATTCAAGCGTCCGTCAAACATACTTGCCTCAATACCGACATTTAAATTACCGCTTTTTTCCCATGAAAGTTTTTTGTTTTCCAAAGCACCGATCAGACCTCCTACTTGATTGGCATTCGGATATTCCAATGGATAGAGTCCTTGCCAAGGATAATAATCTGGTACATATCCTCCTTCAAGACTATCATATCTTAACAGATTATCATTACCTTGTTCACCATAACTGATTTTAGCTGATAAATTAGAAATCCAAGTCAAATTCTGCATAAACTTTTCTTGTGAAATTCTCCAGTTGGCACCGACAGACCAGAAAGTACCCCAACGGTTATCTTTTTGGAAGCGTGAAGAACCGTCCGTACGGATAGAGGCTGAAAAATAATATTTTTCATTAAAGTTATAATTGAATCTTCCAAAGAAGGATTCCACACGATAATCTTCCGAATACGAGTCTGCATTGTATAGATTTGTACCCGGACGCAATTCAAGAATACCATCTACTAAATTGGTTTTTCCGGCAGACAGAAATTCATATTTGTATGCATAAAATTCATGACCAACCAAAAGATCGATGTTATGAAAGTTAAAAGAACGCCCCCATGTCAGTAACTGGTTAAAAGTATAAGATTGGGTTCTTCTGTTATATTTCATCAACAAACCGCCGGCAGCTGCCTGATTACCATGGTGCATATTCATATATGATTTTTGAGATTTGTTCCGGTAGTCCAGACCAAAGTTCAAAGTCAGCTTAATACCTTTAGCCCATCCGGCATCTTCCGAATCTGAGCCAAATGCCAAAAATGTGCGCAAACCAGCTACATCTGTTTTTATATCAGCCTTGTCATCTACCAAACCGCCTACGGGATTGAAATCACTATACTGTGGGCGTTGTACACTACCGTCACCGTAGTCCAGTTGGCGATTTCCATCGGCATCTAATACATCTTTACCATCTTCTCCCTTTATATACACCGGGTAAATCGGAGCCATAAATTGTGCAGAGTACCATACATTTGAATTAGATGAACCTTCGTAATCACTAAAATTTTGTGTGGAATTGGAAAGTGACACATTCAATCCAGTCTTCATCCATTTATTCACTTCAGTGTTTATGTTTGCACGGGCATTATAACGTTGGAAACCGGTATTAATCAAGATGCCATCTTCATTTAAATATCCCAAAGAGAACATATATTTGGTCTTTTCTGTACCTCCATTAACAGACAACTGGTGTTCATGACGAAATGCATTGTCTCTTTGTATTGCATCCATCCAAGATTCATTCCATGCGGATGTAGCATCATCCTGCACTCTACCTGTTGCAGGATCTATAATTGTTCCCCATGTGTAATTTTTAAATGGATTATATTGTTCTCCACCTAAAACGCCACCTAAATCTGCTGATGCTTGTCTACCGGCAGTTTCCCAGTTATATCCATTGTCAAAGATATATCCATTGCGTAAACCTTCATACGTTAACTGTACAAATTCTTTTTGGTCAACCATGTCATAGGCTTTCAAGGAACGTGAAGACCAACCTGCCGTAGAACGCCAAGATACCTTAGTCTTGCCTTCTTTTCCTTGTTTGGTAGTAATCATAATTACACCATTTGCACCACGGGCTCCATAAAGGGCTCCGGCTGAAGCATCTTTTAAAACTGTCATGCTTTCAATATCGGCAGGATTGATAGAACTCATATCTCCACTAAAAGGTATTCCGTCAACTACATACAAAGGATCTTGTGAGGCATTGATGGAACCGTAACCGCGAATCACGATCTTGGCAGCTTCGCCAGGTTGACCTGAGCCTGAAGTTGTTAACAGACCTGTAGTCTGTCCTTCCAATCCTTTAGTAACATTACTTATAGGACGTAATTCCAGTTTCTTATTATTAATAACGGATGCTGATCCTGTAAAAGATTCCTTTTTTGCAGTACCATATGCAACAACCATCACTTCTCCAAGCACTTTAGTATCAGATTTTAAAATGATATTAACAGTCTGTTTTATAGCTACTTCTTGTGTAGCCATTCCGATAAAGGAAACTACCAAAGTCTTTGCGGAACTAAAATATACAAAAAAACATCTAGTAATCAAATATTTAGCATTCTGCTCTCTTGTAGATATACAATATTACATCTATTATAACAAACTATAAATCAACTATATATTATAACATAAAAAAAATAATTTGATTTTATGTCTACTTTTATTCTACCTTAAACATAAAAAAGATGCCTAGTAATCTAAGCATCTTTTTTATTATAGACCTATTATTAGCTATTCGTTTTTATCAGTAATCTCACTATTGGCATTTAACTCCTTATCAGGGATTTGATAAATGAATAATTTACTACCTGCAGGGACTTCCTTTGGAGCAATCGCACTATGATTAATTGCATGTGTTCTATCCAAACTTTCATTACGACGTTTCATGTCAAATAAACGACGACCTTCACCCCACATTTCAATACGCTTTTGAAGTTCAATTTCTTGTAAAAGTGCATCACTTGTTGCGGATGTTTCATATTTTGGATTACGAGTTTTCATAATCGTAGTCAGCATTGTTTTGGCTTCATTTTCTTTCCCTGCCCTATATAATGCTTCTGCAGCTACAAAATACATTTCACCAGTACGCAAATAAATATAGTCAGAGCAAAAAGTATCACCTGTAGGAGTAAAACCAGGCGCGGTAGAACCTATATCAATAAATTTGCGCTGCACATATTGTCTTACTTTATAATGAGTATTTGTTTCTCCCAAATCAACTCCAAACCATTTTTTACGAATGTCATCATCTGAAATTTTTTCATACAAATCACTGGAAATCATTTTGTAATTTCCTAAATTACCACCATATCCCGGGCCGTAAGGATCAACTTGACTCATGAATGAAGCGTAGAATGTATTTGTTTCACCATTAATATCAGCCCCCCATAACACTTCACTCAAAGAAAGGTCATTAAAGCCGGAAAGTAATTCTTTTTCACTCATCAGTGAGCCACCTTCAATAGCCAATTTTGCGTATTTAGCAACTTCATTCCATTGATCGGGATAATCATTAACAAATGAAAGAATGTTTGCATAAATAGCAGCTGCTGCATATTCATTTAATTCATCTTTCTTGGCTATTCCTTTTCCTTTCAAATAATTATATCCTTTATCTATATCACTTAATATCTGTTCATAGACCTCACTTACAGGAACACGATTCAATTTGGTTTCAGATTCAGTATAAATAGGAATACCTAATTTATCTTTATTCCATTCATAAGGTTGCTGGTACATGTTTATTAACCAAAAATAGCAGTAAGCACGTATGGTGTAACTTTGTCCCAACATCTTCTCAACACTCTCATCACCGCTATCCGCTTGTTCTTTCAGACCGCTGATTACTTCATTTGCACCACTGATTACAGCATATAATTCTTGCCAATAAGTGGTCGTACGACGATAACTTGAAGCACGGTTGTCAAGCAGATAATCATATACGAAGAAGTGTGAAGTCATATATGCCATATCATCTCCCATCAAGTCTGTAGCCAATTCAAATGCCTTTAATCCGAAATCATCATGACTTTGCTGTGCTTCCGGAGAAAACATATTTTTGTAATATCCTGTAATATATGCTTGAATAGCTGTAGGATCTTTATCAAGCAAATCTTTAATTTGGTCTTCTGATGCATTTTCTGAAGGTTCCTTGTCCAAAAAGTCATCGCTACAAGATCCCATCATAAACGCTGCAGCCAATATTGCTAAATATTTTGTATATTTCATAATTTTATTCTTTTAAAAGTTCAAATTAATGCCGAATGATAAAGTACGAATCGCAGAATAATTAGCAGCCGAATATCCATAAGCATATTGGCGTGGGTCCATACCTTTACGTTTAGAGAATAAAGCTACATTATCGGCAGATACGTAAATACGTGCACTGCTTGCTGATATTGCTTTCATCCATTCTTTCGGGAAAGTATATCCTAATGAAATGTTACGGATGTTAAAGAATGATGCATTTATCAAGAAACGTGAAGATTGGCTATTACTATTTTGTGCACCATCCATTATAGGCACATTTGTATTTTTATTTTCCGGAGTCCAAGCATTCAAGATATCCTTGTGCCAGTTACTGCCAATATTGCTTCCCGCATGCATGAAAGAAGAATACATGCTGTCATATATCTTTCCACCAATTTGAAAGTTTGTAGCTATAGAAAGATCGATTCCTTTGTATGCAAAATCAGTTGAAAAACCTCCTTGGAAATCGGGCAAAGTAGAACCTAATTCATATTTGCTTGCCTGAGTATAGTCTTCGGTTACGGTCCTTCCAGTCACTTTGCCATTAGCATCTTTCTCATCCATATACCATTGTGCTGCTCCTGTTTCTGGATTAACACCTGCGTATTCATAGGTATAAAGATCATAAATAGACCCTCCTTCCATTAAGCGGAACAAAGAAGCAGTACCATGAATAATTCCATTCTCTCTTTTGTCTTCTGGAAGATTCAAAATCTTATTGCTATAATGTGTACCGTTAAAAGATAAATTCCATATAAAATCTTTTGTTTGAATTGGGGTGGCAGAAATAGTAAATTCAATCCCCTTATTCTGCATATCCAACAGGTTCATTGGAACGTAAGAAATTCCAGAAGAAATAGGATAAGGCATATTGTACAACATATCCGAAGTCTTCTTCAAGAAATATTCAGTTTCTAGTTTCAAACGGTTATTAAGAAAAGCAGCTTCCAAACCGATATTTAAATTTTTGCTTTTTTCCCAAGTCAAATCTTTATTTCCACGATAAGTTTCGACTACAGAGAAATCTCCGTTATTATTGGTTACAGAATATTGCTTCAGATATGGTTGATAGACTACATAACCATTTATATCAAGAATTCCATCATTACCTTGTGTTCCATAACTTGCTTTTAGTTTAAGATTAGACAACCATTCCACATCTTTCAAAAACTCTTCCTGTGTTAATCTCCAAGAACCTCCGACAGACCAAAAAGTACCACGGCGGTGATCAGGATGGAATTTGGAAGATTCATCTGAACGAATACTTGCAGATAGATAATATTTGTTATCAAAATCATAGTTTACACGACCAAAGAAACTTTCCATACTATGTTCTTGTGTATATGAATTCATATCACTCATAGTTATGGCATTGTTGAACTCAGGATTTCCAATAGTATAAAAATTGTATTTATGAGTATACTGATATTTCAGTGTATATGAATAAGATTCGTGACCAGCCATTATGTCAATATTATGATGACCAAATGCTTTACTATAGGTTAAAAGTTGATTTGCTGTAAACGATTCAATACGTTGATTATATTTATAAGTACGACCATTCACATTAGCAGCATCCCCATATAACTGATTCATGTGATCTGTACGGATTTGATTCATTAAATCATAACCAATGTTAGCAGTCGCTTTTAAACCATCAATAATATTAATGTTAATAGTACCACGGCCATTAAAATTGTCATTCAAAGTCTGATGCACATCCAACCCAGAATTAGCTGCAACATTTTGATTACTGAAACCGCCCATACGTGTACTGTATGTACCATCACCAAAATCATAAACAGTGTTGCCTTCTTCGTCATATATGCGATTTCCGTTTTCGTCATACGCATATACAGGATAAATAGGAGCGATTTGCTGAGTGAACATAAAAGCATTAGAGTAATTAGACAAACTAGCATTTTGTGACTGGCCTGCATTTTTTTCCGCTCTTGCGTAAGCCAAATTACCATTGATGTCAATAAACTTATTTACAGTATGATTAATATTGGCACGTGCTGAAATACGTTCAAAGTCAGTATGTCTTAAGATTCCTTCATCTTTCAAATATCCCAATGATAAAAAATGAGTTGTCTTAGCGTTACCACCTTGCAGACTCAAATTATATTCCTGACGCATACCATTATGTAATGCGGCATCAGCCCAATCGTCATTATGGCGTAGAGCCGCAGAACTAACTACGCCATCTGCTGAAACCATGGCATTATTAGCTACACCGATGAATGGATTGTATCCAATGCTACCTATTAATTCTTCGGAAGCTTCTGCACCTGTAGATTGATTTTTTAAAGTATTCCAGGCTGTTAGTACGTATTCTCTTTGATCTTTCATGATATCATATTCTGGAACACCACGAGTATTTACTCCCCAGCGTGCATCAAGAGTAACTTTGGATTTATCTACCATACCTTTTTTAGTAGTAATCATCACAACACCATTTGCTGCACGTGAGCCATAAAGGGCTGCAGATGCAGCATCTTTTAATATAGACATACTTTCAATATCGGCAGGATTTAATGCATTAACCGACTCTTCGTCATAAGGCATACCATCAACTACGTATAAAGGAGCCGATGATGCGCTAAAAGAGCCAATACCACGGATTCTTATTTTAGCATTTTCTCCAGGCTGCCCACTGGT
>OOAN01000683.1_pt1 | contig 23409 bp, 19 predicted proteins | sample 1671301 | NCBI WGS metagenome assembly OOAN01 (sample SAMN06348142, study PRJEB24527) | human gut metagenome | biome: human gut; feature: ankylosing spondylitis patient; material: feces | host: Homo sapiens | place: China | collected 2015-10
TGCTGGCTGAGCACGAGTTTGCGCCCCACCGCACCCGCCGCAACGGCGTGAACCTTGTTTACGTCAAGAGCTGCGACAACGTAGAGCGCATCCTTTCCTTTATGGGGGCGGCAGAGGCATCGGCCCAGCTCAGCGCCCAGAAGGCTGTCAAGCAGATGCGCAACCAAATCAACCGCCACACCAACTGTGACACCGCAAACCTGGGCAAGACGGCCCGTGCCAACGCCCAGACGCTCAAAGCTATCCGCTTTCTGGAAGCGCAGGGGGCGCTGAAAACGCTGCCCGAGGCGCTGCAGCAGGCAGCAGCCCGGCGGCTGGAATATCCTGATTTATCGCTGACGGCGCTCTGCGGATGCTTTGACCCGCCCATGAGCAAATCGGGCCTTTCTCACCGGATGAAAAAGCTGGAAGCGCTGGCCGACGCCCTGCGTCAGCGGCTCGAAGAACACACTGAAACAGAGGAGGCAGGAGCATGAGCGATGTGACCGAAGGGAACCGTCAGGGGAGAGACTTCGTTCATCTCCACATCCATACCGAATACAGCCTGCTGGACGGTGCCTGCCGTATCGACCAGCTCATGGACCGCGTCAAGGAGTGCGGCCAGAATGCCATCGCCATCACGGACCACGGCGTCATGTACGGCTGTGTCCAGTTCTATAAGGCCGCAAAAAAGGCAGGCATCAAGCCCATCATCGGCTGTGAGGTCTATGTGGCCACCCGCACCCGCTTCGATAAAGTCAACAAAATCGACGGCAACAACCATCTTATCCTGCTCTGCAAGAATGAGACCGGCTATAAGAACCTCATCAAGATGGTGTCCGCTGCCTTCGTGGAGGGCTTTTACTCCAAGCCTCGTGTAGACAAGCAGCTTCTCGAGCAGTATCATGAGGGGCTTATCTGCCTGTCTGCCTGCCTTGCAGGCGAGATCCCGCAAGCCATTCTGGCGGGAGACTACGAGAGGGCAAAGTCCACGGCCCTGTGGTATCAGGAACTGTTCGGCAAGGGCAATTACTACATTGAACTGCAGGACCACGGCCTCGAAGAGGATACGATCGTTCTGCCCCAGCTCATCAAACTGGCGCGGGAGACCGGCATCCCGATGGCGGCCACCAACGACTCCCACTATCTGCGGAAGGATGACGCCAAGATGCAGAGCATCCTGCTCTGCATCCAGACCGGCAAGACCATTCAGGACGCTGACCGGATGGAGTTCCAGACCGACGAATTCTACGTCAAAACGACAGATGAAATGTATGAGTTGTTCGCAATGGTGCCGGAGGCCTGCGCCAACACCCAGAAAATTGCGGACCAGTGCAATTTTGACTTCGACTTTGGACACACCAAAATTCCATATTACAAAGCCCCGAACGGGATGGACAATCAGGAGTTCTTCGAGAAGCTCTGCTGGGACGGCCTCGAGCGCCGCTACGGCTCGGATGTCCCACAGTCCAATAAGGACCGCCTGACCTATGAGATCGGCGTGGTCAAGTCGATGGGCTATACCAACTACTACCTCATTGTCTGGGATTATATCAACTACGCCAAGGGTCAGGGCATTCCGGTAGGCCCGGGCCGTGGCTCGGGCGCGGGCAGCATCGCGGCTTACTGTGTAGGCATCACCGACATCGACCCCATCCGCTACAACCTCATCTTCGAGCGATTCCTGAACCCCGAGCGCGTCAGTATGCCCGATTTTGACGTCGATTTCTGCTACGAGCGCCGTCAGGAGGTCATCGACTACGTCAACCGGAAGTACGGCGCAGACCATGTGGCCCAGATCGTCACCTTTGGCACCATGGCCGCCCGCAACGCCATCCGCGATGTGGGCCGTGTGATGGGTATGCCTTACCAGAGTGTGGATGTGGTGGCAAAGCAGGTGCCGATGGAGCTGAAAATGACGCTGAAACGCGCCTTGGAGGTCTCACCGGAGCTGAAGCGGATGTACGACAGCGACTCGCAGGTCACAGAACTTATCGACACTGCGCTGAAAGTTGAAGGAATGCCCCGCCACGCCTCCACCCATGCGGCCGGCGTCGTCATTACCCCGGAACCGACAGACTATTATCTGCCCCTGGCCACCAACGACGGCCTGCCTGTCACCCAGTTCAATATGACCGAGATCGAAGAGCTTGGTCTGCTGAAAATGGACTTCCTCGGTCTGCGCACCCTGACAGTCATCCGGGACGCGGAGGCGGCCATCCAGAAAAAAGACCCGTCCTTCTCCATCCAGAAACTGGATTATGACGATGCAGTGACTTATAAGATGCTGGGTCAGGGTGAAACGGAGGGCGTGTTCCAGCTCGAATCCTCGGGTATGAAACAGGTACTCGTGGGTCTGCAGCCGCAGAACCTTGAAGATGTCATCGCTCTTATCAGTCTTTACCGCCCCGGCCCGATGGACTCCATCCCGACCTACCTGCGCAACCGCCACGAGCCGGATAAGATCAGCTATAAAACGCCACAGCTGGCCCACATCCTCGACGTCACCAACGGCTGTATCGTCTACCAGGAACAGGTCATGCAGATATTCCGTGAGCTGGCCGGTTTCTCGTTCGGACAGGCAGATAACGTCCGCCGTGCCATGAGTAAAAAGAAGCACGCGGTGATGGAGGCAGAACGCGAGCATTTTGTCCACGGCTGCACCGAGCCGGGCCACGAATGCCCGGGCTGTGTCGCCAATGGCATCTCCGAGAAAGTCGCCAACGAGATCTACGATGAAATGTCGAGTTTTGCGTCCTACGCCTTCAATAAAAGCCATGCGGCCTGCTACGCTTATGTCGCATTCCAGACGGCTTATCTCAAGTGTCATTACCCCAGCGAGTTTATGGCCGCATTGCTCACCAGTGTGCTTGACAATACCGACAAAGTCATCGAGTATTCGGGCGAGTGCGCCCGCCTGGGCCTCAAGGTGCTTCCGCCGGACGTCAATATCTCGAACGGCGGCTTCACGGCGGACAACGGCAAGATCCGTTTCGGCCTGAATGCGGTCAAGAATGTGGGCCGCAACCTCATCGAGCGAGTCGTGGAAGAGAGAAAAGAGAAGCCTTATTCGAGCCTCTACGATTTCTGTAAGCGGATGCACGGCACTGAGCTGAACCGCCGGGCCGTGGAATGCCTGATCAAGGCGGGTGCCTTCGACAGTATGGGCGTCAACCGCCACAGCCTTGTGGAAGCCGTGGACGGCATCATCAAGAGCGTGGAGAGCGACTCCCGCCGCAATCTTGAGGGACAGCTGGACCTGTTCTCGGTGATGAGCGGCGAATCTCAGACCTCCGACACCGACAGCTACGAGATAAAGCCCTTCCCGGAGTACAGCCACACCGAACTGCTCCAGCAGGAGAAAGAGGTCAGCGGCCTCTATCTGTCCGGCCACCCGCTGGACGCCTATCGGGAACAGTCGGCACGCTTTGCGTCCAACAGCATCAAGGAGCTCACCGGCGAGGACGCCCACAAGCTGGACGGCAATCATGTCCGTATCGTGTGTACCATCGTCAAAAACCGGATGATGACCACCAAGTCCAACACGATGATGGCCTTCACCAGCGTGGAGGACCTGACCGGTACGATGGAGGTCATCGTCTTCCCACGGGTACTGGATACTTTCCGCGATGCGCTCAAGGAGAATGCCGTCGTGGTCATCGAGGGACGCCTCTCCGTGCGTGAAGATGAGCCTTCCAAGCTGATGGCGGAGAGCATCTCGCCCATCGAGGGCTACGACCCCAAACGCCCGCAGGCCAACCGCCCCAACCTCATGCGGGATGCCGCCCAGCGGCTCTATGTCCGCCTGCCGTCCCGCAGCTGCCCCGAGTATGCAAAGGTCATCAATCTCCTTGAGATATTCGACGGCGATATGCCCGTCATTTTCTATCTCGAGGATGTCAAGCAGAAGCTCGCCGCGCCCCGGAGACTCTATGCTTCGGGCCATCCACTGCTGCTCCAGGAGCTGAAACGTCTGCTTGGTGAACGCAATGTCGCAACAAAATGACATTTCTGTGCATCAATCATTATTCCCGTGCTGTTTTCAAATGAACAACTTTGTGATATACTTGTCTAAGGCAAGCCATAGCAAATATGTTGCATCGAGTCGGGCCGCATCTGTGGAAGAAGGGGATGCGCGCACCCCGAGTGGTATGTGAAGAAACAAATTGGAGGGAATCTCTCTATGGAAAAGCAAATCAAGACGATCGGTGTTCTCACCAGCGGCGGCGACGCCCCCGGCATGAACGCAGCTGTCCGTGCCGTGGTCCGTACCGGCCTGCACAAGGGCTTCCGCATGATCGGCATCCAGCGCGGCTATAACGGTCTGCTGAACGGCGAGTGCTTCGAAATGAACCTGCGCAGTGTTTCGAACATCATCTCTGCCGGCGGCACCATCCTCTACACCGCACGCTGCCTTGAGTTCAAGACCAAAGAGGGCCAGGATAAGGGCGCAGCCAAGTGCCGTGAGCTGGGCATTGACGCGCTGGTGGTCATCGGCGGCGACGGTTCTTACCGCGGCGCCCGTGAGCTGGCACACCGCGGCATCCCGATGATCGGCCTGCCCGGCACCATCGACAACGATATTGCCTGCACCGACTACACCATCGGTTACGATACCGCTATGAACACCGCTCTGGAGATGATCGACAAGCTGCGCGACACCACCCAGAGCCATGACCGCTGCAGCGTCGTCGAGGTCATGGGCCGCAACGCTGGTTACATTGCTCTGAACGTCGCCATCGCCTCCGGCGCTATGGCCGTGCTGCTGCCCGAGAAGGAATTCGATATGCAGCGCGACATCCTTGATAAGATCGTCGAGACCCAGCGCACCGGCAAGCGCCACTTCATCGTCATCGTGGCCGAGGGCATCGGCCACTCTCAGGAGATTGCCAATGAGATCCAGGCCCGCACCGGCATCGACACCCGTGCCACCATTCTGGGCCATGTCCAGCGCGGCGGCTCTCCCACGCTGCGTGACCGTGTGAACGCTTCTGCTATGGGCTACCACGCCGTCTGCCTGCTCGAGCAGGGCAAGTATAACCGCATCGTCGGCATGAAGGGTGAGGAGCTGGTGGATTACCCTGTAGATGAGGCTCTCGAGATGACCAAGAGCATCGACCCGGTCCTCGTGGACGTATGCAATACGATCTCGATTTAAGTTTTTGAACATAGCGCAGAGCTGTATTTCTCAGTAAAAGGGGGAAAGCAGCTCTGCTTTTTTGTTTACGAAAAACACCGTTTTGTGGTATACTATCGCAAGAGAATCAAGACGCGGCGCTCTGTCCCGCGTCAGGCAGGAGAGTGGAACTGTGGAACTGGAACAAGCCAAGAAGCGCGTAGAGGAACTGCGCACTGTGATCGAGAAGAATAACCGCCTTTATTACGACCAGGACGCCCCCGAACTCGAGGACTTTGAATACGACGCCCTGACGCGGGAATTGAAGGAGCTGGAGGCGCAGTACCCGGAGCTGGTCACTCCGGCTTCGCCCACCCAGCATGTCGGCGGCACCCCCAGTGGGCGCTTCGCAAAAGTGACACATGCCGTCAAGATGGAAAGCTTGCTGGATGCATTTTCCTACGATGAACTGCGTGATTTCGACCGCAGGGTGCGTGACGCGGGTATCGAGCCGGAGTATGTCGTTGAAATCAAGATCGACGGTCTTTCTTGCAGCCTCGAGTACGAGAACGGTGAACTGGTCCGTGCTTCTACCCGCGGCGACGGTGTCGTGGGCGAGGACGTCACCGCCAATGTCCGGGCTATCAAAAAGATACCGAAGAAGCTGAAGAATGCCCCTGAGTTTCTCGAGGTGCGCGGCGAGGTTTATATGCCCCATGAGGCGTTCCAGCACCTCTGCGCCGAGCAGGAATTGCAGGGCGCGGCACCCTTCAAGAACCCCCGCAATGCCGCCGCCGGTTCGCTGCGCCAGAAGGACGCCAAGATCACCGGGAGCCGCGGCCTTTCGATTTTTGTTTTCAACGTCCAGCAGGTGCGTGGCAAGGAGCTGACTACCCACGCGGAAAGCCTCGATTACCTCAAAAGTCTCGGCCTGCCGGTCTCTCCCCGCTACCACATCGTCCACGACATTGAGGACGCGATCAAGGAAATCGAGCAGATCGGGCAGAACCGCTCAAAGCTCGATTTCGACATGGATGGTGCAGTCATCAAGGTCAATCACTTCGCCCAGCGCGACCTGATGGGCTCTACCAACAAGTTCCCCCGCTGGGCCATCGCGTTCAAGTATCCGCCCGAAGTCAAAGAGACGACCTTGCGCAGCATCGAGGTCGCTGTGGGCCGCACCGGTGTGCTGACCCCGACCGCCTGCTTCGACCCGGTCTTCCTCGCCGGTACGACGGTGGCCCGCGCGACCCTCCACAACGAGGATTTCATCCGCCAGTTCGGCCTCTGCATCGGCGATACCATTCAGGTGCGGAAAGCCGGCGACATCATCCCGGAGGTCATCGGCGTCGTCCATCACCCGGAGGACGCAGAGCCTTACCGGATGCCGACAGTCTGTCCGTCCTGCGGGGCACCGGTCGTCCATCTCGAAGACGAAGCCGCCCTGCGCTGTGTCAACCCGGAATGTCCGGCCCAGTCTCTGCGCAACATCATCCATTTTGCCTCCCGTGATGCGATGGACATCGACGGCTTGGGAACTGCCGTAGCGACACAGCTGGTGGAAAAGGACCTCGTCCACTCGGCGGCAGACCTTTATGATTTGACGCTCGAGCAGCTGCTGACACTGGAAAAGTTTAAGGAAAAGAGTGCAACGAATCTCCTCCACGCCATCGAAAATTCCAAGCAGAACAACCTTGACAAGCTGCTGTTCGGCTTCGGCATCCGCAACATCGGCGACAAGGCCGCTGCATTGCTGGCTGAGCATTTCGGAACACTGGAAGCCATCCGGGAGGCAGATATTGAAAAAATCAGCGAGATCGACGGTTTCGGAGGCGTGATGGGCCAGAGCGTGGTAGAGTTCTTCGCCAAGGACGGCACCACAGACCTTATCCATCGTCTGGCTGACGCCGGGGTGAATATGACCTGGAAGGGCGAACCGAAGGGCGACAAGCTGGCGGGAATGACGCTGGTCGTCACCGGCACCCTCGAGACGCTCTCCCGCAATGAGGCAGAGGCTCTCATCGTCAAAAACGGCGGCAAAGCCAGCGGCTCAGTCTCCAAAAAGACGGCTTACGTTGTGGCCGGCACAGCGGCAGGCTCCAAGCTGACCAAGGCACAGGCCCTCGGCGTACCTGTGCTGACGGAGGAAGAATTCCTTGCCATGCTGCGGGATGAACCGGAAGCTTAAATAGAATAGACTCAAAAGGCTCATGCAGTGGGTGTCTCCGCTGCGTGGGCCTTTTTGCGTTCTAAAAACTCTGCCGCCGCATACAGTAGGAGCAGGAAGCCAAAATGACGAGACCGAAGGAGAAACAAGATGGACGAGTATTATCGAGCCGTTCGGGCTCTGCCTGCATGGCTGGCGCGGCCTTTGAGCGCCCTGCCGCCGGACACTGCAGAACAGGTACATGAGATACGCCTCCGGGTCGGCTGCGGAGTACAGCTGACCATTGGCGGAAAGCCCTGCTGCCCGGCGGAGCTGCCTGCTTTGCAGACGCTCCGGCTGACGCCCTTGCAGATGGAAGAGATATTCGTCACCCTCTGCGGCGGGTCAGTACACAGCCACGAGACAGAAATTGCGGCGGGCTATGTTACGCTCAGCTGCGGGTGCCGCGCCGGGCTGGCCGGACAGTTTTACTGCGCACCGGGGCAGAGCACCGTCTTGCAGGAGCTGCGCTCGGTAAATATCCGCGTTGCCCGGAACCGGGAATTTCCTCTGCCACAGAAACTCCGGGATATTCTGCAGCAGCGATTTATCGGGATGCTCCTGATGGGGGAACCCGACAGCGGCAAAACGACCCTTCTGCGAGGTGTCGCCCGGGAACTTGCAAAACAGAACAGGGCTGTGGCCGTCATCGACGAGCGGAGAGAGATATTCCCCTCGGAGGAAAGCGCGACGCTTCCGCTCGACATCCTCAGCGGCATACCCAAGGGACAGGCGGTGCAGATGGCTCTGCGTACCCTCTCGCCGCAGGTCATCTTATTGGACGAGCTGGGCGGGATGGACGAGCTTTACGCGCTGGAGCAGGGACTTTTCAGTGGGGTGGAATTTATCGCTACACTTCATGCCGCCAGCTGGGAAGAAGCTGCCCGCCGTCCGCAGGTGCGGTATCTGCAAAAGTGCGGTGCGCTCCATGTGGCAGTGCTTCTGAAAGGCCGCACTGCGCCGGGGCAGCTGAAAGAGGTGCGTGTTTCGTGAAAACGCTTCGAGTCGTCTGTGCGCTGTTCTGGCTGGGCTGCGGCTGGTGCGCAGGGGATGCGGCCTGCCAGAATACGCGGCAGCATCTGGCGGCGCTGGAAAAGACGCTTTTGCTTTTGCAGCGCGTCCGGCAGGAGATCAGCTATCGTCACACGGACCTCACCCTGCTTTTCCGCAGGCTGGAACAAGAGGGGCTTGCCGCAGGCGAAAGCTTTCAGGCTCTTTGTCCGCCGCCCGGTCTGACGCGCCCGGAACGCGACTGTTTCATCGAGTGCTTCTCGAGCCTTGGCCGCACGGAGGCAGAGCAGGAGTGCCAGCGGCTGGCATTTTATCAGGAGCGGTTCACGCTGTTTTTACAGCAGGCGCAGGAACACGCCCGCCCGCAGCTGGAATTGAGTCACAAGCTGGGATTTGCTGCCGGACTGGCGGCGGCCATCCTCTGCCTCTGATGAAAGATAGGGGGAATGTGTATGGACATCGACCTGATTTTCAAGATCGCGGCCATCGGCATCATCGTGGCGGTGCTCAACCAGCTGCTCATCCGCTCAGGCCGGGAAGACCAGGCCATGATGACCACATTGGCGGGGCTGGTGGTGGTGCTGTCCATCCTGGTCAAGCAGATCAGCGTTCTTTTCGTCACCATCAAGTCCCTCTTTGCGCTATGAGCGCCCTCACGATGCTAGGACTTGCGGTGATGGGGGCTGTGCTGTACACCCTGTTCCAGAAAAGCGCCCCGGCTTTCGGGCTGTTCGTCTCGATGGGAACCGCTGTCCTTGTGCTGTGGAAAATCAGCACGGCGGCGCAGACCGTGCTTTCCGGGCTGACAAAACTGGAACAGCGGGCAGGCGGCGACGCCTTTTCTTGTCTGCTGCGGTGTACAGGCATCATCCTGCTGGCCGATTACGCCCACTCGCTCTGCGAAGAGGCGGGGGCTGAATCGCTGGCGTGGTGTACGGCACTGGCCGGACGGGTGATGGTGCTTGCGGCAGCGTGGCCTCTGCTGGAAGAGATCGGCCAGAAGATAGGGAGCATCGCAGGATGAAAAGAGACAAGCTTTTTCGTTTGAGTCTGGCAATACTGTTCTTGTGGACGAGCCTTGCACTCGCGGCCCCGGCGGCGATGGCTGCTTCGAGCACATCTCTGCCGGGCAGTTCTCTCTGGGAGCCCTATTTGCAGCAGAGCCGCATCGACCTCGAAAAGGCGGCATCCTCACCGTGGGAAACACTGAAAAGCTTTCTGCCCCGATCCTTCGGCGCACTGGTGCGCCAGACGGCAAGTCGCTATACGTCAGTGCTCCTGTTCCTGACGTTGACAGCGGTGCTGGGGCTCCTCGCCGGGGAATGCACCGATGGGGCCTTGCTGGATCTGGTGGCGGCAGGCGGCTGCGGCGTCCTGCTCTGGGGAAGCCTGCTGGAAGAAGCCCAGAAGCTTTGTGAGCAGGTGGAGAGCTGGCGCAGCTTTCTGTTGGGGTTCCTTCCCGTTTATGCCGGTGTCCTCACGATGGGAGGGGAAGGAGCAGCAGGCAGTGCGGCCAGTGGAGCGCTGCTGACGGCACTCTGCTTTCTGGCTCAGCTGGCAGCGGCCTTCGTTCAGCCGCTGCTCCACTGCTATCTGATGCTCAGCATGGCCTGCTGCGTCAGCTCTGAACCAGCCCTCGGCGTTTTCTGCAAGGGCGTCGGCAGTGCGCTCCGTCAGGCGCTGGGCTGGGCCGGAAAAATTCTGGTGGCTCTGCTGGGCCTGCAGAGGGCTGCAGCATTCCAGCTGGACCGCTTTTCGCTCCGTACCGGCCAGCTTTTGGCAGGGAGCGTTCCCATCATCGGGCAGACTCTCAGCAGTGCATCGGAATCCATCCTCGCGGGGATACAGCTCCTCAAGAGCGGGCTGGGGCTGGCAGCTCTGTCGGTGCTGGGTGCGGAGTTCGTGCCGCTCTATCTGGGGCTGATGATACAGCTGGCTCTTCTGATGGGATGCAGTCTGCTCTGCAGTCTCACTGGCATCTCCCGTTGCCGCGCATTATTCGACTGTTTTGCCGAGGCAGTGCGCTGTATGGCAGCGGTGGTGGCGCTTTTCTTCGGGCTGGCGGCGGCAGGGGTGGCCCTGCTGTTCATCGTAGGAGGTGGTTCATGATGCAGGCACTGGAACGGGCAGCAGCAGTCTTCTGTACGGCCTGTATCTGCGCCGAGCTGCTCTCCCGCTTTGTCGGGCAGGGCTGGGGGCAGAAGTGCATAAAAGCGGTGGCAGGGCTATATATTCTAGTAGTCTTTACGGATGCTCTGCCCGGCGCAAAGGCGCAGTTTGCCGCATTGGAACTGCCGCAGGTGCCGGCGGTCTCGGTAGGCAGTCTGGAAGATGCTGTTCTGGCACAGACGGCAGAAGAACTCTCCCGTACGCTCGAAGAGCGCTGTCTCAGCGAGGCGGGTGTTTCGCTCAGGCTGAATATCAGTCTGCGCCGGACCGCTGAGGGCGTGGAAGCAGCTGAGGTACAGATCGTCCCTCGGGACGCCGTCACTGCCTCGCAGAAGCGGGCAATAGAAATGCTGCTGGAAGGACAGCTTCAGCTGGGACCGGAATGCATCAAATGGAACAGCCCCATCGGGGAGGATGTGCCATGAACAACGAGCTTTTTTCGCGGCTGAAGGACCTCGCGCAGAAGGAAAACCGCGCCCGGCTGGCGGTTTTGCTGGGCGCGGCGGCCATGCTGCTCATCCTGCTGTCGGAGCTGTTCACCCCTTCAGAGAAGACCGCCGCAGCAAGCGCTGCCCCGGCGGATGACAACATCTACCGCCAGCAGCTCGAGCAGCAGCTTTCCGACCTCATCGCGCAGGTAGAGGGCGCAGGAAAGACTACCGTGATGGTAACACTGGAAAGCGGAGAGGAGACCATCTATGCTCTGGACACGCTCTCGGGACAGACCCAGGAACAGCAGACCCATGTGCTGCTGGACGACGGGACCGCGCTGGCACAAACGGTCTGTACCCCCAGAGTGTGCGGGGTGGCCGTGGTGTGCGAGGGCGGGGGAGATGTCCGGGTCGCCGCCCGCATCACCGAGCTGGTGGCGGCGCTGCTGGATGTCCCGTCCAACCGCATCTGCGTAGAGCAGCGCCGGGAATGATTTTTTGCAGCGATGAAATATAAGTTATGCAAGGAGGAGACACAAATGAGAGCTATCACCAAAAACACACGCAGGGTCACAGCGCTGACCCTTGCGGCCGCGCTGGTCGTGGCGGTATACCTTAACTGGCAGTATGCCCGCACCGGCATCGGCGTGGATGAAGAGGCTGTCAACGTCTCGGCGGTGGCTGTGGAGGGGGAGCCTGTGGCGGCACCCGTTACCGACGGGCTGATGACGGAGGCTGAAGCGGTATCCAGTGCCAACAAGAATTATGGGGAGGCCCAGCTCGTCAGCGTGGCCAACGATGCAGGAGCAAAATTCTTTGAGGAAGCCCGTCTCAAGCGCCAGAAAGCTCACGATGAAGCGATGGACACGATCCAGAAGACCCTCAAGACCTCGGGCCTTTCCGCCGAGGAGAAAAAAGGTTATACCCAGCAGCTGACTTCCAACCTCGAAGACCTCAACGCAGAAAATGAAATAGAAACGCTGGTCAAGGCGAAAGGCTTTTCCGACTGCCTCTGCTTTTTGCAGTCCGGCCGGGCTGACCTGACCGTGATGACCTCCGGCGACGCGCTGACGGCAGCACAGGTGGCCCAGATACGGGACATCGTGCTCAGCAAGAGCGAGGTGACTGCGCAGAATATTACTGTGGTGGAAGTAAAGTAAGGTGTTGTATAAAACCGGAGAAAATGGTATAATGACATCAAAGGTTTTGCAAAGGGATCCTCTCTTTGCATGGAACGCATAAAATAAAATGGGCATTCGCTCATTTTGGATGGAGGGCCATAGAATGGATTTACAGAACATGGATCTTAAAGGCGGCAGTCTGCAGATCTCCACAGAGGTTATCGGCAAGATCGCCCGCTGTGCAGCGCTGGAGATCGAGGGTGTGGCAGAAGTGTCCTGCGGCAAGCAGAACCGGAAGGTGAAAGACCTTCTCGAGCGCGCCAACGTCCAGTCGCCCGTCACCGTAGAGATGCGGGACGGCACGGCAGAGATCACTCTGGAAATCGTAGCAGCCTTTGGCGCACGCATCCCGGCTGTGGCCGAAAAGGTGCAGGAAAACGTCAAGTCTGCCGTCCAGAACATGACCAATGTCACGGTCAGCCGCGTTGACCTCGTCATTGCCGGTCTGGCCCCGGCGGCTGAGCCGCAGGCCTGAGCCGAGAAACAAAACGTAAAAGAAAATTGCGGCCGGCCTTCCCGCAAAAGGGAGGGCCTTGCCGCTGTGAGAGGAACATTATGGAAAATATTCTGCCCCGTCGTGAAGCACGCGAAAATGCATTTCTGCTGGCATTTTCTCAGACCTTTGGTGACATTCCCCTGCAGGAGGCTCTGGACAACCACCACGAGTGCGATGAAGAGCATCCGGTGGATGTCTTTGGCCAGCGTCTGCTGCGGGCTTATTATGAGCATTCCGCAGAGGTGGACGACCTCATCAGCGCCCATCTGCGCAACTGGACGATGGAGCGTCTGCCCCGCGTGAGCCTGACGGTGCTCCGTCTGGGTCTGGCCGAGATGCTGTACGGCGACGAGAAAAAGCCTGGCGTCGTCATCAATGAGGCAGTCGAGCTGACCAAAAAGTATGGCGCAGACGAGGATTATCAGTTCGTCAACGGCCTGCTGGGTACGGTGGCACGCGAGCAGGGTCTGGACGCAGAGCCTGAGCAGCTGTGAGCAGCTATACGCTGGGCATCGACACCAGCAATTATGCAACCTCTCTGGCCGTCTTTAATACAGCCGGAGAGGTTGTTTGCGCAAAAAAGCGTTTTCTTCCGGTGAAGGAGGGCCAGCTGGGCCTGCGCCAGAGCGACGCCCTTTTTCATCACACAGTCGCCCTGCCCGAGATGCTGGCAGAACTGGGCAGCGAGTTTGACTTGACCCAGATCAGCGCCGTAGGTGTGTCGGAAAAGCCGCGCCCGGTAGAGGGCAGTTATATGCCCTGTTTTCTGGCGGGTGTCAGCGCTGCCGAGGCGTTCGCGCTGGCCCGGGGCATCCCGCTCGTCCGCACGACCCATCAGCAGGGCCATGCGGCGGCGGCACTGTTTGCGGCCAAGGGCGAAGAGCTCTTCCGCGAGAAAACACTGCTGTTCCATATTTCCGGCGGCACGACTGACCTGCTCCTTTGCGATGAAGTGAAGCATATCGAGACGCTGGGGACCAGCTCCGACCTCTACGCCGGACAGGCTGTGGACCGTGTGGGCGTCAAGCTGGGCTTTGGATTCCCGGCTGGCGTTGAAGTCTCCCGTCTTGCCGCGGAATGTGATGAGACGATAAAACCAAGATCCAGCGTTCGCGGCATGGAATGCAGCCTTTCCGGGCTGGAAAACCAGTGCAATGCTTTGTTGGCGGCTGGCAAAAGCCCTGTCTATGTCTGTAAGTACTGCCTGCTCTGCGTGGCAGATACCGTGGTCAAGATGACCAAAGCGGCTCAGAAGGAATATCCCGGGCTTGCTGTGGTCTGTGCAGGCGGCGTCATGAGCAGTGACATCATCCGCAGCTGGGTGCAGCAGCGCCTCCCGCAGGTGTATTTCGTACCCGGCCAGTATTCCAGTGACAACGCCATCGGCGTGTCTATCCTCGCCGCACGGGAGGCCGGGCTATGGCTGAAGTGATCACTGTCTCGGCCCTGAACCAGTATGTCAAGACGCTGCTGGATGCAAATGACATCCTGTTCGATTTGGCGCTGCGGGGCGAGATCGCAAACTTCGTACAGAACGCCCGCAGCGGCCACTGTTATTTCTCTCTCCGGGACGCCAGCGCCAGCGTCAAAGCGGTGATGTTCCGCTCGGATGCGCGGCGGCTGGGCTTCCGCCCGGAAGAGGGCATGAAGGTAGTCGTGCGATGCCGTGCTACTCTTTATGAGCGGGACGGCGCATTTCAGATCTATGTCAACGAGATGTTCCCGGACGGCATCGGTGCGGCGCAGCTTGCTTTTGAGCAGCTGAAAGCAAGGCTCGAGCAGGAGGGACTTTTTGCGGCAGAGCACAAAAAGCCGCTGCCCGCGTATCCCAAATGCATCGGCATCGTCACCAGCAAGACCGGCGCGGCATTGCAGGACATTCGCAATGTCATTGGTCGGCGCTGGCCTGCGGCAAAACTCCTGCTCTGCCCGGTCAATGTGCAGGGCTTTGAAGCGGCGCAGCAGATCGCAGATGCCATTGGAAAACTGGACAAAAGCGGCCGGGCAGACGAAATCATCGTAGCCCGGGGCGGCGGCAGCAGAGAAGACCTCTGGGTCTTTAACGCCGAGGTCATCGCCCGGGCGGCCTACCGCTGCAAAGTGCCGCTCATCAGCGCCATCGGGCATGAGATAGACTTTACCATTTTGGACTTTGTGGCGGACCGTCGCGCGCCGACCCCGTCGGCTGCGGCAGAACTAGCCGTGCCGGACCGTGCAGAGCTTCTGCGGGTGCTGTCCCAGCTGGAACAGAGCTGCCAGAATGCGATGCAGCACCGTCTGGATGCAGCGTCTGGTCGTCTGATGATGGCTGAGCAGCAGCTTTCCTATGACATGACCCGTCGGAAATTGACCGGTGGGCAGGCAGAGCTTGCCGTGAAGCAAGAAAAACTCAAGGCCGCAGCACAGAGTTGCATTCAGCAGCGGCAGGCGCAGCTGCGCCACGCCGCTGCGCTGGCCGACTCGCTCAGCCCCTACCGGGTACTGGGGCGCGGCTATGCGATGGTATATGACAGCAAAGGCAGACTGTGCAGTGCAGATGTTCTTGCAACCGGTGATAAGCTCACCCTGCGCGGTGCAGTACACACAGCAGAATGTACGGTCACGTCCGTGGAGGAACTGAATGAGAGCACCCAAAAGCTTTGAAGACGGCATGGCCCGTCTGGAAACCATCCTGAGCCAGATGCAGAGCGAAGAGACGACCCTTTCCGAGTCGGTCAAGCTCTACGCAGAAGCGGCTTCGCTGATGGAATACTGCCATGCTGCGCTGGAAAAAGCGTCTCTCCAAATGGAGGAGATCGACGCCGCCCGCAGCGAAAAGGCGGACCCCGAAGCAGAAGAATAAAAGCAACCAGCTTGCAGGGAGGAACCATTATGGAGAGCGCAGAGTATAAAAAACAGTATGATGAATATCTGGCCCGTGCAGAAAAGGCATTGAGTCAGGCGTGCGAGCGCTATCTTCCTGAGGGATCTGACGTCTGCCGCGCAGCACGCTACAGCCTGCTGGGCGGCGGCAAGCGTATTCGCGCTGTGCTGGTGCTGGCCGTGTGTGATATGCTCCACGGCAATGCCGAGGCAGCTGAGCAGTTTGCAGCCGCAGTCGAGATGCTGCACTGCTATTCGCTCATCCATGATGATCTGCCCTGCATGGATAACGACGATATGCGCCGCGGCAAGCCCTCCTGCCATAAGGCGTTCGGCGAATCCACCGCGATGCTGGCCGGTGACGTCCTGCTGACCGAGGCTTTCGAGGCAGTCGCCGGTGCGCCTGCTCCCACTTCTGTCTGTGTCCACGCGGCACAGGCGCTGGGCGCAGGTGCAGGCAGCCGAGGCATGGTGTACGGTCAGGAACTCGATTTGAAATATGAGGCGCTTGCCGCTTCCGAGGAACAGCTCCGTCTCATCCACCGCCACAAGACCGGCGCACTCATCAATGCAGCCATCCAGATGGGCGGTGCTGCAGCACAGGCCGATGAGGTCCAGCGTAAGGCGCTGGAAGCATATGCTTATGGCATCGGTCTCGTGTTCCAGGTCGTGGACGATGTGCTGGACGTGACCGGGACCGCCGAGCAGCTGGGCAAACCCATTGGCAGCGACAGCGAAAACGGCAAAACGACTTTTGCCACCCTGTTCGGCGTTGACGGTGCCATGCAGCTGGCGGAAAAGCTGAATGACGAGACCTGCACAGCGCTGCGCGACGCATTCGGCGAAAAGAGCGCGTTTTTGGAGCAGCTGGCCCGCACACTGCTGAACCGCCGCAGCTGAGCCAGCCGCATTCTGCGCCGAAATCGTCTCAGAGATCACACAGGACTACTTACCGCAAATGCGCTGCTTTTTGAGACGATGGCTGCGGGATTGCGATAAAATTCAAGAAGGTGAACATACTATGCAATTTATCAAAGAATTGTTCTCGGTCAACGAGATATTGACCGTTTCCATCGTGGGCTGGTTCGTTGCACAGGTACTCAAGACCATCATCAACTTTATCCTGCTGGGCAAGCTCCAGCTCGAGCGGATGTGGGGCGACGGCGGTATGCCCAGTGCCCACAGCGCGACCGTCTGCGCGATGGTCATTGCCGCAGCCCGCAGCGAGGGAGTCAGCTCGGCTATTTTTGCCGTAGCCAGTGTGGTCGCCATCATCACCATGCACGACGCAATGGGCGTGCGCCACGAGACGGGCGAGCAGGCCAAGGTACTCAACCAGATGATCGAAGAGTGGATCGACATCAGCGAAAAGAACTCTCCGTTTTTGCAGAATATGCATCTGAAGGAGATGGTCGGCCATACGCCCCTGCAGGTCATGGCCGGCATGGTCGTCGGCATCGTGGTCGGCTGCCTGTATCCCATGCACCTTGTCTAAGCAAAAAACATCAGGAATTTGAAATGGGAGGAGGATCGTCATTTTATGCATCCTTCATTGCTTCAGAATATTTCACAGCCTCGTGACCTGAAGCGCTTGAACAGCGCGCAGATCCAGCAGCTCTGCGGCGAGATCCGTCAGTTTCTGCTGGACAGCGTATCCAAAACAGGCGGACATCTTGCTTCCAATCTCGGTGCGGTCGAGTTGACGGTAGCACTCCACCGTGTCTTTGAGACTCCTCAGGATGCTTTCGTGTTTGACGTAGGACATCAGTGCTACACCCATAAGCTCCTGACCGGGCGGTATCAGCGCTTTGGCACCTTGCGGAAGCTGGACGGCCTTTCGGGCTTTCCGAATCCCAATGAGAGCGCCCATGATGCTTTTATCGCCGGACACGGCAATACGGCCCTTTCTGTTGCCATCGGCATCGCATGGGCCAAAAAGCTGAAAGGGGAGCCGGGCCATGTGGTGGCCATCATCGGCGACGGTGCATTCACCGGCGGCATGGTCTACGAGGGAATGAACAATATCGGAAAGCTGGACAATCTCCTGGTCATCCTCAACGACAATAAAATGTCCATTTCCCACAATGTCGGTGCGCTGGCAGGCTATCTGAGCCATCTGCGCACCACGAACGGCTATTTTACGGTCAAGGAAAATGTCAGCAGCTTCCTGAACAGTGTGCCTGTCATCGGAGCGCCCATCAAAAGCGCTCTTCAGAACAGCAAAAAAGCAATTCGCCGGGCCATGTACCATTCCACGATGTTCGAGGATATGGGGTTTCACTATTTTGGACTCATCGACGGCCACGACGAGCCGGAACTGGAGCGCATTTTCCAGACCGTTTGTGCTCAGCCCGGGCCGACGCTGCTCCATGTCGTGACAAAGAAAGGCAAGGGCTATGCGCCTGCTGAGTCGAACCCCGGCAATTACCATGGCGTTTCCAGGTTCGACCCGACCAGCATCCCCGACCCCGAGGTCGCTCCGGCAGAGTCGTTCTCGAGTGCCTTTGGCCGGACGCTCAGCGCCGCCGGAAACACCGACAAGACCCTCTGTGCCATTACTGCCGCCATGAAATACGGCACAGGTCTGCAGTTTTTCAGTCACTCCCATCCGGAGCGCTTCTTCGATGTCGGCATGGCCGAACAGCATGCCGTGACCTTTGCAGCCGGTCTGGCCAGCAAGGGGATGCTGCCGGTGGTCTGCATTTATTCGACCTTCCTGCAGCGCAGCTACGACCAGATCATCCATGACGTCAACCTTCTGCATGAAAATGTCGTCTTCGCGGTGGACCGTGCAGGTTTCGTCCCCGGAGACGGTGAGACACACCAGGGAATTTATGACCCGGCTTTTCTCAGCCAGACCGGAATGCCCATCTATTCGCCTTCAAACTACGAAGAACTGCGGCATTGGCTTCCCATCCTGCTGAGCCATGAGATGCAGGGTCCCCGGGCCATCCGTTACCCCCGCGGCGGAGAGAGCAAAGCTCTGGCAAAATACGGCTGCTCGGGCAAAGAATACGATAAGCTCGTCTCCGCGCCGGGCGCAAAGACCGCACTGGTGAGCTACGCCGACGAGGTAGAAGATGTTCTTGCGGCGGCAGAGATGCTGGCCAAAGAGGGCATCCCCTGCGATGTTTATAAGCTGGTGCGCATCTTCCCGTTTGAGGAAGAACTGATCCATGACCTTTCTTCCTATCCCGTCGTTCTGATGGCCGAAGAGTGTGTGGCCTGCGGCGGCATCGGCGAACATCTTGCCCGCGCCCTGCAGGATGCAGGCTGGCAGGGCCGGTACATCCACCGTGCCGTGAGGGAGCTGTGTCTGCCTCATGCGACGGTGCCTCAAATCAAACAGGCGACCGGTCTGGATGCCGCACATCTGGCCGAGGCCGTGCGGGAAGCAGACCCGAAAGGAGAGAAAACACTTTGAAAATTCGTTTGGACCAATATCTGGTGCAGCACGGCATGATCCAGAGCCGTGAGCGTGCCAAAGCCCTCATCATGGCCGGTGTCGTTTTTGTCAACGAGCAGAAGGTGGACAAGGCTGGTGAGATGATAAAGGAAGACGCCAAGGTCGAGGTGCGCGGCCACGACATCGGCTATGTCAGCCGCGGCGGCCTCAAACTGGAAAAGGCAATGCAGTGCTTTCCTCTGACGCCGAACGGCAAGGTCTGTATGGACATTGGTGCATCCACCGGCGGCTTTACCGATTGTATGCTGCAGAACGGCGCAGTCAAGGTCTATGCAGTGGACGTCGGTTACGGTCAGCTGGCATGGAGCCTGCGCACCGACGAGCGCGTCGTCAACATGGAGCGCACCAACATCCGCAATGTCACGCTGGATATGCTGGCAGAGCCTGTTGAGTTTTTCAGCGTGGATGTGTCGTTTATCTCGCTGCATCATATCTTCCCGGTGGCGCAGGCTATCACGACGCCCGACGCAATGGGTGTCTGCCTCGTCAAGCCTCAGTTCGAGGCTGGCCGCGAGAAGGTGGGCAAAAACGGTGTCGTCCGCGACCCTGCCACCCACCGCGAAGTGCTCCACAATGCGATGGGCTATGCCGCTGCAAACGGTTTTGTCGTGCGCGGGCTGGATTTCAGCCCCGTCAAAGGCCCTGAGGGCAACATCGAGTACCTGATGTTCGTCCAGAAGAGCGAGCAGCCCGGTGTGCTGGATGATTCTGTTGCCGAACAGGTCGTAGCGGCAAGCCACAGTTCTCTGGACAAGTAAATCTGCTGGGAGACGGAGGAATAAACCGCCCTATGACCGTTTACATTTCGCCAAACCCCGGAAAAGAGCAGGCGATGGCCACCGCCCAACGGGCAGCGCAGCTCCTGCTGATGCAGGGGGCTGTCGTTCTGATGCGGGATGACCTGAAAGAGTCCTGCTACGCGGAAGGCGTGCAGTACCTTCCTTTGGAAGAATGCCTTCTGCGCACCGACGTTATCCTGACCATCGGCGGCGACGGTACCATCCTGCATGAGGCAAATTTTACGCTGCAATATCAAAAACCCATTCTTGGCATTAACATCGGACGCTGCGGCTTTCTCGCCACCTGTGAGGTGGATGAAATGGAAGAAAAACTCGCCGCTCTGGTGCGGGGAGAATATATGCTGGACAGCCGGATGCTGCTCTATGTGCGGGTGCTGGGCGAGGATGGCTGGGAAGGCCATGCCCTCAACGATGTGGTCGTGACGAAAGGCCGCCTGCAGCAGGCCATCGACTTCAGCATCTACTGCGACGACATCCTCGTAGAGCATTACCGTGGTGACGGCGTCATCGTGGCGACCCCTACAGGCTCCACAGCCTATTCTCTGGCGGCCGGCGGGCCGATCTTGGACTCGCAGACCAAGGGCATCGTCGTCACGCCCATCTGTCCCCACAGTCTGACCAGCCCCGCAATGGTCTTTGCGCAGGAGCGCAAAATAAACATCTGTGTGGGGCAGGTCATCGACAACGAAGTGTTCCTGAGCTGCGACGGCGCAGCGGAATATCCGCTCAGTGCCGGCTCGACGGCAGAGATACGCCTCTCTGACCAGATCGTACAGCTCGTCACCTTCAGCAGGGCGGACCAGTTTCAGGCCATCGACCAGAAGCTGCGCAGCCGGAGATAATAACAAGAGGAGGCAAGGAATATGGGCCGAAACAATCCAGCTGAGGCAAAAGGCAAGACGGAACGTCAGCAGACGATCCTCCGCCTCATTCAGGAGCATCCCATCAGCCGACAGGAGGTACTTCTCGAGCATCTGCGCCAGGAGGGCTTCGAGGTGACACAGGCTACCATTTCCCGGGACATCCGGGAGCTGTGCCTCGTCAAGGCTGCCACCGCCGACGGCTATCGCTATGTTTCCAGCCATAACGAAAGCCTCAACCCCAAGATGCAGGGCCGGTTCGAGACGATATTCCACGAGTCGGTGCTGGGGGTGGATTTTGCCGGACATGTCGTGCTGGTGAAGTGCTACTCCGGCATGGCGAACGCTGCCTGTGGGGTGTTCGACGCCTTGAAATGGAAGAATGTCGTCGGTACGCTTTCCGGCGACGATACATTCCTTATCGTGGCCCGTTCGGAGCGGGACGCAAAGACCATCTGTTCGGAACTGACCCGTCATATCGGGCAGAAATAAACGCGGGAGTGAAACTATGCTGAGCAGCCTGCAAATCGAAAATGTTGCAGTTATCCAGAAAGCCAATGTCCACTTTGAGAAGGGGCTCAATGTCCTGACCGGTGAGACGGGCGCAGGCAAATCCATCCTCATCGACTCCATCAACGCCATTCTGGGCAACCGCACTTCCAAGGATCTTGTGCGCACCGGCGCGGCCAAGGCTGTCATCCGGGCGGCGTTCGAGGACGTGCCGCCTGTTGTTCTCGACAGCCTCGAAAAGGCAGGCTATGAGCGCTCGGAGGCCCTGCTGCTCAGCCGTGAGATCACCGCCGAGGGCAAGAGCACCTGCCGTATCAACGGGATGCCGGCTACTGCCGCCGTCCTGCGGGAGCTGTGCGGGGGGCTCATCAACATCAACGGTCAGCACGACTCCGTGGGCCTGCTGAACCCGGCCCGTCATGAAGGCATTCTGGATGCTTACGCCCAGAACAGTGCTGAGTATCAGGCGTATTATGCTATCTACCGGGAACTGGTCGGCGTCAAAAAGACGCTGGACGCCATGATAACCGACGAGAGCGAAAAGCAGCGCCGTATCGACCTGCTGAGCTATCAGGTGCAGGAGATCGACGATGCCGGCCTGACGGCAGGGGAGGAGCAGACGCTGGAAAGCCGCCGCAAAGTGCTGGCAAATGCGTCCACCATCCGGGACCGTATCGCACAGTGTTATGCGTTGCTCTCCGGCGGCGACGAGGCCCCGGGAGCTGTTGACCTTCTGGGCGAAGCCTCCAACGCTGTGGACGCAGCGGCACAGCTCGACGGAGAGCTGTCTGCCGGTGCGGGCCAGCTGCTCGACCTTTATTACACCGCGAAGGACGTCGCCGCAGACCTCATTGGCCGTCTGGATGCCTACGACACCAATGATGCAGAGCTGGACGAGATCGAGCAGCGCATCGACCTTATCTATAAGCTCCGGCGGAAGTACGGCGACACGGTGGAAGACATCCTTGCCTTTGGCGAACGGGCGCGGAAAGAACTTGAGATGATACAGTCCTCGCAGGAGAGGGTAGAGCACTTGCAGAAAGAGCAGCGCCGTCTCTACACCCTTGCGCGGGAAAAGGCCGAAGCTTTGACCCAGACCCGTCTGAAAGCTTTTGATGAGCTGAACAAGCGTATCTCTGGCACGCTGGACTTCCTGAACATGCCGGGTGTGCGAATGACGCTTCGCCATTCGCGCGGGCCGCTGGCCAGCCATGGGCAGGACAGCATCGAGTTCTATATCTCCACAAACCCCGGCGAAGCTCCAAAGCCTCTGGCAAAGATCGCCTCGGGCGGTGAGTTGAGCCGTATTACCCTTGCCATTAAAAACGCAATGGCTGATAAGGATGCCGTTCCGACCGTTATTTACGACGAGATCGACAGCGGCGTATCGGGCAAAGCAGCCAGCCGTATCGGCGAGGTACTGCGTCAGAGCGCCGAGGGCCATCAGATCCTCTGCATCACTCATACGGCGCAGATCGCTGCGCTGGCCGACTGCCATCTGCTCATCCAGAAAAATATCACGAATGAGCGTACCTATACTGAGATACACCCGCTGGACGAGAATGGCCGTGTAGAGGCGCTGGCCCGCCTCATCTCCGGCGACCATGTCACAGAGCTTTCGCTGGCCAATGCCCGGGAAATGCTGGGCCGGAACGCAGAAAAATAAGAAAAAAGCCAGCGCTTGACATTCCGGCAGGGATGTGCTAAACTGAATCTCGTTGAAAGGCGAAGATGGGAACCGAGTACCCTGATGCGCTCTGCCCAGAGAGGCCCCGGCTGGTGAAAGGGGCTGCAGAGACGCAGGCGAAATACGTCCCTGAGCCGCAGGCTGAACGAATAGTAGGCTGTGCCGCATGCGAGCGTTACAAACGCAGGAGTGTCACTCTACTCTGGGGTGCGCACTCGTGAGGCCGTCTCTGTGAAGAGGCGGCAAACAGAGGTGGTACCGCGAATTTTATCGCCCTCTGCCAAATTTATTTTGGCAGGGGGTGTTTTATTTTCCCTCTGCCCGACAAACAGGAGGAAATTTTTATGACTCTGTACGAAGAACTCAAGGCCCGCGGCCTCGTGGCTCAGATCACCGATGACGAGATCATCGACCTCATCAACAACGGCAAGGCCACCTTCTACATCGGCTTTGACTGCACCGCCGACAGCCTGACTGCCGGCCACTTCATGGCCCTGACCCTGATGAAGCGTCTGCAGATGGCAGGCAACAAGCCCATCGCCCTCATCGGCGGCGGCACCACCATGATCGGCGACCCCTCCGGCCGCACCGATATGCGCAAGATGCTGACCAAGGAGGACATCGCCCACAACGCC